>ERZ795048.193-NODE-193-length-66650-cov-15.117666_pt1 | contig 66650 bp, 60 predicted proteins | sample MGYA00375132_ERZ795048 | MGnify/ENA primary metagenome ERZ795048 (study PRJEB30177, sample SAMN05720225) | activated sludge metagenome | isolation source: Anaerobic digester | place: Hong Kong | collected 2014-12-17 ...
CTCACCCATTCACGATAGAAATCAGTTCTATCGTCTGAATGATCCTGTCGTAGGCTTCACAGTCATTTTCATCACAGAGATCATCGACAGCTTGCTTCAGGTCGCTCTTCAACTGTTCGAGGTAGGTCTTGTCTCCCTTGATCTCTTCCAGCGAATTCTTGTGACTCTTTTCTATCACCTGCTCCAGCTTTCGGTTCACCATTTGCGAATAAATAATCTTTTTAAAAAGTTCATTGTCTCTCATAAATTCAAAGAGTGGTACATTGACCTTTTTCTGTTGAGGCCCTGGATTTTCTATGTCCCCAGAATATCTCGGAATGATGTGTATGTGTGCGTGAAAAACACTCTGACCCGCATCAGCTCCAACGTTAATCCCTATATTGTACGCTGAAGGGGCATATTTTCTCTCCATATAATCTCTCGTTTCAAGGATCATTTCTCTTGAGCTTTGCCACTCTTCTTCCGTCATATCATAGAAATTAGAAAAATGTCTCTTTGGAATCACGAGAGCATGTCCCTCGTTCAACGGGTATTTATCGTAAATAACGAAAAACAGGTCATTTTCATGTATGATCTTTTCTTTTTCATGTTCATAAATGTGACAAAATATACAGTTCAAGGCCATTACCCTTTCTTTTGAAAGCCAATACAGCCCTTACAGTTTGAATGCATAACGGTTGCAATCTCTACGGCGATATCACCAGCGGTTCTCGCGTTATTGAGCAACAGCGCAATATTCGCCTTCATACTTCTCCCCGCACTTCTCTCTGCTATATTTGCAAGCAGGAACGGCGTGAGTTCCTTGCCGCCTATCCCTCTTTCCGCAGCCTCTTTCGTCGATGCCTCGATGATATCGTCAATCTCAGAGGCCGGCAGTTCTTCATCTGCCGGAACAGGATTGGCTACCAATATCGTTTGAGCGCTCTTCATCGTTGATTTTGCATCAAAGACCTTTGCAACGTCAAATGCCGAATCAACTCTGTAATTGAGTTTAATGTCAGAATTTCTGGAATAAAAAGCCGGGAATGTATCCGTCTTATAGCCTAAAACCATAATTCCATATGATTCGAGCTGCTCCGCTGTCTTGTGAAGATCAAGGATGGATTTTGCACCTGAACTAACGATGACGATTGGTGTCTTGCTCATCGTAAAGAGATCCTGTGAGATATCAAATGTCTCACTAACTCCCTTGTGAACCCCACCCGTTCCACCGGTTGCAAAAACCTTGATGTTAAATCTGTCGGCAACCCATGCCGTTCCACTAACCGTTGTAGAGGCGTTCTTTCCTGAGCCAATCGCAAAAGGCAATTCTCCTTCTCCAACTTTTATCACTTCGTGTTCTCCGTTTCCGAGATATTCCACTTCATCCCTTGTGAGTCCAACCTTGAGAACACCGTTGATAACCCCTATTGTTGCAGGAATTGCCCCTGCTTCTCTGACTTTTTCTTCCATCGCGAGAGCCACTTCTATATTCTTCGGATAAGGAAGCCCCTGTGCAATCAGGGTTGATTCAAGTGCAACGACCGGTTTATTGTCTTTTATCGCCATTTCTATCTCTCTCGGAATTTCAAACCATTTTTCTTTCATTGTTTTCACCCTCTTTTTTCTTTTGTACCATTTTAACTTAAATCCGAGAGTGATGCAAGTATTATTTTGTTCTGATCTAAAACCATCCTCTACTAAATCCCTCTTTAGTAGATATTTTATTACTTTTTATCGTAAGGTGTTGATGAAATTGTTTAAAAGAATCTTTGAAAAAAGGAGATCATAAAAAAGCGGCTATAAAAGCCACTCATATGTGAAAGGTGTAGAATTCTCAAGCTTCGCAAGAACACGATAAAAGGGTGGAAAAGATTCCACCCTATAATAGTTTGATTTTCGTTTCCCTTATAGATCGAAATACATCTGATACTCAATCGGATGTGTAACAGCTGAAACCGTTCTATGCTCTTCTATCTTTTTGCTAACCCATTTCTCTATCATTTCCTCCGGGAAGATATCCCATCTTTTCAGGAATTCATGATCTTCTCTGAGTGCAATTGCCGCCTCTTCAAGCGTTTTAGGCAGCGGATGCTGTATGGACTTGCTGAGATCTCCTTCAAATGGCCCATAACCTTCGGCAGTTGGGTCTATCTTGTTCATGATTCCATCAACGCCTGCAAGGATCATCGCGGCAAATGCCAAATACGGATTACAGGTTGCATCTATCGTCCTGAACTCTATCCTTCTCTTCGCATCATCCTTGACATATCCTGGAATTCTGACGGCAGAGGTTCTGTTCGACAGTGCAAATACGGCATTCGTTGGGGCTTCAAAACCAGGAACAAGTCTTCGGTAGGAGTTTGTTGTCGGATTTGAAAAACCAAGAAGGGCAGCAGAATGCTTCAGAATTCCAGCCGTGTAATTGAGAGCCAATTCACTCAGGTTATAAACTTTGTCTCCGGCAAAGACATTCTTCCCTTCTTTTCTCATGAACTGATGAACATGCATACCATTTCCAGCCTCATTGTATATCGGCTTTGGAAGGAAGGTAACAAGATAGCCATGTTCGAGCGCAACATTTCTGATGATGTATTTCACGAGCAGCGTGGCATCAGCCGCTTTTCTGGCGTCCATGAAATTGGTTTCTATCTCAAGCTGAGCCGTACCAACCTCATGATGGTGATACTTCACTTCTATTCCAAGACTGATGAGTTCGTTGACGATCTCATTTCTGAGTACAAAGAATTTATCGAACGGAGCGGTTCTGTGATAGCCTCTCTTCTGACCGATACAGTATTCTCCCGCTTCACCTGAATTCCAGAATCCCTCAACACTATCCAACCTAAGCATGATGCTGTTCGGCTTTACTTCATTGGCAACTTCATCCAGTACATGAAATTCGTATTCCGGTCCAAAGAGGATTTCATCGGCGATTCCCTCTTCTCTGACCTTGTCAACCACCTTTTCAAGAATTCCCCTTGGATCCTGATTGAATCTTTCTCCAGAGAGAGCCTCATAAACGTTACAGATCATGGAAGCCGTCGGATATTCCCCAAAGCCATCCATCATAATGGTATCAAGATCAGGAATCATGACCATATCGCTCTTTTCAACAACGGCATAACCAAAGTTTGATGCATCGAACCCGACACCGTTGTCAAGCAGACTATCGGTAATTGATTCTATGGGAAGCGTTACATGCTTCCAACCACCGTAAAAATCAACTACCTTCAGGTCAACAAAGAGAGCCTCATTTTCCTGTATAAACTCCCAGAATTCTTTTTTTGTCATCTTCTTTCCTCCCGTAGTGATATATATTGGAATTTATCTCCTTCTTATCGTATACAAGATTAAGAAAGTTCAGAAAATCTTGTACACGGTAGATTATATCATTGAAAGCGATAATAAAAAAACATTTCCTATTCTCCGAATGACCTTCACAGAAGTCAGAAATAGTCAGGACATGTTATAATTTATGGGATAATCAGAATGAGAAATAGTCTTTAAAGCCTTCATGTGAGGCTGGACACACCGTTTTTTTTACTATTAAGGAGGGATCATTTTGAAAGCAGGAATCATGGGGGATATCATACTTGATATCCTATTAAAGCTCAATGCTTTCCCAAAAGAAGACAGCGAAGTGAAATTAATTTCAGAAAAGTTTGCAATAGGTGGGTCGGCATTTAACACGGCAAGTGAAATGATTTGCACTCCGGTTGAACCAATGCTCATCTCTTCATTTGGCTATGATAAGGAAGGGATCATCATCGCGTCTCAGCTTTCACCTCTGACGATGAACCAGAAATATATCCGACAGATCGAAACGAATACCGGCAAGATCTACATCCTGCTGACCTCGGAAGGTAAAAGAACCATGTTATCTTCCCGATCAAAGAAACCATTGCCGGAAATGGGAGAAATTTATGATGAATTTCTGAGTGAAATCAACTGGCTTCACGTCTCAGGATACCTGCTTACCGAAAAAAGAGAATACGACATCACCACTGAAGTGATAAAAATGGCCAATAAAAAAGGAATCCCCGTTTCCGTCGATCCCGGAACGAACACCGTTATTCATAATACGGACGAATTACTCGCTATTTTGCCATTTACCGATTATTTTCTCCCAAACCGTGAAGAATTCATCCTGCTAAAAGCCAATTCTGACTTTGAACAACTCTTGAAAGCATCCAAATTAAATGTGGTCATAAAAGATGGCATGTACGGTGCAACCGCCATTATCGCCAATAAAACCATCAGCATCAAGGCCAGAGAAATCCCCGACTGTACGAATACGGTAGGGGCTGGGGATGCATTTAACGCCGGATTTATCTCAGGAATGCTACAGTATACTGATGCCAGCAGGATCCATCGTGCTTGCGAACGTGGAAATGAATTTGCCTATAGACGATTGAGTCATAAATAAGGTCAGCACTGTTCCAAAAAAAACTCAGTCAATCAGAGAGGAAACCGGAATGCAGCAAATTCACCCCTCTCTTTTTGTGACAGATTCTTGATTGTGATAGAATACTTCATAACACTTTATAAACATACCATGTAAGGCTGACCAATAGAAAAAAGGAGCGTGATAAAGTGAGTATACATATCGGTGCACAAGTCGGAGATATTTCTGAGCGAGTTCTTCTTCCTGGAGATCCGCTCAGGGCAAGATTCATCGCAGATACTTTCCTCGAAGATGTCATCTGCTATAACGAAGTAAGGGGAATGTACGGTTATACGGGAAACTACAAGGGGAAAAGTGTTTCCATACAGGGAACGGGCATGGGAATGCCATCCGCCTCTATTTATATCAACGAGCTGATCGATTTTTACGGTGCCAGAAGATTGATCAGAATAGGCACATGTGGAGCCATGCAGCCCGAGGTAAAAATCAGAGATATCGTTATTGCCATGTCCGCGTCAACCAATTCAAATATGAACCGAAGGGTATTTGGAAATATTGATTATGCCCCTACAGCAGATTTTGAATTGCTAAGCGCCGCTTACAACGAGGTCAGAAACATCAACACCGATGTGCATGTCGGAGGAATTTATACCAGTGATGCCTTTTACGGGGTTGATCCAAAGGAAACCGAAAGGCTTGTAGATTACAATATACTCGCAGTAGAAATGGAAACCGCTGCATTGTATACCATAGCCGCACAGAAAAAGGTGCAGGCATTGACACTTCTGACCGTAAGCGATTCACTCGTTACCCAGGAAGTTACCTCATCAGAGGAACGACAAAACACATTCCTTGATATGATAAAAATGGCATTGGAAGTGATTTGATCTCATACTGAGCCGTTATCGAATTGCCGTTAAGCAGAGCTTTTATCGGTTCTGAAAAGAGCCTTAGAATGAAAAAAAGATTGTTTCTTTTATAAGAACAGAAACAATCTTTTTATTAACTGAAGCCTTATCCACACATTTCTTTACCGTTTACCGCACTGAAGTTAGCAACTCCGTTTGGTTCTATCTGAATTACAGGCTTTTTAATAGAGTTGCTTGATCTTCTCGATATTTTTCTGAATCTCAGAACCCATGATCATCAATTGGTTGTTTGAACGGATTGTCTTTAATTCTCCTGCGTTTATTAACTGTTGAAATTCCTGTATCTGTAAACCAAAGGCTTCGGCAATTTCCTCCAATGTGTATGCCTTGCTCGCATTGAGAGTTGAAGCGATTTCTTCACAATCTCCTGGACCATAGCCGGTCCCATCTCCCGGGCCATCCTCTGAATAACCCGTTCCGTCTCCCGGACCATATCCATTCGACCCGCCATTTCCACTTCCAAGACCGGTCCCATCCTGTGATTCGGTGCCAGTACCATCGCCATATCCATTTCCTGAATTTCCACCGCCATTTCCATTACCGGCGAGCATCACTCCGGAAAAAAATAGACCTAAAACAAGCATTACAATGAGTATTCTTTTTTTGTTCTTCATTTTCATTTGGACACCTCCTATTTATAATCATTTTATCCCTTCTTCCTTAAAAACACCTTAGAGTTTTATTATAATTTCCCTAATTTTTCTCTAAGTTTTCCTTATATTTTATATGTATACAATGAACAGGGATTACATTTTATAAAACAAACAGGGCATGTCTTCACACATAGCCTTATATATCCGCAACCGGAACACTGCCTTGTAACCAATTCAACTCGCTGTCCCACATAAATAACACGGGCCAGTTCTGTTCTGATACCTCCCAGTCCCGGAATGTTTTGATCTGATGATAAAGGGAGCAGATCTTATCCCGATCCTTCTCTTCCAGTAATTCATGAATGGACGCCATAAGGCCTTTTGGTTTGGCTTCTGCCCCCTCCAAAACTCGAAGAAACCACTTATGATAGGGATAAAGTATCTCATTGTATGCCAAAATCAGTCGGCCTGAAAAGAGAATAAAGTTCGACAGAGATTGATAAAACAGATACAGATTGTCATGTTTTATGGCTTCCTCACAATACCATTTCCACGCTTCAAACTGGGCATAAAAACAGGTGATATTTTCTATCTTTTTTTCCACCGGGTATCTGATAATCCCTTTTATCAGCCCATCAATCTCCTCAATAACACTATATGTGGCATAAGCCCCTTCAAACGCAAACCTTGCGGGTTCACTGCCACTATCCGCAACCTGTTTCATAAAAGCCGTACTGATATACTTCCCGTCGATATATCCGGAATCGTAGGTACAGGATTCCTGTTCAAAGTAATGGATATCTCCCGTCTTCAAGCGCTTTTGATAATCCTGATCTGAAACGACTATCATCAGATCCACATCCGATGTTTCTTTTGCAAAACCGTGTGCAACCGATCCGCTCACCAGTATCGCGAGCACATCATCGCGCACCTTCAATTTATCCGTGATATTACGGATGGTTTCCTCGTGATGTTTGAACATATTGACCTCCATTTTTTTGATAATATACAATGTGAAACAAATCACCCTCCTTATCTTACATTGAAAAAAGAAAATCAACAACAAAAAAGCAGATCTCTCGATCTGCCCGGATAAGATTAAGAAAGTGTTACTTCCTTCTTCCCCCTTACGTCACCTTAAACCTTAAATTTATTGACCTCAAATGATAGCTTTTCAGCCAACTCCGAGAGCTTCTCCGAGGAATGATTCAGGATATTAACCGATTCCGATTGCCTGTTAACCTGTTCAACCATCGATTCAACCTGAGCAGAGGCGTTCACCATAGACTGTGCCGACTGATCCATCGCACCCGCAATCTCATCAGACGCCGCACTCTGTTCTTCCGAAGTGCTGCTGAGATTTTCAACGGATGCAATGACATCACTGAGATTCTCGGATATAGCCGCAAACTGTGCAAGTGCTTTTTCAGAGACAACGCCCATATTGTTAACGATATCCAGCGTTTCATCCGAAGCCGTATTAACCGATTTGACACTGTTCTCAATATCTTTCAGCATGAGCTCTATGTCGTTGGTAGCATTTTTCGTTTCCTCGGCGAGTTTCCTTATCTCATCGGCTACAACGGCAAAGCCACGTCCGGCCTCTCCCGCTCTTGCCGCTTCTATAGCTGCATTCAGCGCCAGTAAATTAGTTTGTTCGGAAATACTCGATATGGCCTGAATGATCTCTCCAACTTTTTTTGCCTTTTCCTGTAATTCATAAACGTTCTCCGTGGTCTCTTTGGCCTTGACTTCTGCATCCTTTACGATCTCAGCCACTTTATTCAGATCATGTTGGCCGGTCTCAGCAGATTTAGTCGTCTCACAGGTCTTTTCATAAACCGAATTTGCAATATCCGATACATTTCTTGAAGAGGCGGCAACCTCTTCTATTCCTGAACTCACTTCTTCTATGGCAGCCGACGTATCCTGAACATTGTGATCGGTCTTTTCGGAAATAGTCTTCAATTCTACCGAGATTCCGGCAGAATCCTGGGAGATGGCTTCGATTTCCTGAGCAGATTCCTGCACACTGGACATGACCTCATGCACCTTAATCAGTGTTAATCTCATCTCGTTAACAATTTCCTTCACCGTGTTTTCGAGCAGACCGATCTCATCTTTTCGAACTTTTTCACTGAATTCGACCGTCATATCCAGTTCTTTGACCCGATCCGTCTTTTTTAAAAAGCCCTTCATCGATTTTCTCAAGCTGTGAACGATCAGGAAAGCATCAAATACACTGAAAACGATGACTACAACAACCAGAATACCCGTCAAATTATTGTTAGTCTTGATAACCTGAATACTGTTATCACTCTTCTCCTCTACATTTTCAAGACTCGTATTCAATTTCTCTCCCTGCATGTCATTTAATGCAAGTATCTTCTCTTTTATTAATGCAACAGACTGATTGATCTCATTGTTGATGATCTCAAGTGAAAGAATACCGGCCTGAGTAATATTTGATGCAATAAAGGCCTCATCTTTCTCCAGTTGATCTATTTCATTCTGCAAGGCTAACTCATCCGTTATCAACTGCACATATGCCTCTGTAAGTGCAGAATACTGATCGAGTGTCAACTCTATCAAGATGGCAATCAACGGATCAAACAAATCAAAACCGTAATGGGATTTGATAAATCCCGGTTTATCCTGAACGAGAACACCATCGATAATAAGCTGTTTTTTCTCAAGAATCTCTTCTCTGATGTCTTTTGCCTTGTCCGGTGTCAGTGCAATTGAACTCAACAGCAGTCTGAGCTCGGTAAAATTGTCGAGTTGCACATTTTTACCGAGAATCTCGGCATTCCAGATCTCTTCTATCTCCATCAGGGTAAAATCTTTCAAGCCACCCTTTTCAAAGAAAGACGCTCTGAGACCGGCCTTACTCTCTTCCGTCAGTTCAGTCAGGCTGTAGGCATTATCCTTCTGCATCTGATACTCTTTCTTAAAATCATCTATCTTCCATTTATAGACCTTCAAAGCCTTCTTTTTTGCGCTGCTGATTGAATTCAGATCCGTTTCCAGTCTTTTTATCTCATTTTTTAATTCAAGAGACTGCTTGTTATAATCGATCTCATCCATCTTGTAGTAATAGATATTTTCCACCTGTACCAACATTTCATCGAAAGTCTCTTTCAGGGTATCATAAACCTGCATCTGTTGAGAGATTTGAATGTTTTCATTCAATAGGGCCTTGAATTGGTCAAAATAACTCTGAATAGTCTCCGGATCACTGACATACCCCATCTTAAGGATAATTTGGACCATATCGTTGATCTCATCCGAAAACCGCTGGACATCATTTGACTTAACGTGTTCTTCCTTTGCAAAGCCTATCTGCTCTTTGATGTTGATCCCTTCATCTTCTATGCGTGAAGAGGTATTGTAGGATAAGAGCAGCAGAATGGCCAAAAAAACAATAACGGCGGAAAAACTAAAGATGATCTTTTTTGAAATGGACAATGCATACACCCCCAAAGATTCTTATAAGAACACATGATAGTGATGAGGAGAATTCTCCCCATTTTTCTCTATATCGTTGCTGAATTCGATAAAAAAATAAAAAATTTAATATTGTTACAATGTTGATTATAACACAACACAAGTAAATTCGCAATATCTAATTTTACTTTTTGATATTTGTAATAAATAAGGCTTTCTGAGAATGATCTGATGAGTCATTTTGCAGAATGCCAATAAAAAAAGACGGGTAAAAAACTACCCGTCTTCGTGACTGCCAAATGAATCATCGCGCGTTACATAATACCATGTTGCTTCATTGCCTTAATACCTTGCTGCTTAAGTTTCCTCGTTACCGTGTTCCTTAATTACTCAGCTACTTTTTGGCAGTGACATTACCAACCTGTTTTATGTCAGACGTTCACTCAGCTCCGCCAGCTGCTGTAGTTCCTCTGCCGGCGAGCTCTCTATCAACCATGAAAATTCCTTTATTCTCATTTCCAATCATCTTCAAGAGCTGAACGTACTCATCCACACTTGCTTCTTCTTCAACCTGTTCATCTATGAACCATTGAAGTGCTGAGATCGTAGGTCTGTCTTTTACCTCCTCAGCAACATCCATCATTTCATTAATTCTTGCCGTGATATGCTTCTCATGTTCCAATGCCGCTTCGAATGCGGCTAAAGGAGAAGCCCACTCCTTCTGTGGTTTTTCTATCGCCTCAAATTCTACCCTTCCGCCTCTACTGACGAGAAAAGTATAAAATTTATTCGCATGTATCATTTCTTCTCCTGACTGTACGGTAAACCATGACGCAAAACCCTTGAGATTCAAATCCTCAAAATATGCTGACATCGACTGATACAGATAGGCTGAGAAGAGTTCCTCATTTATCTGCTTATTAATTTCATCCTGCATTCTCTTTTCGATCATATCTTTCCCTCCAATTTTTCTATCATCTATACATGATGACGACTGATAATAGGATTTTATTACATCAAGTTTTTTATTTCCTTTTCTAATTTTACAAGCGCTGTCTTCAGGACTGACCGCGGACAGGCTATGTTGAATCTCTGGAAACCTCTGCCCTCTTCCCCAAACATCATTCCTTGATCCAATGCAAGTTTTGCCCCTTTAAGACAGATATCGTTAATTTGATCATGTGTCAAACCCAGTTTTCTGAAATCGACCCAGACGAGATAGGTTCCTTCAAGCGGAAAGACATCAATGTCCGGGATATGGGTGTTGATATAATCGACCATGAACTCATAATTTCCCCAGACATATTCCTTCATTTGATCATACCATTCACCACCATACGTATAAGCGGCTTCAAAGGCGATGATTCCGAAAAGATTCAGCATGTTGATATGCCACATGTCCATAGTATCTTTTACCCGGTTTCTGAGCCATTCATCGGGGATAATCATGGTAGAGGTTGCGAAGCCGGCCAGGTTGAATGTCTTACTCGGGGCAACGCAAACAATTGCATTTGAATAAAATTCTTTCAGGTTGAGATAGGAGTAATGTTTATTTCCGTTGAACACAAGATCACAATGGATTTCGTCCGATATGATAATGATCCCGTGCTTTTTGCAGATCTCTCCCAGTCTTCTCAGTTCTTCTTCTCCCCATACTCTGCCAACGGGATTATGTGGATTTGACATGATAAAGAGCCTGGTTCTCGGTGTTATTCTGTTTTCAAAATCCTCAAGATCCATCGTATATCGATTTCCCTCAAGTTTGAGGGGATTTTTGATCAATCTTCTTCCGTTGGACTCCACCACACTGAAGAACGGATAGTAAACGGGAGTCTGAACGATAACTTCATCTCCCGGTTGAGAGAAAGTGTTTACAAGAACGGCTACCGCATTAACGACACCGGGAGTTGGTACATACCAGTTTTTCTCCGTTTCAACACCATGTCTCTCTCTCATCCAGTTGATGATGGCGTTAAAGAAGCTGTCCTCTTTTCCGGTATAGCCATATATTCCGTGCTCTGCCCTTTCTACCACGGCATCGATCACGGGCTGCGGGGCTTTAAAATCCATATCCGCCACCCACATGGATGTCAATTCTGAATCTCCGAATATCTCTTTAAGAAAATCCCATTTGAAAGTCTTTGTGCCTTTTCTTTCGATTATTTCATCAAAATCGTACTGCATGTTCTCCCCCTTCGTGTTTATAAGTTTTGTTCGAGAAATTGCTTGATTTGAACAGCGAGTTCTTCATTTCGAACAATTTCTTTTATCTCTTCAACCGTTGCATTTCTAATTTCCTTAACACTACCAAAGGTTTTTAAAAGTTGCATCTTCCGCTTCGAGCCAACACCGGGAATCTTTTCCAGTATGGAGCGCCCCATTCGTTTGTCTCTGAGTTGTGAATGAAAGGTATTGGCAAATCGGTGAGATTCATCTCTGACAGCGACAAGTACCCTGAGTGACGGACTTGTATGCTTCAATTTGAGTTCTCCGCGTTCATCGGGAAATACTATGGTTTCCTCAGCTTTTGCCAATCCTATCATATCATATTCCGTGATATTCAACTCATCTTCCAGTACTCCTTTTACGGCACTGACCTGCCCAGCCCCCCCATCGATCAAGAGCAGATCGGGAAGCGGATGTTTTGAAAACCGCCTCCGGATCACAATACGCATGGACTCAAAGTCATCCGGTGTTTCCAGTGTCGTGATTCTGTATTTCCGGTACTTCTGCTTATCTGGTTTCCCATTTAAAAAGGACACTACCGAAGCAACGGTATATAGACCCTGAGTATGCGCAATATCTATTCCTTCAATACGCTTCGGCAACCGTTTAAGCCCCAGATTTGTCTTGAGCTGTTTCAAGGCTTCCATACTCAGTTTTCTGCTCTCAAGCTCTTTTTCAAGGTTCTTCTGTGCCATCTTCATGAGCTCTTTTTCCGGTTCCGTCTCAGGTGGTCCAAAGTAATCGACGGTTAAAAGTTCCTTGAATTTTTTTTCATTTTTCCTGGAAAATGTACAGATGATCTTGTCTGGAAGATCATTTTTTTTACCGAAATAGAACTGTGAAAAGAACTCCTCAATCGAAAGGGTCTCATCCACATCCTGGGTAATCGCCGCAAAGATGGCACCTTTCTTCATTCGTATCACGGTAACTTTTCCCTCAAGTATATCCAGGGCGAAGAAATCCCTGTTCAGTCTGTCCTTCAGGACAATATACTGCGGTGTAAAAATCCTGTCCGTTTCGAGGATGAGATCACGAATTTTTGCAGCCTGCTCATACATCTGATTCCCCGCAAGGAATGTCATTCTGTCACGCATGACCTCTTTCATCGATTCCACATCCCCTTCGAGAAAGACTTTTACCTTTTCCACTTTTTTTGCATATTCTTCCTTGTTTATTTCCGTACAAGGCGCACTGCATCTACCGAGTTGATATTCGAGGCAGGGCTTCTTGATCTTCTTCAAATCATAATCGCAGGGCCTGATACCATACGTTTTGTAAACGATTTCCATGATCTCGCGAAGCATCTTTGCACTGGTGAAGGGTCCGTAATAAGTCCCTTTATCCGTTCTATTCCGGACAAGCGACATCCTTGGAAATTCCTCATCCGTAACATGCAGATACGGATAAAAACGATTATCCTTCAGGAAAGTGTTGTATTTCGGTTTGTATTCGTATATAAGTCTTGATTCGAGTAAGAGGGCGTTCTTTTCATCTTCTACAATGATGTGGCGCAAGGTCTCCGCATCTTTTCTGATACCAAGAATCTTTTCTCTTTCACTCTTTTCGGGAGGTAGGGTTTCGCGGAAATAACTCTGAATCCTTTTTTTGAGGCTTATTGCCTTTCCTATGTAGACCGGCTTACCCTTTTTTTCAAAAATATAGACCCCCGGTTTATCCGGGAATTCAGCTGCGATCTTCTTTAGTGGATGTTCTTTTATCTGTTCATTCATCTTTTCTGTCTTCGTATGTCCTCTTCCATATAGTTTCCAGTTTATCTTTTACCCGGCTCTCTTTACCAAATGAAGAAGGTCTGTAGAATATAATATTCTCTAAATCCTCAGGAAGATAGCTTTCGAGTACGAACGCATCACTCTCATCATGCGCATATTTATATTCTTTTCCATACCCCATATCCTTCATCAGCTTCGTAACGGCATTTCTGAGTTTCAACGGGATGGGTCTGTCCGGATGCCGCTGAACTTCCGTCGCAGCCTTTTTATAGGCGAGATAAATCCGGTTGCTCTTTGGGGATACGGCCATATACACTGCAGCTTCTGCAAGGGATGTCGTACATTCCGGCATACCGATGAATTTTGAAGCCTGAAAAGCGGCTACCGCAACACTCATCGCATTCGGATCGGCCAGGCCGATATCCTCGCTGGCAAATCTTACAATACGTCTCGCCACATATAACGGATCCTCTCCGGCTTCAAGCATCCTCGCCAGATAATAAATTGCCGCATCGGGATCAGATCCTCGCATGCTTTTGATAAAGGCAGAGATGAAATTGTAATGCTCCTCCCCGCTTTTACTGAATTTCACATAGGATCTGTTCAGAATTTCTTCCGCAAGCTCGGTATCAATATTAACATCCGTCTTGTCGTTCGCATAATTTTCGATGATTTCTATATAATTAATCAACGTACGCGCATCTCCACCAGACCAGTCCACAAGCAGATTCACCGTCTCATCATGTAGTTTGATCGGTTGTGCGTTACTCTTGTTGATATAATCTAGTGACTTATCAAGAATACTCTTCAACGCACCCGGACCGAGTTGTTTGAAGACAAACATCTTACATCTCGACAAAAGAGCGGGATTGAGTTCAAAACTTGGGTTTTCGGTTGTTGCACCGATGAGAATAACCTCCCCACTTTCTATATAAGGGAGGAGGACATCCTGCTGAAGTTTGTTAAAACGGTGAATTTCATCGACAAACAGGACGGTTCGTTCACGGAATTTCTCAAACCTCACGGTCGCTTCATCCAGCAGTGGCTTCAGTTTTGACATCGGAAATTTAGCCGCGGAAAAACTGATAAATTTCTTTGAAGTCCGGTTTCCTATAATCTTTCCCACCGTTGTCTTTCCGCATCCCGGCGGTCCAAAAAAAATACACGAAAAGAGGTCATCATTCTCTATGGCCTTCTTAAGAATGGACCCCTCTTTTAAGATATCATATTGACCCCTGACCTCTTCTATCAATTTTGGCCTCAGCAACTGAGCCAGAGGTTCATTTTTTCCGTTCCCGCTTGGTGAATTCCATAAGGCATTTGTATTCAATCAATCACCAGTTTTATAAGCCAAGTTTGGATTCAAAAAACTCATGTGTCTGAATCAATCCCTGTTCAAGGGTATATTGCGGTTTCCAGTTGAGTTCCTGCTCGGCGAGGGTACTGTTCAGTATACTTTTTCTCAAATCTCCCGGTCTTTCAGGCCCGTGAGTGGGCTCCATCTCATAACCGTTTACCTGTTTCATCCGTTCAAACAACTCGTTAACATCTACCGCAATTCCGGTCCCTATATTATAGGCAACATCCTTTCCATTATCCATGGCAAGCATATTGGCGTTGGCAATATCCTCCACGTATACATAATCTCTGATGTATTTTCCATCTCCGTTGATGGTAAGCGCTTGTTTTTTCAACATGCCTTCCGTGAAAATGGCAACGACTCCTGCCTCACCAAGCGGGTTTTGTCTCGGTCCATATACATTGGCATATCGTAATATGGTATAATCGAGTCCATATTCCTTCTTATAGAAATACAGATATCTTTCCCCCGCAAGCTTTGAAATACCGTAAGGTGAAAAAGGGCGTTCCGGTTCAGTTTCCGGTGTGGGATAGACAGAAGGATTTTCACCATACATCACTCCACCGGAAGATGAGAAGATAAACTTCTTCGTCCCATTCTTCACAGACGCTTCAAGCAGATTGAGCAACCCCATGATATTGATATCGGCATCATACTGCGGTTCACGAACCGATCTTGAAACACTGATCTGAGCGGCAAGATGGAATACAAAATCCGGTTTGTGAACTTCAAACGTATGATTGACAAGTTCCGCATCCCTTATATCTCCATTAATAAACACAACATCCTTATTCAGGATATTTTCCTTCAGGCCACTCGAAAGATCATCCATTACAACGACATTCAAACCTCTCATTATCAACGCATCTACAACATGTGAGCCGATAAATCCGGCACCACCTGCAACTAAAGCAGTGTTCAAAGCTATTCCTCCCCGTTTTTCTCATTTCTCAAGAATTTGACAAGTTCAGGACAGGCTTCCTCGCCCTTTTCCTTAACCTGAATAAGCAGTGCAATTAACTGCTCTGTTCTCTGTTCGGAATCTTCATCAAAGAAATGTTCCATTCTGCATGAAAGATTGTTTGAAGCCTCTTCCGGTACACCGACAAGATCCACAAAGAATTTCTCTAGTACATTATGTACCCTTTCAAGGGATTGTGCTCTTCTGAGTCCCTTGTCACTCAAGAGGATCAGTCCATATTTCTCATAATTCACAAATCCAAGTTCCTTTAGCCTCTTCATGGCATTTGTAACACTGGGCAAACTGACATCCAGAAAACTCGCAATATCCTTTACCCTCGCAACAGGTTCATCCTGAGTGATTTCATATATTACCTTTAAATAATCCTCCAATGCAGGTGTTAATTCTTTTGTCTTTCTTCTACCCATACCAGGCACCTCCAATTTGTCTCATCAAATAAAATCATAGATCCTATAAACTACTAAGATAGATTATAAAATAATTATAACATACATATAGACGAAAAAAGATTCTATATATAACAAAAATATATTCGATAAAAAAAGGTTTCAAAACAACAATCCGGTAAAATTTATTTTATTATATTATCAACTTTCCGATTTAATCGTCCCTGGGATTATCATTCGCCTGTGAACCGAGCCATAACATTTTCAGCTGAAAAACAGTCTATATTTCATAATAAACTACCTATCCGGTAAATTTTAAAAAATATTGTAAGATAATAAGGGACAATGGCGGATAAACCCCTTCAGATCAATTTATTTTTAAAACAAAAAAATAATATTTGTCAGGTTTATAAAGATTTCCGGTTTTACAGATTAAATCGTATGATATAATTGTTTTAGAAAATAAATTCAAGGGGGTAGAATTGTGAAGTGTTTGATCGTTGAAGATGACCCGATTACGACAAAGCTGTTGATGGCAGTTTTCGAAGAATATGGGGAATGTGATCATATAGACAATGGAATTGATGGTTTGGATATGGTTATAAAAGCAAACGCTGGCGGAGACCCTTATGATCTTGTCACGCTGGACATCATGATGCCGAAAATGGATGGTCATGATGTATTGGCAAGGGTCAAACGCCTCAGAAATAATAAAGCTCCCAAAGTCATTATGATAACTGCTCTGGGAGATAAAAAGAATATTCAGAAAAGTTATGTCAGAGGATGTGATGGTTATCTAATCAAGCCTATCGAAAGGGAAGTCATTCTCAAGAAACTCAGAACGCTTGAACTGATTGATTAGTCTTTTTTCCCATAACCACCACCGCCTGGTGTTTCTATTCTTAAGGTATCATTTTTTTTCAGACAGAGGCTGAATTTCCCCGGGAGTTCAGTCTCTTTGCCATCTCTGATCAAGAGATTCCTGCCGCATTGCCCCTCTTCACCACCACAAAGTCCATAAGGCGCGCCTTTTCTCCTATCACTCAGGAGGGTACATTCCGCATCGTTCAACAGATGTATCTCTCTTGTCATCCCATCTCCGCCTTTATGATGGCCGTTCCCCCCACTGGCCTTTCGGACGGCATATTTATTAATCCTGAAAGGAAATTCATATTCAATGGCCTCAACCGGCGTATTCAACGTATTGGTCATATGACACTGTATGGCATTTTCTCCATCCGAATGAATCGAAGCACCGCTGCCACCTCCCATCGTTTCATAATAGGTAAAGGGGCGGCCCGATCCCTCAATGACTCCGCCGATAGCCGTATTATTCATCGTTCCCTCACTCGCTGCAGGGATCTTTTCGGGAATTGCCTGAGCAAGTGCGCCGAGGAGACAATCCACAATACGCTGAGAGGTTTCCACATTACCCGCTGCAACGGCGGCGGGATGTGAAGCATCCACAACGCTTCCCTTTTCTGTAATGATTGTGACCGGTTTCAGACAGCCGGCATTCGTCGGTACATTCTCTCTGACAAGACATCTGAAGACATAAAGACACGCTGAGGCCGTTATGGCATAAACGGCGTTGATACTTCCGCTGACCTGTCCGGAACTCCCCCTGAAATCACAGATGGCCGTATCATTCTTAATCGTCAACTTCACTTTTATATTAATTGGTTCGTCGCTTATTCCATCGGAATCCAGATAATCTTCAAATAAATACTCTCCATCCGGTATTTCCCTGATCGTTTTTCTCATGATCTTTTCCGTGTACTGAAGTAATCCGTCCGAATAGCGTCTCGTCTGTTCGATCCCGTTGGCTTCCACAATTTCCTTAATTCGCCTGATCCCGGTGATATTTGCCATAAACTGGGCCGCAAAATCCCCCTGTCTTTCAACGGGTGTTCGAACGTTATTCAGAATAAGCGACATCAACGGCTGTTCCACTTCCCCGTTTTTCATAATCTTAAGTGCCGGGATAATCACTCCCTCCTGATAAATAGAAGTTGACAACGGCATCGAACCGGCACTCATCCCGCCAATATCCGAGTGATGGGCTCTGTTGGCGAGATAGAAAACGGGTTTATCTCCCGCTTCTTTACAAAAGACGGGTGCGACGATCGTAACATCCGGCAGATGTGTCCCACCCTTGAAGGGATCGTTGATGATGGCCATATCCCCTTCAGCCATTTCGACCGAAGCGATGGCCGCCTTGACCGAAAGGGGCATCGAGCCGAGATGTACCGGAATATGCGCCGCCTGAGCCAGCATTTCCCCCTCCGCGTTGAACACCGCACAGGAATAGTCTCTTCTTTCCTTAATATTTGGCGAAAAGCCCGTTCGGTTCAGAGTTACACCCATCTCTTCAGCCACTGCCGTGAATCTGTTTTTAAATATCTCGAGCTTTATAGGATTTAGCTGAACATCATTCATGTTGTCCCCCTTTCAGATCCACAATGAGATTTTCATATTCATCGACATAAACACTGGTTTCCGGCGGAATAACAATCGTAGAGGAATATTCGACGATTATCGCAGGTCCTTCAAACCGATTTCCGTATCTGAGTTTTTCACGGTCAATCACCTCTGTGGGAATCTTCTGACCGTCAAAGATACTATCTTTTTCCCCGAGAAAGGCAGTCTGTTCAACCTCCTGCACCGGGACCTGCTGCCTTGAAAACTCAGGTTTGTCTATTTTCCCCGTCGCCCTGACTCTTATATTCACCACTTCGATTGACTTGCCACGGTTCCTGTACCCATATCTTTTTTCATGGGCCTCATGAAATGTCTCTTCCGGATTTTCGCTGAGCGGCACGATCAGTTCATAAGATTGTCCGAGATACCGCATGTCGAGAAACTTTTCAAGCTTAATCCTGTCCTCACTCATTCCTTCCCGAAGCATTTCATTCAGCGCCTTCCTTTCTATTGCTTTAAAAAGGTCAGCTACCTTATCAACAACCCCTTTGGAATCCAGCATTACCGTCTGCGAATAATCCCTGATACAATCGGCCAGCATCATCCCCTTGGCGGAAAGAATACCTGGATCACGCGGAATCAGCACCTTCGGAATGTTCAGTAATCTGGCAAGAAATACCGCATGCAATCCACCCGCTCCACCAAATGAGCAGAGGACAAAATCTGCCGGATCGAATCCTCTGTCTACCGAAATAACTCTCAAGGCACGTTCCATAACGGCATTTGCTACCCTGCAGACCCCTTCCGCGAGCTCTTCAGGTTTAATATGAGCCTGTTCGGCCATCTCAGTAAAATAGTTCTTGAGTCTTTCCCTATCGAGTATCATCTCTCCGCCGAGAAAATATTCCGGGATCAATCGACCGAGAAACAGATTAGCATCCGTCACCGTAATCTGTTCCCCCTTTCCATAACAGATGGGACCTGGATCTGCACCCGCACTCTCCGGGCCAACCTTTAATGCCCCACCGTCATCAAGGGAGGCAACCGATCCCCCTCCTGCGCCTACCGTATGTATCTCGATCATTGGAACTTTGAGCGGATAATTAGAAACGGTAGATTCCACGTTGACCGGAAGTTCTCCGTTTATCAAGGCAACATCCGTAGAAGTCCCGCCCATATCAAAGGTAATAATCTTGTTGAAGCCTGCCAGTCCGGCAATTTCAAAGGCACCCACCGCTCCACCGGCGGGACCGGATAATATGGTACGAACGGGTTCTCTTGAGGCAGTGGCAGAACTTATCCGACCACCGTTAGATTGCATGATGACAAGGTGTTCCTCCCCAAGTTCAGCCTCTATATCTGAAATATATCTGCGCATCTTCGGCTGGACATATGCGTTCACCGTTGTGGTTGAACAGCGCTCAAACTCTCTGAATTCGGACATGATCTCATGGGAGAGTGAACAGTACACTTCATTGCCGGCAACCTCAGACAGGATTTCTCTCATCCTGTTCTCATGTTCCGGATTCACGAATGAAAACAGAAAACAGACGGCAACCGATTCTATTTTAAGCTCCCTGATCTTCTTTGCCACGTCACGTGCCTTCCGTTCATCAAACGGTGTGATCTCCTCTCCTGCTTTATCTATTCTCCCGCCGACACCAAATCTGAAAGTTGTATCAACGAGATGTTCAGGCCTTTTAACGAAGAGATTATAAAGTTGAGGTCGATTTTGTCGGCCAATCTCTATCACATCCTCAAATCCTTCATTCATGATGATGGCCGTTTTTGCCCCCTTTCTTTCAAGTACCGCATTGGTGGCAACCGTCGATCCGTGTATCAGTTCAATCGGCTCATCTCCGGCAATGATACGCTTTCCTTTTAATACGGCTTTCGCCGGATTTTCAGGCGTTGAAAGCACTTTAAGGATTCGGAATTCACCATTCTCCTCAAAGACAAAATCTGTGAATGTCCCCCCTGTATCTGCACTGATGATCATAATATCTCCCCTATATACTTCTGAGCATCCTTCAGAGAATGAATGACGATATCCGCATGTGAAATATTCTGAGTACCGTCATCACTTTGAAACCCTACAACCGTCATTCCAGCCTTTTTCCCTGCAGTAACTCCATTTTTAGAATCCTCTATGACAAGACATTCTTCCGGTCTTAACCCGGACAATTCCGCCGCCTTTAAAAAGATGTCGGGTTCTGGCTTTCCCTTTTCTATCTGATTTCCGCAGACAATCGGATCAAAGAGATCACGGATCCCGATCTTTTCAAGGATGAGATGTACCAACTTCTCATCCGTAGAAGAGGCAACGGCAAGCCTCAATCCCTTTTTATTCAGAAAGGTCAGCAGCTCTCCGATTCCAGTCATTGGTACGAGTTCCGCTTCGGAAAAGAACGTCATATGTTCTCCTTCTCTTATCTCATTCAATTCAGCGATACTTTTTTTGATTCCGAACCTGTTCTTCAGCGTTGTCCACATATCCACATCGGTCGTACCGACAAATTCGGAATATTCTTCCTCACTGATAGAAAAACCGAGCTTTTCAAACATTCCACGGTTGACTTCCCTGTACATGGGTTCACTGTCTATCAGAACACCATCCATATCGAATATAATTCCTCTAATCATACGTTCCCCCTTTAATCGCTTTATCAGCTTATTATAACAGAACTTTCCGCACCGAATACGGGGATATATGATCAATATGATATAATTAATACCGTTCTCTATTAATATTTATTAAAACATATAGGGTTTTGATGACAAAACAATAAGAATTCTTCACGAGAAGAAAGAGGTGACGACTTTGCTTAAAAATCTGAGGCTAAGGACAAAACTGCTTATTTCAGTTCTTATCGTATTGATACTGATGATGATGATCATGATTCAGGTAACTTTGACGTTCACAAAAAGTGATTCAAACTTAAACGAAGTAGAATATGAAATAATACCACATACGTTTTCCTTCATAAACCTGAAAATCGATATCATCCAGATCCAGCAATGGCTGACGGATATTTCAGCCACAAGAGGTGAAGTGGGATTTGATGACGGATTCAGCGTTGCAAGTACTTATTACGAAGAGGCAAAAGAACTCATCTCAGGATTGATGGCCGCTCATACACAGGAATCGGGGATGGAAGAACGTCTTCGAAGTCTAAACACTGCACTCGATGATTACTACAACATGGGAAGACAAATGGCCCAGGTGTATATCGACGAAGGGCCTGCCGGCGGAAATAGAATGATGTCAGAATTTGATCCGTACGCCGAAAGACTGACGAAATTAATCGATGGTATCGTTGAAGAACATGAAACAGAACTCAAAGATACCGTTCATGAAAATTCTGATCTGATAGCTTCCAGTAAAATCATCGCTTATTTCCTCACGGGGCTTATCATATTCGCAAGTTTTTTTTCTATCTTTCTGCTTGTTCGTATAATAGTCGTACCGATTCAAAAACTGAGTCGTCAGATGAAAGAGATATCCGAAGGCAAAGGGGATCTTACGAAGACAGTAGAAATCAGGGCAAATGACGAGATAGGAGAACTCGGCCTTTATTTCAATAATTTTGTCAGGCAACTTGACAAACTGATCGGTGAGATCAAACACGTAACAGAGGAAGTAAACCACAACACCGAATCACTTGCCAACACCCTCGAGAACATCGTTTATGGGGAAGAAAGCAGTTCTTTCTCAGAAGGAGACTCGGAATTGATCAAAACCGGTATTAGACAATTCGATAAAATTCTCTCGGATGTGCGTGATAACCTGCAGAAACAGACGGTCAATATGGAAGAATCTCTATCGGAGCTTGAAGAAATCACCGCCTCAAGCAGTCATATTATGGAATCTGCAGAAACACTTCTGAAGTCCTCGAGAGAATCACTTCTCGCCGGTCAGAAGAGTGTATCTTCCGTCGATAAGATGCAAACAAGCATGAATACGGTACAGAGAAGTGTTATCAATACAACAGACAGGGTGTCTTCACTGTCGGCTCTTGCCGAGAGTATCGGCAATATTATCACATCGATCAGTGCTATTTCCGAACAGACAAATCTCTTGGCACTTAACGCGGCAATAGAAGCGGCAAGAGCCGGAGAAACCGGTAAGGGATTTTCAGTCGTCGCCGATGAAATCAGAAAACTGGCTGAAAGCACAAAAGAGGAGACAAAAAAGATAGAAGGTGTCATCAGGGATATACAGAATGAAGTAAAAACCGTTAAGAATTCAACCGGCGATATCAGTGAAAATGTCAGGAACGGAACAGAATTGATGCTACTTGTCATAGAAAGTCTCGAGAAGATGCAGAAAATAACCGAGAAGAATAACACAGAAGTAGAAAACATAGCTCAGATGACAGAAGATGAATCAAATTCCTCAAAGGAGATCACGAGTGCCGTACAGGATATCACAGAGATGTCAAGGGAAATAGAAGGTCTTGAATTGGAAATTTCCGAGATCAGCCAATCGATTGTAACGATCATGGAAAAAAAGCTGAAGGATATCGGCAGGATTAAAACGGGTATCAACGCGTTGAATGAAAGACTGAAACGGTTCAAGACTTCTGAAGTCCGTTGAGAGTATCTCCCTAAATAAATCAAAGGCGGACATCACTGCCCGCCTTTTGGCACTCCTTTATCACATATTGCTTATTGTACTATTTTCCCGGGATTCAGAATCTCGTTCGGATCAAATGCCTTCTTTACCCGCTTGATCAGATTGATCTGCTCTTCGCTCATTACCATCGGAAGATAAGGCATTCGTTTTGTCCCTATCCCGTGCTCTCCGGACAGTGTTCCACCGAGTTCGATCACCCTGGCATAGAGTTTTTTTAAGGCAGCTTCTACCTTGGGATCCCACTGATCTCCGTCCTTTTCGGAACTAAGGAATGTAACATGCATATTTCCATCTCCCGCATGACCGAAATTGACGACTTCCATCTCCTCCGTTTCCGACAATTCCGCTACATAGTCCATGAGCTGTGGGATCTTGTTTATCGGCACAACGACATCCTCCATGCAGAAATCAGGATAGAAGGCCGAGATGGCTTCGGCTATGGATTTTCTTGCCTTCCAGATCTTGTCTCTGGTATTTTTATTGTCGGCTACAAAGACCTCCTGCGCGCCATGCTTAAAACAGAGGTCTCCAATTCTTTCATACTCATCGGCGATCTGTTCTCTGCCGTTTCCTTCGATTCCGATGATGAGATGAGCGGCCGAATCAGAATAGGGTAATTCGTTGTTGAGGAATCTCTCGGCGAGTTTCAGTGACGGGTTATCCATAAATTCCAATGAAGCAGGCACCGTATGGGCTTCGATCATGATCTTTGGTACAAATGCTATCGCCTCTTCCACCGTCTTGAAAGGCACAAGAAGATCTACGGTAAATTCCGGAAGCGGAATGAGTTTCAGGATGATCTGGGTTACGATGCCGAGTGTCCCTTCGGAACCGACAATGAGATTTACAAAATCTAAACCGGTAACATTCTTGACCAGTTTTCCACCAAATTTTTCTATGGAACCATCGGGCAATACGACTTCCAATCCCATGACATGAGCCCCGGTAGAACCGTATTTGACAACCTTATTTCCTCCGGCATTCTCCGCTACATTGCCGCCGATAAATGAAGCATCGGAACTGCAGGGATCACCGGCATACAACAAGCCATGTGCTGAGGCGGCCTTTTGTATCTCATCCGTTACAACGCCGGGTTCAACGGTTATCGTCAGCGTTTCATCATCCATTTCTATGATCCGGTTCATTCTCTCAAGCGCAATGACAATCCCGCCAAATACAGGAACAGCTCCACCGGAAAGACCGGTACCGGCCCCACGTGGTGTAACGGGGATCATGTTCCGATTGGCAAATTTCATCACTTCGGCTATCTGCTGAGTCGATTCGGCAAACACGATGGCGTCGGGCAGATGTCTGTATTTCTCACCTTTCACCTCATCATGTGAATAGGCTTCCAGCCGTTCCGGATCCACACTCAGACAATGTGTCCCCACGATTGCTTCAAGTTCTGTTATCATTGATTCATTCATTTTCTTATACACACCTATCACCCTTTAATGCCCTTTTCAAACGCTTCTATCATCATCGGTACGATATTGTAGAGATCTCCACAGAAGGCATAATCTGCCAGCTGGAAGATCGGTGCATCACCATCCTTGTTGATCGCCACGATGATATCCGAAGTCTCCATTCCGGCGATATGCTGTACCGCACCGGAGATACCGATTGCAAAATAGAGTCTCGGGGATACGACTTTCCCGCTCAATCCGACCTGATGCGGATAATCTATCCATTTTGCCTCAATAGGCGGTCTGCTTGCCCCTACTCCGCCGTTCAGAAGTTTTGCAAGCCTTTCGAGCAGTTCAAAGCCCTCTTTTCTTTTGAGACCCTTTCCGCCGGCCACAATGACTTCCTGTTCCTGAATATTTTCATTTGCCCCATCCAGTGGCTCAAATCCGAGTGTTTCTATCCGTGTCGCCTTCATCTCATCCGTTAGATCAAATGTTTTTACTATTCCCGTTCTTTCCTCTTTTTCGGGAACTTCAAAGGTCTTCGGTCTGACAGTTGACATTTGAGGTCTGTGATTGGGTGTCTTGATCGTCGCCATGATATTTCCACCGATGGCCGGTCTTGTCTGAAGGAGCAATCCCGTTCCTTCCTCGATATCAAGTCCGGTACAGTCAGCCGTCAGTCCCGTATTCACTTTCCCTGCAACTGCCGGAAGAACGGTTCTTCCGCTTGATGTGGCTCCTGTGAGAACAATTTGAGGCTCTTCCTTTTCTATAATTGCACTCAGGACATTTGTATGAATTTCCTGATTGAAGTGATGGAAGCAGTCATCCTTCACGATGATTACCTCATCGGCTCCATAGGCAAAGAACTGTTCGGGAGGCGTATTCAATTCATCATAAAAAATAACGGTTGATACCTGTGTTTCCAGTTTATCCGCAAGTTGCCTTGCCTTTCCGGTTAATTCATAACTGACGGGATGAACTCTTCCATATCTGACTTCAGCGTAGACTAATACGGCATTTTTCATATGATCTGTTCCCCCTTTATCTCATCAAAGAGCTCTTTGATACCCTCTGTAATCTTAGAGCCCTTGTACATCTTGGTATTTCTCGTCTTTTTCGGCGTACTGACCTTAACCACTCTCGTCGGGGACCCTTTTAAGCCAAGTTCTTCAGGTCTTATGTCGATATCCTCTGCCGTTAATTTTGTAATTTCCGCTCTTCTTGACATCTTCTTACCTTTGAGGGTAGGCATGGACGGATTGTTTAACGCACTCAATACAGTCAGAAGACAGGGAAATTTGATCCGCTGTCTTTCATAACCATCTTCGAGCGAACGTGTTACAACGACACTCTTCTGTTCGATTTCTATCCCGCTGATGTATGTTGAACAGGGGATATTCAGCATGGCTGCCACTTCCGGACCCACCTGACCGGTTTCTCCATCGGTCGCCTTTTCGCCAGCAAGGATGAGGTCAAAATTACCGGCCTTTTTTAAACCTTCACTGATAACCTTTGAGGTGGCCCAGCTATCAGCTCCGGCGAATTTTCTGTCTGTCAGCAGAAAGGCTTCATCAGCTCCAAGTGCCAATGATTCACGAAGGGCATATTCTGCACTCGGCGGTCCCATGGAAATTGTTGTAATAAGGCATTCCTCTTCAATACGGCTCTTTATCTTGACGGCAGCTTCAAGTGCGTTGAGGTCGAGCGGATTGATGATGGTCCCCGACCCCTCTCTTATCATTGTGCCCGTTTCCGGATCGAGTTTCACATTATCCGTGTCTGGTACCTGTTTGATTAAAACGGCTATATGCATAGGCTTCACTCCTGTCTATCATTTAATTTAAATAATCCGATGCGATCGTTGCCAGCTCGAATTCCAGTTTTTCTATTCCCTTTTCAAGTATAAAACCACATTCATTAAAATTAACGAAGAGATTTCTATACCGTTCATTTTCAAACATTCCACCCATATAACAGAGGACGTCTGCTGATGAATCGATTTTTTTTCGCAATGAACGAATTTTTTTATAAAATTCCCAAGTTCCTTCTCTGACTATCTCCCAAACCATGAGACTATCCATCTTCAAAAGAGCCTTAGACAAAGAGGCCACTTTCCCCCTTTGTCCGGGATCGTAGAAACAGGCAACGGCCTCTCTTGGTATTTTTGATAATTCACGTTCAAAAAGCTCAAAACAGGGATCATATATCCCTACCCCATCAACGTATCTCAGATAGGCCTGAAAGACTTTTTTAACGATCCAGAAACCACTTCCTTCATCCCCGAGCAGATAACCCCATCCGCCGGCTCTGTAAAAGCCTTTATTTCCAAAATCAAAAAAGAGTCCTTCTTCCTTTCCCACAGCCACAGAACCCGTTCCACAGATAATCAGCATACCGGCTTTCTCTTTCAGATTCGCAGTCAAAGCACCGTAGGCATCCGGCAACACCCGGATATTTTTTGCGGAGACAAAAATTCCTTTTAGGCTCTCTTCTATAAAAGTCACTTGCTGAACGGTAGCAACCCCCGCAAGACTGATAAAGACCCCTTCAATAGCTGGAATATACGCCGACAGAATTTCACTTAACCCGGTAAACAGTTCGATGACAGCATCAAATCCACGCGACGAAGGATTCACATTCTGCTTCATCTTTACATGTTTGATCAGATTATGTTCTTTATCTACGAGTGCAGCCCGGATATTACTGCCACCCCCATCAATACCAAGAAAATACTTCATTTATTCCGCTCCTTTAACCGCTTTCCCTATGAATCCATCATTGTTATCAAGCAATTTCTGAGCATCTTCCGTATCCACGCCAACGAGAATCTGGACGATTGCCGTTTTAGCTTTCCATCCACAGGCTTCCAATACCTTTCTCGCCTTCTCCGGTTCTACCCCGGTGATTTCACTCACCATATTCGTTGCCCTGATTTTCAGCTTTTCATTTAACGTCAGAACGTCTACCATATGATTGCCATACACCTTTCCCTGCTTAATCATCGTCGCCGTACTGATCATGTTCAGGACCATTTTCTGTGATGTACCCGCTTTCAATCGTGTTGATCCGGTAATCACTTCAGGTCCGGTTACTATCTTGATGACCTCTTCTGCAAACTCCGCCAGTTCCGGATTCTCCACATTGGCTATTAGTGCCGTCTTCGCACCTTTTTCAGCGGCAAAGACAAGGCCACCTTTTACAAACGGTGTTCTGCCGCTCGCCGTCAGTCCTATCACGATATCCTTCTCATTAACACCGATTTTTTCCAGTTCTTTTTTCGCATCTTCCTCATTATCCTCTACCGATTCAAGACTTTTGTAAACAGCCTCAAGACCGCCTGCCATGATATAACTGAATCGTCCCGGTGCAGCATTGAAGGTAGGAACGGTTTCAACGGCATCCACTATTGCCAGTCTGCCACTGGTCCCAGCACCAAGGTAAATGATCCTCCCTCCCTTTTTATAGCTGTCGATACATTTTTCTACAACTTTTTCAATAGACGGGAGGGCTTCCCTGATGCATAAAGAAACGGTTGCATCTTCCTCATTCATGATTTTGAGTATGCTTCTGACAGGCAATGAATCAATGTTTACCGTTTTCGGATTCCCCATCTCGGTATCAAGATGTTTCAAAACACCCACTTCCTTTTTATAATTTTCAAAATTAATTTGTCAAATATGAACAAAGGTCATCATTATATCTTTAGGATTAATAAGATACAAAGCCTTCAAATGTAATAACATTATACCAGTTTTTTTTTGATTCACCAAACCTCAGAACCTTAAATCAATATTTTTCTTTTTTAAATGTGAATTGTTACAACTATTCTCTTTAATGTTATAATGCAGAGTGTGGTTTTCCGTAAAAATTCTTGGAAAGGATCGTTAAAATGGACAAGTTGGATGACAGATTCCGAAAATATGCAGACTTATCACCGTTCGCAATAATGGTGTATAACGCTGAAAAATGGATTTATGCAAACGATGAAGCTGTTAATCTGACCGGTTATACGAAAAAAGAACTGTTAAAGATGAATTTCTGGGATTTTGCGCACACCGATTTTAAAGAGCTGATCAAGTCACGAGGCCTTAAAAGACTGGAAGGGCAATGGCCTGTGGATCATTATGAAGTGAAAATTGTCAGAAAAGATGGCATTTCACGCTGGATAGAACTCTATTTCAAAAAACTCGTCATCAATGACTCGGTTTCTATTATGGCAGCGGCCACCGTCGTCGATGAAAAGAAAAAGACTCAGAAGATCTACAAGACGTTGACGGATAATCTTCAGGACACGGTATTGCTCTTGAATAAGGCAGGAACGATAGAATTTATCAATCCGATTGCCGAGAAAAAATTCGGCATATCCATTCGAGAAATAAAGGGACAAAGTCTATTTGATTTCTTTCAGTATGAGCATAAGAAGGTTTTATGCAAGGCTCTCGATAGTGTGGAAAAGACAGGAGAATATCACGATGAGTTTGTCTTTATCAGTAATAATGGCAAACTCCACTTTGAAGTCTATTTCAAATCGGTCGATTACGAAGAGGGGATCGTTGTTATCATGCACGACATTTCCGAGCGTGAAAAGGCCTTGGAGAACCAAAAGAATCTGTTAAAGATGCAGGATATTTTCCTCAACTTAATTGCTGAGATCGTTAAGAATAAACTGGATGACAATACCTATAACCGCATCCTGAAAATGGCTCTTGATGTAGTTCCGGGTGTACAGGCGGGAAGTGTACTGTACAGAGATGGAGACATATTCCGTTATATCGCCGCCATTGGTTATGAATTCAACCTGTTGAAACAGGTTGTCATGACCGAAGACGAAATTGTCAAGAGCAAAAATCCGGAAATTCTCATCGTTAAAAACCTGGAAAAGTACAACGATGAATACCTCCAGGATGAAAAACATCAGATTCTCAGGGAGGCCGCCAGGAATGATGAGATATATGAGATGATTTCGATACCGATACTCATCGATGGAGAGGTTTTCGCCTATTTTAATCTCGACAATTTTGAAAAAAAACCGCTGATCAATGAGACCTCACTGAAAGTGGCAGAAATTTTCAGTACGGTTGTAACGGCCGTCGTCCAGAAAAATCTATTCGAACTTGAGTTAGAGAAGAAAAATGAAGAATTGAAGAAAAAGTCCAATTTTGATCCGTTGACCAAGCTACCAAACAGAAGATTTCTGTACGATAATGCGGATATCCTCTTTAAACAGGCAAACAAACTGAACGAAAGACTCTACATACTCTATATCGATTTAAATGGATTCAAGTCAATCAACGATTCCTTCGGCCATGATTATGGGGATCTTATTTTAACAGAAACAGGCAGAAGGATAAAGAACTCGGTAAGAGATACGGATCTCGCCTCAAGGATAGGTGGAGACGAATTTCTGCTGATCCTCACCCATATGGAAACGATCTATCTGAAGAAATTTCTTCAGCGGTTTAAAGAAAAGATAGAAAAAACAATAATTATCGACAAAAAGGAATTTTCTATTTCTGCAAGTTTTGGGATCTCTATCTTCCCGGATGATGGCAACGACTTTGAAACACTTGTTAAATACGCTGATTCAGCCATGTATCAGGCAAAAAAAGATCATATCAGTTGTTGCTTTCATGGCAATCCGGAATTTATGGGATAGAAAGTGAAGGTACTAAATATCATCCGCAAAAGACCTTTTGGTGTATTCCTCTTTTTATTCCTGCTTCTTTTGCTTGTTTCAATCACCTTTCTTTTTTTCAAGTCAAATGGATTTTACGAGACGCGTCAGATAGACACTTTTATGGATTATTCAAGGAAGAATGCCGCTATGGCTGTTAAGCGGTTAAAAAAGGAAATGGGATTTCTTTTGGGAGAATGTACGGAACTATCGGATTCAGGGGAAAAAGATACGGTTTTTACAAGGCTGGACCTTCTTGGCGGCTATTTTAAATATTGTGAGATATACAGCAGAGAATTATCTGAACCCTATGTCTTTCTGCACAAATCAAGAAAAATAGCGTTGCATTCGCCTTTTGAGACAAAAGATCTGAACAACATTCTAAAAAGGCCGAGTGGTGTAAAGACTTCGGAGATTTTTTTTATCGATCAAGCAGCCTATATTAACCTGTACTGCCCGGGAAAATCACGAGAAATCTTTTTGAGATTAAATATGACTGCTGCCGTATCGGAAATTGTCAGTAATATTTCTGCCTGGAAACCCTCCACGTTCTTTGCAGTTGATGAAAAAGGAACTTTTATCTACCACGATCAACCCGATTATATAGGGAATAATGTAGAAACCCTTTCACAAAGTGATGGCTTAAAAAAATTATACGAAACCCTTTTAACCGATAAAAAGGGCAGTAGAGAATACTCGTATGAAGCTGATGATCAAATAGAGAGAAATGAGATTACGGGATGGAAATCTGTCAGTTTTGGCACTGATCGAATCATTCTGGCAATGACGTTTTCAACAGCGGATTATCTTAATCATTTTAAGATAATCAATGAAATCAACTATCTGCTTATCCTTCTCTTCGCTCTTTCAGCAATCCTTCTCTGTTGGCTTTGTTTCAGAAAAAGAACCCAGAAGATCAGTACAAATCGAGATTATCTTAAAAACGAATTACGAAAAAAGACCGTAAAAATCAGAGAAGGCGAAGAAGTCTTTAAAATCTTCATCGAAAACAATCCGGATCTCTTTATTCAGGTAGATATTTCTCATAAGATCAATTTTGTCTCCTCATCTGTAGAAAAACTGCTCGGATTAAAAAAGAAAGATCTTCTGAATCAGAATATCCTACATATGCTTTTAAATAAAACGGATATTTCAAAAGAGGATTATGATAAACTGCTAAACCCGGAAACTTATCATTCATTCAGACTAAAGGCCAAAAATATCGATGGACGGCCGGTCTATTTTGAGGCCTCTATCATTAAGAGTCATTTAAAAAACCCGAAAAATTATTATCAGTTCATTGGAAGGGATATAACCAAGAGCGTTTTGGACGAAATCAGGCTTCAAAACTTATCCGATTTTAGAAAGGAACTAATCGAATTATCCACCTGGATATTAAATAAAAATGATGATCACACCTCATTCGACCGATTAATGGAATCGTCAATAAGATTCGTAGAAAATGCGGAAAAAGGCACATTGTTACTCAAGGGCGATGACGATTACTATCATATAGTCGCCTCTTATGGGTATGACAGACAAAAATTACAACGTATAAAAATCCACGAAAGCGAATGGTTCGATTTGAATTCGAAAGCGGTTTGCCACTTAAATCAATTTAAAAAACTGTCAACGCCCACGAACGGGAACGAAGAAAATCAAACCTACTCAGAATTTTCTCGAATTAAATCGGTCATTTCTTCCCCGATAATCATCAACGATGAGGTGATCGGAAGATTGACAATGGATAATTTTACAGCAGAGAACGGCTTTACCGATGAGGACCTCCAAACCCTTTCATTAATCACGCAACAACTCACCCTGTTTCTTGGAAAGAAACAATATGAAATCGACTTACTGAAGGAAAAGAATCAATTGTACCATATGGTCATGTACGATCATCTGACTAATATTCCAAATCGCCGTTATACGGAAAAACACTTTGTGGAACTCGTTAAAGTGACGGAAAGCAAACTCGCCATCATGTATACAAATATTAAGAAATTCAGAGATTTAAACGGTACATTTGGACGATTTGCCTGTGATAATCTTCTGATACAAATTGCCGATCGTTTAAAGGCCTGTACCGATCCGGACGATTTTATCTCCAGATTTGAAAGCGATGAATTCATATTGATTTTACCGTTCAGCGACAAACAGAAACTTTCTGAGAAAATCACCCTTATCAAGAATGAGCTTGAATTACCGTTTGTTTTAAACGACAAAAGCGTTGTACTGAACTTCAGAACAGGTGTTAGCATAGCACCTGATGATGATTTAAATCTAGAAAATCTTCTGAAATTTGCATCGACGGCAGCGAGCCTAAACTTTGAGACGGGGATGGACATCACCTTTTTTAAAAAAATACAGCTTGATATAATCAGTGAAAAAACGCTCATAGAGCAGAATTTACTCCACGATCTTGATCAGGATACCCAAAATTTTGAAATTTACTATCAGCCTTGTGTGGATACCCAAACGGGTAAGATCAGACATCTTGAGGCATTGCTGAGATGGAAATCAGATGGACAATTTATCCCCCCTTCAAAGTTCATTCCGATAGCGGAAGAATCGGCCCTTATCCATAAAATAGGAAAATTGGTACTCGACAGGGTACTCAGGCAGATGAAAGACTGGAAAGCGGCCGGCATGCTGCTCCCCGTATCCATAAACTTATCGGCGAAGGATATCCGACATCCCGAGATGCCACGTATCATTCAGAACGCCTTGAGAAAACATGATATTCCGGTGAATATGCTTGGAATAGAGCTGACTGAACGGGCCCTGATCACCGATATGGATAATTCTATCAGAAATTTTGAACTCTTGAAAAAAATGGGAATTTCCCTGCTGATAGATGATTTTGGGACTGGTTATTCTTCTCTTTCTTGCTTAAATAAATTCCCCATTGATTTCATAAAAATAGACAAGAGTTTTATTGATGACGTTTGCGATTCTGAAAAAAATCAGGCCATCGTAAAAACGGTTATTTCACTTTCCAAATCCCTTAACGCCAAGACGATAGCCGAAGGAGTAGAAACAACGGAACAACTCAACTATTTAAAGGAAAATAATTGTGATATGATACAGGGTTATTTGTTCAGTAAACCGCTGAATAAATCAGCTATCGAAAAAATACTGCCATCAGGAAATTAATCTATACTGATCACCAATCTCCGCCTTAAGAACGATCAACGTTTCCGAGACAGCCGGATCATAAAGACTGCCGCTCAATCTCAGGATTTCTTCAATACCCTCTTCTACCGGTTTTGCACTCTTATAAGGCCGCTTATCGATAATGGCATCGAGACTGTCTGCAACAGCAACGATCCTTGCTTCAAGGGGAATATCGTATCCCCGGATTCCTTCCGGATAGCCGGAACCGTTAAACCTTTCGTGATGATACTTTGCAATCAAGGAAGCCATTCTCAGTATCTCTGAAGAACTGTCCCTTAATATTTCATATCCCACTCGTGTATGGCTTTCTATCTGCTTTTTTTCCTCTATTGTAATCCTGTAGGGTTTTTTTAAAATCGTATCAGAAATTGCAATGTTGCCAATATCATGCAAAGGGGCTGCAAATTCCATATTTGTACAGAAATCAGCCGACTTATTTAATATTTCTGAAATTCTGCCGGATAACCAGCCTATCTTCTGAATATGATGATCGGATTGAATATCGATTAATTCAGCCATCATATAGAATTTCATAAAAAGTTCCTGAATTAATGCAGAATCTCCTTTTAACGGGAATTCTTTCATGTCTTACCACCTCGCTCCTGAAATTCCGTCTTCAGTTAATTATAACATTAGAAATTCTTATTTTACCTCTCCGTGATAAAATAAACTTGTTACTTTCCGGAATCAGTTAATGTAAAATTACATACCGTTTGTGATATAATCATTTTGTATAAAACCGTAGCATTACTTTTAACAATAGAGTGATAATGATGATGGATAAAGATAAATACCTTGACTCACTTGAAAAAAACATAAAAACATTCGAAGCCACATCCGTTGTTATGATTGTCAGTGACCTTGAAGACAGAATTTTATTCATATCCGATGCGGCCAAGAAACTCTTTGATCTCTCTGTCCCGTTAGAAGGAAAAACATTATCCGAACTCTATCCGACGTTAAAACAGAAATTACCGGAAAATACCGCAGTGGTTCGGGAAAACGATTTTCCACATACGATCATCCTCACCGGAAGAAACGATGAAAAAAAATGGATCAGTATAGACAAACAACCGTTTACAGACAACAGGAATAAAGTGATCGGTTCAATCATGTATTTAACGGATATTACGGCCAAATCACTGCTTCATATAGAAACCGAGCAGTTAAATCAGATACTGAACGCCCATATCCGAGTCGAAGAGATCCTTAAAAATACCACGGATGCCGAAAAATTCACCAGTGAATTATCCGCATCCTTTGTAGAAAAAAACATTTTTTCAGCGGTACTTGTCGAATATTTCCACAATTTTAAAAGCAAAGAGGTCTCTCAGTATGCCTGTTGGATAGATAAAAACAATCAGATCAAACACCTGTCCGAAAGAAAGACCGGATTCACAAAATGCTTTGAAAATTATCTTCAAAACAAAGAAGAAAAATTTCTGAAACACAACACTCCAGGAAATTGTCCATGGCATGAAATGTATAGCGAGACCAATTCATACGTTTCAGAGGTTGTCTACGGCTCAAAGGTCTACGGCAGTATCTGTATCAGACTGAACGATGACTGGCAATTCAGTGATAAGATCAAATTTCTGCTGGATCAACTGACCGCTAAAATAGCGTTTGGCTTTTATTCGCTTGAGACTCAGAAACAGATCAACACCATTCAGGAAGAGATGGAAGAACAGCTGAAACTGTATAAGCGCGCGCTTGATGTAACAAACGACGGGGTTTGGGACTGGAACCTCCAGACAGATGAGGTTTTTTACAGTGACAGGTATTTCACCATGCTGGGATTTGACCCGAACGATTTTCCGAAGACGCTTGATGCCTGGAAGAGCTTGATTCATCATGAGGATATCGATTATGTCAATAAAATCATACAAATGGAAATAGAAAGTAAGAGTGAAGGATTTGAAGTAGAATTCAGGATGAGAACCAAGACAGAAAATTATCTCTGGATTCTTGAGAGGGGAAAGGTCTACAAGAGAGATACAAAAGGTATGCCGTTAAGGATCATAGGAACCCATGTCGATATTACCGATTTAAAAGAACAGGAAAAGGAATTGGAACAGAAAAACGACATGCTTGAAAATATCAACGAAGAGTTGAGTGCCAACAACGAAGAGATAAGGGAAATGAACAAGGAACTTGAAAAACTGTATAAGGAACAGGAAGAGCTTTCCGATCAGACTGCCCGAATGCTGAGACTGATGGGGCAGATATCTCTCCTCGGAACAAATGAAAAGACCTTTTTGGAAGAATGTCTTGATCTGGTATTCGATATGATATCGGCAACGACTTCCGGAAAGATCATCATGTTTGAAGGCGAAAAATATACGGTAATGACTACCACTGGAACCTCACAAAGGCCGCTTGAAGGAATGGCGATCAAAAAAGACAGTATTAAAATCCCGGAGAAGGTCAAATTATTGTCGAAGGAAGAGATCATCTCCCTTTTTAAAGTAGATGCCTTCGCCGAGGAGAAAATTGAGTCCTCTCTCGCCGAAGTCAAGGAGAGTATCTTTACACCAATTATCTGGAGTGGTGCTATCCGTGGCTGTATAGAAATATATAACGAAAACAGCTCCGAAATGTTTTTCAAATATTCTGATCTGAAGCGAATGACAAGTTTTTCCAATCTGCTTTCCATCTTCTACCGGTTGAGAAAGTATATGAAAGATGAAGGGAAATTCCAGACCGATCTGATTCTCACATTGGTCAAGGCCCTTGAATATTATGACGCCTATACACGAGGACATTCCGAAAGGGTAGCCATCTGGTCTGCCGAGCTTGCCAAGGCGCTCGGTGTCGATGAAGAGGGACAAAAACAGATTTATTTTGTCTCCCTGATGCATGATATCGGAAAGATCTTTATCCCTCAGAATATACTGAATAAGGCGGGGCGTTTGACGGAGGATGAATATACCCTGATCCAATCACATTCGACAAAAAGTGCGGAACTCATCAACAAGGTAGAGGGAATGGAAAATTTTGCCAAGATCGTTCTACATCATCATGAAAAGTATGACGGGACCGGTTATCCCGATCGACTGAAAGGTAAGGTCATTCCATATTTTTCGAGAATCATCTCGGTTGCGGATTCTTACGATGCCATGACCAGCAAAAGACCGTACAGGAAGATCCTGTCAGAAGAATTTGCCGTTCAGGAACTCAGGCGCTGCAGCGGGACACAATTTGATCCTTCCATGATAGAACCGTTTATCGAAAAAGTGTTAAAAAACAAAAAACTTTCAATTCCAAAAGAATGAACGCTTCTTCTTTCCCGTCTATGTTTCAGGAGAGTGATAGACATGTATAAGAATATTTTACAAACTATAGGCGGAACTCCGCTTGTCCAGATAAACAGACTAAATCCCAATCCTGATGTTGAATTACTGGCAAAGGTTGAAGGAACCAATCCAACGGGGAGCATCAAAGACAGAATAGCCCTGAAAATGATAGAGCAGGCTGAGGCTGAAGGCAGTCTGACCAAAGATAAAATCATCATAGAACCCACATCCGGAAACACGGGAATCGGTTTGGCCATGATAGGTGCTGTTAAGGGCTATCAGGTAGAGATCGTTATGAGTCAAAAGGTATCGGTTGAAAGAAGGCAGATGATCAGGTCTTTCGGTGCACAAGTTACCCTCACCAATCCGGAAGAGGGAACTGATGGGGCAATAAAAAAGGCCATTGAACTGGTCGAGACTCATCCGGATAAGTATTTTATGCCTTATCAGTTTTCCAACAAATATAACAAAATTGCTCATTATAAAACAACGGCCGAAGAAATCTGGAAGGACACAAATGGAACGATCACCCATTTTGTTTCCGGTGTCGGGACTTCCGGAACACTCATGGGAGTTGCGAAAGGTCTGAAAGAAAATAATCCGAGAATAAAGATCGTAGAAGCCCATCCCATAAAAAATCATTATATTCAGGGATTGAAAAATATGGAAGAGGCCATCGTGCCTGAACTTTACGATCCTTCCATTTTGGACGAATCTATCATCGTAGAAAGTTGCGATGCGATTAAGATGGCCAGACGGATTATCCGTGAGGAGGGAATCTTTGTGGGGATGAGCAGTGGTGCGGCAATGGTAGCCGCACTCGAAACGATCAAACAGCTTGAATCAGGCGTTGTGGTCGTCATGTTTCCGGATAGAGGGGAAAAATACCTTTCAACACCGATGTTTCAGGATGTTGATTGTGACAATAGAAAATAATATCTCATCAGTTCTTCTGAAAGCCACTCCTCATGGAGTGGCTTTTTCTTTCTCAGTAACCTCAAATGTAAAATAGACCAGTTCTACACCCTCAAAATAGGAACTGTTGATCCTGAAATCATAAGTCCCGGGCACATCCGGTAGCCAGAGGGTGACTTCTCCCGTGGGTGAAGGTAAAAAGGCATAATACGTATCGTATAAATCGTTGTTATCGGAAGAACCGTGCTCTATATAAGAGGGGACGATACAGATCCACGGTGAAAGGGGGATATATTTTTCATCAATCGAATAATTCAGCCGTATGGCTTCACCCGGCTCATAAATCCCATCCTCACCATCCGGTAAAGAGATGGAAGCCCCTTCATTAGAAACCGTTCCGGATATTTCCGGTCTTTTAACCTTCACCGAATTAACAATCCCTTTCACCGCCTCTTTCCATTGTGTTTCATTTTCACCGTTTACCATCAGAATAAAAAGCATTTCATTTTCAGTACTCAATTCAGACAGGGGAAAATAGATTATCATAAACCACACCGAATCATCAGGTGGCATAACCCCCGTATAGCACCAGGCCTCAAGGCCGTCAACCGATATTTTTTCCTTAACTGAAAAATCACAAACCGCCTCCGATTCCCACTGAGGCAGGTAATCCTTCCCAATAGTATCTGAAATACTCACGGAAAGATAAAGGCCCTCCCCAGCATGACCACTATTGGGATCCAGAGTCCCATTTTTTAAAGCAAAACCTGAAGGATACAACGGCTCCGCCTCTACCATCGAGCCCGGAATTTCAAATTTCAGAAAACCATATTCCACCGTTTCGGCAAAGGCCGGAATGAACGCCAGGATCATAAACATCAATAACAATACATTTTTTCTCACGAAGACACCTCATCAATTGATTTCAAAAAAAACGTCCTTCTTTATTAGAAGGACGTTTTTAAACAAGTGATAATTTTAATCGTTGATTTCCATACTATCAAGGATTTCAAGAAATTTGGGTTCCCAGGTCTCAAGCTGATCCTGCGGTGACATCAGATAGATATAGATATAATTACCGTACGAATCGTACTGATCGGCGACAACCAGGTCAATCACCTCATCCGTGATATCGGAATCCTCATCATACTGAGAATACTGCCAGCCTTCAAAATATAGCTCATCGGATGAATAGGAGTATTCTGTTCCCTCTTCATAAAGATAATCGTCATAGGTGAGTACGACACCTATGAAGGCGTATTCCTCCTCCTCCGGATTCAGAACGATGTAATATTCTCCGGTCCCATCGCTATCATCATAAAATTCCGCTTCCGAAGGAATGACAAGATTGATATCCCCCAATTCTATCTTCTTTGTCTTTTTTAAAAAATCAGGTTTTTTGGAAAATTCAGCCTTTTTCATCATAAACTGTTTGACGGCAACCAGTTCTTCATCGAGATAAAAATTAACCTTCCAGATACCGGGTTGTTTGTCCGTTTCATCCTTCACGGGAATCCAGGACCACAGACTCAGACTGTCCCATTTCTCTTTATTATTTGATGCAGCGGATGGTACATCAAGATAAACCGTATCATAAAGTGTTCCATCCGGATAAACCCATTCCCATTTGGCTTCATGAGCATCCACATATTCTCCGAGTTCAAGCCAGAAATAAACTGATTCTTCAGAATAAGAAAATTCTATCTTCTCGTTTACGGGGAAATCATCTTCAACGGTCTCGCAGAAAACGGCATCCGTTACCATGACCTTTTCATCCGGATTCGGTATTTCAGTTGTCTCCACATTCAGTACGGCAAAGACTTCACTTTCTCCGGCTATGTCAAATGTATCGTTGGGCATGAAACGGAAGATATAATTACCCGGTTCCAACGGTGCGTTGAATGAGAGATAACCTTCCAAACTGCCATCCGTATAATCCCATTTTACTATGTAATTATCCACATCATCCGCTTCGTATATGCCAATCCAGTCCGTCTCATTCCCTGGTGCATTGTAGAAATAGCAGATAATCTCCTCGTCCGGATAAACCACCGTCTTGTCGAGGGTGAGACTGACCTCATCATATGACTCAGAGACCGTAATCTCAAACGGTTCGGATTCGGCAATCATCTCGTTTGTCTCCCCGTTAAACGCCCTTAGCGTATAGTAACCGGGTATTTCCGGCATCCAGAAATCATAAACACCTTCAACTTCCGAATCGGTATAGGCATAGGATTCATATCCGTAGTCATCGGCCCCCTCCGGGAAAGCTCCGATCCAGTCAAATTCCGTTCCCGGCATCCCTTCAAAATAGACGGGAACATAAGAACCACCGGCTACAGTATAGTCATCGATATAAATAAAGGTGTCGATGTCCGGAGAGACTTCCGAAGCCACTTCAAATGTTAAATAAGTTACTTCCTTCCCGTCATAATCGGAATCATTCATCCTGAAATCATAATAACCGGGTTCATCGGGAGCGTTCATAGAGATGACTCCCTCCGCATCATAAAGATAGACATAATCAACATCATACTGATCGTTCACGGTCTCCGATCCATGTTCGACATCGGATGGAACGATTCCGATCCAAGGGGCATCGTCAAGGAATTCAGCCGGGATATAATAGCCTACCGATATCAGTTCACCGGGTATAAAGACGCCCGATTCATCTTCCGACAAGGATAGATAACTCGTATCAAGGAGGGTTAATCTGGAAATGGCTTCCGCATCAATTTGAATAGACTCAACAATCTGATTCATTTCCTCTTCGACAACCGTTTGATCCCCTGTCGTAGACATGGCAAGAAAGACAAGTTCATAATCCGTCTCAGCAATTTCATCAAACGGGAAATAGACCGTTTTAAACCAGACAGTGGTTTCATTGATTTCCACCGTGCCGGAATAGACTTCAACCGAATAGCCATCAATTGAAGTGTATGATTCTGTTTCGAGAACAGTCGCTTCATCCGCCTTCATCTCGGCAATCATATCATCTCCGATGTCCTCGGAAATACCAATCTGAAAATAAGTCCCTTCTCCCAACGCATTGGTAACCGGATCAAGATCCCCTTTCTTAAACCCCATACCGAGATCAAACAGGGAGATCGATTCCTCATAGTCATCGGGAGAACTGAACGAGACAAATTCCACCGTATGAACGGAAGCAAAAAGCATAAAAGAAGTCAGAATCAACAGGAAAGCCAACAGGAAAATTCTTTTCATTACTATCACCTCTTAAAGATTATTAAGTTTTCCTTCTACAATAAAGCCATCGTGCCTATACTGTTTATTATACCTCATGGAATAAATGGTGTCGCAGGGGATTCATTAATATCTTGTAAACTGGCAGATAAGAATATTTTGTTTTCCGGCGTAAAATATATTAAAATAATGTAGGAACAGAATAAATCTATCTGAAAAGAGATGATTCGATGCAGAAGCTCATCCAGACCCTTCAGGCGAAAAGTGCCCTTCATTACGTCAACGGTAGATTTCCCTACAATTGGGATCTGAATATCTATCGTGGCTGTGGACATGGCTGCCAATACTGTTTCGCCAAATACACACACAATTATCTGAATTCCGAAAGCTTTTTTTCCAGCATTTTTGTGAAGGAAAATATCGCAGAAATCCTCGAAAAGGAATTGAGCCGAAAGTCCTGGAAAGGCGAAGTCGTCAACATTGGAGGAGTAACCGACAGTTATCAGCCCCTTGAAAGGGAAATGAAACTGATGCCGAAGCTTTTAAGGCTCTTCATCAAATACAGGACACCGATCATCATATCCACCAAATCAGATTTGATACTCAGAGATATCGATCTGATCGCTGAACTCGCAGAAATAGCCGATGTTTACATAGCTGCGACCATAACGACTCCGAATGAAAAGATCAGAGAAAAGATAGAACCGGGAGCCTCTTCGAGTATCGACCGATTCAGGATGCTTGAGGAAATAGGAAAGACAAAGGCCGCTACTGCGCTTCATCTCATGCCGATCATCCCCTATCTGACCGATAATCCGGATGATCTGGAAACTCTCTTTATGATCGCCGCAAACTGTGATGTGAAATATATCGTTACGGGAAAATTATCCTTAAGGGGGAAAACAAAACCGCACTTTCTCTCTTTTATGAGAAATGCATACGAAGAAGAATTCCTTAAGCTTATCAAGCTGTACAATCAGAAAGAAAGGTCACAAGAAGCCGCTGAAAGGGTTAAATCGTATAATCACCGGTTAACCAGCCTTTTGAAACATCTGCGGATAAAGTATCAGATGACCGCGATTTACAAACCTCCGGAAAACAGAATAAATACTCAACTAAAGTTGTTCGGATAGGGCTCATTGACCTTTATCAGTTTCCACCGAATAATTCAGAATCTCATCTTTATCCATCTTCCTGGAAGGGTTTTGATTGTCAAAAAAAGAAACCGATGGAAAAACTCATCGGTTTCCGGAATGATCGAACTATTTTCAGGATTGTAAATTCCAAATCTTCTACTCTGTCATCTCATTCAACAGATCCGTCGTTTCAAGGGTAAACTTCCCTATTGTTCCGTCCTGAAAGGCCTTGAGTGTCAGATCTCTCGCACGAGCTATGTCATACTCGCCACCTTTTAAGAGAAAACCGCGCTTCTTCGCGATTTCTCCATATAGCTCAAAGAGGTTGAGTTTCTCCTGAGAGAAATCATAAGTGATAAAATCGGTCAGGAGCTGAGGGTAATGGTCTCTCAGTATGCCAATCCCGTAAAAAACCGCCGAATCGACCGTATCAACGTCCCCTTTGATACTTCCCGTCAGGATCAGTTTGTATTTCACGTTATCGCTGTACAAGTTGGAATAGAGGATTCCAGGGGTATCCAGCAGGAGAAAATTCTCACTGACATTGATCCATTGAAGACCCACCGTAACACCCGGGGTATTTCCGGTTCTCATACTCTTCTTTTTAAGGATCTTATTTATCAGTGTCGATTTACCGACATTCGGTATACCCGTGATCATTGCCCGTTTAAATTCCGATTTCGAGGGAATCTTCGAATACAGTTTTTCGAGATTCTTCCTTACCTTATTCGGATCCTCTTTCAGGGAGAGAGTGATACAGATACTGCCCTGTCTTCTGTAATATTCCGCCCATTTTTTTGTCTCGAGATCATCTGAAAGATCCGCCTTAGTCAGGAGGATGATGGAGTGTTTATTGTGGAACATCTTCTTCCACTCATACGCCCTTCCCGAATAGGGAATACGTGAATCTATCATCTCTATGACAGAATTAACCGCCTTGACCTTTTCTTTTATCCTTCTCTTCGCCTTGGCTATATGCCCGGGATACCATTTTTCTTCCATTTTACTCCAATTCACCCGTTGTCGGGTCTGTGTTGATCGGTCCAAACCGGTTCAGTGGCCAGAAGGTTAAAAGCGGACCACCAACGATGTTCTTCTCCGGTACAAATCCGAAGTATCGGCCATCAAAGCTGTGTTCTGTATTATCTCCCATAAAGAAATACATCCCGTCGGGAACCTTTACCTTGACATCATTTGATTCTACCCATGCGTATGATGACACCTCTGCATCTCCTATGATTTCTTCATAGGCCATCTGATATTCCAGTGAATCGTTATACATTGTAAACCACTGGACTGTTGCTGGAGTCAGATATTTATACTCCGAAGGGTAGGCCATCTTCCTGAAGAATTGAGGATCTGTAAAAATCCCCGCTCTTGTATAAGTAATATCTTTCAACCTGTCGGGTGTTTCTCCGTTTACGAGAACTCTATAGCCATCTTTTCCGTTTTCGCCGAGTATCGGAGCCAGTTCAACGATGTCTCCCGGTTTTCCAATCAGCCGTTTGACATATTTCACATGCCCTTTGAATTCAGCCGGAGAGAACAGATCCATGAAATGATCAAAGGCCCCCAGCATCTCCTGCGCATTCTTATCGACAAAAGGCGTCCAAAAGACGACAACCTCTCCGTACTCAGGTTCTCTCGCCTGATAGGTTATCCGTTCCACAAACAACCTGTCCTGAGGGACAATCGTCGGCACCATTGATTCAGTAGGCACCATCATGGTCTCAAAGACAAAAAGTCTTATGATAACAACCGCTATTACTGCGTAAACGAGCGCCTTAACCCATTCCCATGCCTCGTGTTTTACTTTATCTTTTATCTTCATTTCCTTTGAGTCTTTCTTTTCATCTAACACAAATCATACCCCCTCAAGAATTTTTGTTTCCATTGAAAAGACGAAAATCATTCACCGTAGTCGTAAAAATCCCCCTATTTTCATCTTATAAATAAAAACAAGGGAACTCAATCGAGTTCCCGTGAAAAACAGATCGATTACTTCTTTCTGCTTCTTCTTTCTTTTATCTTTACCACACCAACGATATCTCTGATGTAGAAAATCTTTGCTCTTCTTACCTTCCCCATCTTGAGAACTTCTACTTTTTCTACTGTAGGTGTATTGTACGGGAAAATCTTTTCCACACCAACACCATTTGCCCCAATTTTTCTAACGGTGAAAGTCTTTCCAATCCCAGAACCTCTTTTCTGGATAACAATACCGTCAAATTTCTGAATTCTTTCCTTGTTCCCTTCGGTGATCCTCTGATGTACTCTGACTGTATCACCTATTCTGAAAGGTGTGATCTCTTTATAATCCTGCTGTTCTATTGCACGAATAAGAGCATCTGACATTTTCTGTACCTCCTTACACTTTTATTATTTTATTACTTAACTACTTCTTCACCTATCAATCTATCAAGAATGATGGCAATAGCACTTCTGACAGAGAGATGATTAAAATCCCCGTTAGCTCTGACCGGCTCAAGACTGTAATCGCATTTGTCAAGAATCTCTTTCGGAAGACCGTGTCCGGTTCCAAATATGATCAGGATCGGCCTTTCCTGAACCCTGATCTCCGTTCTCATCTCTTCAAAAGTGATGGTATTCGGTCTGATTCTGGCCGATGTAAATACCACAAGAGGCTTTTCACCCTCTCTTTCCTCAATTTCCGCTATTACATCCTCGTAATAAGCCTGCAGGTCCACTTCAAGAAGGGCTTCCGTTCTGTTGGGATTATGATGCCTTCCCGAACCGTCTATCCAGAATTCCAGAACCCTCCTGATGATTTCCTGCTGTGCAGGCAGATTTGTTACCATAAAATATTTCTTTATATCATACGTTCTGCAGGTCCTGGCTATATCATGAATATCTATATTGGTCACTGCAGTCGAAATAATCTGATTCTGTTTTCCAAGACACGGGTAATGAATCAGTGCTACATAGACTTTATTCAGCATTTTGAAACAACTCCTGAATCAACTTTGCCATCGCGGCTTTTTCCTCTTTTGAAAATTCCTTCTTTTTGAAAAGGTCCGGTCTTTTTAATGCTGTCCGTAAAAGAGAATCCTTAAGTCTTGCCTCTTCTATCTTTTTATGATTCCCGTTCAGGTAAACTTCCGGGACCTTCATCTCCATAAATTCAGCGGGTCTCGTATAATTTGCATGATCAAGCAGCCCAGCATAGTGTGAGTCGTTCTTAACCGAATCATAGTTACCTACTACACCTTCGCAGAATCTGCTTATTGAATCCATCATAATCAAAACAGGAAGTTCAGCACCACTCGTAACATAATCTCCAATAGAAATCTCGTCATCCACCAGGGCCATACATCTCTCATCTATGCCTTCATACCTTCCACAGATAAACAGGATCTCTTCCTTTTCAGAAAGCTCCTTGGCAATCTCCGTGTCAAACGTTCTCCCCTGTGGGGAGGCATAGATCACGTATGGTTTTCCGTTCTTCTGAACCAATTCTTCATACATCTCGAAAATGGGCTCGGGTTTCATGATCATTCCCGCTCCCCCACCATAGATATAATCATCTGTGGTCCTATGTCTGTCATGTGTATAATCGCGCAGGCTAAGAAGATCCACTTCTATGATCCCGTTCTCTATCGCCCGGCCGAGAATACCCCATTTCATTCCATCCGCTATGAGTTGTGGAAAAACCGTTACAATATCAAATTTCAAAGAACATCATTCCCTGCCTTCTGAGATATCCTCAGAAGAGGGTGCAACCACTTCATCTTCCGATTCTTCATCATCGGAAGTAGAAGAATATATCGGCGCGATAACATGTATAACCTTATTGACCTTGTCAATTTTCGTGACATAATCCCTGACAACGGGAATCATTATCTCCTGATCCCTGTCTTCCTCCGGATCCGCTCCTTCAGGAAAGATACAGAGAACATCTGCGCTTCCCGTTTCCTGTACGTCAAATACCTTTCCCAGTTCCGTTCCCGTTTCATCGATTACCGTACAACCCATAAGCTGATAGAAATAATAAGTATCTTCTCCCCTGTCGGGTAGTTTTTCGAGATCTATGAATATTTCAAACCCACTTATACGACTTGCTGCCTCTATATTATCGAATCCATCAAAGTGAACGATGAGATGTTTCCCGGCATCCTTTATCTTATCAACCTTAACAAGTAGATGTCTCCTCTTTTCAGGATTGAAAATGAGATACATCGCCCCAGCTACAAAGACATCATCATAGTTTGTATAGGGCTTTACCTTAACTTCTCCCTTAAGACCGTGAGCCGTTGCAATTCTACCGATTGCAATCTTGTTTGACGTAATATTTCCAAGTTCATTAATCATTCAATCACTTATCGCTTTACCTTGAGAATAAACTTCTCGTTTCTTGCACCAGCCAAGGAATTAAGGAGAATGTTGATCGATTTGATCGTCCGTCCATTCTTTCCGATGATCTGTCCCACATCTTCCTTGTTGAGCAACAACTCGAACACCACGTTTCCGTCCTCTTCCGTACTGATAATCTCCACTTCCTGAGGATGTTTGACTATTCCCTTAACGATGGTTTCGAGTGCATCCTTCATTCTGCAGCCTCTGAACCAGCCTTCATTTCATTTTTTGCCTTGTCAAATCTTTCCATCACACCATGTTTTCTGAAAAGAGTTCTAACTGTTTCTGTCGGCTGTGCTCCTTTTAAAAGCCATGATACGGCCTTGTCAACGTCAACTCTTGTAAGAGCAGGATCTCTGATCGGATCATAAAAACCCAATGACTCAATGTAAGCACCGTCTCTTCTTTTCTTCTGATCCATAACAACTACTCTGTAAAAAGGCGTTTTCTTTTTACCCATACGTGTTAATCTGATTCTAACCACTCTAAAATTCCCTCCTTAATTTTTTTATTTGTTTTGAATATTTCAGATATTTAAACTAACTTCTGATCTCTCAAAATCCGTAGAACTCGTTCTCATCGTCTGTCAAAGGATGTCTCAACAGGATCAATGTCGTAGATTAAAACGGAAGACCGCCGCCGCCACGCATCATATTCTTCATGCCCTTCATCCCCGATTTGTTCATCTTTTTCATCATTTTTTTCATCTGTTCAAAATTACTGATAAGCTTTGTAACCTCTGAGAGGGGTTGGCCGCACCCTGCGGCAATACGCTTCTTTCTCGAATAATTTATGATCTTCGGGTTTTTTCTTTCCTTCTTTGTCATGGATTGTATGACGGCCTCAACCCGCTTTATCTTTGATTCATCCACATCGAGATTTTTAACCTTATTCATTCCCGGAATCATCCCGAGCAGAGAAGAAAGGGAGCCCATCTTCTGTATCTGCTGAAGCTGCTCAAGAAAATCATCAAAGGTAAATTGTGCCTTTCTGAACTTCTTCTCCATCTGCTTGGCTTTTTCCTCATCAACGGATTGTTCTACCTTCTCTATGAGAGAGAGAACATCCCCCATGCCAAGGATACGGTTTGCCATTCTATCGGGATGGAACTCTTCAATCCCATCCGTCTTTTCACTGATACCCACGAATTTAATCGGTTTCCCGGTGATTTCCCTGATAGAAAGGGCGACACCTCCACGTGCATCCCCATCGAGTTTTGTAAGTACAAAGCCCGTAACCTCAAGTCTCTCATTAAACGTCTTTGCCGTCGTAACAGCGTCCTGACCGATCATAGAATCGATAACCATGAGAATCTCATCTGGATTCACCATTTCCTTGATCGTTTCGAGTTCCTGCATCATCTTTTCATCGATATGCAGCCGCCCGGCCGTATCCAGTAATACGACATCCGCATTCATTCGGACTGCTACTTTTTCAGCTTCTTTCACGATCAATTCAGGGTTCTTTCTGTCTCCGGCAAAGATCTCCACCCCGATCTCGCTTGCAAGTACTTCAAGCTGATCGATAGCCGCCGGTCTGTAAACATCCGCGGCCACGAGAAGAATCTTTTTGCCTTCTTTTTTCAGCTTTTTCGCAATCTTCGCGGCGGTAGTCGTCTTACCGCTACCCTGAAGACCAACCATCATGATATAGGATGGCCTGTGAACGAATTTCAACTTCTCTATCTTCGTCCCCATCAACTGCGTCAGCTCTTCGTTGACTATCTTGATAAAGACCTGATCAGGGGTGAGACTGTTCATTACCTCAGCACCCATCGCCTTTTCTTTAACGCGGGCTATGAATTCCTTGACTATTTTATAATTAACATCGGCCTCAAGTAATGACATTTTCACTATCTTTATGGCTTCTTTTATGTTCTTTTCGCTTATCTTACCCTGACCTTTAAGTGTTTTAAAGGCCTTGCTCATCTTCTCCTGCAGATTTTCAAACACAAAAACACACACTCCTTCTAAGAGCCTCTGAGAGTATAACTGAAAAAGGTCTCTTAGTCAACATCGTGTTATGACAGCTTAGAAAAGCTTCAACAAATTTTTAATTACATATACATTACAACCGATAGTCTTTTACTGTGAATCGACTGGATAGACTTCCGATAAAATTCGCTTTCAAACACCTGTTTCAACGTACTCGGGTGGAAAAGACACTAAAAGATTTCTTATTTTTTTAAATAAACCGTTACCCGTTACGCTCTATCCAAATTAAGAATGACGGCTGACTCTTCTATTCTCCATCACTTCATGCGAACCGTATGCCCCAGGTCAATCCTGAATGAAATGATACCTGTCCGATGCCATATATCTGCCAAAACGTTTTCCGAATGAATGGAACAGCAAAGCAAGTCCGGTAAAACCCGTACAGTGTCCGGCAAGAACCGCAAGTGGCTCCATCTCTTTCAGGGCATCTATATTCATGTTAATCTCTTCCATGGAAGAATGGACAAAATGGAAGCCGCCCATGATAATACCGATTTTATCCCTTCCGGTCTTTTTCATGGCATCTTTGCAGATGTTCACGATGCCCCTGTGCGAACAGCCGGTAAAGACATGGACGCGATCATTCTCAACGATATAGAGCGCAAGCTCCTCCGGATGTTTTTCTAATGCGATCTTCCCATCTTTTATCTGTTTAAATCCATGGATATTCTCATACTTTTCATCGAATAGTTCTATCGGTCCGCTCAAAAAACAATCGGGCATGATCTCATACATTTCTCCAATCTCGACAAAACATGCCCCTTTCGCTTCAAGAAAACTCCTTGAATAGGGAATTCCAACCGTACGCCATTGTTTCTGATCGAATGCTGGTACGAACAGATCTTCTCCTGCAAATACGGTCAAGGTCTTCTCCCTGCTTTCGAGTAACTCGGGCAACCCACCCGTATGATCATAATGTTTATGAGAGAGGACCACCGTATCTATGGAATCAGTCTCTATTCCCATGAGCCTCATGTTGCCAAGGAGATCCTTTCCGTCAGTCCCCGTATCAAACAGCATTCTGAAAACGTTGTTTTTCGAGTATTCTATCTCAAAGAGAAAGGATAGTCCATGATGGGCCTTTATCCCTTTCAGTTTTCCAGCCATATCATCCATCAGCACGGATACTTTGATCGATTTTGTCAATAGACTCACCTTCTGTTGTTATAATTTTTTTCTACCAGTTTGTACAGTCTTTCGTCTTTTTCCATGAAGAGTATACACTGATGCTCTTCCCGATTGGTAAAACCTCTTGTACCAGACCGTTGATGTTCCACTCGGTTCAGATCGAACTGATCGGTTGATTTGATATCATTGAAGATCATTTTAAACTGTTTTGAAGTCGTCAGTTTTTCGATTGCAACGATTCCCATCGCCGAGGCCATAAACTTCAGTTTGGCATAAAACAGAAGATTCTTTATCTGCTTGGGAAGGGGCCCGAAACGATCTCTGATCTCTTTCTCGATATCATCGAAATCCCTCAGTTCTTCAACCATCGCGATCTTACGATAGATCTTCATCCGTTCGATGTTATTCTCTACATAGTCTTCAGGAATCATGACCTCAAAATAGAAGCCCTTCAGCTCTACATTCGTTCTCGGTATCTTTTTGTCTGTCTCATCCGTCTTCTTGCCCTGTTTCATTCCATGTCTGACCATGACGTCATCGAGAATCTGCCGATAAAGGTGCAAGCCGATGGTGTTGATCTCCCCATGCTGTTCCATACCGAGAATATTTCCGATTCCACGTATTTCCATGTCCCGCATGGAAATCTGTATACCGCTTCCCGCACCGTGGAATGTCGTTATCGCCTCAAGTCTCGATTTGGTTTCCGGCTTCATTTGATGGTTTTTCGGATAAAGGAAATAAGCGTAAGCCCTCCGGTCACTTCTTCCCACACGACCTCTGAGCTGATACAACTGTGAAAGGCCGTATCTCTGTGAATCATCAATAATCAACGTGTTGGCGTTCGGAATGTCCACGCCGCTTTCTATGATGGTAGTACTGAGAAGGAGGTCGCTCTGTCCGTCATAAAAATCGTTGACGGTCGATTCAAACAGCTTTTTCCTCATCTGTCCATGAGCAAGCCCTATCTTGATATCCGGAACGATTTTTCTGAGATCCTCAAAGACCTCCTCTATATCCTCAACCCGGTTATGTACGTACATGACCTGTCCGCCTCTTGAAACCTCCCTCAATATGGCCGTCTTTACAAGTTTTTCGTTAAACGGGGAACTCGCCACTTCGATCGGTATTCTTCCGGGTGGCAGGGTGTCGATGATAGACATATTTTTTATTCCTGAAAGACCCATGTAAAGTGTCCTTGGAATAGGTGTGGCCGAAAGAGTTAAAACGTCTATCTTTTCCTTATACGTCTTGATTTTCTCTTTCTGCTGGACTCCGAACTTCTGCTCTTCATCGATGATCAGCAGTCCGAGATTGTGATACTGAATCGTCTTGGAAAGCAGGCTGTGAGTCCCAATCATGATATCGATCTTTCCCTCTTTGAGCTTCTTCACGATCTCACTCTTCTGTTTCGAAGTTACAAAACGATCCAGCAGCCGCACCTTAAGGCCAAAATCTTTCATTCTTTCCTCAAATTTTGTAAAATGCTGTTTGGCCAGAACAGTCGTCGGGACGAGCATGGCAACCTGTGTCCCCGAACAGACCGCCCTGAAGGCAGCCCGCATGGCAACTTCCGTCTTACCGGACCCCGCATCACCAAATATCAGTCTGTCCATCGGAACTTCTTCTGCCATATCGCCAAACACCTCGGCAATCGCCTTGTCCTGAGCGGGTGTTTCTATATGAGGAAAGCTGTCAAAGAATTTATTTTCAAGTTCCGGATCACCTTTCATGATCAATCCCTTCGTCTTTGAACGGATGGCATACAGTTTCAGCAGCTCTTCAACTTTCTGCTCAATATCCTCTCTGACCTTCTGTTTCGTATTTGACCACGTTTTACTCTTGAGATTGGTCAATTTAATGAGATTTTCATCCCCTATATATTTATGAATTCTGTCGATGTTTTCTACCGGTACAAAAATAGAGACCCCCGAATCGTATTCAAGTTTCAGATATTCACGAGTTCCGGCAAAATTCGTGATGACTTCATTTCCCTTATACTTGCCTATGCCATAATCCTCATGAACGATATAAGTCCCGATTTCTATACTTTCTTCATCGATGATCGTTTCAGTCTCATACTCCAGGAATTTTGAAGCCTTTTTTGTCCCTTTCTTCATCCTGATTCCCGTCGTGTCGAGGTTGATCACCTCATACATACCCAGTTCTTTTTCATCGAATTCGGGTTTAACATCTGAGATATTCACCCAGTTCCCAACTCTCAGCAACTGTGATTCACTGATTCGGAGATGATGATAATAGATCTCCCGATATTCGGTTCTTGGAAAGATCTCCATCAGATCTTTTTCATACTGTAAAATAGCCGTTAAGCCATCTTCTACATCCACATAGATGAATGAATACCCTTCGAGAAGTTTTATAACGGAAACGGAATTTTTAAGAAAGATCGGTGCAAGCGCGGTATATTCAAGTGGATGGGTTTCAAGGTCCTCAAGGAACGGACTGTTCGGATATTTTGCCTGAAGTTTTTTAACCCTTTCACAAAACACTTCACTGTTTTCCGCATCGAGGATGAATTCTCTCGCCGGGGTCAGATAACAACTTTCTGCTTTATCGGTCATCCTTTGTGTTTCTACGTTGAATTCCCTGATTTCAGTTATCTCGTCGTCAAAAAATTCTATTCTGTAGGGCTTTACATTATAAAGTGGAAAGTAATCAACGATGAATCCTTTCTGTGAATATTCACCCGGTTCCTTTACGATAAAGACCCTTTTATACCCCGTCGTGTTCAGATAATCGGTAAGCTCTCTTGTCGTAATCGTATCACCAACACAGAGTTTTCTCGTCTTTTTTTCAAGTTCGTCAAATCCGATGGTATTCTGAAGTAACGTTAGACAGGTTGTCAGAATGGGTTTCTCACTGCTGTTGAAATTCAGAAGTGTCTTCATCCTCGATCTGATATTGGAAAAGGAGGCCGTTACGGGTTCAAACGGAAGTACATCAAGTGGCGGAAAGAGCATATAATCCTCTTCATTACTCAATTCAAGGTATTTCCTGAAATATTTTGAATCGGGGAAAACAACGACGGTCTTTTTTTGTTTCTCTCTGATTATTTCTATAATCTCCGGCAGTTTTTCAAAGAAATTTTTTTCTCCGGTTACCACTGCAACCCGATTTGATAATGTTCTTTTTTTAAGCTGTTCTAATGATTGGACCAACATGATATTTCCCTTCTCTTGATTTAACCACAAGTACATCGAGCATAAAAGGCTTTGATGACTCTTTTTTTGATTTTATCTTATCTCTTTCCTCTGTCGTATCCGCTTTTTTTCTATAATAAAACAGTAAATTCTTATCTCTTGAAAAGGTCAGCTTTTCAGCCGAATATACGGGCACATTCTTATAAATCCCTACGATTTTCAGTTTTCCTTTACTCCCATATCTCTCGATGATAAAAGTCAGTGCCCTTTTAATCTCTTCAACCTGATACCCGCTCTTAGCCACGGGTGGTCTTTTTATCGGAAAGCGCATTGCGGCGGCAATCGTTTCTTTCAACCGAGGCTCAAAATCCAGTTCAGAATCTGATACTTTGGTGGAGAAATCGACGGTCTCTTCAAAATGAAAAAAACGTTCCTGATCCCTGCTGAATTCCGAATCAAGAGTTTTCAACCGGACTTTTTCAAAATCCAAATCGGTCGTTTCAACACCGACAGATACCTCCTGCAGCCCATCGGAATCGTTCAGACTTAAGGGAATCTTCAACTGATCAAACTCTCTGAGAGAAATCTCTCTCTCTTTCAAATCATTATTTTTGAGAAAAAAGGAATCGGCGAGAACCTTATTTATCTCAGTATCACCGGAAATGACTAAGTCATGTTTCAACAGGACCGTCTCTATTCGAACCGTATAATCTCTCCCAACCTCATCGGAAAAGGAATGGGACAATTCGGGAACAAAACCGATATCCTCCGTAAAAAAATCGGGTGGTGGGGAGTTATCAGATTCACCAAAGACCTTCGGATCCGGTGAATCATCTTCAAGGGTATTCAGTATCAAACGCTCTTCAGGATTTTCAGGCGAAAGAATTACCGCAGATGAATCATTCAGTATATCGCTTGGTTTTATCTCAACAGGAGTAGAATCGGCGGTCTTATGATCGATGATATTCAGATTTCCTCTTTCTCTTTTTATTGTCTCCGCTATATCTTCAATGAATTGGCCTATTCTTCTGAACAAACGTACTTAAGCGCCTCCTTAAGCCGGTGAAAAGGTTCAAGAATGTCGATTTCATCACTGATTCTCTCAAGGAGCTTTATGTCCTCGCTCATCAACGTTCCGTTGAAGATGATCGTATACCCAGTATTGAGCGTCTCTTTCTGAAGCTCCTCCCTGACTCTCTCAGAAGCCCCTTCGTCCCCCATCGATGAATTGGTGATGTATATGGTAGGGGCCTTTCCCTGAAGATCCAACAATCGCGAATCATCGAGGAGGATATATTTCGGTTTCTCCTGAATATTCTGAAGGAGCTTTTTGGCAATGACATCTACCATGAGATATTTCTCTATCGAATTCCCGTATAATATTTTTTGTAAACCGGTGGGTTTAATCGGTTCAGAGTATTTGAATTCGACCGGGATGGCATACGGATCCGTGATCATGATACCGCCAAGATATTTATTCTCATCCATTCTGGTAACCATCATATAACCAATTGACATCGTTATATCTGACATTTTACACCTCGTTTATCCCCTATTTTCAAACAAACAGCTTTCTATTTACAGATGCACATCAAGAAAATGTCCCCTGTAATCATCTTCGGCAGAATTTTCCTCTTCCTCCGTTTTTCTCTCTCTTTTAAAATTAAAATACTGATTTTTATTCTGTTCTTCCGTAGAGGATTTTGTCTCTTCCTGCTCGGTCTTTTTTAACACACGAGTGGATTCAGTATCTCTCTTTGTTTTCTCTACCATTTCACTGGCTTCAGCTTCCTGGGCAATCTGCTCGACATTGGATAGATGTGCAATCTTTTCCGCTGCGAGAGGGGCACGAACAAAGTTTGTCTGCATTTCAACAGGACCTGTCATACTCATCCACCTCCTTTAAACTCTTATGGGTCAATTTTCCTTTCCGAGAAATCGGTTCATCTTCGCCTTCAACTTGATCATAATCCCTCGATGTATCTGAGATATCCTAGATTCTGTTACACCAAGGATCATGGCGATTTCTTTGAAATTTAATTCCTCTACATAATAGAGCGATAAAATCTGTCTTTCTCTTTCCTTTAATTCGGAAATCTCTATCTTAAGCTCATGCTCCAACTCTTCTTTATAATAAATTTCTTCGGGAGACTTGATATCACTCGAAAAAACCTCGGTAAAATCCTCTGATTCCAAATCGGTCTTGGAAGAAGAATCCGAAAGAAAACCGTCAAGGTTGAGTAATTGCCTTCTTGACATCTCTTTCAGTGCCAGAGTTACCTCTTTTTTAGTCAGATCAAGATGTTTCATCAGCTTCTCTTCATCCGGATATTGCCCGTCAATACTCTGAAGCTCTATTATCCCGTTTTCCACCTTTTTCATTAAATGTCTCGTATTTCTGGGTATCCAGTCAATCTTACGCAGATAATCGTACATTGCCCCTCTGACTCGTTTCATGGCAAACGTAAAGAAGGCTGCACCCTTTGTGTCATCGTATCTCTCTCTGACATTCAACAATCCGATAAGCCCTTCCTGGATAAGATCATCTACTTCCACATTTTCAGGAAGCGAACTCTTCAACGAAATGGCAATCGCCTTAATACGGGGAAGAAAATAACGTACTAATTCATCCGATGTCATACTTTTCTGATATTTTTTATAGGGCATTCTATTCATGATCAGACACCTCAAATCTGTACAACTTCAGTCTTTTCTCCTCCTCCTACTTTTCGAACACTCAACATGCCTGTAGCGAGATTATATTCTATACTCCTCGCTCGGTTCCCCCCCACATCGTCAGACTTCAGACGGATTTTATATTTCATCAATGTCTTTTTCACCGATTCTATATTTCGTTTTCCCACTTCCATCGATGAACCAGCTTTTTTAAACATCGCTGCTCCTCCGGCAATCTTTGCTTCAAGGGAAGAAGTAGAAGCACCGATTTTTTTCATCTCTTCAAGAAGCATAGGAATTCCGGTATCGGCGTATTTCCCCGGTTTTGCCACCGTTCGGCCACCACTGTCCGGAAGCATGACATGAATCAGTCCACCAACACCTGAATTTTTGTCAATGATACAAACACCAACGCAGGACCCCAACCCCAGAGTAACCAGAACCTGTGGCGTTTTCGCAGCAATGTATTCACCAATTCCTATGATTGTCTTCTGACCCATTGAATATCACATCCCAATACTCTTAAGGAGCTTGGGGATAGATTTGGGTTCCATGATTTGAAACAGATAGGCTTCTACGTTCATCTGAGAATCTATCTCAAAATTTGTTTCGATAAGTATACTCTTATCCTCTTCTTCAGCATATTCAAGACAGGTTTCAGCCACGATTGCCGTCACCATATCCGTTGTAACAAATGGGATATCCGAATTCAGATTAAGATTTGAAAACTGCGACAGAGACACGAGATAGGACCCACAGACTATATTTCCGAGCTCTCCGAAGACGGAACGCTGCATTTCATCCATCTGCGTCAGATCATCACTCCCCATTCCAATCAGAAGCTTTAGAATTTCTCTGGCAGGCTCCGAATCGAAAATAAGAAGGAGGTGCCCATTTAAATCCTCAAAAAATCTCATCTGTATCCCTACGGTTATCTTTTCAGGATCCTGAAACATAAACGGTATCTTTGAAATCTCAACAACGGAAACATTCGGAACCGTGATATCCACTTTCTTCCCCATCATCGTTGACAGAGCCGTCGCAGCATTTCCAGTTCCGATATTTCCAATTTCCTTCAAAGCTTCAAAATGATAAGATTCCAGGTTATCGTAAACTGACATATTCCTAACTCCCCTCTTTTAATTTTTTTTCTTTTTTTCTTCTCTCCTGTTGCAGGAAGAAGATATATTTTACAAGTCTGTCTTCTTTACTTCTTGAGAAGGCAAGATATTTCACACCGTATATCTGGTTTGCGGTATCTATACTGCGATCTGCCCTGACAATCTCCGAATCCTGCTTGTCGAGCTCAATCCCACCACCTATATCGAGATTAAGAAGCAATCTTGTTCCTATCGTAATCTTCTGCGCGGTTACCATCATTATTCCACCGGCACTAATATCCTTGGTTATATAATTATATTCCGTTTCATCGCCGGAATCTTTAAAGAAAAAAGATCCCTGCTTAAAAAAGGGTATTCTGACAAATTGACGGCGTTGAACCTTCCTTGCCTCATCCGGAATTGTCATATAGGTAACGTAAAACCCCTCTTCATTTTTTTCATAAGAGATAACCTTTGAAAGAAAGATATACATAGAACTCTTGTCAAACATCTTGACATATGCCCTTACTCCAACCGGTATGGGGACATACTGCCCTTTATAACTCGGCATGCCTATGGTCATGACTTTTCTAACATAATCCAACTCAAATATGCTACTTTTGTAAACCCCTGCAATATCCGGATCAGAAATGTCAAGCAACAGCGGTTTCCCGATTTCCAGAACTGATCTTGTAGCTACTTTTAAATTAAAATAATCCATAAAATCATCCCTTAACGTCAGAAATTTGAGTTTGGTTTACAACTTGATGTTAAAAGAATTCACACGTTCCTGAACGGTGAACAGATACCTCTTCAGTTGTTCACTCTCTTCGTCTGCACCTATTTTCATCCCATACTGAAACACATTATAATCCGTAAATTCATGTATCTTGTGAAATGTTATCTCAAAATCAGGCTGTATCAAATATATTCTACCGGTTACCGCCCTGATTCTTTCAAGAGAAAGAATACCGATCCCCGAAAGTGAAATGTCTTTTACAATGACTTCCGCTTCCTGTTCATCGGCAATGAGTCTGGCCTTTTCTATGACGGGAAAACGTTTGAAACTTCTCTGCTGCCTCACTCTCAGATTCTCAGGTTCAAGCATGAACCGCACAAGCAGTTCATTTCTCAACCCTTCTACTTCCGCTGCTTTGATACAACGCCCATCCCCGCTGATGATCATCGACGGAATAAAGATACTGAACGCAAGCTTTGTATCGTAAATCTCTTTCCATGAATTTAATTTATCCGTTTCAAACAACAGGGCCTTTCTATATTTTCCCATAAATACGGAGGAAAACCTTTTTCTGTCGCTATTCATTTCTGTTTCCCAATGGCTCAGATACAACAGTCTTGAAATAACTTCCTTTTTGCTATTCATACGACCCTACTTTATTCCAAACATTTTCTTGATCTTGGTAAGAAAGCCGCCATCTTCCGGATCGGACTCTATTCCATCTTTCAAGACCTGATCGGTTAAGCGCATGATCGTCTGTGCCGGTTGAGAATGCTTATGCAGCTCTATCAGCGGAATCTGTTTGATCACACTGTTGCTGACCGTCTTGTCGCTTCTGAGGATAAAGCGCTCCCTAACCTTCCAGCCTGCGAACTTTTCTATAACATAGGAAAAACGATCAAGGACTTTAATATCCTTTGCCGCATTTCGTGACTGATTCATGATCAGATACAGCTCCGGAAAGATCCCCTTGCTTGCCAGGACCTTTGCCAGTGTATAAACATTCATCAGGGCTGTCGGCTCGGGGGTGGTAACGAGAAACAGCTTATCCGCAGCAGAATAGAAGGAGATCAATTCATCCGTATACCCCGCCCCTGTATCGACAATTGCATAATTCATGTCTATCGCCATATGCATAAAATCATCGATAAATCGTTTCTTCGGTTCCTTTCTGAAAGCGATAAGATCTTGAACATCCGTTCCGCTACTCAGTAACCAGACCCCGTAACTGGTCGGGTAAATCACATCCTTCAGCTCCATATCACTGATCAGATAATCCCTCAACGTATTTTTTGTCGTCACACCCAGCAGGATATCGGCATTGGCAAAACCGGCATCAGCATCAAAGAGCAACACGCTCTTCTGGTTTTTAGCCAACGATACGGCAAGATTGGTCGCTATAACACTCTTACCGACACCGCCTTTCCCACTGGCGACAAGAATAATCTCAAGATTCTGGCTTGCGACTACCTGCTTAAGCGTCTCTGTTTGATCTGGCATCTTTAAGCACCTCTTTTACAATAATAGAAGCAAGTCTCTTTGAATCGGCAACCATTATATCCTCCGGAATTCGCTGTCCGTTTGTCACATAAGCGATCGGAATATCGTAATTATTTGTAATTTCTACAATCGATCCATAGCATTTCGTCTCATCTGACTTCGTAAGGATCAGATGGGTCGGTGAAACAACCGAAAACTGCTCAATAATATCAAACTGATCGCTCTTTCTGATATTCATTCCTTCAGTCAGGAAGATATATTTTGGTTTTACAATCTGAAGGTACCGGTTGAGCTCCGACATCTGCATCTCATTACGCTGACTTCTTCCCGCCGTATCTACCAGTACGAGATCGTAATCTGTAAAGTTATTCAACATGGCTCTCAGTTCCCCCGGATTGTAGGCAACGCCGACTTCTATCCCCATGATATCCGCGCTCGTTTTTAACTGATCAACAGCGGCTATTCTGTACGTATCGATGGTTAAAATTCCGACTTTTTTTCTCATCTCAAGAGCAAGCATGGCCGCAATCTTTGTCAGAGTTGTTGTTTTTCCGACACCGGTAGGTCCAATGAAAAATATTATATCGCCTTTTTCATGATTCTTCAAAGGATTGTCCGTTTTTATAATGGGGTGCAGGATATCCACAAACTTTTTCTCAAATTCTATCGTATTGGAGCTTTTTCCCTGTGTGACAATCCTCAGGGATTCCACGATCTTTCTCGAGGTATCTTCGTTAATCTCGTGATTTTTCAAGGCTTTATACACTCTTTTATATTCATCCGGAATACCCGGTAAATAAGAATCCTTGTCCATTTTCTGCGATAATTCCTGCATGATCCTTTTCATCGAAATCATCTCACGTTTCATCTCACTGAGCGAACGTGTATCTTCTACTGACTCTTCAGAAACACTGAGCACCGTCTTTCTGGAGTTGTTAAAGGCATTCTGATTATAATTCTGATTCATCTTTCCGGTTCTTGAATAAGTCTGCTGCTGTACAGGTCTTTCATAATCCATTTCAGGAATTGACGGGGTATAAACCTTCTTTCGCTGCTGATAACCTACCGGAGCCACCGGAGCCTGAACGGGATTTTCTTCTTCTTTGATAAGCGTGTTCTGCGCCAGAATCTTCTTCAACTCGTATAGTTTTTTACTGTCAACCCAGCCGTCGTATTCGTTTTTCGTATCGCCACTCCGGCCTGACTCTCTCTTTTTCTCCTTATCATCGGCAACAGCGGTTACTTCATACTTCACACTGCTCCCTATCCCGAGAAAACCGCCTTTCTTGAATTTTCTCGTAGAGAGGATGACGGCATCCTCCCCGAGTTCACTTTTTATTTTCTTTAAAGCCGTTTTCACATCATCTACAACATACTTTTTTATCTTCATAATTTAATCACCGTTTCAACACTGAATGGTATATCTTCCACAAGCTCTTCATAAGACATCACCGCAATACTCTGCAGGGATCTTTCTACCGCACGCCTTAAGTACACCCTTATATTTCCGGAACACACAATTACCGGCATATGACCATTCTGCATGATCTTTTCAACGCCTTTTGACAGCTTGTCAATCAGTTGTTGCATCAGATCGGGATTCAAGGCGAGGTATCTTTCATCTTCCATTTCCCTTATCTGCGAGGCAAGCTGTCTCTCCAGATTCGGGTCGAGTCCGACGGCATGAATCTGCCCGTCATCCGAGCGGTTAGAAATACAGATCTGCCTCTTCAAAGCCCTTCTGGTAAACTCCGTCAGATAATCAAGATCTCTCGTCTTTTCAGCGTATTCAGAAATCGTCTCAAAAATTACGGGCAAATTTCTGATGGAAACCCTTTCTTCGAGAAGATTCTGAAGTATTCTCTGCATCTCATAGACTTTCAGAAGATCCGGAATAACTTCGTCTACCAATTCCGAAAAATTCTCCTTCAGCCCCTTGAGAAGGAGATCCATTTCCTTCCTACCAAGAAGATCATGGGCATGTTGTTTGACGATTTCAGAAAAATGAGTTGCAAAAACACTTGGTGGGTCGACAACCGTATAGCCCTGTGTCGTTGCCAACTCTCTCTGAGTTTCATCAATCCAGAAAGCATCAAGACCAAACGCAGGCTCTTTGCTTGTTATGCCTGGTAATGCACCCTGTGCAGTTCCTGGGTTTATAGCAAGAAGTCTGTCCGGCCAAAGCTCATATTTTGTCAACTCCGTTCCCTTCAATTTTATCATATATTCATTGGCTTTCAACAGGACACTGTCACGAACCCTGATAGGACTCAGTACCAGTCCGAGTTCATAAGCGGTTTGTTTTCGCACCATCGTAATCCTGTCGAGAAGATCTCCCCCCTGCCCGGGATCGGCAAGCGGAAGAATGCCATAACCAAATTCAACATCAAGGGTATCCGATTGAATGATCTCAGAGACCTCTTCAGCCGACGTCAATGAGGGAGCTGCCGGCGCTGCCTGTTGTTCAGCCGAACTTCCCGTATCTCCACCGGCAATTGGCGAAGGGGGAGGCCCCTGAAGGCCGGAAAAACCCCCGGTTGTCCCACCGCCAGAGGCAGAAGATTTTGCAGCTTCTTTTTCGTTTCTTGATGAAAAAAAGGCAATCAGCATCAATCCGCCACCGAGAACGATACCAAGGAACGTCGGAAGCGGCGTGAACAGGGTGAGAAAAAGAAGTACACCCCCGGTCAGATAAAGCACTTTATTTTCACTGGTGAGTTCTTTTATAAGATCATTTCCAAGATTTGATTCCGATGCGGAACGGGAAACAAGTATACCGCTGGCCGTTGAAATGAGAATTGATGGGATCTGTGAAGCCAGGCCGTCACCAACGGTAAGAAGCGTAAACGTGGCAGCCGCCTCACCTATCTCCATTCCCTGCTGCACAACACCGATAAGCAAGCCGCCTATGATGTTGACAAACACGATGATGATCCCGGCTATGGCATCTCCACGGACAAATTTACTCGCACCATCCATTGCACCATAAAAGTCGGCCTCTCTCCGGATATCCTCTCTTTTTTTCCTTGCCTCATCTTCTGTAATCAAACCGGCGTTATAATCCGCATCAACACTCATCTGTTTACCCGGCATCGCATCAAGTGTAAACCTTGCACCGACTTCGGAGATTCTCTCCGCACCTTTTGTGATAACGATGAACTGTATGATAACGAGGATGAGAAATATGATCAACCCAACGATATAATTTCCACCCACGACAAAATCCCCAAAAGTCCGGACTACCTTACCGTCAAAATTCTTTCCGTTCAGGAGTATGAGTCTCGTCGATGTAACGTTCAAGGCAAGCCTGAATATCGTTATAACAAGCAGTATACTCGGAAAGGAAGACAATTCAAGCGCTGATTTGACATACATGGTCGACAGGATAATCAAAAGGGAGAAGGCAATATTGATTATCTGGAAAACGTCCAGCATAAACGTCGGTACGGGAAGAATCATGAGGAACACGATTCCAACTATCATTAAGGAGACAATAATATCCTGATTTTTCAAGCTTTACACCTTCCCTGCTTTCTGAAAGATAAAGGCCAGAACTTCCGCAACTGCCCTGTACATATCATTTGGTATCTCTTCACCAATCTCCACCCTTTCATAAAGTTCCCAGGCAAGAGGTTTATTCTCATAAAGCGGAACATCATATTCCTGTGCTATTTCTCTTATCCTCAAGGCTATGTGATCGGCCCCCTTTGCAACCACTACCGGTGCCGCCATCTTTTCCAGTACAAACCTGATGGCAATGGAAATATGCGTTGGGTTGGTTACAACAACCGTTGCCGATGGAACTTCCTCCATCATCCTTCTCTGGGACATCTCAGCCATCTTCTGACGTTGCTTCTGTTTGATCTGAGGGTTACCTTCTATATCCTTTCTTTCATCCTTTATTTCCTTTTTCGACATTCTGATGTTTCGGCTGTGTTCCCATCTCTGATAAAAAAAATCCGCGAAGCCGAGAACGATGAGCGCTGCGGCTATCTGTATCGACATGTTGTAAAGCGATTCCATCATAAAAGTCAGAGACTCCGATATCGAATAATCCGGGAGTAAAAACAATGTATCCCAGATACCCGCTATATATGAATAGCCTATAAAACCGAGAATTGCAAGTTTCGCGAGATTCTTCAGCAGTTCAATCACCGATCTCAGCGAAAACATTCGTTTAAACCCTTCTATCGGATTGATCTTTTTCAGATCAAATTTAAAGGCATTCTTCAAGACAAAAAGGCCTTTTGTCTGAGCCAGACCGAGAACAACCGCGATCAGAACACCCGATAACAGGATAACGGCAAGAGCCAGGGTCACTTCCTGAAGATTTACCGTTATATACTGTCCCAAGTCAGTATATTCATGATAATCTCCCATATTCGGCAGTTCAACAAAAAAAGTCAATGTCTGCTTTAATCCGTTATACAAAGTCGGAATCATAAATCGCAAGACCACAATAACCGCAAGAAAAACAGATGCCATCGCAAGATCCTTCGAGTAGGCTACCTGTCCTTCTTCCCTTGCCTTCTGCTTCCTACGGGGAGTCGCCTCTTCAGTTTTATCGGGATCCGGTGGAGCAAAAAACTGAATATCATATCTGATTTTGAATTTTAAAACCCATTCATTGTCTGGAATATCCAATCTCCAAGCTCCTGAGTATATCTTACCACAGTCTCCGCAAGAATGGGTAAGAGTCCTATAATAATGATAAATCCAACCAGTATTTTCAAGGGGATCCCGACTATAAAAACGTTAAGCTGCGGCAGCAATTTTGCCATAATCCCAAGTACTACGGTAACCAGCAGCATAAAAACAATCAGTGGAATCCCAACCTTTATTCCAAGCTCAAAGACACTTCCCAGAATAAGCGAGATGTTCAGGCTTATATCCCGACTGAACACCATCACATCAGCGGGAAATTTTTCAAAACTTTCGATAAAAGTGGTGATCAATACCATTGGTCCCTTGATTATCGTAAAGATGTACAGTCCGGTGAGGTAGACAAGCTGAGCAACGATAACACTTTGCGTCTCACTCTGAGGGTCAAATACGTTTGCAGCGGCAAAACCGACCTGATAACCGAAGATATCCCCTGTAAACAGCAGGGCGTAAAAAAGGATATTCGCCACCAGTCCGGCTGAAACACCATACATAAAATTCACAAATTCTATTGCAACGATCTCTCCTACGGGTATGTCAAGGGGAATGTATTCCGGTACATAGGATAACGTGATAAATGAAAGCAGAATGACCACAAAAACCTTCATCATCGACGGAATAGTCCGACCGGAAAAAAAAGGAGCAGAGACAAAAAGACCGGATAATCTCGCTAAAATGGCAGTCCACGGAAGAAATCTGAAAAACAACCAGTTCTGTAATAAAGGATCCATTTAACTTCCCGCTTATATTAAGGTAAAATAATAATTAAAAATCTGAACAAAGTAATCTATGAGATTTTCCAGCATCCATCCGCCAAGAAAAACCAGCGTCAGCATGACAACCAGTATCTTCGGAACCATTGTAAGCGTTTGTTCATTGATGGAAGTAACAGCTTGAAAAATTCCTATCATCAGACCAACAGCAAGGGCGAGTATCAGAGCAGGGGCCGCTGTTATCAAAGTCGTATAAATCCCTTCTCTCACAACATCAAGCATCGATTCTACCGTCATTTAATCCCTCCAGAAAAAAATCACATCTGTCGTATTATTATACCACGCATAATCTCTTAATTATTTACTGAATTTATATATGATATACTTCATTAGCAAAATGCAGATAATCTATGAGGAAGGAGATGTTCGGAATGAAAAAGAGCATGATCATACTGCTGTTGGCAGTACTTTTACTCGGTGTCAGTGCCTTTTCACTCGCGCCTATTCAGGTGAGTGTTTACAACACAACGGATGAAGAGGTCGCAATCAATTACAAGTATAACGGAGATTATGCCTATGAATTCAGTGAAAACATGTGGAATGCAATGTCCGAAGGGGTTGAAAAGGCCGAATGGCTTATGATTCCTCCAAAGACGGAAGTGAAGATATTGATCGACAGACTCAGTTTTGTGAGAATTCTGATGAAAAACAAACACAACGGATTATGGTATACCCATCTTCAGATTCCACTTCAGGCCTATTTTGAAGGACAGGTATTAAAGATCAGATCATTTTAAAAAAGAGACGGAATCTGTGATTCCGTCTCTTTTTTCCAACAACTCATTTCAACTTATTCGAGTATCGGCTTGATATCAATCTTCCACCCCGTCAATCTTGCCGCAAGTCTGGCATTTTGACCACCTTTCCCGATCGCCAGGGAAAGTTGTGTCGGCGGTACCCATATTCTTGAAATGTGATTTTCCTCGTCGAGGATTTCCACTTCTATAACTTCAGCCGGAGCCAATGAGTTTCTGATGAGAATCTCGATATCCTCCGACCATTCAAAAGCATCTACTTTCTCCCCGTTCAGTTCGTTTACAATATTACTGATTCTGATTCCATTCTCGCCAATACAGGCACCAACTGGATCTACCTGATGGTTCAACGATCTGAGAGCCACCTTGCTTCTCACTCCAGGCTCCCTTGAAATCGCCACGATTTCCATCACACCGTTTGCAAGTTCAGGAACTTCATTATAGAGCAGAACCTTAAGGAATTCTCTTGAGGTTCGGTTAACCCTCATATAAGCTCCTCTCGGGCTCTTTTCAACCGCTTCAATATATACCTTAATCATCTTGCCGTTTTCAAAACTCTCTCCCGGTATGAGCCTGTCATTTGTAATGACGGTTTCTACCTTCCCCACACGAATCTCATAACCGTTTGAAATCGGTCTCATGATCTCCGCACTCGCAAGACAATCCACCATATCCTTGTACTGATTATAAAGGCTGTCCTTTTCAAGTTCACGCAATTTCTGTATCAAAACCTGCTTTGCAGTCTGAGCGGCTATTCGATTGAACTTCTTGACATTGATCTTCTGGCTGATCTCTTCACCGATCTTGGCATTATGCTTGATTCTTCTCGCTGTCTTTATATCGATCTGATAGTTTTCATCTTCTACCTCTTCAGGTTTTTCAACAACGAGGTACTGCCTGAAGATAGAAATCTCGCCAGTCAGTTTATCTACCGTTATCTCAACATGTTCCTCTTCTTTGAATGCCTTTTTATAGGAGACTTGCAACGCCCTTTCAAGCGCCTCAATAACTTCATTCTTTTTTATCCCCTTTTCCTCTTCGAGTTGTTCCAAAGCCTCGATTAAATTAATGTTCATTTTAAACCTCCAAATATAACTGTGCCTTTTTCACGTTCTTATAGTCTATCTCAAATTCTCTTTCCGAATCTCTTTCCAGTACACATATCTTCACATCGTCCAGAACCCTGTTGTATCTCACCAACTTTCCAATAAACACCGTTCTCTTTTCAACCGGAAGTTTTGTGATGATCTTTACGGATGACCCGCAGAATCTCTCGTAATCCTTTGGATTCCGCAATTCTCTTTCTACTCCCGGAGAGGACACCTCAAGAAAATACGATCCTTCAATCAAATCCAACTCATCGATCCGAGGTCCGATTATTCTGGAGGCATCTTCACAATCCTGTACGGTAATCGCCCTTTCCAAATGGTCTATATAAACCTTTAAAGTCTTATTATTTCTGGTTGCCGAATAACTTACATCATAAAGTTCAAGTCCCAATTCTTTAAGAGCTTCCTTGGCAATTTCCTCAACAATCCCCATCTTTTTTTTCATAGTCATGCCCCCTGAGCGCTTTCTAATAAGTTTCAAAAAAATACAATTTAAGACAATGATCAACACCAAAATCATCAAACGTTCTCAGCTTTGAAGAAGCAAAAAAGGCCTTCCCTCAATTGCGCTAACATTTAAGGCGGGGAGACAATCACCCGCCTTAAAATGCTGGTATCTATTCAACTGCCGATTAGCACTATAACAAAATTTCGAGGGCAAGGCCCTCGAAATAAGTTTTACGTATCTGAAAACATTCTACCAGAAAATGGACGAGAAGTCAACTGCTAATTTTAGCTACGCTAAAATTAGCTTGGGAGAAATACAATGCA
>ERZ795048.195-NODE-195-length-66468-cov-29.920136_pt1 | contig 66468 bp, 51 predicted proteins | sample MGYA00375132_ERZ795048 | MGnify/ENA primary metagenome ERZ795048 (study PRJEB30177, sample SAMN05720225) | activated sludge metagenome | isolation source: Anaerobic digester | place: Hong Kong | collected 2014-12-17 ...
TCAACCTCAACCTCAACCTCAACCTCAACCTCAACCTCAACCTCAACCTTAACCTCAACCTTAACCTAAATTTTTATAAATTATGATTTCATACAGCCAGTGCTGGGAGGATGCCGAAATTGTAGTTAAGGCCTTACGCTTGAACAATTACGATACCGTGCTTTCGGTAACATCGGGGGGCTGTAACTCGCTGGCAATTGCTTCAGAGGGAGTAAAAACGGTTTATTCGGTTGATAAGAATCGGACTCAAAACTACTTGCTTGAGTTCAAGCAGCAGGCTGTTCGGAACTTAGAATACGAAGAGGTGTTAGGGCTGCTGGGCTACAGGCGTAGCAGGAATCAGGTTGCTTTGTACCAAAAAATTCAGCATAACCTCTCGGAAGAGTGCCAAAAATTTTGGAATTCAAATGTTGATGCCATAAAAAAAGGGGTTGTACACTCTGGAAAATTTGAACGTTACCTCAGCATTTTTAGGCGGTACGTAATTCCATTGGTTCATACTAAGCAAACAATTAAAAATTTCTTAAATCCTGAAAGTTCGCAAAAACAACTTGATTTTTATAACACTAGGTGGAACACGTTTAGGTGGCGATTGCTTTTTCGGATTTTCTTTAGCCGCTTCGTTATGTCGCGAAGCGGCAGAAGCAAGGAGATGTTTTCGCACTCGCAAAATTTGCCTGCGGCAAAACTATTCTTCAACCGAACCGAGCAGGCATTTAAGTACGGGCAGGTAAAGAATAACTTTTATCTAAACTACATACTTTTAGGCGCGAATAGCGACTGCTTACCCTTTTTTCTGCAGCATGACGTTTTTGAAAAGCTAAGGGAAAAAGCTAACATACAGGTTGTTTACTCGGATATTCTTTCGTTCCTGAAAACCATGCCCAACTCAAGCATAAGTAAGTTTAACCTGTCCGATGTGTTCGAACCATTGGATAACGATTCAACCAATCATATTTTCGACGAAATTTACAGGGTTTCAAAACCTAACGCCCGCATTGTTTTTTGGAATAATTTGGTGTTTCGCGATGTTCCGCAAGAATTAGCACACTGCTTTGAGCGAGAGGTTAAACTTGAGGAAGAGTTGAAGGTAATTGATAGGGTTTTCTTCTACGAAAAGTTCTATATTTATAGAGTTGAAAAATGAGCATTCTAACTAAGTTACATATTTTCCAGAAGCAGCGTTTCCCTTTACGAATTCTGCTGTTCACTACATTGTCGTCAATTCTCTCGTCGGCTGCCGTTTCACCTGTAAAACCTTCTTACTTGCTAATGCTGCTGGCATTTTTTAGCACGCTGTTTTTCCTATTTCATATAAGGGTTATCGATGAGAGCCGCGACATGGAGTTAGATTCGACGCTTCATCCCGAGCGGCCTGTTCAAAGTGGAATTATTTCCATGCGGGAGCTGTTTTTTACCTCATTTATTGGGATTGTAGCTTGTATAGCCGTTGCAGTTTTTGCCGGTTTCCCGGCAATGGTAATCACATTTTCAATACTCGTTTTCACAACTCTTGCCTGGCGCGATTTTTTTGCAAAAAGTTTTTTTGCACGAAAACCTGTACTTTATCACCTGGTGAATTCGCCTCAAATGGTTCTTATTCAGTGGAATATATACGCAATGTATACTGGCTCTTTTCGGGTAACCTGGCTAATGCTGCTTCAGCTGCTGCTTGTGTATAACAGTATCTTTATTCTTGAGGTTCTTCGCAAGGTAAAGGCTCCAAAATCCGATACCCCCGACACCTACTCGGCCGATATGGGAACTCGGAAATCATTGGGTTTTGTTACCATAATGATTTTTTTTGGTTTCGGAATTTATATGCTACTACTAAATGGGCTAAACGCCCTTTACTTCCAGTATATTTTTGCTGGTGTTGGAGTTAGCATTCTTTTAATCGCATTTATGTTTTATCACTCAAAAATGCAGAGCGTTTTTACCGAAAGATTGATGGTTGTTGGCGCTGTTTTTTACTACGTTTCAATGAACTTGTTTGTTTACATATCATCACTGTAACATGGCATCGAAGGCAGAGAACTTGAAGGTTTTGGGAAATGCGGGGTTTAACGTTCCTCCATTCATGGTATTACCTCCTCAGGGAGGTTCTCGTGAAAAGTTGATAGCTTTGGTTAGTGAAAAGTTACCCGGCGTTCCTCTTTTTGCGGTTCGCTCTTCGGCTGATGTTGAGGACGGCACCGAAAAATCGTTCGCTGGCCATTTCTTCTCGGCAATTGCTGTTGAGCACGATGAATTGTTTGATGCCTATGGCAAGGTTGTCGATTCATTCGGTAAGCATAATGGTGATGTTATTGTACAGCAGTTCGTTCCCAGCGATTGCGCCGGAGTAATGTTCACCAACGACGGGAATGGGCTGGTTGTTATAAACTCAAATTACGGATTGTGCAAAACCGTTGTTGAGGGGCAGGCCTGCGATGAGTACTACGCCAGCCGTGATGGAAAAGTTCTGAGCAAACACGTTGCCAAGTACAAAACACCATTACTATACGATAAGGGGTTGAGGTACGATGCGAACGTGGACAAGGAGTCGCTAACATCTTCCCAAATTGAAGCGCTGGTTCAGGAGGGTTTAAAAATTGAGAAGCTGTTCGGTTCACCTCAGGATGTTGAGTGGTGCTTCCATCAGAATAAACTTTACATCCTACAATCGCGACCAATAACTCGGTTTGCCAAAGGCAAAAAGTGGGTTTTTTACGATAGCGCCAATATTGCTGAAAGCTACTCGGGAGTAGTTCTTCCGCTTACCCATTCATTTGCAGCAGCTATATATAAAAAGGTGTACGAAAACTTGCTCATAGCATCGGGTGCTTCAAAGCGCAGGATTGCTCGCAATGGTCAAATTTTTAGCAATATGGTGAGTAATTTCTACGGGCGAATGTACTACAACATGAATAGCTGGTACCTGATGATGAGCTTCATGCCCGGCTATAACCGAAACAAGGGGAATTTGGAAGGTATGATTACCTCAAATATTCGGGTGGATGTGCCTCGGGATGTGCTACCTTCGGTTTGGCTAAAAATTGGGTACCCATTCATTCTGGTTTATAAGATAATTGTATTTCAGCGAGTAATAAATCGTTTCAAGGAAAAGGTTCGGGAAACAGTACGAAGCTATCGGCGAAAAAACATTGAAGGTTACACCGAAAAACAATGCGTTGAACTTTACAACTTCCTAAACCGCGAGTTGCTCGAAGAGTTCCATATTCCGGTTGAGAATGACTTCCTACTGATGACTTTTTTGGGTAAACTAAGGAAAAAGTATGGAGAAGAGGAGTTGAAGAATCGTATTGCGTTTAGCAACGTGAGTAGCAGTCAGGTTGAGGAACTGGCAAATCTTTCGGCAAAATTTTTCAGTATAGGTTTGTTTGAAAAGGCGATTGAAAACAACGACAAAGCTGCATTTTCCAGCTTGCTTGTGCAGTACCCTCAAATGAAGAAAGCCTTGAACGATTACTTCGATTTGTACGGCGGACGATTTGCCAACGAGCTAAAGCTCGAGTCGGCAGATGTGGAGTTTGAATGTGCAGCACTGTTTTCGTTGCTACGTGCCTATAAAAATGGAAGAGTAAATTCTATAAACCGACAACCGGTGGAGGTATCCAAGGGCTTTGCCCTTAAACGTTTTGTGAAGTATGCTCGTCAGCGCGAGGAGCTCCGATTGCTACGTTCAAACAGCTTTTCGCTGGTGCGAAGAATCTTTCGTAGGCTTGGGATTCTGCTTGCTAAGCGAGGCGTTCTTCAAAATCCTGAAGATATTTTCTATTTAACGGTTGATGAAGCATTGCTTGCTACCAGCAGTGCGTTCGATAGCGATTACAAGGTTATTGTGTCGCTGCGTAAAAGCGATTACGAGAAGTTTCGGCAGGTTCAGCCACCTCCCTATTTTTCTGTAATTGAGGGACAACAACCCATTTTGGAGGAAACGGAACATGAAGCAAACGGCAATTATTTTGGTCGGCCCTGTACCCCGGGAGTAGTTAGGGGGAGAGTTAGGGTTTTTAGCGATTTCTCGATGCCCGAAGAGGTAGATTTTGATATTTTGGTAGCACGAAATACCGACCCTGGCTGGGCTGCATTAATTGGCCTGTCGAAGGGAATAATTGTTGAAAATGGAGGAATACTTTCGCACGCTGCCATCGTTTCGCGTGAGTTGGGAATCCCAACAGTTATTGGTGTAAAAAATGTTACAAGAATACTGAAAACAGGCCAACTTGTTGAGATAAATGGCGATACGGGTGAAGTGCTAGTTGTTGAAGAGTAAAATATTTAATATGCAAGTACAAAAAACGGATAGGTTACCTGATGAATACTCAAGTATAGTTGAAAGGTTTTATGGCACTTCAGAAGCCGTTTCTAGATATATTGACGATTCTTTAAAGGGGTATGAGAAAATTGAGGCTGGTAAACAGAAAGCAACCTTTTTTGTTGCAACAGAAAAGGAAAAACTATTGGGAATTGTTTCGCTAATCCCCACTGAGACTGATTTAGCGTTCTTCGGTTTTTTTGAGTGCGAAAACGAACTTGTGTGTCAAAAGTTGTGGAATTCCGTTTTGGATGAGGCCAAAATGTTGGGTGTAAAAACATTGGTTGGTCCGGTGAATGGTACCATATGGCATCCATACCGGTTCGTTTCCAGCAGTAACGGAGAGCCGTTTTTCCCTACCGAACCTATAACACGTATTGAGTACAGCCAGTGGTTCTCGAAACTTAGCTACTCAAAAAAGCTTGAGTACCATTCCGCATATCGCACCGATTTTACCCCAATTCTTGAGTCAACAAGAAAGTCTTTCAATACGTTGCAGGGGAATGGGTATAAATTTAGCGTTGAGGATGTGAACTCCGAAAATGTGCAGGAGCTCTACCAGCTGGCAGTTGAAGTATTTTCGAAAAACCCGGGTTACACGCACCTGTCAATAAACGAGTTTGTTTCGCTGTACAGCAGCGAGAAGTTAAGCCAGAGCAGTAGCCAGCTTTACACTGCCCGGCACGAGGGGAAACTTGTAGGTTTTTGTTTAAACCTAGCATTTGGGAACGAGCTGGTTATGAAAACCATTGCGGTTAGTAACGAATTCCAACTTATGGGCATTGGGAACGCTCTGGTTCATAAAGTGCACCTCGATGCGGTTGAGCGGGGTGTTTCAAAAGTTATTTACGGGCTGGTTCGAAAGGACAATAACGTGAAGTATTTTCCTACCGATAAGCTAACGGTTTTCAGGGAGTACGTAGCCTATATTTTCAACATTTAGCGTTATGTTGCGATTTTTATTATTCTTTTTTTCACTCATTTCCCTGTTTCTGTTGATAGATTTTTTGCAGAAAAGGGTTTTTACTACTGTTTCATGGTCGAGGAAAGCAACGCACATTGCTTCGGGTGTTATAATTATGCTTTTCCCGAGTTACCTTACAAAATGGCAAATTGTTGCAATGGCTGGTTCGTTTGTTGTGTTTCTTTTTGTATCGAAAGTTAAGAAAATCCTGAGTTTACATAATATTAAGCGAGTTTCGTGGGGCGAAGTTTACTACCCGGCAAGTATCGGCATTCTATCTTTGTTATGCCTGCCCAATTTCGAGAAGGCTTTCTATGCAGGGGTTCTATGCCTTTCTCTTTCCGATGCTTTTGCTGCAATGGTTGGTGGAGCGGCTCCCATTAAAACATTCAAATTTGGGAAGCATACCAAAACGCTGGGCGGAGTAATCGGTTTTTTTGTTACAACTCTTTCCATTTTTCTCATCCTTTTCATTCCGCATGGAGTTCATTTTGCTGTGCTCATTGCTATTGCATGCGTTCTGGCTTTTGTGGAGTTGCTTTCGTTTTATGGTACCGACAACCTGGCAGTGCCAATCGTGTCGGCATTACTTTCAATATGGCTGATGTATTAATTTATTTCTGAAGAAAAGTTAGGAGTATGAAATTATGAATCTGATTGAGCTAGGCTATACCAAACAGCACGAACAATATAGGCTTGAAAACAACCTGCAAAGCTTCCAAATAGGGAGGGTTGTTGCTGAGCATAAGGAGAGGTATGTTGTAAGAACCGAAGAGGGTGATTACGAGGCCGAAATTACTGGCAACCTTCGATTTACCGCCCGGAATAGGGAGGATTTTCCTGCCGTAGGCGACTGGGTTGCGTTAACCGTTTTCGATGCGGATTTCTCAGTAATTCATAGAATTTTTCCCCGGTTTTCAACAATTTCAAGGCAGGCAGTTGGGAAATTTGCCGAAAAGCAGGTAATAGCTGCCAATATCGATTACGCCCTACTTGTGCAGGCAATCGATAGGGATTTCAACATTAACAGGCTTGAACGCTACCTAACAATTTGTTACACATCAAAAGTGAGCCCCATAATTGTGCTTACAAAAACCGACCTCGCCAGTCAGCAAAGGGTTAGCGAAATTATTGGAAGTATAAAAACACGCATAAAAAACATAAAGGTGGTTGCCGTTAGTAACGAAACTCAAAATGGCTGTGAACCATTAATACAAATTATGGAAAGTGGTAAAACATACTGCTTGCTTGGTTCGTCGGGCGTAGGAAAATCTACCCTTCTGAATACCCTTCTAGGTTCAACCCAAATGAAAACGGGTTCGGTTAGTGAAAGCACAAGTAAAGGGAGGCATGTTACGAGCCACAGGGAACTTGTAGTGCTCCCGTCTGGTGGAATTATAATCGATAATCCTGGCATGAGAGAGGTTGGGATTGCCGATGCTTCCGCAGGGATGGAGAGTACATTTGACATGATTTATCAGCTATCCAGGAGTTGCAAGTATAACGACTGTACCCACACCAGCGAAGTTGGATGTTCGGTTGTTGAAGCAGTTGAAAAGGGCGAAATCGATAGGGAAACGTACGAGAATTACTTGAAAATGGAGAAAGAGAGAGAGCATTTCGACCTCTCGGTAAGAGAAAAGCGACTAAAGGACAAGCAGTTTGGGAAAATGGTAAAAAACTTTAAGAAGGATATCAAAGGTATAAGTTCAAAGAATAAAGGCGATTACTAAGTAACAGAATGTGTGTTTTTACTTTTTCTTTACTAGTATGTAAATTGCTAAAGGTGTAAAATATTGTTTGAGTATAAATTGAACATTACGCTCCATTTTTGTATCTTTGTAAAGAGATAAATTTTAGAAAAAATAGTAAAATAACTAAATAGCAAAATCTTACAAACATGAAAAAACGTGTTGGAATTTTTTTTGGTCCTGCCGGAGGAGCAACCGAAAGGGTTGCAAAAAAGGTGCAGGCTGCCTTTGGAGAGGATATAGCCGATGTTCTTCCAATTAAGGAATGCAAGGCTACCGACATAGATAAATACACTAACATTGTATTTGGCTGTTCAACCATTGGGAAAGAAACCTGGCAGTCCGATAAGTCCAAACCCGACTGGGATATTTTTCGTCCCGAAATTGAGAAAATTGAGTATAAAGGCAAAAACTTCGCACTTTTTGGGCTTGGCGATTCGGTAACCTATGCAGCAATGTTCGTTGATGCAATGGGTATTCTTGCAAAGGAAATGATCAAGTACAATGCGAACATCGTTGGCAGGGTTCCAACCTGCGAGTATAACTTTAAAGAATCCGATGCTGTAATTGGCAACGAATTTATTGGCCTGCCAATTGATGAGGATTACGAGCAAGAATTAACCGACCGTAGAGTAAAAGAGTGGGTTGATAGGCTTAAACTAGCTTTCGACTAGAAACATTGAAGTGCTAGCACGAATATAAACCACCCTCATTGGGGTGGTTTTTTTATGTTTAGCATTAATTGTTACTAAAATAACGATAAATTAGTATAATTGTATTTGAATTGCTTTTAAATAATGATAAATTGTTATAAAAAACCATGAATTGCTTTTAAATTATAAAAAATATTAATAAAATTGTCATTCCAAAAAGTTTTGGTAATTTAGATGGTTGTATTAAAACCTTTTCAACGTAAATAATTGAAATAATTCAACTTAAAACGGAAAATAAATTATGGTAGAAACGCCCATACCCTCCGAAATAGTTAAGAAAAAAATTGAAGAATCGAACCTTCCTAAGGTTGGAAGGGGAACCATTCGCGAAATTGTTCGTTTGGTAAACGAAATTGAGGTTGCCAGCGGACAAAAGTTTATTCGCATGGAAATGGGTGTTCCTGGGCTTGAGCCAGCAAAGGTTGGTGTTGAAGCTGAAATTGAGGCTTTGCGTAAGGGTGTGGCTCGTAAATACCCTATGATTGATGGAGTTCCCGAGCTTAAAAGGGAAATATCGAGGTTTGTGAAAAACTTCATCAATATTGATGTTGACCAGAAGTGTTGTATTCCAACCGTTGGCTCAATGCAGGGAGGAATGGCTTCATTCCTGCTAACGAATCGTTGCAATGCGGCAAAGGACACCGTTCTTTTCATCGATCCCGGCTTCCCCGTCCAAAAGCAGCAGCTTCGTGTGCTCGGGATGAAGTACGATAGCTTCGATGTTTACAATTACCGTGGTGAAAAGTTGCGAGAAAAGTTGGAAAGCTACCTAAAGAAGGGCAATGTCAGCACAATTCTTTACTCAAATCCTAACAACCCCTCATGGATTTGCTTTACCGATAGGGAACTGCAAATTATTGGTGAGCTGGCAACCGCCTACGATGTGATAGTGATTGAGGATTTAGCATACTTTGCAATGGATTTCCGAAAGGATCTTTCCAAACCGGGGCAACCTCCATACCAGGCATCAGTTGCAAACTACACCGATAATTGGCTTATGCTAATATCCAGCTCAAAGGCATTCAGCTATGCTGGCCAGCGAATAGGTTGTTTGGTAATTAGCAACCAAATCTTCTCAAGAAGGTATCCCGATTTGAAACGCTACTTCTCGTCCGATGAATTTGGCTACGCCATGATATACGGAGGTGTTTACTCCCTTTCATCAGGAACCTCACATTCAGCCCAGTACGGTTTAGCAGCCATGCTAAAAGCCGCTAACGATGGCGAGTTCAACTTCGTTGATTCAGTTAAAGAGTATGGCGTTCGGGCAAAGATTATGAAGAAAATGTTTACCGATAACGGTTTCAACATTGTTTACGATATGGATGAGGATAAACCTCTGGCCGATGGTTTTTACTTCACCATCTCGTATCCTGGATTCAATGGGGAGGATCTTATTGAGGAGTTGCTTTACTATGGAATAAGCGCAATTTCATTGGCCATCACAGGTAGCGAACGTACTGAAGGTTTAAGGGCTTGCGTTTCACAAATCGATAGCAGCCAGTTTGCCGAATTAGAGCACCGCCTTAAGAAATTTCGTGAGAATCACATATAGCTAGCTAATAGAATTAACGGAACACAAAATAATAAAAATCTAGTACTCATTTTTAAAAAATAGACGATATGGCAAAAGTTCGAGGAGCAATTAAGGTAGACGTGGAGAACTGTAAAGGGTGTAGCCTTTGCGTAGTAGCCTGTCCTACCAAAGTTATCGCTCTGGCCAGAGAGGTTAACCACAAAGGGTATAACTACGCGTACATGGCAAATCCAGAAGCCTGTACTGGTTGCGCAAATTGTGCATCAGTTTGCCCCGATAGCGTTATTGAAGTTTACAGAGTTAAGGTTGAAGCCTAGCACTGGAAACAATTAATCACATTGTATTACCAAATAATACTAATAGAAAAATGGCAGAATACAGACTTATGAAGGGGAACGAGGTTATTGCCGAGGCTGCCATCCGCTGTGGATGCGACGGATATTTTGGCTACCCCATTACCCCTCAGTCCGAAATTATGGAGACTCTCATGATGCGAAAGCCATGGGAAGACACCGGCATGGTTGTTCTCCAGGCCGAGAGCGAAGTTGCCGCAATTAACATGGTGTATGGCGGTGCTTCGTGCGGCAAAAAAGTAATGACTTCATCGTCGAGCCCCGGAATTAGCTTGAAGCAGGAGGGTATTACCTACATTGCTGGAGCAGAACTTCCCTGCTTAATTGTTAACGTTGTTAGGGGAGGCCCCGGACTTGGAACAATTCAACCCGCTCAGAGCGATTACTTTCAGTCAACCAAGGGTGGTGGACATGGCGATTACAGGCTAATCGTACTGGCTCCCGCTTCGGTACAGGAAATGAACGACTTTGTAGAACTTGGATTCGAACTAGCCTTCAAGTACCGCAATCCCGCAATGATTCTTTCCGATGGAGTTATTGGCCAAATGATGGAGAAGGTTGAGTTAAGCGATGTAAAACCTCGCTGGACCGACGAGGAAATTAAGAAGATAAGCGGTTCCTGGGCTACTACCGGTAAAACTCCCGATAGGGATTACCATGTAGTTACCTCCCTGGAGCTCGATAGCGCAAAACAGGAGATTTTCAACCATAAGCTGATTGAAAAGTATAAAACCATTGAGGAGAACGAGGTTCGCTACGAGCTAATAAATTGTGACGATGCTGAGTATATTTTCGTAGCATACGGCTCATCGAGCCGAATTTGCCAGAAGGCTGTTGAAATTGCCCGTAGTAAAGGTATTAAGGTAGGACTACTTCGTCCAATAACCCTCTTCCCATACCCCACAAAGGTTATTCAGAGCATGCTTGGAAAAGTTAAGGGTTTCCTTGCAGTTGAAATGAGCGCAGGACAAATGGTTGAGGATGTTCGCCTTGCCGTGTGCGGCAAAGTTCCTGTTGAGCACTACGGACGTTTGGGCGGCATGATACCTACTCCAAACGAGGTTGTAAAAGCACTGGAAGAAAAAATTATTAAAGGGTAATAGCCATGACAGAAGTTAAGGATATAATTAAAGAAGAGAACCTGGTTTACAGTAAATCAAAGGTTCTAACCGATAAGGTTATGCACTACTGCCCTGGCTGTAGCCATGGAGTAGTTCATAAACTTGTTGCAGAAGTAATTGAAGAGCTTGGAATTCAGGATAAAACCATTGGTGTATCACCTGTTGGCTGCTCGGTTTTAGCATACAATTACCTGAGTATCGACTGGCAACAGGCAGCCCACGGAAGAGCACCCGCTTTGGCAACCGCAGCAGCACGCCTTATGCCCGATAAGTATGTGTTTACTTACCAGGGCGATGGTGACTTGGCTTCCATTGGAACCGCAGAAATTATTCATGCCTGCAACAGGGGCGAAAATATTGTTGTTATTTTCATAAATAACGCAATATATGGGATGACTGGCGGCCAGATGGCACCAACTACAATTGAGGGGATGCCAACATCAACATCACCCTATGGAAGAGATGTGAAATTAGCTGGCTACCCTCTGAAGATAACAGAGTTGGTTGCACAACTCCCTGCTACTAACTTCGTAACTCGCCAATCGGTTCACACACCGGGTGCCGTTAGGAAGTGTAAGAAAGCCATTCTTAAGGCTTTTGAAAATATTGGACAGAAAAAAGGGACTCAATTTATTGAGGTTGTTTCAACCTGTAACTCTGGTTGGAAGTTAACCCCTGTGAAATCGAACGAATGGATGGTTGAGAATATGTTCCCAGTTTATCCAATTGGCGATATTAAAGGTTAAACCAGAACTTTTTAAAAGAGAAAAAGATCATGACAGAAGAGATAATAATAGCAGGTTTTGGAGGACAAGGAGTTCTTTCCATGGGAAAAATACTTGCTTACTCAGGAATTATGCAGGATCAGGAAGTTTCTTGGATGCCTTCATACGGACCAGAAATGCGTGGAGGTACAGCAAATGTTACGGTAATTCTGAGCGATAGCCGTATCAGTTCACCTATTCTGCAGGAGTACGATACCGCAATTATTCTTAACCAGCAATCGATGGATAAGTTTGAAAGTTCGGTTAAGCCCGGGGGGTTGCTGATTTATGACCCCAACGGAATTACCCGTCATCCCGAACGCACTGATATAAAAGTATATCAGGTAAAAGCTACCGATGAGGCAATTAAACTGAAAAGCGCAAAGACTTTCAACATGATTGTTCTGGGTGCTTTTCTAAAAGTAAAACCATTAGTGAAGATGGATAATGTGGTTAAGGGACTGAAGAAATCGCTCCCTGAGCGACATCATCATTTGATACCGCTTAACGAGCAGGCAATTAACAAAGGGATGGAGGTAGTTGAAGTGTATAGTGTGAGTTAGCTTTTTTCGTTTATAATCGTATTTATTTCCCCTGAGGTGTGTTAATCAATAACTCAGGGGATTTTTTTATATGTTTGCTTCTATTCAAAACCTACCCCAGTATAGTTAAACCTATCCGTTTTGTAGCTCAGTAAATTAATTCATTCACTGAATCCTTCCCGAAAATGAGCTGTTTTTCAAGTTTGTTCGAATTTTTAATATCAACACCTGGGGTAATCCTTTTTTGAAAAAAAATAGTCACATCGCCACTTGGGAAGTGCAAATCAAAGTCAATAATATGAATTTCTACTGAGGAATCGCCCTCTGCTTGGGTTTCTGTGTTATAGTCGCTCCATATTATGGCCATCGCCTTGTAATGAGAATTGTTCCATTGAACGCTAACAGCGTAAATTCCTTCGGGAGGGATAAGCTTCCCCGTTTCTTCAATCTGAATCGATAGTGTAGGGAAGTTAACTTGTGAGAAATAGTGGGTTCCTTTTCCTAGGCTTCCTATGATAATGTACTGATGGTCGAGGTAGGCATTTGCTCGTTGTATCCTCCCTTCCCTCAGGGCTTTACGGATGGTGGTTGAGCTAACCGTTTCGTGGTGGATGTCCTGTTCCGGAATTTCTTCAACTCCAAAATCAAGTTCCTTGCTTAGCTGGTATAGGTATTCGTAATCACCTTTTCGGTTGTGCCCAAAATGGTGGTTGAACCCAACCACAATGAATTTGGCACCAAGTTTTTCTACAAGGATGTTCCGAATGAACTGTTCCGATGAAACCCTGGAAAACTCAATGGTGAAATTAACGATAATAAGATGGTTAAGACCAGCTTTCCTGAGCAGCTCAATTTTCTCTTTCTGCGAGTTAATGAACATTAAGTCTTTCCCCTCGGTTTCGGGGTATAGGACTTTGCGAGGATGAGGGTAGAATGTGATAAGCACCGACTCACCCTTAATGCTTTGAGCTATCTGGTTAATTCTGTTTAAAATGGTTTTGTGCCCGATGTGTACCCCATCGAACGAACCAGTAGTAACAACAGGGTTCTTAATCCCTGTCGCCGTGTCAAATCCGTAATGAACCTGCATTCTTTAAATTAACTTTAACTAGGCTGATAGAAGTTTTTTATTACTTGCTTTCAATGCCTTTCACAAAGTAAGCAACCTTTTCGATAGAGGTAATCATGTCGTACTCTTCGAGGAAAATGTTCGAAGGAACATTAAGTGGCGTGGTTGTGAAGTTGAGAATTCCTTTAATGCCTGCTTTAGCAATTTGCTCTACCAGTGTGGGTGATGTGTCAGGAGGTGATGCAAAGATGGCTATTGAAATATTTTTACGGGAAACAACATCTTTTAAGTCGTTAATATGGTAGCACTTGACTCCAGATATCACCCTGTTTGTTTTATTCTCATCAATGTCGAAAGTGGCAACAATGTTAAGCTTTGGTCGTTTCCCGTTAAAGTATGAAGTAACGGCTCTCCCCAGGTTGCCCATGCCAATTACCGCCACGTTAAGCCCATCCTGATGGTCGATAATTTTACCAATTACATTCACCAGTTCCTTGGCATCGTACCCCCGCTTTTTCATGCTGGAGTAATCGATTAGCATGAGGTCGCGACGAACTTGTACAGCTGTAATGTTATGCAAGTTGGCTAGCTCGTGGGAGTAGATATGAGTTTTGCCTTCGGCGAGACAGCTTAGTAGTGTTCTTCGGTATTGGCTTAGTCTTTCAACGGTTTTTTGTGGGAGCTTCATTTGGTTCTTTTTTGGGTCGGTGATTTTTATTCGCTTACTGTTTGGTTGTGAGTTGTTTCGGTTCTTTATGTTTGCATTGCAAAAATGCAATTTTATTTGGAATTGACAACGTTTATAAGCCAGTTATTTGATTTACTGTGGGTAGAACTGGGAGTGTTATCGTGAACGAGCTCCCAACTCCTGGTGTACTTTTTACATCAATTTGCCCCATATACATATTTATAATACGTTTCACTATGCTTAAGCCGAGTCCACTTCCTGCAATATCCTTAGTGCATGGGTTTTTTATTCGTGAAAATTCGTGGAAAAGCTTTGGCAAATCTTCTGTTGCAATCCCAACACCTGTGTCGGAAATAACAATAATTATTTCTGAACTGTTTTTTTCAACGGAGCACACCACTTTACCTCCGTCAGTGTTGTATTTAACTGCGTTTGATACAAGATTGTTGAAAACAATCTCCATCTCTTCTGAATCGGCCATGAAGTTAGCTGGAACGATGTTGTTGAACTCGAAGGTTACATCTCGCTGTATTGCCATTGGCATCATTGTTTCAATGGCCGATTTAATAACCAAACTAAGATCAATTTCGCGAAGTTCACGTTTCTTCTTGCCCGACTCAATCCTGGTTAAATCTAGCAGATCCATAATAAGTGTTCTCATGGCTTTGATTCGTGCCAGAGAACGGTCAATCATTTTTTCGTAATCATCAATTTTTTCACCCGCCTGCTTCTCCTGCATTATTTTCAGGTATCCCTCAATGGAGTTGAGGGGGGCTTTCATCTCGTGTGATAGTACGGTAAGAAATTGAAAACGTACCTGTTTCCCCTCTTTATGGAGTTTTCGGGTCATTCGACGTAGGAAGTAATGCTTAGCTACATTTTCCATTGACGACTTCAGCTCTTGGGGAGTAAATGGTTTCGGAACAAAATCGTAGGCTCCAATATTTGTTGCTTTCACAGCTAATTCGAGCGATGCGTAGGAAGTAATCATTACCACGAGAATATCGAGACTATTGTTGTTGATGTACTCGAGTACTTCGATGCCTTGAATTCCAGGTAATTTGTTGTCGAGAAGAACCACAGCAGGAGGATTCTTCTTAATTGCTTCAAGCGCTTCTTCGCCTGTGGCAGCTTCTATCACATTGAATTCGATATCTTCATCCATAAAGGGGTAACTGATGGAAAAGTTCCGGAGTATACGTGAAACACCTGAACGTATCCCGAACTCATCGTCAACTACAAGTACGTTTAAAGTTTCCATGCTATTTTTTTAGGAGTTGTGCTATCTCTTTTTGGAGCCTTTCAGGAAGAACACCCTTTTCGAGGTAAAGGTCAGCTTTAATCCACTTTCTTTCATCTTCGGTGGTAATCCCAAATGACATGTCAGTTTCCGCAGATACTGCGGTTGAGAGGATTATTGGAACATCGGGGTATTTGCGTTTCATCTTGTAACATAGAATAAACCCGCTGTCATCGCGCTCCATCATCAGGTCAAAAATTGCGAGATCTGGTTTGATTGTGTTCATTAGCTCTTCTGCTTCCTTTTGTCCTTCGGCAGTAATTACTTTGTAACCAAAGCGTTCAAGGTGTAATTTTTGCTGAAACAAATAATCCATATCATCATCAACCAGTAGTATTGTTCGTTGGTTCTTCATTGTTGTTTTATTTATTGTTGATTTACAGATTATTATTTATTCTCTCGTGCTGGTAATTTCTTTAGGAATTATTATTCGGAAAGTTGTTCCTGTAGGACCTTTCGAGAGGTCGGTGTTTGATTCAACCTCAATTTTACCTTTGTGCATTTTCACAATGCCATAGGTTGTGGCAAGCCCCAGTCCGGTTCCTTTTCCTATCCCTTTTGTAGTAAAGAAGGGGGTGTACAGTTTATCCATATGTTCCTCGGCAATGCCGGTTCCGGTGTCTTTAACTGCGAAAATTATGTCGTTGGGAGTTTCGTCAACTTCTATTGTAAGAATTCCTCCTTTGGGCATAGCCTCAATTGCGTTCTTGTTTAGGTTAGTGAGCACCTGCATCATTTGTTCGTAATCGAGATATGAGGATATGCTCCGTGCTTTGCAAACCACGTTGGGTTTTATGTTTGGAGGTATAACAACCGAGGCAAGGCTGTCCTCAGCAATTTTTTGAAGTTCAATTTTTTCAGCTTTTACCTGGTTCTTACGAGCAAAGTTAAGCAGCCCGCTCACAATTTTCTTACATCTCTCTGCTTGGCTTGAGATTAGGGCTATATCCTGTTTTAACGGGTTTTCATCTGTTAGCTCATCAAGCAGAATGTTGCTGTACATAAGTACAACACCAAGAGGGTTGTTGAGTTCATGGGCGATCCCTGCTGAGAGTTGACCCATATGAGCAAGTTTCTCTGAATGCTTCAGTGCTTGCTGAACCTTAGCTAGCTTCTCGTTCGAAACGGCTAGATCCTTTATCGAGTCGTGCAGCTCCTCGATGGTGTAGGGGAGGCACATTTCAATTTCAGCAAGCCCCTCAACAATAGCCATTGCATGTTCAAGGCAAGTGTCGTAGCCGCATGCGCCACAGTTTAGGTGATCGCGTGTTGTGAATTTACCCATGGATGCAAGAACCTTGCTTACTTCGCTTTCTGAAGGAAGAGGTAGCCGCCTGTCGTTTGGTTCAAAGGATTGAGTTAGGTCGGTGCTCTTGTACCTTTCGAAGTTGTTTTGCCACTCCTGCTGTTGCTCCTGTGTGAATTTCTTTTGTACGTATGAACTTATGTAGGTTCGTCGTTCAAAACGTTTCCCTCCGGCAGACATCCCCGGGCCCATAATGCAGCCCTCGCAGCAGAGTAGCTCAAGGTTGTGGTTTTTAAGTTTTCCTTCCTCAAACTCCTTGATGGCTTCCTGAAAACCGCTTCTCCCCTCAGCAACAATGATGTTACTCTCAAGCAGATCGTCGTTAATGTTGACAGTTTGAATTAATCCGCGTGATATTGGGAATACAGCTCCTTTCCCTGCTCTGGGTGGGTCAAAATCGGAGAGTTCGGCTTCATCCTTGATAATGTTAGCATACTCGAACATGCCGCGAAGCTCACGGAAAGTAATTGCTTCATCAACCTCATCCGATTCTGCTTTTTTTGCAATGCACGGGCCAACAAAAACAATTTTAATATCGTTTCCAAGTATTTGTTTTACAACTCGCGACATGGTAACCATGGGAGATGCAATGGGAGCGAGGTTCTTCACTAAATCGGGGTGGTAGTAACGTATGTAGTTTACGATGGAAGGACAATCGGATGAGATGTATCCTTGCTCTGGCCTGCTTTCAAGTAGTTTTTTGTACTGTTGAGCCACTAAATCTGCACCGAATCCTACTTCAAACACATAGTCGAATCCAAGTTTCCTCATCATTCCAACAAATAGCCTGTAATCAGAAATTTCTGTAAACTCAGCGGGGAAACTAGGCGCAACTATGGCCGCTACCTTATGGTTCGAGTGAATTAGAGCTTTGACTTCAAGCCTCGATTGGATGAAAACTTTGGCATCCTGGCTACAAACCTTAATACAGTTTCCGCAACCAATACACCTGTCGTTTATTACTTCGGCTTGCCCGTTGATAATTTTTATGGCTTTTGCAGGGCACTCCCTAACACAGGTGTAGCATACCCTACATAGTTCTTTTATTGTGTAAACAAGTCGCTTATGTTCTTGGGATGGAGGCATGAGGTTGATTCTTTTAGGAGTTTACTAGATGTTATGTTAAAACCTCTCGTTTCGAGTACTTGATACCAAACGTTTTTAACGCGTTCTCTCCTCGTGGTTCTTTAATGTAGCTATGGTATATTTTTTTAACAACTTCGTTGTTATGAGATTGTTTGATTGTTTCGTTATCGTCAATTTCATAAATTGCTTTCAGGCGTGCTTTAATTTCCTTCTCGCTTGCGCCAGTGGGTTGTCCACCACCATTAATACATCCACCAGGGCATGCCATTACTTCTACTAGGTGCGAACCATTTTCACCGGAAATGATGCTGCTCATTAGCTGGTGTATGTTGGTTATCCCGTTCGCAATTGTTGCTGAAACTGTTTCTTTGCCAATCTTAATTTCGGTATTTTTGGTGCTTGAGTTAATTCGAACTTCATTTATTTTTTTACTGGTGAGTTCCCTCCCGGTGGATAAATGAAAGTAGGTGCGAATTATGGATTCGGTTGTTCCTCCTGAAATCGAGTGGAGTTTGCCGGATGAACTGCTGGTAGCAAATGGGGGATCAGCGAATTTTGGTTCAATGTTGTGTGTGTCAATTCCGTATAGGCGAATGAGTTTTGCAAGTTCTCGGGTTGAAAGAACAGCGTCAACATCGGAAACTCCTTTGCTGGTCATGTCGGCTCGTTGAGCCTCAAATTTCCTTGCCAGGCATGGGGTTATTGAGACAGAGAAAATGGAGCTGGCTTTTATGTTAAGATCAGGGGCAATATGGTTAATAACGAGCGAGCCAAGAATTTGCTGCGGCGATTTACAATGTGAAAGGTGTGGGATAAGTTCGGGGTAAAATTGTTCAACAAACTTAACCCATGCGGGGCAGCTGCTGGTTATTAAGGGTAGATGTTTTTTGTTTTCAATTCTTGTTTTCAGTTCTGTTGCCACCTCGATGGTTGCAATATCAGCAGCAACTCCTGTGTCGAAAACATAATCGAAGCCAATTTTTTTCAGGGCTGCAAATATAATGCCCGATATGTTCTTGCCTGCTTTTAGCCCCAGCTCTTCTCCCAGCGAGACGAATACAGCGGGATCGATTTGTGCTATAACTGTTAACGAATCGTTGTTGAGGGCATCCTGAACCTCGGTAACTTTGCATCGTTCCCGAAGGGCGGCAGTAGGGCAAGTTAGAACGCATTGTCCACATTCAATACAGCTCGAGAAGTTCAGGTACTGATTCATGGTTGTGCCAACCTTGGTTTTGCTGCCACGATTCAGGAATTCCAGGGTTGAAACGGATTGAATCTCGTCGCATGTTCTGATGCATCTTCCACAAAGGATGCACTTGGCTAAATCTCTTACAATGCTAGGGCTCGACATGTCGAGTTTCAGGTTGCTTTTCCTCCCAATTATTTTTCGTTCACGAATGTTTAGTTCTTTTGAAAGCTCCTGGAGTTCACAGTTCCCGTTTCGTTCGCAGTAAAGGCAATCGTCAGGGTGGTTGCTTAGCAGAAGTTCAACCAGGGTTCTTCGTGCTTTTATTACTCGTGGGGAATGGGTTAGTATTTTCATACCCTTTTCAACAGGTTGTGAGCAAGAAGCTACAAGGCTTTGAAAACCTTCAACCTCAACTACGCAAATTCGACAGGCGCCTGTAGGAGAAAGTTCCTTTAGGTTACAAAGAGTAGGAACCTTAATCCCGTTACGGGTTAGCGTGGAGAGAATGGTTTCTCCTTTGCGAGCCTCAATATTCTTACCATTTACCTCAATGTCAAAATTCATACACAATTTTTTGTGGTTAGTTGAAACCTAAGCTACCTGGATAGAACTGCGGAGAACTTACAAACCTCCTCGCAAATTCCACAACCAATACATTTATCCTCAACAATAAAATAGGGAGAACGAGGGTTCCCGATTATTGCTTTTGTTGGGCACTTCTTTGCGCAGGCGTCGCAGCCTGTGCATTTATCAATGTCGATTTGGAAAGTGCGTAGATTCCTGCATACGTTCGCCCTACATTTTCTGTCGAAAATATGTTCTTCAAATTCGTCGCGGAAGTATTTTAGCGCAGAAAGAAGTGGGTTGGGTGCTGTTTGTCCAAGGCCACAAAGAGAAGTGTCGCGCATAACTTCTGCAAGGCTTTCGAGGTGGATTACACCCTTAAAGCGTTCCAGCGTGTTTCCCCCCTCGTTCGATTCGGGACGACGGGTTATGTTTTCAAGAATCTCCAGCATTCTTCTTGATCCCTCCCTGCAAGGTATGCACTTACCGCAGCTCTCGTTCTGAATGAATTGCATGAAGTACTTAACTAGATCGATAATGCAGGTTGAATCGTCGTAAATAGTAACCCCTCCTGAGCCCATGGCAAAATTTTCTGAGGAGAATGTTTCAAAATCCAACGGTGTAGTGAGTTTTTCGGGTACGATGAAACTTCCCGATGGCCCACCCATTAAAACTGCTTTTAACCTTCTGCCTTTGGGTATTCCTCCGCCAAGTTCAACAATTTTTGCGATTGATGTACCAAGGGGTACTTCAACCAAGCAAGCGTGGTTAACATTCCCTGATATTGAGAAAAGTTTTGTTCCTTTTGATTTTTCTGTTCCGATGGCTTTGAATGTTTTACTACCCTGCGAAACGATATAGGGAACGCTAGCTATGGTTTCGATATTGTTTACTACGGTTGGCTTCCCAAAAAGTCCTTTCTCTGTGGGGAAAGGTGGTTTAAGGGTTGGCATTCCACGTTTCCCTTCAAGGCTTTGAATTAAGGCTGTTTCTTCACCACAAACGTAAGCACCAGGTCCCTTTTTTAAGGTAATATCAAGGTTGTAACCGCTGTCGAGAATATTGTGCCCAAGTAAACCAGCCTCGTACGCTTGCTTAATGGCTGTTTCAATCCTTTTTACGGTTGTTTCGTACTGGCTTCGAGTATAGATGTAGGCTTTGCTTGCACCAATAGCATAGGCTGAAAGTGCAATGCCTTCAATAATTAGGTGAGGGTTACTCTCAATAATTAACCTGTCCATAAAGGTGCCAGGATCGCTCTCATCGGCATTGCAAATAAAATACTTTTGATCAGCTGCAGCCATTAAGGCTTTTTTCCATTTCGATCCGGTGGGATAGCCACCTCCGCCCCGCCCTCGTAACTCACTGTCTTCTATGATATTGCATAGTTCGTTGTGTGTGTGGGTTTTTAGTGAGTTGGCAAAGGTTTTATACCCGTCAAACGCAAGGTAGTCGATAATATTATTAGGGTTAATAACACCGCAATGTTTTAGGATTATTCGATGCTGCTGTTCAAAGAACGGTAACTCATTGATGAATGGTACTCCTGTCCATGCTTGGTGAAGCGAGTTTTGGTACTGCCCAATCGGGTTATCGGTTGGGACAAAGTTGTTAAGAACACCATCGAGTATAAGTGAAACTTTCTGCTCATCAACCTGAGAGAATGATATCCTGCACTTTCCTGGAATCTGGACATCCATAATGGGTTCATGACTACACATACCTATGCTACCAACCACTACAACTTCAATATCAAGCGCACGTTCCTTCACATAGTTGTTCACAGCATCCAGCGTTTCGAGTGCGCCTGCAATTATTGAAGAGCTGGTAATACCAACGAATATAATGGGTTTGCTTATTCTGGAGCGACGTAACAATGATAGTTTTTCCTCAACGTTTGGAGTTGAGAGTTCGCTTTCGTTTGAGAAAGTATGCTGAATAAGAAAGTTTATATCGGATATGTTCGTGTTTACATCCATTCTTAGTGTGTTCAATCTTTATGTTAAAAATTAATTTTGGGCTTTATAATTTTCAATCAGTTTTTTTAAGTCTTCTGCTGATTTTGTTGAGTAATGCTTGTTGTTTATCTCAATTACCGGCGATTTTGAACACGCCCCCATACATGTAACCACTTCAAGGCTGAACAAACCGTTGCGGGTTGTTTGACCTGATTTTATTCCGAGGCTCTGTTCAAGAGTTTCGATTAAAGAAACGGCTCCCATTACATGACACGATGACCCATGGCAAACTCGAATGTGATATTTCCCTTTAGGTTGAAACCTAAATTGGTTGTAGAATGTTGCTAGGCTGTAAATTTTACTGGTAGGCATTTTTAAGTGCTTCCCTACTTTTACGAGGGCTTCTTCCGATAGGAACCCCACCTCATCCTGTATGGTTTGCAGTATGGGAATAAGGATGTCTCTTCGTGCAAGGGGATACTTCTGAAGAATTCTCTCAATGGGTTCAGGGTTATGCATACTAACTCATTTTTCAAGTTACAGACAGGGAAAATAATTCACACTGTTTATTTAATAACAGATATATATAACTGATAACTAATATGATAATTGTTTTTTATGTGTTAATAAATGTTCACAAATTACAAAAAGCTTGAATTAATAGCAACGTTTATTGCTATTTGAAATCATTCCAATTTAGTGAGGAGGGTTCAAGTTCTGGAAATATTATAGTATTTTGTGTAAGCAAAAATTGGTGGTACGTAACTAATTGTAATGTAACGTTTATTAGGGTTTGCTGGTGTTCTCATTATTTTTGAATATGTATGAGTTAATTGTAAAAAGCATTACCTTTGGCTGTGAATTTGTTAACGATTGCTTGATGGCTCAAAAAATTGAAGTTGTGATTTGCTTGGGGAGTTCGTGCTTCGCGCGGGGTAATAAGAATACGCTTCGTGTAATTACACAGTTTATTAAGCAGCACAGCTTGGAGGATAGAATACATTTTCATGGAGGACACTGTTTTGGGAACTGCGCCGAGGGTCCAATACTTAAGGTTGGGGATACTCTTTACACGGGTGTTGACGATACAAGAGCCCTCGAAATTCTAAGCAATACGTTCAATATTTAACATTAAAACTCAATGCTATGTCGCAGCTCTTCAGCATAAGTAAGGAAAAGTGTATAAACTGTTTCGCATGTGTAAGGGTTTGCCCGGTGAAGGCAATTGAGGTTAAGGCTGAAAAAAATTACGCAGCAATTATTCCCGAACGTTGTATTGGTTGTGGCAGCTGTTTAACGGTGTGCCCCGTTAATGCGGTTGAGTATCGTTTATCCAAGGAAGAAACAAAAGCACTGCTGAATGAGGGTGGGAAAGTTGCAGCAATAGTTGCACCATCAATATCCGGAGAGTTTGTTGATATAACCGATTACCGAAAGTTTGTTCAAATGATTAAAGCCTTGGGCTTTAGCTATGTGTGTGAGGTTACGTTTGGGGTAGATGTGGTTGCACGCGAGTACAAAAAGCTTTTCGACGATTTCAAAGGGAAGTACTTCTTAACATCGGTTTGTCCTGTCATTGTTGCATATGTTGAAAAATTTCATCCTGAGCTGGCAAACAATTTGGCGCCAATTGTGTCGCCAATGATTGCAACAGCAAAAATTATCCGAAGGGAGTATGGTGCCGATACTAAAGTGGTATACATTGGCCCGTGCATTCAGAATAAGGAGGAAGCAAAACTCTTCGATGGGGATGGGAAAATTGATTCGGTGCTAACCTTTATCGAACTCCGTGAACTTTTCGAAGAGTTTGGGGTGAAGGAGAGCAAGGTAGAGTACAGCGAGTTCGACGAGCCAATTGGTTACAAGGGTTCTCTACTTCCTATTGCGAATGGGCTGCTTCAGGCGGTTGATATAAATGAGGATCTGCTTACTGGTGAGATAATTACTACTGAAGGTCGCCACAATACTATTGATGCGGTTGACGAATTTAAAAGCAAGGCTGAGGCCATTTGCCGGCACTTCAACCTTTATTACTGCGATGGCTGTTTGATGGGACCTGGAATGTCACGTGGCGGACAGAAGTTCATTCGCAGAACCATGGTGGTAAACTATGCAAATAAAAGGCTTAAAACCTTTAACCGCGATGCATGGGAGGAGAAAATGAGGAAGCATTCTGATCATAACTTAACCTGTAGTTTTAACCCAAACGATCAGAGGTTGCCAATACCCCCAGAAGAGAAAGTGCAGGAGGTTTTAAAGGTAATTGGGAAGGAGCTGATAGGGAAAGATTCAGGTTGTGAAGCTTGTGGATACGCCAGCTGTAGAGATTTCGCTGTTGCCGTTGCATCTGGGTTGGCTCACACCGACATGTGCTTGAATTTTACCCTTAAAAACAGACAGGAGTACATTAAAACCCTTCGCGCTACCAACGAGAAGCTGGCAAAAACGCAGGAGGCTCTCCGCGAATCGGAGAAGATTGCTCGTTCCGAGCAGGAGGCTGCCCGCGATGCTTCGGAAACCATTACAACCATGATGAAGAAGTTGCCTTCGGCGCTGGTTATTGCCGATAAGAAGCTGAAGGTTCTTCAGAGTAACCAGAGTTTTATCGATCTGCTAGGTGATGATGCGCTGGAAATTAACGAGATAATTCCCGGGTTGGTGGGCGCCGATTTGAAGTCGTTGCTACCGTACAATATCTACAACCTGTTCTCCTATGTTCTTCAGAATAACGAGGATATTAAGAACCGCGACATTCACTACAAGGAGAGTTTGCTCAATATTTCAGTTTTTACAATAAAGAAAAACAGCATTGTAGGTGCGGTTATTCGGGATATGTACGCACCCGAGGTGCGTAAAGAGGAGGTGATAAAACGCATTACCGATGTAATTGACATTAACCTGGCAATGGTTCAAAAAATTGGATTCCTGCTGGGTGAAGGAGCATCGGAAACCGAGCAGATGCTCAACTCAATAATCCAAACATACAGGGAAGGGAAGAAGGAGTAGCATAAGTGAGAAGTAAGTAATTGAAAAAAAGGAAAACTTGTCGAACAATTTTTTCATAGAGGTTAACTGCCAGCAGAAGTTCCACGATGGGGAGCGCATTTGTGGCGATGTTTTTCTAATGCAACGGGTTGTTGGGGAAGACAGAACCATTGCTGTTCTTAGCGATGGAATGGGGCACGGCGTTAAGGCCAACGTACTTGCTACCTTAACCGCAACCATGGCGCTGAATTTCACCAAGGAGCATAAGGATATTCATAAAATTGCCGAGATAATTATGAACACGTTGCCAGTGTGCTCAGTTCGGCAGATGAGCTACTCGACCTTTACAATTATTGATATTGAGCACAATGGGGTGACACAAATTCTTGAGTACGATAACCCCGAGTGCCTTATTTTGCGCGGAACAAGTAAGTTCGATCCGGGTTGGCAGTGTGTAATTCTACAAAGCGATGTGAATGCCGGTAAGGAGCTAAAATACTGCTCGTTCACACCCCAGAAGGAGGATAGGATTGTTTTTTGGGGCGACGGAATCACCCAGTCGGGAATGGGAAGTGAGGATTTTCCTTTCGGCTGGGGGCTTGAAGGTGCACAGCACTTTGCTTTGCGATTGGTTAAGAGTGAGCAAGATATTTCTGCCCGAAAGCTTAGTTCCAAGCTGGTTAACATGGCCTATGTGAACGATAACTACCACCCGAAGGACGATATCAGCGCGGCAACCATATACTTCCGCGAACCCCGCAGGTTGCTCATTTGTTCTGGCCCGCCATTCGATAAAGAGAACGATAAAAAGCTGGCGCAAAAGTTTGAGAATTTCGAGGGGAAGAAGGTAATTTGCGGTGCTACCACCGGCGATATTATTTCCCGTGAGCTGAAGCTGGAAATTGAGGATTCGTTCGAGTTTACCGACCCCGATTTACCGCCAATTTCCTATATGGAAGGCGCCGATTTGGTAACAGAGGGTATTCTTACTCTTAGCAAGGTGAACGAAATTTTGAGCAAGTTCAACGAAACATCAACCCTAGGTTCAGGCCCCGCCGATTTGATTGTAAAACTTATTCTTGAAAGCGACCGGATTGATTTCTTGGTAGGAACCGGAATTAACGTGGCGCATCAGGACCCCAACTTGCCCGTTGAACTAGAAATTAGGCGCACGGTTGTGAAACGAATGGCGGCCATTCTTCAGGACAAGTTCCTGAAGGAAGTGAAGCTTACCTTCTTGTAGTTTTTCCAATTTTGCTGTAAAATTATATACAGAAACGTTGCAAACGCCTCGTTATAAAGCTATATTATATGCATGGAAACATGCAATCTGGATTATATTGGAACCATTCTGAGGCAAATTTCAAACTTCGTTAACCTTTCGGTTGATTGCAATAAGGGGAAGGAGGTTCACCGGTTTAGGCTGGCATATAAAAGGTTAAAGACTTTACTGGCTTTGGTGGATTTTGTTAATAATACAAAAACCTCAAAAAAAAGGGTTAAAGTATTCAGGCAGATTTATAAAGCTACAGGGAAACTTCGCGATGCGTTTATTTTGCAATCAAAAATTAAACACGTTAACGTTCCTCTCAAAGAAAAGGTGTTGCTAAAAAAGTATTCAAAAAAAAGAATTGACAGAACGAAAAAAATACTAAATAGAAAACTTTTATCACTTAATCCCAAAAGAGTTAATCAATCGATTGCTGGTTTAGAAAAAATATTTTTTAAAGAAAGCAACGTATTTTCTGCAAAGAACTGTAGGGATTTTATTAGAAAACACAGGTTGATTGTAGTTCAAACTCTGTTAAAAGGAACTACCGACGAATCGTTTCATCAAGCAAGAAAAATGGTAAAGGTGCTTGTTTACACATACTCGGTGATAAAGTGGGAGGGTCAGATGCACAGCCAGGACCCCCGGGATTTTGAAATGCTAAATGGTTTTCAGGAAAAGTTGGGAGTATTTAACGATTGGAAAAACATTAGCCAAACACTAAGGAATGAAAATAACCGAAGGAAGCAATTTGTAGAAACAGAATGGGTTGCATTAGTCGAGAAAGAAAAGTTAAGGGAGGTATTGATTCTTTTATCCCAAGACCTTCTATCCCAGTTCCCTTAACCAATCATTCTAAATAATTTTCTTGATTACCTCAAAGTACTTAAACGGAGCGTATTTCAGCGGCAAATCAATCCATGTAGGGGTTGAAACTATTGCACGGGAGTTGCTGAAGGCATGAAAACTTTGCTCGCCATGATACTTCCCAATTCCGCTGTTCCCAACTCCACCAAATGGTAAACGGTGGTTTGTAATGTGCATCAGCGTGTCGTTTATGCAACCGCCTCCCGAAGTGGTTCTCCGAAGAATTTCCTTTGCATCCTTATTTTTCCCAAAGTAGTAGAAAGCCAGCGGCTTATCGTTTGAGTTGATGTAATGAACGGCTTGGTCAATATGTTCGAATTCAATTACGGGAAGTATCGGGCCGAAAATCTCCTCCTGCATTATTGGAAAATCGTGCTCTATCTTGTCGATGATGGTTGGAGCAAAAAATTTCTTATCCCTATTCATTTGCCCGCCAAATCGTATTCGTCCGTGCTGAACCAGCTTCTCCAGCCTATCGAACGCCTGCTGGTTAACAATCCGCGGGAAGAATTTACTGCTCTCAATATCTTCGCCAAACATGGTGTTGATGCTTTCCCCAATTTTTTTAATGAGTTCCTCCTTCACCGATGAGTGCACGAGCAGGTAATCGGGAGCAATGCAGGTTTGTCCGGCATTAATGGTTTTTCCCCAGGCAATTCTTCGTGCCGCAACGTTTATGTTGGCATTCTTGTCAACCACACAAGGACTTTTCCCGCCAAGCTCCAGAATAACTGGAGTAAGGTTTTCCGCAGCAGCTCTCATAACAACTTTGCCAACGGCTGGGCTTCCGGTATAAAAAATTGTGTCGAAACGTTGCTCAAGAAGAATTTCGTTTACGGTTCTGTTCCCCTGAACGATATCGATGAAGTTGGGATCGAAAGTTTCCTTAACCAAATCTTCCATAACCTTCGCAATGGTTGGTGTGTAAGGCGATGGCTTTAGGATTGTGCAGCAACCTGCCGAAATTGAGCCAACCAGTGCATTCATTAAAAGTTGGAACGGGTAGTTCCACGGAGCCATGATGAGGGCAACTCCCAGGGGCTCGTATATTGTCCAACTCGATGATGGGAGAAGATGGATTGGGGTTCTAACCCTTTTGGGCCTTGCCCAACGTTTTAGGTTTTTAATGTGGTTTTTTGTTTCCTGAAGCACGATGCTGGTTTCGGTAAGGTAGGCTTCCTCCTTCGATTTTCGAAGATCCGTCCAGAGTGCCTCCCCAATTTTCCCCTCGTATTTTTTAATGGCAGCATAAAAATTCTTCAGGTTACCAATCCTGAAATTTATGTCTGTTGTTTTTCCTGAGTTAAAGAAATCTCGTTGGTTGCGAATTGCCTCCTCGATATACTTTTTTGAAGTGTTTTCCATGCTGTACGTGTAAACTTTAAGCTAGTTCTTGTGACCTTCGAAGAATTCCATGGTTCTGTAAATTCCCATTACACCGCCAATAAACCAATCGAAAAACCAGATTGGGAGCAGTCCCTGGCCAAATCGAACAAACCGAACGCTCCATGGCATGCTAAGGAAAACCTGATTTTTTTCAATTGATCGTATTATCCGTTTTGCCACTTTTTCGGGTTTCAGAATCGGAACAATCGATTTAACCCCGTTAAACATTCCTGTGTTGATGTAGTAAGGTGTTACGGTTGTTACACCAATGTTGAGTTTTTGCTGTTTCATTTCCAACCGTAGGCTATCGGACCACCCTGTTGCTGCCCACTTGCTTGCAACGTAGATTGACATTTTTGGATTTGAAATCAACCCGGCGGAAGATGCAATATTGCATATATGCCCTGAGTTTTGTTTTATCATTTCGGGTAAAAACTCGTATGTAATCATCATGGGTGCTAGCGCGTTGATATCCATGGTTCTTTTAATATCATAAATGCTGTGATCCTGGAAATACTTTCCAACAACAATGCCCGCGTTATTAATGAGAACATCAACCACGCCAAAGTTTTCCTTTACCTTTTTTGCAGCAATTTTTACCTGCTCGTTATCCGAAACATCAACTTTCATTCCGGTAACTATCCCTATATTGGAAAACTCTGAAATAGTCTCATCAATTCTCTCCTGACTGATGTCCCATATCATTAAGCTAGCTCCTTTCTGGAGAGCAATTCGCCCCATGATTTTCCCAATTCCTGATGCACCGCCAGTAATTAGTATATTTTTCTCTAATAGTTGTTTCATAACCGGTTAATATTGAGTTAACGCAAAAATAAACCGAAAATTAAATCTTGGCATTAACAAATGTTAATAAATGAAGCTAGGTGCTTTTCAGCCGGCTGAGGTGTACTGGCGTTATGTTGAGGTAGGAAGCAATGTAATGTTGGGGAACACGCTGAAGAATTCCGGGGAAAACAACATTCATTTTTTGGTAACGCTCAAGGGGAGCCATAGTGTACAGCGATTTTATTTTGTTGCTGAATAGGAAGAAGTACTCCTCGGCAAGTTTCCTGCCTAACTTCTCGCCATTCTTAAGGTTGGTGTACCCTTCGTGAAGCATATTGAACGACATTACAACCGTTTCGGAGTTTTCAAGCGCTTGGATTGAGTAGGTGGATTTTGTTTTGTTCAGGAAACTTTCGTAGTCGGTAACAAAAGTATTCTCAATTGCAAAGTGGAAGGTTTGCTCGTACCCATTGCTATCAGTAAAGAAAACCCTTAAAATTCCACTGTTTATGAAGAAAACATTTTTGCATATTTCACCTGAACGAAGGATAAGCTCGTTCCTTTGGAATGATTTTACGTTAAACTTTTTGGAGTAATCGTTCCACTCCTCCTCGCTAATGTCGATGTAGGATGATATAGCGTTATGGATTTGATGAAGTTCATTTTGCATCACGGAACGGCTACACAATCAAGTCCTTAAATCTGATACCCAGTATGGTTGCATCATCGCGTTGAGCTTGTGTACCACGGAACTCATCGAACGATAAATCGAGACGTTCGCCAATAATTTCCATCTTCTCGTCAATGTTTTCAATAATAGTTTGATGCATACGGGCAAGCGTGTACTTTGTGTTTTGAAGATTATTTTGGTCGGTGAATCCGTCGGTAGTCATAAAAATGGCATCGCCTGAATTTAGGGTTAATTTATGGTCAACGTATTCTGCATCGAGGTCGGGCATAATACCTCCGATAGACTTTCGATTGCCCTTAATGGTTTCAATTTGTTTTACGCCCTTTTTACTATAGAAAAGCGGACGGTTTGCACCGGCAAAAGTAAGGTTAAAGTTTGCTTTATTTGTGTATTCAATTAAACAAAGTGCAACGTCCATTCCATCGAAGTTGTCAGTCGATTCCTGTTTAAGCACCTGGTTAATCGACAGGTTAAGCTGTGAGAGAACCTTTGAGGGGGAGTGAACTTTTCGTTCAGAAATAATTTCGCTCAGCAGCCTACTTCCTATCATGCTCATTAATGCTCCTGGAACACCGTGACCAGTACAGTCAACTACGGCCACAAACATTCTTATGGGAAGTTCTGGTGTTTCGGGAATTCTTGTGAACCAGTAGAAATCGCCGCTCACAATGTCGCGGGGTTTAAATACAATGAAGTTGCCAAAGAATTGGTCGAGAATTTCCTTGCTGGGTAGAATGGCTCGCTGAATTGTATTTGCGTACCAGATACTTGCCTCAATGTTTTCTGTATGTCTGATTAACAGGGTGTTTATTTGTTCCAGCTCATCGCGCTGGGTTTGAATTTCTTCGTTTTGTTGCTGCAGAGCCTCTGCTTGAGTGATAATTTCATCATTCATGTTAATCATTTCAATCTCGACCTGTTTTAGTTCTGTAATATCAGTGTCAATGGCAACAAGGTTTCGTATAATTCCATTTTCATTTTTTATTGGTGTTAGGGTTGTTTTTATCCAGAGATCTTTCCCGTATTTTGTGGCAACTTGAATTGTGTAGGTTGTTGGTTCGTGAGTTTTTATACAATTTTCAATGATTTCTTTATTTTCTGGGAGTGTACATAAATTAATAATATTGTTCCCTTTGGTTCTAATAAGTTCATTTAGTGAGTACCCATAAATATGTTCGTATGCTTCGTTTATCCAAAGTATTTCACCGTTGGGTGATGCTATAAGAATGGCGTTGTTTGTGTGCCTCGCTACAATGGATAGCTTCTCCATTTCGACTGACTGGCGTTCAATCTCCTCCTTTTGGCTGGCAATTTGTTTTGTTCGTTCTAGCACAATTCGTTCCAGCTCGCTCTTCTGTCGCTTAATACTTTGGGTACGTAGCTTGTAAATTCCAAAAATTGCGGAGGCAAGAAGTAATGCTAGAAGAAATGTAAACCAAGTTGTTTGCCACCAATTTGCTTTGATTAATACTTTGACTTCTTCTACTTTTTCAACCCAAGTTCCGTTTGGGTTTCTAGCCATGATTTTAAAAGTATAGGTTCCGTGTCGAATGTTTGTATAGCGGGCTTCCCGTTCAGTTCCAGCATCTACCCAGTGTTCATCAAAAGGATCAAGCCTGTATTTGAACTCAATTTTTTCAGGCGATTTAAGGTGCAGGGCAGTGAAGTTAAACTGGAGCCTCATACTGGTTGGCGGAACAATGAAGGGTTCGGAGTATGGAAGGTTTTTGCCGTTGGCAACAACATTTTCAATAATAAGTTTAAGGGGTGTTTCTTCGGTTGAAAAATTCTTCGGATCGATTATTGAAACGCCTCCGTTGGTAGTGAAGAACATTCTGCCATCAGTGGCTTTAATGGATTTGGTTGCACCCATACATCGTTGATTTCTCATCCCATCGGAACGGTCGAAAACCATGTATGAGTACGATTCAATTTCGCCTTTGGCGAAAGCGTTCATTTCATCCTTCGACATTCTTACAATGCCAATGTCGGTTGGAATCCAGAAAAATCCATAGTCGTCCTCAAGTATGTCAAATAATGTATTGTCGAAAAGGCCATTCTGAATGTTGTAAATGAATATTTTATTGTCGTTCTCAATGCGGAGAATCCCATCGTTAGAGGAGAGCCAGAAAACATTCTGGTTGTCGATGTGAACATTGAAGGCGAAGCTACTTGGCAAACCCTGTTCTGTAGAGATATGCTTAACAATTTGGTTGCTTTCAATTATGTTAAGCCCATTCTTTGTAGCAACAATAATTCTTCCCAACTTATCTTGGGTTACTGCCATTATGTAGTTGGAGCTTAGTCCGTTGTTGTGGTTGAATGCTTCAAGGTTTCCATCGGGCTTTAGCTTGTATAACCCATCGGAACGGGTTCCTATCCAAATATTACCCTGGTTATCCTCATAGGTGAGTCTTATTGTTATGCTCGGGAATCCTGTTGAAGGGCGATATAGTTTCTCGGTTCCATCGCTGCTGATTTTTATTAAGCCGCTGTATGTGCTAATCCATAGATTTTGGTTAGAATCAAAGAAAATATGCTTTAACCTGTCGCGAGGGATTTTGATGTTTGTCTTAAAACGAGAGATTACTCCATCCTTCAATAAGTTAATTGTTCCGGTTTCGTCGGCAATTAGAAAGGAGTTTTTCCCAATTTGTGTTACAGACGTGATAACATCGGAGCTTAACCCTTCAGCTTGAGAATAATTGAGCACAAGGCCGTCAATCAATCTGAAAATTCCTTTCCTGTATGTAGCGACCCACAGGTTGCCTTCGTTGTCGGCAAGTATATCTTTAATCAGGTTATTTGGTATCCCCGATTTTTCATTCAGTGAGTCGAGTTCACCCGTTTTAAGATTGTAACGGTACAATCCATTTTGTGAGCCTATCCATAGGTTGTGGTTCTGATCCTCTTTTACTATGTTTGTTTTGGTAACTTTTATTTGCGATTGTTTAATAAGCTTTTCATGTTGAATTTTGTAAATGCCGTTTGAGGTAGTTACCCAAATGTTTCCCGATGTTGTTGGGTAGAAGGAGCTCACCTCGGTTATGCGTTCAGGTGTATTTATCTCGGTGAATTTTTCATTGCTAAATTTCACAACGTTTCCCGACTCGGTTCCTATCCATATATTCCCTTCGAAATCGGAATTTATTACTTTCACAACGCTCCTGGTAATGTTTAGAAACTGAGGCATGGCTTCCAGCTTCTCGAAGTTGTACCTGTAAACGCCCTTGGAATTGGTTCCTATCCAAAGAACGTTCGTTGGTTTGTGATAGTAAAGCGCTTCAACATTCTCCTTCGAAAGCACGTTTAAATTTGTATCCTTCAGAAAAACATGATTTTTGTAGGTGGTTATTCCTTTGTGGCTGCTAAACCACAGTGTTCCGGTTGAATCCTCGGTAATATCCTGAATGGTGACCGACTCGATTGCGCTGGAGGAGGTGTGGTTGAACGAGGTGAAACGAACCCCGTCGAACCGCGACATTCCCTTGTAGGTTGCCAGCCAAATGTAGCCATCGTTACTTTGAGACAATTTTACAACCATATCGGAGGGCATCCCTTTATCCATATCCCACGACTTCAAAGGGAATTGCGAAAGTTTTTTTGTGGGGTCGAGATTAACAAACTCCTGACAAAAGGAATTTTGGAAGAATAACGTGCTGACAATAAGTGTTAAAACCCAGTAGAGATATCTCATGGCGGATAGTTTTATCAGACACTTTTTGCTCGTAAAGTGCGAAAACAGTTACGAAAAACTCACCAATAAATGTAGGGCTTTTTACGATAGGGGTCAATAGTTTTTCAGCATATATCAGTAAAAAAACGATGATATATGTTATCATTTATTGGAAGTGGAAGCTAGTTTTCTCTCAGAACGTGTTCGTCGTACTCAAGTTCGAAGCGTAGCTTATGCCTCGATTCTTCCTGAGCAAGGTTCAGGAAGAGTTCCTTGAGCGACTGGTTGGGAGCGCTCTCCGATAGCTTCATGTACAGCTTAAAGGCGGCTTTTTCACGCTTCATGGCCAGAACCAACGCTTGTTCGTAGCTCATGTCTGTTCCCTGCTGCGATTGCACAACGTAGTCGGCAATTTTTAAATCGGCAACCTTCTCACCCGAGAGGGTGAAAATGCCACTCTCCTTTATGTCCGTTAGGCGTTTCTTGTGCCCAATCTCCTCGCGCGCAAACTGCTCGAAAGTACTTCGCATATCTTCGGTTTGGGCAACTTTGGCTAGCCGGGTGTAGAAATCAACAGCATTCTGCTCGTTCTCAATGGCAAAATCTAAAATATCGTTGGTGTTTTTGAATTCTTTCATTGCAGTATCCTTTTTTTATTCTTCAAAATCTTTGTCGAATTGTTCCATGAGGAAGTCGCATCCATGATTAAAGGGAGAAACATCACCTGGTTTGTTTACTGTCACAAATTCGTGCTTACTTTTGCTCATGTTGTTGGGCAGGAGTGAAATGGCCTCGCTTCTAACGTCGTCAACATCGCATAATCCGTTTAATCCGAACGCTTTTAGGAGGTCGATTAGCTGTTCAACGCCCGATTTCTCAACTTTTGGCTTCAGTCCTGCATCGAAATCTTGGATAAACCGTTGTGTGTTTGTAAACGATCCGCCGGTTTCGAACCAGAACGAGGAGGGAAGTATTAGGTTGGCCATTTTGGCTGTTTCGGTCATAAAGGCATCCTGAACCACCACGAATTCGGCACGGTTAATTGCTTCTAAAACCTTCTTGTTCCCATCTGAACAGCCAACTGGATCCTCCCCGAAAATGAGGATATTTTGGAATTCGGAGTTGTAGAATTTTTCAGTAAAGCATTCTTTTTCGGGGCTTGGAATGCTGCTAACACCCCATTTCTCTTGAAGGTTAGCAGTGAAGTTCTTATCGGAAATGCTTTGAACTCCAATTCCGGTATTGGGCCTAACTCCCATATCGAAAAGCCCGTGAGAGTTATTCTTGCTCTTGAGAGCAACTATTCCTGTGGCGGTTTTGCCAAGTTTGCCAGTAATTAGAGCCAAGTTGCGGATTTCCATAGCTGTTTGCTGATCAATCTCTTTCTCGGAGAAGATAAGGATTGCATTCATCTCCTCGTTGAACTTAATGGCAAATTCTTCAACACACTTTCCGTTGCAGTCGCATGCTTGCTTGCAAAGCTCGAAGTAGTTCTTGGCTAAAAGATTCTTCTTGTACTCCTCAAAGTTTTCGCAGTTATCGTTTATAAACAAGCTGTTCTGCAAATTATTTGAAAGAAGGTAATGGTTTACTGCCTGAACGAAGTAGAAGTACGAATTTATTTTGTTAAATCCGCTTGCCTTTCGTTTTAAACGCGGAATATTTCGTGTTGAAATCGCTTCGTACGGAACTTTCGCTGAGTTAATCATGTAACCAACCACAGGGTTATAGCGGTCAATTTCAGAGCCAAAAAGGAATACCCGGTTTGAATTTTTTAGTTGCTCAAAGGGAACGTTTTGGGCTGAAATGTTCGCCATATTCGACCCTCCGTGTAGGTAGTGGAAGCTGTTTACGTTGTTTGTACCAACTCCGGCCCGGGCAAGTTTTTGGATTAAGTACATCTCTTCGTTCGTTAGCCTTGCTCCGGCGAAGAATGCATTTTTGTTGGGCTCGGTTGATTTTATTTTCCCTTCAATTAGCTTATACGCATTTTCGAACGAAATTTCGCGGAAAGTACCGTTCTCTCTTACCAGAGGCTTGGTAATTCTGTTGGGACTGTTGAAAATTCTGTAGCCAAATTTGCCGTACATGCAGAGGTTCCCGTCGGAATTTACCATGCCCTCCGCACCGGTTACTTTTACAATATAACCCCCACGGTGGTGGAATGTTAGCTTACACCCAACCGAGCAGTAGGTACATACTGTTTCAAAGGTTTCGGTTTCAACCGGACCCGGTTTAAATGGTACATTCTCGGTAAGTGCACCGGTTGGGCATGCCGAGAGGCAAAGCCCGCAACTTTCGCAGGTTGTTTCGTTCAAATCGTTCCCCATTGCTGGTGCAACGAATGTTTCAAAGCCTCTTTTTACCAGGGTTAAAGCGTTGGCTCCAACTACTTCCTTACATATACGAACGCACCTTGAACAGAGAATACACTTGTTGTTATCAATTTCAATGAATGGATGGTTGAAGTTTACCTTGTACTCCTTATGCTCTCCGGCAAACCGTTTCTGGTCGGCATCGTACGTGTCGGCGTGTTTTTTTAAATCGCAGTCGAAGTACGCAACGCAACCGCACTCAAGGCAGCGACTTGTTTCGTGTAGAGCCTGCTCTTGGGTGTAGCCAAGTTCAACTTCAGAGAAGTTATTTCGTTTCTCGGGTTCCATAACTGGCATCTCCTCACGGAGCTGCTTCTGGTAACGGCCAACGTAATCGTCTGTAACCTGCTCTTTGAAGTTGTCCTTTTTGCTAAGGAACTCTTTCTTTGGAGGAGTAACAGGCTCGCCCATCAGGAATAGGTGGCAGCTGTGCGAAGCCAGCTTTGCCTGGGCTACTGCTTCAATAATTGTTGCCGGACCACTAACGCCATCGCCTGCAGCAAATACTGATGGAATATCGGTTTGCAATGTTTTTTGGTTGGCGTTTATGTCGCCCCACTTATTCGGTTTCAGCATGCCTCCTTTTGCATGGGCGTTAATGTCGTCGAGGAAGTTGATGTCGGTTTTTTGGCCAATGGCGGCCAGAATGTAGTCGAACTCAATATCGTGCTCCGAACCTTCTTTTGGTACGGGCCTGCGACGCCCCGAAGCATCGGGCTCACCCAGCTCCATCTCAACAACGGTCATCGATTTAACTTTCCCCGTGGCATCCTTGTTAACCTTTACAGGTGCTGTAAGAAAAAGGTATTCAACGCCTTCCAACTTCGATTCGTGAATTTCAATGGGGTTGGCAGGCATCTCTTTTTCGGTTCTACGGTAAACAACCTTCACATCGGTGCTGCCGCAACGTATTGAAGTTCTGCAGCAGTCCATGGCTGTATTTCCACCTCCAACTACGGCAATTCTTTTACCCTTGAAATCGTAGCGCTGACCAGTCATCTCCATATTTCTCAAGAAATCGATTCCAGAGAAAACATTCTCGGCATCTTCTCCTGCTGCACCTAGCAGTGAACCACGTTGTGAGCCGATGGTAAGGATAGTGGCATCGTAGTTTTCGGCAATTTCTTTGTAGCTGAGGTTATCGCCCAGCTTTTTGTTGTAGTATATATTTACGCCTAGCTCGGTAACCGAGTCAACTTCGCGTTGCAGCAAATCGTTTGGCAGCCTGTATTCGGGAATTCCGTATCGCAGCCATCCGCCAGCCTGAGGCTGCGCCTCAAAAATATCGCATTGATGTCCCTTCTGCTGAAGGAAATAGGCAGCAGATAATCCACCGGGGCCTGCACCAATTATTGCTATTTTTTTGCCTGTTGAGGGGGCAATCTCAGGAACGTAGCGGTTTGGTGAGTCCAAATCCATATCGGCAGCGAAACGTTTCATGTAGTCGATACCAACTCCAGTTCCTTCGTCCAGAAGATTTCTGCGGCAAGCAACCTCGCACGGGCGAACGCAAACACGACCGCAGATTGCAGGCAACGGATTGGTTTGCTTAATAACCTTTATCGCTTCGCTGTACAATCCTTTCTCAATTAACGAAATGTAACCCTGCACGTCAACACCCGCTGGGCAACGCTCCCTGCAGGGAGCAACGCAATCGGCGTAGTGGTTGCTCATAATCAGGTCGAGGGCCGTTTTGCGTGCTTTGAAAACACGCTCGTTTTCGGTATTAATTACCATTCCTTCGGCAACTCGAGTTGAACATGATGGTTGAAGGTTCCGCTGCCCCTCAATTTCAACCACGCAAACAAAGCACGATGAGAAGGGTTCTAGGCGCGGGTCGTGGCAAAGGGTTGGGATTTCGATTCCGTGTTTTTTGGCAACCTCGAGGATATACTCACCCTTGTTGGCCGTAGTTGGTTTCCCGTTAAGAATTATATTGATTTTTTCAGTCATATCTGCTTTTTTTAATGCGAAGCGCAAAACACAAATAATTTTAACTTTTACGAAACTTTTATTGCATCGAATTTACACCTGCTGTAGCAGTCGCCGCATCGGATACAGGTTTCCTGGTTAATGAAGTGGGGCATTTTTTTCTCGCCCGTAATTGCCTGAACCGGGCACTTAATAGCACAAACTCTACAACCAGTACATTTATTTGGATCAACTTCGTAAGTGAGTAATTCTTTACAGCTTAAAGCAGGACATTTCTTGTCGTAGATATGCGCTTCGTACTCGTGACGGAAATATTTTAGGGTGGTAAGAACAGGGTTTGGTGCTGTTTGTCCAAGACCACACAGCGAGCTTTCCTTTACTTGGTGAGCAAGCTCTTCTAGCTTCTCAATATCGCCATCTTCGCCTTTCCCCTGGGTTATGCGAGTAAGAATTTCTAGCATTCGTTTTGTTCCAATTCGGCAGAAAGTACATTTTCCGCACGACTCTTTTTGGGTAAAATCGAGGAAGAAACGAGCAACATCAACCATGCAGGTTGTTTCGTCCATTACTACCATACCGCCCGAGCCCATAATGGCTCCTGTTGCGTTCACCTTGTCGTAGTCAACCTCCGTATCGATTAAATGCTTTGGGATACAGCCGCCTGATGGGCCGCCCAGCTGAACAGCTTTAAATTCTTTATCGTCTTGAATTCCTCCGCCCAGTTTGAAGATAATGTTGCGAATGGTCATTCCCATGGGAACCTCAACCAGTCCGCCATGCTTTATTTTGCCTGTAAGGGCAAAAACTTTGGTTCCTTTGCTTTTTTCTGTTCCATACTTATTGAACGATTCGGCCCCGTTAAAAATAATGTATGGAATATTAGCGAAGGTTTCAACGTTGTTGATGTTTGATGGTTTGCGCCAGAGACCTGCTTCGGCGGGGAAGGGAGGACGTTTGCGTGGCATTCCGCGTTCGCCTTCTATGGAGGCAATAAGCGCGGTTTCCTCGCCACAAACGAAAGCTCCGGCACCCTCTTTCACGTAAATATCAAGGTTGAATCCTTTAATTCCACATATATTTTCTCCAAGGAAACCTGCCTCGTGGGCTTGGCCAATAGCAATGTTTAAACGTTTAATGGCCAGCGGATACTCTGCACGGCAGTATATTACTCCATGATTTGCGCCAATGGCGTAAGCGCCAATAATCATGCCTTCAAGAACGGAGTGTGGGTCGCCTTCAAGCAGCGAGCGATCCATGAAAGCACCCGGGTCGCCCTCGTCGGCATTGCATATTATGTACTTTTCGTCGGCTTGGTTGTTGCGGGCAAAGCGCCACTTTAACCCTGTAGGGAAGCCTCCACCACCACGACCGCGAATGCCTGAATCGAGAACGGTTTGAATTACCTGCTCGGGGGTAATTTTTTCTTGGGCAACCTTTTCGATGGCCTTGTAACCCTTCCTCGCCCTGTACTCGTCGAGATTCTCAGGGTCGATATAGCCACAGTTTCGGAGCGCAATTTTTACCTGTCCTTCGAAGAAGTTTTTGTCGGGGGTTTCGAAAAGGTCTGTTTTTACTACGTAATCCTTTAATAGGTTGTGCCCAACAACGTGGTTTTGAATAATCTCAACGGCTTTCTCCTCGGTAACATCACCGTAGGTGAAGGAGCCGTTCTCGTCGATTACCTCAACCAAAGGTTCACGGAAGCACATGCCTACGCAGCTGGTTTTTTTTAGCTCAAAATCGAGCGAATCGGCTTTCTGAATCGCCAGAATTTTGTCGTAAATTTTGTTGGCTCCTGCTGCAATTCCGCAGCTACCGAGACCGACTATAACTTTGGTTTTTGACATTGATTTGTGCTTTTAGATTGGAATGCTTTTGCCTTTTTTAGGGCAGCGATTACTTTTTACTTGAGAATACAGTAATCAGCGTTCTGTCTCTTTTATTTTGATGTCTTTAATTACATTCACAGCTTTGGCCCCGGTGAGTTTGCCGTATGTTTCTTCGCCAATCATCATTACAGGCGCTAGCGAGCAGCAACCTAAGCATGCTACTGACTCGAGCGTAAAAAGCCTGTCGGGGGTGGTTTCGCCGTCGTTTACGTTTAGCGCTTCTTTAAGCGCATCGGTAATTGCATCGGCATTTTGAACGTGACATGCGGTTCCATGGCACACTTTTATTATGTGTTTCCCTGCAGGCTTAAGCCTGAATTGGGCGTAGAATGTGGCAACACCATACATATCGCTTAAACTTAAACCAGTGCCCTCCGATATTCTTTTGAAAACCTCTTCGGGAATGTACCCGTAAATATTTTGGGCTCCCTGAAGCAGGGGAATTAGGTTGCCCTTCTTTCCCTTGTACTTTTCGATGAGAGGTGTAATTAGGTTTAAATCAATGCCATTGGCATCCTCTTTTTTTTCTGTTTGGGTTTGGATTCGCTGGATACGCATGGTTTAGAGTTTTTCTTAGAAATATATTTTCAAAAATATTCATTTGAAATTTAAAACAAGCATCCGAATGTTAATTGTGGAAAAAAAGTAATAAAAAGCATTTTTTAAAATCCCCACCAGTCTCAAAAAGAGACTAGGCGGGGATTTTTGGATGTAAAAAAGTATTCTTAAACAGCGCCTTGTGCAATCATTGAGTCGGCAACTTTAACAAATCCGCCAATATTTGCACCATCAACGTAGTTGATAAACCCATCATCTTTGGTTCCGAACTTCTGGCAAGTTTTATGAATATTCACCATAATGCTCTTTAGGCGTGCGTCAACTTCTTCCCTTGTCCACGAAAGTCGCATGGAGTTTTGAGTCATTTCTAGTCCTGAGGTTGCAACACCGCCAGCATTGGCAGCTTTCCCCGGTCCGAATAGTATTTTTGCTGCGAGGTAAACTTCAACAGCATCGGGTGTTGATGGCATGTTAGCTCCTTCGGATACGCACATGCAACCATTTTTAACCAGAGTTTTTGCTTCTTCTCCGTTAATCTCGTTCTGGGTTGCGCTTGGTAAGGCCACATCGCACTTAATTCCCCATGGGCGTTCGCCGGGGAAGAAATCGCATCCGTACTTCTCGGCGTACTCCTTAATTCTACCACGTTTCTCATTCTTAAGCCACATAACGTACTTAAGCTTTTCGGCATCAATGCCGTTTGGATCGTAAATGAACCCTTCCGAGTCGGAGAGTGTTACAACCTTGCCGCCTAGCTCGTTAACTTTCTCAACAGTAAATTGAGCCACGTTGCCCGATCCTGAAACGGTTACAATTTTCCCTTTAAAGCTTTCACCGCGGGTTTTTAGCATCTCCTCAGCAAAGTAAACGTTTCCGTATCCTGTGGCTTCGGGGCGAATTAGGGAGCCTCCCCACTGAATTCCCTTGCCAGTAAGAACACCGGTAAACTCGTTACGAATTCGTTTGTATTGCCCGAACATGTAACCTATTTCGCGACCACCAACGCCAATGTCACCAGCAGGTACGTCGGTGTTTGGACCAATATGCCGCGAGAGTTCAGTCATGAAACTTTGGCAGAAGCGCATAACTTCCTTGTCGCTCTTTCCTTTAGGGTCAAAATCGGAACCGCCTTTTCCACCTCCCATAGGCAGGGTGGTTAGGCTGTTTTTGAATACCTGTTCGAAAGCCAGGAATTTCAGGATTCCAAGGTTAACGGTTGGGTGAAAGCGTAAGCCACCTTTGTATGGCCCAATGGCGCTATTCATTTCAATTCTGAAACCCCTGTTCACCTGTACAGTTCCTTTATCGTCAATCCATGGAACGCGGAAAATAATTACACGCTCGGGTTCGCAAATGCGCTCAAGGATTCGCTCATCGTTATAAATTGGGTTTTCCTCAATAAAAGGGATGATGCTTTCAACAACCTCCCTTACTGCCTGATGGAATTCGGGTTCGGCGGGGTTCTTGGCAATAATGTAGGCCATGAACTTGTTCAATTTTTCTTCAAGTGCTGAGTTTTTCATAATTTTTATGTGTTAAGAATTGGGTTGATTAAACGATAATTTCTGATTCAAATTTGAGTTCAAGATATTTATTAAATCCATTGAACGTACTGTTAGCCAGCTAAAATCAGGTATCTACTGAATGAGCTTCTCCGTGTTTCACGTAAAAAGGTTACGGGAACCACCTAAAACTATAAAAGGGGCATTGAGGGTAAAAAAAAAGCGTGTAAATTGGGAAAATTCGGAAGGGTATGCTTCGTTAAAAACCACCTAAAAAGGATGTTGTATGAGTACTGAAAACAATACCAATAAGGAAGATTTTTACAAACTTCTGGCAGCAAATAAGGAACGGCTTAAGGAACTTTCGGCCATTAACCGAACTACATCAATAATAAAGGAGGGAAGAACCCTGGAGGGTACCCTTCGGCAAATTTGTTTAATTCTTCCCGACGCCTGGCAGTTTCCTGAGTATACTGTGGCAAGAATACGGTTTGGCAAGATGGAGTTTACCTCAGTGAATTTCGAGGAAACGCCCTGGGTTCAAGAACAGGAGTTTTCCGCTATCGATGGTGAAACGGGCAGCATTGAAGTATTTTATACCCGTGAATTTCCCGAAGAGTACGAGGGTCCTTTCCTGAAGGAGGAGCGTGATTTAATTGTAAACCTAAGTAATCTAATATCGGGATACCTTAACTCCGTTAAGGGGAAAGACTTTGTGAAGGAGGTTAAGATTCACAAGAAACCAGTAGAACCCGAAGGAGCGCATTCGCGCAAAAAGTTGCTGCAAAAATTTATTAACCAGCACAACTCCGATAGGGACATTTATCATGATTTGATGCCTTTTAAGGTTAAGGAAATTTTACTGATTGCCAACCTTTACGATGCATACAACCTTGAGAAGGAGGATAGGGTAACCGATAACATTTTGGGCGAGTACTCAAAGCTGAGTTTAACCAGCGTTCCCCGAATTACCGGAGTTTCTACCCTTGAAGAGGCGCTGGAGAAGATGGAGGAGCGCCATTTCAATATGGTAATTATTATGATGGGTGCCGACAAGAAAACGCCCCTCGAAATGGCCAAGAGAATAAAGGGAGAGTACAGCTACATTGCACTTTACCTTTTAGTTAATAACTCATCGGTACTTAATGAAATTGAAAAGAATCCAATAAATATTCAAAGTATCGATAAAGTTTTTGAGTGGAATGGCGATCCCAAAATCTTCTTCTCAATCATTAAGTTGCTTGAGGACAAGGTGAACCTTGAGAACGATACTCGAATTGGGCTTACCCGGGTAATCCTTCTAATCGAGGATTCCCCCCGATACTACTCTCGCTACCTTCCGGTGCTTTACAGCAGCGTTCTGGAGCAAACTAAACGGATTATTGAGGATGTGAGTACCGACGACTTGTACAAAGTGCTCCGTATCCGTATTCGGCCAAAAATTCTACTGGCAGGAACCTACGAGGAGGCCATGGAAATTTTTAACCGTTACAAGGATTACATGCTCTGCGTTATTTCCGACGTTAAGTTTTACCACAGAGGCAAACTCGACGAGAATGCAGGGATTAATTTAATTACTGAAATCAGGAAAACCTTGCCAAACCTGCCAGTAATAATGCAATCGTACGAGCAGAGCAACGAGGAGAAGGTGAAGGCACTGAATTCAAAAATTGTTGGTCGGCAGAGCGACTACTTCATGCAGGATTTGCTGAACATTGCATTCATTAATAAAAACTCCGACAGCTTAATGCAGGATCTTAAAACCTTCATAAGCAACTATTTGGGTTTTGGCGATTTTGTATTCAAAAATGCCATTGGGCAACCAGTTGCAACCGCAACCAACATGGAGGAGTTCGAGCGCATACTGCGCGATATTCCGGGCGAGAGTATCCTTTACCACGCCGAGAAGAACCATTTCTCGCTTTGGCTCTCGGCTCGCGGCGAAATAAACGTGGCAAGAATCATTCACCCTTCCAGCATTAACGACTTCTCAGGGCCGGAAGAAATTCGTGATTACCTCCTCAATACGCTTAAAAAGTACAGGCAGGAGAAACGTCGTGGTAAAATTGTTGGGTTCGAAACTGCCTGGGAGGTTGATTCCAGCAACATCGTTTCGTTGGCCGAGGGTTCGGTTGGGGGAAAGGGTCGTGGTTTGTCGTTTATCAACACGTTGCTGTACACCTTCGAAATTTCACAGTATGTTCCCAACATCAATTTGTATAGCCCGCGAACTTCAATTATTGGTGTAAACGAGTACGAGTGTTTTATGCAGCGTAATGGCTTGTACGACAAAGTATTCACCGAAACCAACTACGAAAAAATAAAGCAGTATTTTCTTGAGGGCGAGCTTTCCGATCAGCTCATTACCCGGCTCGAGCGGCTACTCCAAATTTACTATCGCCCGCTGGCAATCCGCTCATCGGGAATGCTTGAGGATTCTCTTATGCAACCCTTTGCCGGAATTTTCGAAACCTACCTTATTCCAAATAACCACACCGACCCCAAGGTACGCCTAAAGCAAACCATGGATGCCATTAAGCTGGTGTTTGCCTCGGTTTTTTCCGATACCGCCCGAAACTACATTAAAGCTGTGAACTTTAAGATTGAGGACGAGAAGATGGCTGTAATTATTCAGGAAGTGGTTGGCAACAAGTACGGCGATTTCTACTACCCCCACATTAGCGGCGTGGCGCAATCGTACAACTACTATCCCTACGGGCATATTAAACCCGAGGACGGTTTTGCCACAATGGCACTTGGCCTCGGAAAGTATGTGGTAGAAGGGGAGAAAGCCTATCGTTTTTGCCCCAAGTACCCAACGCTAATGAATTATACTCCTCAGGATTTGGTGAAAAACTCCCAAACCGAATACTTTGCAATTGATTTGAAGAAGCATGATATCGATTTGGTGAATGATGGAGAAGAAGCAGGCCTTGCCCGCTTGAACCTCTTTGAGGCAGAGGAGCATGGAACGTTAAAGCACTGCGCTTCGGTTTACAATCCCGAGAATGGTACCATAACTCCGGGATTGTCGCAGGCTGGCTCTAGGGTGCTTAATTTTGCCAACATTTTAAAGTACAACTACGTGCCGTTGTCACAAACAGTGCAGGTCGTTCTCGATGTGGTTCAGGAAGCGCTGGGTTCGCCGTGCGAAATTGAATTTGCTGTCGACTTAAACCGCGATAGCAACTACAAAGCATCATTCTTCCTTCTACAAATAAAACCTATGGTTGGTAACATGGAGGAGTTTAAAATATTCCCCGAAAGCATCGACCAGTCAAAGCTGCTGCTTATCTCCTACAATGGCATGGGCAATGGCCAAATTGAAGGTATTTCGGATATTGTTTACATTCGGCGCGAAAACTTTGATAAATCGCTAACTCCTGAAATGGCGAAGGAAATTGAGGAAATTAACAGGATGATGGTTGAGCAGGGAAGAAACTATGTGCTCATTGGTCCAGGTCGCTGGGGAACCCGCGATCGTTGGATTGGTATTCCAGTTAAGTGGCCCCAAATATCGAACGCCAAAGTGATTGTTGAAACCAGCTTCGACGATTTTCCGCTCGATGCATCATCGGGCTCCCACTTCTTCCACAACGTAATTAGCATGAATGTTGGATACTGCTCCGTGCAGGATGGCGATTTAAACTGTAGAATTGCCTGGGATTTGCTTAACCAGCAACCTGCCGTTACCGAAACTAAATTCTTCAGGCACATTCACTTTAAGGAGCCCCTGTCGGTAAAAATGGATGGACGTAAGCGTATTGTGCTGGTTACAACCGAAAGGTAATTTTTTTGATGAAGATTGAGCAGGAAATTTCATTATCTTTATTCCTGTTGAATTATATTATATTTCGATATGACCTCAAGCGATATTGAACAAGGTGCGGGTAAGTACTACTTTGCTGAAACAGCATTCGATTTGCTGATGAAGCGAAGGATTCTGAACGTGCTGCTTATATGTAGCAAGTACGATACTTTTATGCTTGAGGAGGATGGTAGAATTGAGGAGCAAATTTTCAACGAGTACGTAAACCTGAACCTTCGTTACCCGCCCAAGTTCATTCACGTTACCTCAGCCGAGGAGGCCTTTGTACAACTCAAGGAGCAACCCATCGATTTAATTATTACTATGCTAAAGGTTGAGGGCATGGATCCGTTCACCCTGGCCAAGGAAATCAAGGGAATCTATCCGAAGAAACCCATTGTTGTTTTAACACCCTTCTCACGTGAGGTTTCTATTAAGCTTAGCCGCGAAGATTTAAGCGCCATCGACTACGTTTTTTCCTGGCTCGGGAATGCTCAAATAATGCTCGCAATTATCAAACTCATTGAGGATTCAATGAATGCTGAGCACGATGTGAATAAGGTAGGTGTTCAAACAATACTGTTGGTTGAGGACTCAGTGCGTTTTTACTCATCGTACCTACCCAATATATATCGCATAATTTTTACCCAGAGCAAGCAGTTCATGTCCGAAGGTTTGAACGAGCACCAGAAGATGCTCCGGATGAGGGGCAGGCCGAAAATTCTGCTGGCGCGAAACCTTGAGCAGGCCACAGCCCTTTACCAGCGCTACAAGCACAACATGCTGGGAGTTATTACCGATATGAGTTACCCGCACAATGGGAAGATGCTACAGCGCGCAGGAGTAAAAATGATTGAGATGGTGAAGGCTGATAATCCCTACATGCCCATACTTCTTCAATCGTCCGATGTGAACAACCAGCTTATCGCCAAGCGGCATAAGGTTGGCTTTATTCATAAGTATTCGAAGGCTCTATCGCTGGAGTTACACGATTTTATAGTAAAATATTTCGCCTTCGGCGATTTCGTTTTCATCGATCCCGAAAGTGGCCGAGAGATATTTCGAGCCAGCGATTTGCGCTCGCTGCAGGAGATTATTTTTCAGGTTCCCGACGATTCGTTGCAGTACCATATTGAACGAAACCATTTTTCGAAATGGCTGACTGCAAGGGCGTTGTTCCCAATTGCCGATATTTTTAAGTACATTTCACCCAGCGATTTTGAGAACTTAGAGGAGGTTCGGCGCTTTATTTTCGATACCATCGATCGCTACCGCGAGAGCAAGGGCAGAGGAATTATTGCCAAATTTTACCGCGATAGCTACGATGAGTACCAAATATTCTCACGCATTGGCGATGGTTCCTTAGGAGGAAAGGGTAGGGGTCTGGCTTTCATCGATTCGGTTATTAAGCGCAGCTACCTGATGCATCGTTTCGAAAATGTGGTTATCTCCATTCCACGAACGGTTGTAATTTGTACCGACGTGTTCGACGAGTTCATGGAGAGCAATAACTTGTACTCCGTCGCGCTATCCGATGCCAATAACGATGAAATTCTGCGTCACTTCCTGAATGCACCGTTGCCACTCCGTATTCACAAGGATCTGTACTCGTTCATTGCGGTTGCCCGAAATCCTATCGCCATTCGTTCCTCGAGTTTGCTTGAGGATTCGCACTACCAGCCATTTGCTGGGGTGTATGCAACCTACATGGTGCCAAACGTGAAGGAGAGTGCGCCCCAGATGCTAGAGTTGCTGAGTCAGGCAATTAAGTGTGTTTACGCATCGGTTTATACAAAGGAGAGCAAAGCATACATGCTGGCAACCCACAATGTTATTGAGGAGGAGCGCATGGCCATCGTTCTTCAGGAGGTTGTTGGTACAGCTTACGGAAATAGGTTCTACCCGAATATATCGGGCGTAGCCCGGTCGCTTAACTTTTACCCTATTAAGCCTGAAACACCTAAGGACGGAATTGCCAGCATTGCTTTCGGACTGGGCAAGCATGTTGTTGAAGGAAAGCCATCGCTCAGGTTTTCTCCAAAGTTCCCCAAAAAGTTACTGCAGCTTTCTTCGCCGCAAATGGCGCTGAAGGAAACCCAGAAAACATTTTTTGCCCTTGATTTAAGGGCATCAAGCTTTGTTCCCTCAACCGATGATGCCATTAACCTCTTTGAGCCAGATATTAAGCAGGCTTTTGACGATGGAACGCTTGCCGGAGTTGCTTCAACATACGATTATGATAACCAAACAGTTAGGGATGGGTATTCGGGGAATGGGGTGCCCGTGGTTAGTTTTGCATCAATTTTAAAACATAGGCAATTCCCTTTACCAGAAATTCTTATGGCTTTACTCGAAGTAGGGCAGCTAGAGATGAATAATCCCGTTGAGATAGAATTTGCAGTTAACTTAAATCCTCCGAAGGGTCAACCAAAGTTTTTTGGGATGCTTCAAATTAGACCTATCGTGCAAAGTAAGGAGGTTATTCATACCGATTTTGAATCGATTCCGAAGGAGAAAATTCTGCTCTTCTCTCCATTGGCTTTGGGGAATGGAGTGATTAATGACTTGGTTGATATTGTTTATGTGAAAAGCCAAACCTTCGATTCGGCAAAAACCTGTGAGATTGCATTGGAGCTGGAGTCTGTGAACGCCAAATTTCTGAGGGAAGGTAGAAGGTATATTTTAATGGGACCAGGTCGTTGGGGTTCCAGCGATAAGTGGTTAGGTATTCCGGTAAAGTGGCCTCAAATTTCTGCTGCGCAGGTAATTGTTGAAGCGGGGCAGGAGAATTATAAGATAGACCCGAGCCAGGGAACGCACTTTTTCCAGAATCTAACTTCTTTCAAGGTGGCCTACCTAACTGTAAATGAGTACATGAACCAAGGATTTATTGACCGGGATTACCTTGATAGCTTACCTGCGGAGTATGAAAGTGAAATGATTCGGCATGTACGTTCGTGTGAGCCGGTTCAGGTAATAGTTAATGGTCAGGAAATGAAGGGGGTTGTGCTAAAAAGTTGCGAGATTACCGATGGTGAAAACAGCTAGTTCGGGAATTAACTAATTGATTCCGAAATTGAACTTTCAATTTCCTTCACGTTGAATGGCTTGCTGAAGTATTTGTTAATTAATTTACTATCAAGTGCTTCGGCAATCTCTTTCGTGATATCGAAACCAGTAAGTATGAAGCATACAATTTTTGGGTAGCTTTCTTTCGCTTTTCTTATAAACTCCAAACCATTCATCCCAGGCATACGCATATCGCTGATAACAACCAATGTTTCGGGGTGTTGCCCAAGTTTTTCTAAACCCTCACTTCCCGAAAGGGCTGTAACCACATTGTACCTATTTTTGAAGTTCAAATTGAAAATCATTAGGTTTATGGACTCATCGTCAACGTAAAGTACTGTGACCTTTTCATTCATGGTTTAAGAATAATTGGTGGGCTTCCTTTTATCATTATTCTACGAAAAAATGAGAAACAAAGAAAACAACAAAATCTTTTACGATTTGTTTTATTTTTTTGTTTGCTTGTGTATCCTGAAATAAGCCTATTGTTGGTTATTATGCTTTAATGTTCTGGCTCTGTTTTTTTAAGAACTTGAGTATCTCTTTCCCTTTTGCTTTTAAACCCGGCGTTCCCAGCTCCATCTGATTCTCAATTATGAAAGGTAACTCCTGCGCAATCCACTTTTGCTTTGTGGAAAGTAAGTAAAGAATTTCCATGCAGTGCGCTTTTACTCCTGGTTTTGTGTATGGGTCAACCAGAAGTTGAAAACAGCAATCTTCTATGGGCTCCAGATTTGTTTTCCAGAATTCTTTTTCAAAAATTCGGGCAGCTTTTCTGTCGGTGATTCTACGTAATCCGTATGCAACCAATTTTGTTAAATGCCTTTGTACACTTGGGTTGCTTGTGTGCGGAATATGCTCGATTAGTGATGGCAGGTAGTAATCAAGAGCTTCGGGCAGGGGCAGTAAGATGTTCTCAAGAACCCATGCAGCATGGAAACAGGTTGGGTATTTTGTTGTGGTTGCAATTTGTAAAAGTTCTTCAGGAGTAACCCCAATATCAGAAAAAGTTTGAGCAAGTTGAACAACTTCCTTCTTGGTCATGCTGTAACGCAGTCTTTCTATCAATTTCTCTTTTTCCAATATTATTCTTTTTCCCTGTTATAACAAATATAGCAAAAAAAATGAACTGCAAAAAATATTTTTACTACCATTAATTGCTAGTAGTATAAGGTGTTGTTGTTTGTGCTAATTGCTATACAGAAATTGTTATCTTTACAATTTGAAATAGGATGCGCTATGAATAATGTGCTGGAAAAGTTATTTGGCTTGTACCCCTTTTCACAAAACAAGCTAGAACGAATTGTTTTTGGAGCAAAGGATGTTGGTATAATGCTCAGTAATGGGAATATTGGTGTTTGCTCAACGCTTTGTCATACAATCGATGCCCACATTGGTGTTTTAACAAACCCCAATTTTTCGAACTACTCCCACCGCGTGGTTGTGAATGCATGGGTAAACGCGAATGTAAACTACACCCACTCCAATTTGCCGGTTAGCGATATAAACGAAGCGGTACGCTTCGAGAATTTTTCCAAAGTTTGCATGGTTGGTTACTTCGGATCGTTGGCCGATAAACTTGCTCAAAAGGGAGTGAAAATAAAAGTTTTCGATTTGGATGAGTACAATAAGCCCGTTGAGCCGTTAAAACATCAGCAACAGGAATTAATGGTTGCCGATGCTGTTATACTAACCGCAACAAGCATATCGAATTTAACTTTTTCTGAATTAATCAGAATTATTCCAAGCCGTGCCAAAGTTTTTATTCTTGGCCCATCAACTCCGATAACACAAATGCTTTTCAGCTATCCCAGCATTGCTGGAATGTTTGGAGCACAGTTCGACGCCTTTGATCATTCTGTTCTCGATGCCATTGATCAAGGTGGTGGAACACGCTCCTTCTTGAAGCAAATGAAGAAAGTTTACCTTAAAAGGTAGTATTGCTATTCTATCGATTTTCTAAGAAACTGTTTAAATTTTCGATTTTTTAGATTTCTCACTTCGTTCGAAATGACATTGTTTTTTCGAAGCATTGGTTGTGGGTGGGCGTAAGTAGCGGGCGGAATCGCCCGCTACTTACGCCCACCCACAACCCCACAAAAATTATTCTTTGTCATTTCGAACGAAGTGAGAAATCAATTTTTTGATAAAGCTATACTTTGCATAATTATAAAACAAAATTTAAACAGTTTCTATGTATATAAGTGTGCTATTTATAAGCATTATTTGTAAATTTATTGGTTTACATTAAGAATTGTATCTAGCAATTTTATGAAACCCAACTGCTTAAGCGATATTCCTGTTATTGCCTGTGAGATTGATGCCCAGGGAAGTTTCATATGGGTAAATAATTTTTTTAAGAATACTTTTCTAACCGGAATTACGGGCGAGGTTACATCAATTTTTAATCTTGTTCCAAGCAATATTATATCGTCAAAAAGCCTTGAAACAAACAATAAATTCAGCGTAAAAACTACTGTGTATGATAGTGGTGGGCGTCCCCAATCATTTTTATTCCATTTTACTCCAAGTATTGTAAATAATTCATATACAGTTGTTGTAACCGATTTAAGTGAACTTGAGCATGAGAAAAAAATTAACTCTTTAATGCTTAGGTTAGCCAATGCTGAAATGATGAGTTCCGACCTGAATACGTTCTATAAAACCCTACAAATTGAGCTCAACGGTGTTTTTGATACCAGCAACCTTTTCATTGTGCTGTGGGATAAACTTCAACATCAACTTAAGCTAACCTACTTCAACGATGAGAAAGATACCTTTTCTAAGTTCCCGCAAGGTAAAACGTTAAGCTGCTACGTGATTGAAAATGGTAAATCGCTACTGGTAACTAAAAGTGAAATTATACACATGCAAAGCATGGGGCTGATTGAGATTGTAGGAACATTGCCGGAAGTGTGGTTGGGTATTCCCCTGAAAATTAACGACGATACGTTGGGTTTATTGGCAGTACAGAGCTATAGGTCTGAACAAGCATACACTGCCGAAGATGTTCAGGTTCTCGAGTTTGTTTCTAGCCAAATAGCAATGTCCATTGAAAGAAAACATTATGAGGATTCGCTAAAACTTGCTAGGAAACGAGCAGAGGAAGCCGATGCTCTTAAGAGTTCATTCCTCGCGAATATGAGTCATGAGATACGTACTCCCATGAACTCAATTGTAGGGTTCTCTGAGCTCATCACACGAAAATCTATCCCTGTTGAGAAGAAGGAGCTTTACGCACAGTATATTTCGAGTAGCGGTAAATCGCTTATCGCCTTAATCGATGATATTATCGATATTTCGAAAATAGATGCCAATCAGCTCAATATTGTAAAATCGTCAACACCCGTAAACCAAATAATGTTGGAACTTTACGAAACTTTTCTGAATCAAGCAGCCCAAATGAACAAGAGCGAAGTAAAGTTGGTAAAACATTGTGCAGTTTCCGATGATAATTTCAGCATTCTTTGCGATTCGGTGAGGTTTCGCCAAATTTTTGGTAACCTTTTAGGGAATGCGCTAAAGTTTACTGAGACTGGTTTCGTTGAGTTTGGTTACATTATTCCCAACAACGCAACCATCCTGTTTTATGTAAAGGATTCAGGGATTGGCATTGAGAAAGAAAAAATCGATTGTATTTTCGATAGGTTCCGCCAGGCAGATAATTCTGCAACCCGAAAGTACGGGGGGACTGGGTTAGGATTGGCAATTTCGAAAAAGTTGGTTCAACTTATGGGAGGAAGAATTTGGGTTGAATCGGAGCCGAACAAAGGGGCAACTTTCTGCTTCAGCTTACCTATGATAATCCCAAGCAGCAGTGATGGTATCATAAAATCTTCGAAGAAGAAGTGGCCTTCACACAACCTTCAAGGCGTAACTATTCTTATTGCCGAGGATGACGATTCAAATTTCTACTTCCTGCAGGAAGTAATTTCTCCAACTTCTGCAACGGTAATTCGAGCGTATAATGGGAATGATGCGGTAGAAAAGGTTCTTCAAAACCCTAACATTTCTATTGTTCTAATGGATATTCAAATGCCTGTGATGAACGGATACGAGGCTACCAAAAAAATTAAGCTTGAGAAACCCGATTTGCCTGTTATTGCTCAAACTGCATTTGCTATGGCCGAGGATAGGGCTAAAAGTATTCGTGCCGGATGTGATGAATACCTTTCTAAACCAATAAAACCTGAGCAGCTGATTGAAGTGCTGAAAAAGTTTATCCCGTAAAAAAGAAAAGGTTTTTTAAGCTATTTTGTTGGCTTCTTATCAAAGTGTTAAAGGTTGAATGGTTAATTGATAACATCATGGATAAAAAAGCGAAGAATTCCAATATTAAACGCCGAGACTTCTTTAAACTATTGACTGTGAGTGGTTTTGGTGTTGCTGTTTCTCCGGTACTTCACAATAAAGTTTTTGCTCAAACCTCCGAGAAACCAGCAAAACCATTGACAAATATTTCTGATGCGTTGCAAATCCCACGCAACCAGAATTCCCTTCCTGGAAAATATCCGGCGAAAGTTATAAAAACCATTCACGAGGGTTCCCATATTGATGGAAAAATTGTTGAGAACGCTGCATTTGAAATGCTCGAAAAATCAATGCTTTCGCTTACTGGTGCAGCAAACATTGGCGAAGCCTGGCTTCAATTTGTTGGGAAAAACGAGCGTATTGGGTTAAAGGTTAACCCCATTGGGGGAACGCTGCTGTCAACCTCCCACGCAGTTGTTAAGGCGGTAATCGCACAACTTGAGTCTGCCGGAGTTCCACGCTCCAATATTACTATCTGGGATCGCCGTGAATTTCAGCTTCATGAAGCTGGATTTACCGAGGAGAATTACCCGGGAATACGAATTGTTGGAACCGAGTGCAAGGGCAAGGATGGCGAGTGGTACGGTGCCGATGGAAAGCTGCTTGGCGAATCACGAATCGACAGGGATTGGTTCTACTGGGCCGACGTGGAGGGCGAGTACGATGAGTATACCATGCCCTACATGGTGAATGGAGGGAAACATTCATACTTCTCAAAAATTCTTACTCAGGAACTCGACAAGGTAATTAATATTCCAATACTCAAGAATGCAGGGTCTTCAATTACCCTTTGCATGAAAAACCTTGGTTACGGAGTAATCTCAAATACAGGAAGGCTTCATAACCAGCTTTGGGGCGATACATCCGCTCAGGTTTGCGCTTTCCCGCCCATTCGCGACAAGGTTGTACTCAACATTGCCGATGGCATTGTTGGTTGCTTCCAGGGCGGACCGGGAGCCAACCCGCAGTTCATAATTCCCTACAAAACCTTACTTGTTGGTACCGACCCGGTGGCTGTTGATAGAATTGGGTACGATATAGTTATTAAAAAAAGAATTGAAATGGGAGTTCAGGAGGCTGAAACCGAAAGGGGTAAGGAGTTCATGGTAATGGCTGCAGGTTACGGACTAGGTGAAGCCAATATCGATAAGATTGATTTAACAACCCTAAATATTTCTTAGCATGAAGAATTTTGCCTTTACGCTGCTTTTGCTTACTTCTTTTGCACAAATTGTTTGCTCACAGGTTGCCGACTCACTCCGTTTGTCATCTTCCGATTTGCCGGGCATGGAGGAAACCCGTTGGGCAAAGTACGATGAAAACTCGCTGTGGGGTTACATTAATGGGGGTGCCGACCTGTACCTCGAGTACGGTTTCAGCGAAGTTTCTGCTCAGGATTTAACCTACGAGGGTGAAAAGTTCAAGGTTGATGCCTACGTTATGAATTCACCCAAAGCCGCTCTTGGAATTTTTAGCGTTTCACGATTCAGTTGTGGAGAGGCATTAGCATTTGCCCAGTGGAGCTGCGTAAACCAGTACCAGGTTCAGGTTGCCTACGGCAATGTTTACCTTTCGGTGGTTGCATACAGCGGTAGCCAAAAAAGTGGCGAGCTGGCTGTGAAAATTATGGAAATTATTGTTAGTAAGTTAAATGCCAAAGCGTTTGCTTTACCAGAATTTTTGAACTCCGAATTAATTGCTGTCGATAAATCAAAAATTAAGCTTATAACCGGACAGCTTGCCATGCAGAATTCATTCCCAAGCATGGAAACCGTTTTCGATACAGTTTCAGGATACAGTTTATGGGTTGTGCCATTTACCCAAAACGAACAAGCTTTCAGTATGCTGCTCTGCGAGTTTGGCAACGAGAACGATTTAAATGCTGTTATGGGAAGGTATCAGGAAACCCTTTCCGATAGCTTTAAGGTACTCACAACTTCCTGTGGATTATGGATGTTAGCAATTCAGAGCAAGGGAGAGAAGGTTGAATCGGATGATTTCAGCAGCTTGGTACAAGAATTTTATGGCATCTACCAGTAGTTAGAAGCAGTAATTAACGCCAAATTTTACGCTTGTGGAGAATGGGTAGGTTACCTCATTTCCGTACTTCAGTGGTTGCAAACCAATTTTAAGGGTTGGCTCAATGTTCATTCTAACATTTCTCGAAATGGGTGCTGAGAAGCAAACCGACGCTATGGCTGTTGAGTTGAAGCGATTAACTCCTTCTGTTTCTCCGATAATTCTTTTTGAAATGTCTTTAATAATGAACCTGTTGCTAATGAGCAAGCCTGCAGCGTACCCAACTTTAAAGTCGAATTGCGTGTGTTTTGAGGAAACACCATAGGACAGGATTATGGGGATTTCAAGGTAGTGAAGATGCTGGCTAAGCCTTACCTTATTTACAGCAGATGATTTAAGAATTGTGTTTGGGGTGTTTGAAATGTTATTGGAATTAATTACTGCAAAAACTTGGTTATCAAGCGAAACCCAACCATATGTGGTATTGGCAACCAGGTATTCCATTTGCTTGTACTCCTTGCTGCTTGAAAGAAGTAGTATGTTGTTAATGGTTTGGCCTACTGGAGAAACCGATATTCCAGTGAATATTGAAAACCTTCTGGATACTTTTCGTTTAGCCAATATTTCACCCGACCACATCCATGTTCCCCGTTCATTCGAGTAGAAGTTAGCCTCAGCAACTCCAGCTGTATGATATGAGTATGATGGAGCAAGCGCAACATTAACAGACCAGTTGTGGGTTCTTGCTTCTTGTTTGGGCGTATCGGCAACTTCGTTATTTTTCAAATGCTTCTTTTTGATTAATAGTGAAGGGTTAGAATCGTAAAGGTTGTTTTTAATAACGGCAGGTTTGGGTGAAAGTGAAATAAACGGAGAAGGAGAACTCTTCTCTGAATTTATACCAATGGGTTCAGCTTTTTTATTCAGATTTATAAGCTTGGTTCTAGGGGTTAATAATTTAAGTGAAACCACTTCTGGTTCGGATGCAATATTTTGAAAAATATTGCGAGGGTCAATGTTTGATTGTGCAATTCTATCCGAAACTTTATGTGTTGAAATTTTGTAGGTTACTAGTGTGGTAGCACCAAGTCCAATCAGTGTAAGAATGGTTGCTGCAACAAAAAAAACGCTGAGAAATCTCTTTTTCTCTACATTTTTTTGTAGCTGCAGTTTTGTATCAATGCTTTCCCATGAGTCAGCCGGAGGCTTTACTTTTAAAGCCGAAAGTCGATATATAAACTCTTCGTATGCACCAGGTTCAAAGAAAAGCATACTTGTCTATTTTACGAATGTTTATTAGTTTTTCTCTTAATATAGCTTTGGCCCGGCTGTAATTCGATTTGCTTGTGGATTCGCTAATACCAATCATTTCTCCTATTTCGCTGTGTGAGTATCCTTCTATTGCGTATAGGTTAAAAACTAATCGGTACTGGTTTGGTAGCTCAGCAATCAACGTGAGCAACTGTTTGTAGTCAACATCAATTGTTGGCTCGCTGCCTTCAATAGCAATTGCTTCACAAATATCAACCTCTTTTTCTTCCTTTTTACTTTTTCTGTGGAACTCAAGAGCAGTGTTTACAATTATTCGCCTAATCCATCCTTCAATAGATCCTTCAAATCGAAAATTTTGAATACTATTAAAAATCTTTACAAAACCATCCTGCAGTATATCCTTCGCAATTTCTGCGTTGGGGAAATACCGCAAGCACACACCATACATTGTTGGAGAATAGTATTGGTAAAGGATTTGCTGAGCTTTATTATCTCCCTTCCTGCACTTTTCAATTATGCTTGCTGGTAACTCCACTTTTCTGCGAACATTTGGTTTGTTAAACCAAATATATACAGATTTTTTAAAACACTTATAAAATGAAAGCAAAAATAGTGAAGCACAGTATTATATAGATGAAAAATATTTGTATATAGTTGCGTTGATATTATTGGTAACGCAACCTTTTTTAGCTTTTTCCCATCTATGCTATTGTAGAAGTAATTGTCGAAAAACAATTTTTTTCTCCAGCCTAATTAACCCTAACCCGGGATGGTAGCCCTAACCATTCCGGGTTTACATTTTTTTGCTATTTTTGGCCAGCAAATTTTTTACATATGAGAAACTTGAAACGAAACATTTTACTGGCAATTATTGTGTTGCTAGTAGCATTTTCTCAATCATTTGCTCAGGCTGAGAGCGATTCTCTATCAACTTTTGAGAAGAAAATTACAGCGTTGCTTTCCGATAGCAAGGTTACAGCGCAACTATTTTTAGGATACCAGCATCATGTAACATCAAACGATAATTTTAATGAGTTTGCTGTTAAAAGGGGGTACATCACGTTTCGAAAAAGTATTAACCCATTCCTAAGCGGACGCATTACTCCCGATATAACAATCGATAGGGAAGGCGATGGTGAGGGCGATGTTGAAATGCGGCTAAAATACTGCTTCATGCAGCTTCAGCACCCTACCTTGAATGGTTTTTTTACCGAACCCGCAATTTTACTTGGACAAGTATTTACACCATTCATTGAGTTTGAAGAAAAAATAAACCTATACCGAGTTGAGGGCGCTCACTTTCTCGATAGAATCAAACAGGTTAGCTCAGCCGATTTTGGTGTTACCGTAACATCGCTTATTGGCGGTAAAATGGATGAAGGCTACCAGAAACGTATTAATAAAAACCATGCGGGCAGGTATGGTTCGCTAGCGCTGGGGGTTTACAACGGGGGAGGGTACCATTCGCTTGAAAAGAATGCGAACAAAACCATTCAGTGGCGCTTATCGGTTCGGCCATTGCCAAACTTTTTGCCTGGTTTCCAGGCAAGTTTTACGGGAGCCCTGGGGAAGGGAAACACTTCGCAGGAACCCGATTGGAATCTTTACGCCGGATTCCTCTCCTACGAGCACGAATTCTTTGCCCTAACTGGGCAATACTTTACCGCTACCGGTAATCATTTGGGTTTACTTATCGATGCAAACGGCAACTCGCTGACTAATAGCGGTTACAGTTTTTTCGCCGATGTTAGGCTTTTCAAGAAAAAGGTTAGCCTATTCGGGCGGTGGGATTACACAGAAACAGCCTACCTGAATCCTGCCTCTTCATCGAGGTACATTGGAGGCGTAGCCTACCATATTTTGGGTAAAACCAAAGTGGTGGCCGATTATCATTTCTTGGATAATAGCTCATCGCATCCTGAGCCCGACCTGGGAATTTTTGAGTTAATGTTCGAGTTAGCGTTTTAGCATCAATCCTTTAACCCAAGAATTAAAACCACCTACCGATAATTACTTTAATTCCAAAGTGGTTTCCCCACTTCGTATCACCATTGTCGTACCAAAAATGGGTTGCGCCAAACTGTGCACCAAACGATATGGAGTATTTTGGACTAATTTGCAGGTTGTAACCAGGTTCAATCCACACTCCAAAGTTGTTGTGTTTTTCAATCAGGTTTCGGGTTAACCCCAAACCAGGTGCAGCATAAAAACCCTTGGAGGGAACACTAGTATTTTCCTTCTTTGAAAAATGAACTGGGAATGATACCTGAGCGCCTACATGACTAAATTTGCTGTTCTCATTCCTTACTCCAAAATTTACGATGCTTGCTACCCTTAAATCTATCCTGTGTGTAATTGTTTTTTGGTATACAACAGGGAAAACGTTAATGTCAAGTTCCCCTTCCTCGTAGAATGGTTCAACCGTTATGCTGGGATTTAGCCCCCAGAATGTTGCTGATTTGTTTTCTTGAGCGTCAGCATTTGGTTGAAGAATCGCTAAGGAGAATACGAATAAAGAAAAGGTTAACTTAATGTTTGTCATGATTTTATAAGGCTTGATTTACCTCTTTCTCAAACTCTTCAATAACCGTTTTGAAGCTAGTCCCATAAATTGCTAGGGCGCTTTCGTAGGTTTGGTTCACGAGCAACGGCTTTAAATTTTCAATTCCGTAAGTTTTTACGAGTTTCTCCATGAACGCTCCGGCAAAAGGGTACGAGATTTCATCATTATAGTCCCTGAAGTTATACCAGAAATCCATAACCTTCAGGTTTTTATAATTTTTACTTTCCATTACTTTTTTCAGCTGATCCATTTTTTCACCGCTCTCCATGTTGAAGTAAACGGCAATGCCCTCATTAATGAGTCCGGTTTTGCTGAGGTTTTTACCAATATAGTGTGAGAGAACGTGCGTTATTTCGTGGCCAACGGTTTGCCTGCTATGTGAGTATATGCAAGCAGTTTCAGGATTTGCAAACCCTAAATTCATTTTAAATTTCTTCATGGGTTCCTTCTTATCAACCCAAACAAAAAAGTCGATTTTTTTAGGCAGCTGGCTGCCTAGCTCATTCTGTATCTTTACGAAAGCATCCTCTCTTTGTTTAGTAAAAACCTCAAGGTTTGTGTACTTATCAGCTTTCTGGATATGAAAACGAATATGCTCGGTTTCAACAATTGTCCATTTCGAGAAGTACTTGTCAAACCCATAGGCAAACATTCGCTTCTCTGCATATTTTACCGAGTTGGGAGTAGAGTTAAGCTGAATGCATTTTTTTAATGCATCTTCTGATTCTTTGTACTTCCCGAGCATAAAGTAGCATTGCCCAAGAACTCCGTGAGCCCAGCCCGTTACTTCAGTTTTGCTGCAATCAAGCTCTATGGATTTTAGAAGGTAGGGAACGGCTTCATGATGTTTTCCTAAATCGGCAAGTACTCTTCCGTGCATGTGGATGGCGACTTTGTCTAGGGAATCCAATTTTATAAGCTCGCTCGAAAGAGTGTATGCTTTCTCAAGTTCACCTCTGCCAAAGTAATCGGTGACCTCCTTAATAGTTTGCGAGTTTGCGCTAGTGAGAATGCAAGTAAAAACAAAGAGAATAAAAATACGTTTCATTTTATTCCGGGACGGGTTTTTATGGATTATACTTCGATTGGTTCAATATTTTTTGGTAATCCCTTTCCTCCATAAGTTCTGATAAAGTAACATTCTCGTTCCTGTTCATGTAGCGGTTAACGATTCTGTAACCTATCCAAACGGCTGCTCTTCCGGGTGATTCTTTTGGAAAATTATGGGTGAAGGGGGCGTCGTCAACAAATTTTCTTATGGTAAAGGCCTCGGTATTGAAAAGTAGCTTGTGTTCCACCATGTAGCTCCACATTTCCTTCTCGTTGCGCTGGCACCAGCGCATTTGGTCGGGGCTGAATCCAAAAATAAGGCTGTCGGGCTGATCGGGAAGCATCCGTTTTGTGAAGTACATCAGCATGCCTTCGTACATCATATTGTTCAACAGGTTGTCGATTGAATCGTTGAAATGGAACTCACCTATCGCCCACGAGCGCATTAAATCGGAAGGAATTTTTTTTGGGTGCATGTTGTACGAAATGTAGTTGTACACGCCCAGCCGTGGATACGATGGGTAATTGCGCCCCAGGTAGCGGTCGAAACCAACTCCCAGAATGCTGTCGGCAAGAACAACCGAGTTGTTAAACCCCGAAACGAAACCGTAAACGCTGGGTATTGGCTTACTAGGAAAGTAGTAACGGTAACGTTTAAACGCGTTGGTTAGGGTTTGGTTTAGCTCATCGGTATTCGGGAAAGTTTTTTGTACATCTTTGTAGGCTTCGGCCACCATGTTATCGGTAACAAAGCTGTTTAGGTAGCTTGCAAACTCGGGTTGTTCGGGAAGGCCAATGCCAATAATTCCTTCCGTGAAAAGCCTGAAAAAGTCTGGATACTTGGCATCCAGCCTACCAATTTCATCCTGCATTTTCTCGGAATTAATCGAGAAAAGATCCCTGTCGAAGCGTTGAACCTTCACCTCAACATCTATTTCGTTGAGCGGAATTTTTGGCTCGCGCTTACATGTGCATCTATTTATAGTTAAATTAATTAGCACAAAAAATCCCAGAAATAAAAGTTTTTTTACTCTTTCCATGTTAACTGTTTTTTATTCAACTAAGAAATTTTGCAATTGAATGAAAGTTTACTCTTCGTCAGTGGGACGGGCGTTTGTGTAGGTCCTCCAACGTTCAATTACCTGAACCATGTCGGACGGAATTTGGGTTTCGAAGTACATGTCCTTCCCGGTTGATGGGTGCTTAAATCCCAACGATTTTGCGTGAAGCGCATGTCGGGGACAAATGCTGAAGCAATTCTGAACAAACTGTTTGTACTTTGTGAACGTTGTGCCCTTAACTATTGTATCGCCACCGTACTGCTCGTCGTTGAAAAGAGGATGGCGCATGTACTCGAAATGAACCCTGATTTGGTGGGTTCTTCCGGTTTCAAGTTTGCATTCAACCAAGGTTACGTAACCCAAACGTTCAATTACTTTCCAGTGCGTTACGGCGTGTTTGCCCTGCTCCCCGTCGGGAAAAACTTGCATTTTTTTGCGATCGCGAATACTGCGTCCAATGTTTCCGGTTATGGTTCCTTCATCCTCATTCAAATCGCCCCAAACCAGCGCAACGTACTTTCGTGATGTGGTTCTGTCGAAGAATTGTTTGGCCAACCGGTTCATGGCCAGCTCGGTTTTTGCAATTACCAGTATCCCGGAAGTGTTCTTGTCAATCCTATGCACAAGTCCTGGGCGCAGCTCTCCGCTGCTGAACAGCGGGAGATCACGAAAATGGTAAAGGAGCGCATTCACGAGTGTTCCGCTGAAGTTCCCATGACCCGGATGCACCACCATGCCAACCTCCTTGTCAATTACAATCAGGTCGTCGTCCTCATACAGAATGTTGAGCGGAATATTTTCGGGCAGAATTTCCACATCGCGGGGCGGGTAGGCCATAACAATTGAAATCGAATCAAGGGGCTTAACCTTGTACGATGACTTTACGGCCGAGCCGTTCACCAGAATATTTCCGGCATCGGCTGCCGATTGGATTCGGTTTCGGCTAACATTCTGGATTTTGCTCGTAAGGAACTTGTCGATTCTTAGAAGAGTCTGACCCTTATCCACGTCGAAGTGGAAGTGTTCGTACATCAATTCCTGCGATTCACCGGAATCATCAATTTCTTCGTCGGAATTATGAGTATTACCTGGGTCTATCATCTGGCAATTATCAACTTTTTGTTGGCAGTAAAAATCTTGCTACCAATAATTCTTACAATGTATGTTCCAGAGGGAAGGTTCGAAATATCAACCTGTGTGCCGTAATCCTGCGATTTTACGAGCTGTCCGGCCAGATTAAAGATTTTTACACTCAACTTTTCAGCATAGGTTTCAGTTGATATTTGGAAGTAGCAGCTAGCTGGATTTGGGAATATGTTGAAATCGTTAGGTTGTTCGTTTGTGGGTATTGCAGTTGGTGTACCATAAATTTCTCCGAAAACGGGGCGGAGCATTAGCGAACCCTCGAATTGGGTGTTAACCCATTGCCCGCTAATGTTGTAGAAGAGTTTGCTGCTGCTGTTTTGGTTTTGGTCAAAACCAACATTCAGCATGTCGGTTGTGGTTTGCATCCATCCAATGTAGAAGGTTCCGGCGTCAAGCCATAAGGAATCCTCCAGCTCGAAGGATTCAAATTTATTGAGCTCATCGGAGAAAGATGGTCTGAGGCCAAGTTGCTCGTAGAGCAATTCTCCTGGTTTTCCATTGTTGTCGCCCCAAACTCGGAGTCTAAAGTATTTCTGGTTGGCGTCGTTGTAGGTTCGGTTGAAGTACATGTTAACGGCTACCAGCAAATCGGGTTTGTAGTTGGTGAATTTAACGGCAACCATGCCGTTTTGGGTTCCTTCACCGTAAAGGCCATAGCCACTTTCGGCCGTTCCATCGTCGTATGAGTAGTAGTTTTTAAACTCCTGAACGTAGCGGATTGTATCGTTCCAACGAAGGTGGTAGGTTTCAGGATTAAAGTCGGTAATAAGGTAACTGGTGTACTCAAACTTGGCAGAATCGGGCCAAACTGAAGTGAAATCGTACAGGAAATTGCGGAATAGTTCAACCCTGCTGTACGGGAAAATGTTCTCGGCTCCCTGCGAGAAGTTGTATACATCGTTGTTTGAGAGATTCTTGATCGAAAACCTTCGGGTTACGTTCCACGTTTGGTTTCCCAGGTTCTGGTAGAAAACGGTGAAAGTTAAGGGGTCGTTTATCTCGTTTTCCTGCGCCATATCGAAATGCTTCCATGGAATTGATTGGTAACTGTTCAGTATCGACTCCATTGGCTTGTAGAAGGTAATGTCGTTCAGAATGGTGTCCTTGTAGGTTCTTTGCCTGTCGAGCCAAACAATATCGATATTCCAGTGGTCGGAGTTTCCTCTGAGCCCTGGAACGTGGGTATTCTCTGGAAGTGACGCCAGGTTTCTAAACCTGAACTGGAAATTCTCGCTAAGGAAACGCTCCCCGGTAATGGGAAAGTGAACCATATGAAAGGTTCTGTTCAGTGTGTCGGAAACGTAACTTGTGGAACGGTTTGGGAGAATTCGATTTTCCTCATCGAGTTTGTTCTGGGAAAAATCAACCGAGGCTGACCAAACGTTTTCCCAGCTACCGGTTGAAGAATCATAAAAATCGAGGATTAGCGAATCCTGCGTTTGGGGCTGATTTCCATTGCCTTGTGGTTGGTACCAGAAGGTTAGGTAAATGGTTGTATCGCCCGGGAAGTTTAGGTTTACCGAATTTGAAGTAAGCGTATCTGCTGCCGACTGGTAAATTGACAGGTTTGGGTAAAGGTTACCATCGCTACCAATGGCATCGAAAGTAGCAACTCCGGTTGTTCTCGAATTAATTGCGTAAGCGGTATTAACCAGAACGTTTCGGTTTTCCCAAAGGCTTTCGGTTGGATAGGAAAGACCCCTCGAAAAATCGTCGAAAAAGGGAAGCTCAACAGAATTTTTTGAGCTTCGTGCTTGGTTCGGGTTCAAAGTTGCGGGTGTAGAAGTTACGCCAACCAAAATTTCGCCACCATTCTGCGCAAATGCGCAAAATATGGTAAATAGGAACAGAGGCGTTATTGCTAATTTTCTTATCATTCCAAAATTTCCTCTTCAATTTCAGGGTACGTTACCTTTTTTTCAGCTTCCTTCTCCTCTTTCTTCTTGTCCTCCTCAAGCACAGGAATTCTCGATTCGTTAAGGGTTAGCCATAAATCTACCCTTGCCCCAAACGAAACAGAAGTTTCGCCAACGGGATTTGGGTACTGACTGTAAACCTTTGCCTCCATGCTATCGCGGTGATTTGCAATTGTGGCGTCGAAGGTAAGCTTACCCATATTTAACGAAGCATCAATTAAAACATTGCGTGCCTGTGAAGCTGTTAGTCCAATTACCCGTGGAAGAGGCGTTTTTCTGTTTGAGAAACCCTTGCCCAACAGCAAGTTAACCTTTGAACCCTTTGGAATTTTTGTACCTGGTTCAATTGTTTTTCCTTCGAAATGCTGCTCAAGCACGTTATTTACAGCAATATCAGGAGTAAACGAAAGCGTTCCAATTGACAAACCCTGTAGCTCAAGGATTGATTTCGCCTGACGCAGAGTAACCCCCACAATATCTGGCATTTCAACCATTAGCGGTTTAAGAGCGTTAATGGTAACAAAAACTCTTCGGTTAGGTTTAACGTAGGTTTCGGGGTTTGGATTCTGGTCAATTACCGAGCCGGGTTCGCGGGTAAGAATGTATACCGAATCGGAAACCTCAATTCTCAGCTTCTTATCCTTGGCAATTTCACGCACCTCATATATTGAAAGGCCAGCAAAATCGGGCACAGGAAAGCCTTGCCCGTGCCTTGTGAAGAAGTGAAGGAAGGCAAAAAAGAATAGTATAAAACCCAGTACAATTGCTCCGGCAATGAGCGGGCTTTTTACCACAGGGTAATTGAATATTTTTTTGAAGAAATCCTTAATTCTTTGCATGTTTCCTGTGTTAGTATGTTGTTGTTTGCATTACAATTGAACTAACGACAAAAGTATAATTTTATCGCTAAACACAGGTAAAACTAAGCAATATTAATATTAGTTATTTCAATTTCAGAATGAGAGTGTAAGAGAAAAACCTTGCGTTGTAAGGTTAACATTTTCAGCAATCCGGTAAAAGTTGCTGGTTTGTTTTGTTTGGTACTAGAAATTGTGTTTATTATTTCAATTATTTTGTATTCATTTTTAACCTTTAGAGTTATTAAAAACACCTAGTTTATAAAATTGATTTATGCTAGTTTTTTTTTATATAAATATCTTTTGTAATTCACAAAACAAATCTTAATTTTGTAACCATTGTGTAAGGATTAATAATGTGGTTATATGAAAGAATACTTATCATTATCTGAAACTGCTGAAATTGTTGGTAAGAGTAAAGAAACTTTACGAAGGTGGGACAAAGAAGGTATTTTGGTTGCTGTTAGAGAACCAGTTTCAAATTATAGAGTATATAAAAAATCAGATGTTCAAACACTTTTAGGAAATTTATTTCCTGATATTATTAATGATAAGGTTTCTAATTACGTTAAACCAGAAAACTCATATACTGTAATTGAACTTTTTGCTGGTGCAGGAGGCTTGGCTCTGGGGCTTGAAAAAGCTGGTCTAAATTGTGTTGCATTAAATGAGATTGACAAGTGGGCATGTCAGACTCTCAGGTTAAACCGCCCCAAATGGAATGTTCTAGAAGGTGATATTAAGAATTTTAATTTTATTGATTTAAAAAACAAGGTTGATGTTGTAACCGGAGGATTCCCTTGTCAAGCATTTAGTTATGCTGGGAAAAAACTCGGTTTTAATGATGCGAGAGGCACACTCTTTTATGAATTTGCAAGGGTTGTTCAAGAGGTAAATCCAGCTATTTGTTTGGGTGAAAATGTTCGTGGATTATTAAGCCACGAAAACGGCAAAACATTACAAGGAATGATTTCTGTCCTTGATGAAATTGGCTATAATGTAGTTCCAGTTAAAGTTCTTAAAGCAATAAATTTTCGAGTTCCACAAAAAAGGGAACGATTAATACTAATTGGAATAAGAAAAGATATTAATATTAGCTACGATTACCCAAAACCTCACAATAAAGTATTCACTTTAAAGGATGCATTAAAAAAAGGAGAGTTATTTAATTGTGACGTTCCTCAATCAGATGGTGCCAAGTATCCAAAAAACAAGAAAAAAGTTCTTGATTTAGTTCCACCTAGTGGTTATTGGCGTGACCTTCCTCTTGATATACAAAAGGAATACATGGGAGGTAGTTTCTACTTAGGAGGTGGAAAAACAGGTATGGCAAGAAGGATTGGATGGGATGAGCCATCGTTAACATTAACCTGTAGCCCTGCTCAGAAACAAACAGAAAGATGCCATCCTGATGAAACTCGTCCATTTACAGTCAGAGAATATGCTCGTATTCAAACTTTTCCCGATGATTGGAGTTTTTCTGGTCCAATTTCGCAGCAATACAAACAAATTGGGAATGCTGTGCCAGTTAATCTTGGAGAAGAGATAGGTTTTTCTATTGTAAAGTTTCTGAATGAATTTTATTCTATGAAAAATCAAAAAGCGGTGAACTTCTAATTTCTTCTGCCAAATCACCACAACCTCTATTAATCAAATTTTTTGTGTCTATACTGTTAATACTTTTATGTAACTCGGTAACTAGTACGTTGTAGAAGTTTGGGAAACCAGTAACTCTGTGCCAAAAATCCTTCCCAATAATCACAGGATGAACCTTATCAATTATTTTATAATGCATACTTAGTTCACTTTTCTCCCCGTATAAAACTCCAACTATAAAATCAGAATTACAAATGCCTTCAAATGCTTTATTGGTTCTAGCTAAATTTATTGTTTTTGTAAACTTCTGAATTAAAGGTTTTACATCTTCAGAATTGATTGTGTTTGGGCCAGATTTCAATTGACACCACTTTTTTCTTTTGTCAATTTTATCAACAAATTCAATGTCCATGCCTTTTATGAGAGAACCATTTGCTAATCTTAATTCAACAAACATATTCTGAATTCTTGTTCCAAAAGATGTATTTATTGAAGTTCCAAGTACTCTTGGGTAAAATAAGGCCTTTGCAACACCCTCGGGACTGTAATTGCCTTCAAGTACCTTAGAAAGATATTTTAATACAATTGGGTTTATGTTGTAGGATTTTAATTTTGAGTTCTTTTTAAGTGACGATTCTATATGATTATTGAAAA
>ERZ795048.197-NODE-197-length-66411-cov-6.676487_pt1 | contig 66411 bp, 59 predicted proteins | sample MGYA00375132_ERZ795048 | MGnify/ENA primary metagenome ERZ795048 (study PRJEB30177, sample SAMN05720225) | activated sludge metagenome | isolation source: Anaerobic digester | place: Hong Kong | collected 2014-12-17 ...
ATGTTCCGGGGTAATCTCAGGTTGAATCTGGTAATTAAGAAATGATTAAAATCCATTATTCATATCTTTGTTGAAAGCTGATCAGTCTCCCGGAGAATAGCGGAAATTTTGCCTGTAAGAGCTCTTCTGGAGTATTCAGGATGAGTGACAAACCGATCTGTTTCTTTTTTAATCATTAACCCGTTAATATAGAAGTAAATACCTTCTTCATCCTTTACGTCAAATAAACCTTTATGCCCGCACTGTTTAAGATGAAAGGCAGCATCACCATTTAGTGGTCCGATGTAAAGGACTGGTTTGCCTGCGGCCAGGTATTCAAATGTTTTACCCGGAGTTATGGCCTCATTGTTTTTATGCGAAGGAATAAGGAGGAGGAGAACAGAGGAGTTACACATAAAATCAACAGCTTTCCCATGATCAGTATAAGGGATAAAAACGACTTTGTCGGGGTTTATTTGACTTGCTATTTTACTCCTGACATTTTCAGGAACATATCCTACAAATCTCAAAACGAAATCTTTTCCCTCTTTCTCTAATCTTTGTAATGCTTTCAGTAATGAGTTTAGAGGGTAAGACTCAGAAATAGTACCGGTATATGTTACAGTAAATCTTTTCGGGTCACATTTGCTTATTTTTTCAAAATCCTCTTCATCGAATCCGTTAGGGATAACCCTTATCTTTTCATTTATTCCGGCAGCCTTTGATGCAAAAGAATCTGCAAGATTATTACCTACTGTAATGATACGGTCAGCTGTTTGTAAAACACTTTTTTCATAATATCTGTCGATCATTTTTGAGATAGGAGTCGGATAAAAAAGTTCGTAATAATAAATGTCGGTCCATGAGTCCCTGAGGTCAGAAACCCAAAATAATGAAGGTATTTTTCTTTTTATTTTCAGTCCGATGAGTTGAGATGAATGGGGAGGGCTGGTAGTTATTATAGTATGGATTTTTTCTTTTCGGATAATCTCAAGAGCAGCTTTTATGGCAAATCTGTTCCATCCTTTTCTTGGATCAGGGATGAAAAAATTACCTCTCAGGAAGCGGGATATTTTAGTAAAAAAAGTATTATTGTTGTTTCCTGCGAAGCCTGCTGATGGCACTTTAGATTTATCCTTTTTATACAGTCTGAACCAGTCAGTGGCTTTTACTCTGTATATTTTCAGTTCTTTGGGAATATCCTTACCGAGAGTGAGGTCAAGAGCAGGGTAAGTGGCATAATGAGGATCGACGGTTAATATCACCGGTTCATAACCATATTGATGCAGATATTTTGAAAACTTAAGCCATCTTTGTACACCTGCGCCTCCTGCTGGAGGCCAATAATAGGTTACGATAAGGACCTTATCCATTTCAAAGCATTTTTAACAAGCTTGCGATGCTTACTTTTTCTGCAATGATATCTTTTAAACGGGATATTTTTACTCTTTCCTGTAACATTGAGTCACGGTATCTTATTGTAACCGTATCGTCATCGACTGTTTGATGGTCGATAGTAATACAATAGGGAGTCCCTATGGCGTCCTGTCTTCGGTAACGTCTTCCTATTGAATCTTTATCGTCGTACTGGCAGTTGAAATCAAAACGCAGAAGGTGTATTATTTTCTCAGCTATCTCAGGTAGTCCGTCTTTTTTTACCAGAGGCATAACAGCAAGTTTGACAGGAGCGAGAAAAGAAGGGAGTTTCATGACTGTTCTTGTATCTGTTGTCCCGTTTTCTTTGATTATTTCTTCTTCCCGGAGGGCGGCTGAGATAATTTGAAGGAACATTCTGTCAACTCCTATGGATGTTTCGATAACATAAGGGATATATGATTCTCCTTTTTCAGGATCGAAATACTGCATTTTTTTACCGCTGAATTCCTGATGTTGTTTCAGGTCAAAGTCTGTTCGTGAATGGATACCTTCCACTTCTTTGAATCCAAACGGGAATTTATATTCTATATCTGTTGCTGCATTTGCATAATGTGCCAGTTTGGTATGATCGTGGAAACGGTAGTTTTCCTCGCCGTATCCGAGAGCGGTATGCCATTTCATTCTAATATTTTTCCAGTGCCTGAACCAGTCGAGTTCATTGCCTGGCTGAACAAAAAACTGCATTTCCATCTGTTCAAATTCTCTCATTCTGAAAATGAACTGACGGGCTACTATCTCATTACGGAAAGCTTTTCCTATCTGAGCTATACCAAACGGTATTTTCATCCTTCCCGTTTTCTGAACATTCAGGAAATTAACAAAAATACCCTGAGCTGTTTCCGGACGAAGATATACCTTGCTGGCTCCATCTGCGGTTGACCCCATTTCGGTTGCAAACATCAGATTAAACTGTCTTACTTCAGTCCAGTTACGGGATCCGGATATAGGGCAAACAATATCATTATCCAGGATGATCTGCCTTAATTCCTTCAGATCAGTAGCATTCATAGCCGTGGAATAGCGGGAGTTGATTTCATCTGCTTTAGTCTGATTTGCAATTACTCTGGCATTTGTTTGCCTGAATTTATTTTCATCAAAAGCATCTCCGAATTTAGTGCGGGCTTTCTCAATTTCCTTGCTGATCTTATCTTCAATTTTAGCTATATGTTCCTCAATCAGTACATCAGCTCTGTATCTCTTTTTGGAATCTTTATTATCAATAAGGGGATCATTGAATGCGTCTACATGGCCTGAAGCTTTCCATATTGTCGGATGCATAAATATTGCAGAATCAAGTCCTACAATATTTTCATTAAGCAAAACCATACTGTCCCACCAGTATTTTTTAATGTTATTCTTCAGTTCCACGCCGTACTGTCCATAGTCATAAACGGCACTCAGACCGTCATATATCTCACTTGACGGGAAAATATATCCGTATTCTTTACAGTGGGCTATAAGCTTCTTAAAAACATCTTCCTGAGCCATATTGTGTTGCTTGATCATTAACGGAAGGCAAAAGTATATCAAAAACTTTGGTTTTACAATTCTTTATAATCTTTGCGAAAATGTTGTGACTTAATTGTAGTTGAGCGGTTAAGCAATAATGTGATTGTTTCTTTAGGCTTCAGTGCAATCAATTTGTATCTTTGATCCTCGTTGATAAACATTTCTGAAATGAAAAAAAGAACAGATTTTCTTGTTATAGGCTCAGGGATAGCAGGACTGACATTTGCAATGGAAGCTTCCAGATTCGGTAAAGTGAGTATTATAACCAAAGCCGCTCTGGGTGATTCTAACACAAGATATGCCCAGGGAGGTATTGCAGCTGTTTTCCGTGAACCGGATAATTTTGAGAAACATATAAATGACACGCTTATTGCCGGTGATGGTTGTGGTGATGAAGCTGTGGTTAGGATGGTAGTCAGTGAAGCTCCTGACAGAATCAGGGATCTGATAAAGCTGGGAGTGCCTTTTGACAAGACAGGGGATGGTATTTATGATCTTGCAAAAGAGGGAGGGCATTCAGAGTACAGGATTTACATTATAAAGACAAGACAGGAGAAGCAATTCAGACTACCTTAATGCAAAAGGTAAAGAAGAATCCTAATATTGAGATATTTGAAAATCATTTTGCCATAGAGTTTCTTACACAACATCATCTGGGAGAGGTTATAAAACGTAATTACCCGGGAATAAAATGTTTTGGGGCCTATGTTGCCGATCTGAATAATAAAAAAGTCATCACTTTTTTGTCAAAGGTAACGATAGTGGCAACAGGAGGAATAGGTAATGTGTATCTCACGACAACTAATCCTGAGATTGCCACTGGAGACGGGATAGCTATGGCCTACAGGGCTAAAGGTACCATAGAGAATATGGAGTTTGTACAGTTTCATCCTACTTCATTGTATGATCCAGGTGTGCGGCCATCTTTTCTCATTACTGAGGCGCTGAGGGGTTATGGTGCTGTTCTGAAGAACATGGCTGGCGAAAACTTTATGAAGAGATATGACAACAGGGGCTCTCTTGCTCCCCGCGATATTGTTACCAGGGCTATAGATAATGAGATGAAGATATGGGGAGATGACCATGTCTGGCTGGATTGTACTCATCTTGACTCCAATGGGCTGAGAGATCATTTTCCAAATGTATATGAACATTGTTTGTCGCGGGGAATTGATATCACAAAGGATATGATACCGGTTATCCCTGTCCAGCATTACTCCTGTGGCGGTATAAAAGTGGACATGGATGGCCAGAGTAATATTGACAGGCTTTATGCTATAGGAGAGGTTTCTTCCACAGGTCTTCACGGAGCAAACCGTCTTGCATCAAATTCATTGATAGAAGCAGCTGTTTATGCTTACAGAGCTGCTTTCCACTCAGGCAACCGTATCAAAGAACTCACTTTTGAGGAAGCTATACCTAATTGGGACTATAAAGGTACTTCTCATCTTGAGGAAATGGTCCTCATTACACAAAGCATTAAAGAGGTACAGATGATAATGAGTAATTATGTGGGAATTGTAAGATCTGATCTGCGGCTTCACAGAGCTCTGGTAAGAATGGAGATACTTTATGAAGAGACAGAAAGTCTCTTTAAAAGGTCTCTTATTTCGAAAAAGATATGTGAACTGAGAAATATCATCAATGTTGGCTACATTATAATAAAACAGGCACAAAACAGAAAGGAGAGTATCGGCCTTCATTATTCTATAGATTACCCGAAAAAAAATACGCCGGACCCTTTCCCTAATGTCCGTTCTCTTGGTTCCGAACTATAAAAATCATTCAGTATGAATCATCTTGAATCATCCTTTATCGGTAAGAATGCTTTTTGGAGATATTTTGTAATGCTCATAACAGTATTTGCGGCCACTAATACCATTGGAGCAATTCCTCTGTTGTTGGGGATAGGTATCAAATCAGTCAGTGATCCGGAAATGATGGAACGCTTATCTGCTGATCCCGGGAACCTGAGTCAGCTGGGTTTTGATGCAAATATAAGCCTGATTCTTAATGTTTTCCCTTTTATTGTTGGCCTGGCAGCCTTTCTTCTTTTGATGAAACCATTAAATGACAGATCGTGGAAAATGGTCATTAATGGTACCGATTCTTTCCGCTGGAAAAAATTCTTTATTGCAGCTCTGGTGTGGATTTTCCTTTCAACAGTATATCTGTTTGTATTTATTAAAATGGATCCTTCTAATTTTTCTCTAAACAATACATCTTCATCTCTCCTGATCCTGGCTCTGGTCTCTATGCTTTTGATACCATTTCAGGCCTCATTTGAAGAGATTATTTTCAGAGGATACCTGATGCAGGGTTTTACAGTTTTATTCAGGAACAGGTTTTTTCCGCTTATCATCACCGCATTATTGTTTGGTCTTATGCATGGATTGAATCCTGAGGTGAAAGCATTTGGTTTCTGGGTCATGATGCCACAGTATATTCTTTTTGGCCTTATATTCGGGCTTATCACTCTTCTTGATGATGGTATTGAAGCTGCAATGGGTGCGCATACAGCAAATAATGTGTTCCTTCTTATAATGAATACTAATGAATCATCTGCCTTACAGTCGGATGCACTCTATGTACAACATACAATCTATCCCTGGGTGGAGTTTGCTGCCTTATTTATAATGGGTTTTCTTGCAATTATGATTCTTAAAAGACTGTTTAAATGGGATAATCTTTCTTTTTTAGCAGGTCGTGTTGAGAAGGCTGAAAGGCCGGATCATATTTCATAGACAGCACTGGTGTCTTCGCTTCGGTAATCACCCCACCGGTTTCTGATCTCAAAAATTATTTCAGTTATCTCTTCAACTTCTGTTGTAGTAAGCAAGCGTAAACGTGTTTCTTTGAAATTGGGCAATCCTTTGAAATAATTCGAGAAATGACGCCTCATTTCATATATAGCCCTTTTTCCCTCTTTGAATTGCAAAGATTTCTTGAGATGAGTGAGAGCCAACTCAGCTTTTTCATTGACTGTTGGTTCCGGAAGCAGTTCTCCGGTCATGAGATAATGTTTTATATCTCTGAAGATCCATGGTCTTCCTACTGATGCCCGGCCAATCATAATACCGTCAACACCATATTTGTCAAACATTTCTTTTGCCTTTACAGGAGAATCAATATCCCCGTTACCAATAACAGGGATAGTCATTCGCGGGTTATTCCTGACCTCTCCAATGAGAGTCCAGTCAGCTTTCCCTTTGTAAAGCTGAGCACGTGTCCTCCCATGTACAGTGATTGCACTGATACCTGTATCCTGTAACTGTTCTGCCAGTTCCACAATATTCCTTGATTCATCATCCCAGCCGATCCTTGTTTTTACAGTAACAGGGATACTGACAGCTCTGACAATCGCCCTGGTCATCTCTATCATAAGAGGAATATTTCTTAGCATTCCTGCTCCGGCCCCTCTGTTGGAAATTTTTCTTACAGGGCAACCAAAATTAATGTCAATAAGATCAGGTTTTGCTTTTTCTGCCATCATGGCTGCTTCAACCATCGATCCAATCAAATGACCGTAGATCTGAATGCCGATAGGCCTTTCATATTCATAAATGTTTAGCTTCTGAACACTTTTTTTCCCATCTCTTATTAGTCCCTCAGAGGAAATAAATTCAGTGTACATTAAATCAGCCCCATTCATTTTGCAGATCATCCTGAATGAAGGATCGGTGATATCCTCCATCGGAGCAAGAAAAAGAGGACGTTCACCAAGAGATATATTACCAATTGTCAAAACCTGATTATTTTTGCCTGTGTTATTTTATCAAAATGTATTATTGGACATTCCTGTCAGGGACATTTACCAAAGCCGTTTTCTCGTTTTTCCTGTAAAAGTAAACCACACCATAATCTTCACATCTGACTTTTTTAATGTCATCAGGCAGTGAACTGAAACTTTTTTCAATCTCATTCCATGTTTCCAGTATTATCTCATCGGCCTCCTTACGCATACTGCTTGTTTGTTCTGCCAAATCAGAAGTCTTTTTTATCAAGACCTGACGCGAATTATACAGATCAATGAAATTCTCAAAACGAACTTTTACTACTGCAATGGTAGGATTGGTAACAGGACTGCCCCCTTCCCTTAGTCTTATTTCCTCACCTTTAATAATTTTATTACCCCAGGTAAAAAGATCTTTTTCATTATGTACCACAGGAATTGTAAGCTCTTTAGCTGATAGTCCGTAAAACGATCTTGCACTGGCAGGCATCTCTCCCCTGTATATGGCCATATTCAATACTCTGACAAAATGTGTAAGGTATATTTTTGCCTTACGAAATGCTTCCTGGAACTCCTTACTTCTGGAATTCTGTGATGCCATAGCCATACGGTATATCTGGATATGATTTTCGAAAAGAGTAATAAACTTTTGTAAAACAACAATTATTCTTGCGGGATAAGCCAGATATGAAGGTGGTACTTCTTTCCCTTTTTCAAGAGCCCTTTTTATGGCTCTGATACGTGCTGCATCAGTATTCGGTAATCTGCGGTATGGCATCTGTAAAAAAGTATTGATATGAGAATGATTTTTTGCGAATATAATAATTATATAATTCTTAATAATGCTATTCGCAGAATGTGTCAGATAATTTTTTATTTTATGAGAATACAGAGTTATTTAATACTTTTTTATGAATATCAGAAATCATTAATAATATTTACGAAATCGCTTGAAAATCAATTTATTTACCCCTACCCCAAGGGGAGTAAATTGATTTTGACTTCGTCGAGCTCTCCCGACAAGTCGGGATCGGTTCTTCGCTCCCCCTGGGGCCGGGGTAGACGAAGAAAATCAATGAAATATTGTGTATGATTCCTGATACTCATAATACTTTTTTATGAATAGCCGTAGAAATATTCGGAGGATTATAGTATTGTTTAGTATATTTATAAATGGTATTTTAACGGAAAGCTTAATAATAAAAACAACAAATAGTTATGTTTGAGAGAGAGATATATATTAAAAGAAGGGAAGCGCTTCACAAAAAGGTAGAATCGGGAATAGCAATATTTCCGGGTAATAATGAAGCGCCAATGAATTATCCCGCCAATAGTTATCAATTCAGGCAGGATAGTGATTTTCTTTATTTTTTCGGTCTTGATCTTCCCGGTTTTGCAGGTTTGATGGATTTTGATTCGGGGAATGATTATTTATTCGGAAATGATTTTGATCTGGATGACATTATATGGATGGGGCCACAGCCTACAGTAAAAGAGCTGGCACATAAATGTGGAATAAAATCCATATTGGCTTTCACAGAGCTGGAAGGAACAGTAAGAAAAGCATTATCGGAGAAGCGTAAGATCCATTATCTGCCTCCATACAGAGGAGAGACAAAAATGCTATTGGGCTCTTTGTTGAAAGAGAATCCCTGCAGCATGAATAACTCTGGTTCTGAAGAGCTGATTAAAGCAGTTGTTTCTTTAAGATCAGTAAAAGGGGAAGAAGAGATAGAAGAAATTGAGAGAGCAGTTAATACTGCATATGAAATGCATGTAACAGCAATGGAAATGTGCAAAGAGGGTGTTATTGAGAAGGAGATCGCAGGAGTTATAGAAGGTCTTGCACTTGCAAGAGGAAAGGGCATTTCTTTTCCGGTTATATTAAGTATTAATGGGCAAACTCTTCATAATCATTATCATGGTAATATATTAAGAAAAGGCAGGATGATGGTTGTTGATGCAGGGGCTGAGTCGGAACTTCATTATGCCTCTGATATTACAAGAACAACACCTGTTGGAGGCAGGTTCAGCCAGTTACAGAAAGAGATATACGAAATTGTTCTGAGAGCCAATATGGAGGCTATAAAAAAAGCTGTTCCGGGAGGCTCAAATTTAGATACTCATTTAACAGCATGCAGGGTGATCGCCTCTGGGTTAAAAGAAACGGGGCTGATGAAAGGCGACATTGATGAGGCAGTTGCAGAAGGAGCTCATGCTCTGTTTATGCCACACGGTATCGGACATATGATGGGTCTGGATGTACATGACATGGAGGCTCTTGGAGAAAACTACGTCGGTTATAATGCTCAGGTGAAGAGAAGCAATCAGTTTGGTCTTTCCTTTCTCAGGTTTGCTTTGCCCTATAAAAAGGGACATGTTTTTACAATTGAGCCAGGAATATATTTTATTCCGGAACTGATAAACAAATGGCGTTCTGAAAAAATATTCACGGATTTTATTAATTACAGTAAACTGGATAATTTTATGGAATTTGGAGGAATACGTATTGAAGATGATGTCCTTATTACCAGCGATGGTAACGAGGTATTGGGCAGACCGATACCTAAAACGGTCAGCGAAATTGAATCAATATGTTCATGATTGACATAGATATACAAAAAAATATATCCCCGGAGTTCAAGTTGTCATTCCTGTTTATACCGGCCTGGTAGACTACCGGAGTGTGGGTTTTGATATATCAATGATGTGGAAGCCGACAGATTGGAGATACTCACGGTTCCTTAATAATAATTACCGTATTAATCAGTAATCTGCCAGGAGGCTGTATGCAAACCACAACACGGGTGCCTGCCCATGGAGATCACCGGTAACAGTAGGCCTGTTGAGATAAAAATTAACATCATCGCTTTTGGGAGTCCCGACACAAACATTGCTGATCTTACCTTCTTCATTTATATAATCCGTCAGTGAATTCCATGCTTTTAAATAAGCATCTCTGTATGCTTCACCTTTCAGAATGCCTTTTTTTGACCCAATAGTCATTGCATATCCGAACATTGCTGTTGATGAAGTCTCTTTGAAAGAATTTTTATTGTCAATCAACTGGTGCCACATACCATCCTCTGACTGGTATTCAAGTAAGGCATTCATCATTTTCCTGTATCCTTCCATAATTGGTGTATAGTGAATGTTTGATTCAGATAATTCCGAGAGTAATTCAGCAAAACCTGCAGCTACCCAGCCATTGCCTCTTCCCCAGTAGAACGGAGCATTCTCTCCATGATAAAACAGACCGTTTGGCTGCTGAAGTTTTTGTATATATGTATCTGTTTCAAGTGCAGCTCTTTCAAGATAGACTATCTCCCCGGTTGTACGATAGGCCTGGATCTGCAGTGCAGCTATCATCCATATATCATCAATCCAGTATCTGGTCTGATTTGTAAGACCATCCGGCAGAGGTTCTTCCCACTGACCCATGGCCAGGTTAAGACCCTGATCAAGAAAACGTTTTTCTTTATTGTGGCGATACAACTCAAGAGGCAATATCCCATAGACATTTACGTCAACATGATTTGCAGTATTTTCTATTTCTTCATCAAGAACTCTCATATAGCGGTCAGACAGTGACTTAAGACGTTCTTCATCATCAAGGAAACCAGCCAGTCTCACAGCTCCAAACCCGGCACATGCTTCGGCATAATGGACTGCCCGTACAGTACCGGTGTTATACATCATGAAATCAGGTCTGGAAAGGAGATCATCGATAACCTGCCTTCCAATTAATTCAGGATCTTTCTCTTCAGGAAAAGTAAGTTTGTCTGTAGCAGGTTTAACTGACCGGTTGCATGCAGCAAAAAAAGTCAGAAATATAACAGAGCTTAACAGGTAACGGAATAAATTCATGATACTTTGGTTTTTATGTTTATGATTTGAATGCAGAAAACATTGTTATACTGTAATATTGATGCCAGGCCGGGTAAATTCCTTTAATTTGGCATAATCTACAATTAAAAATACTATTTTTATTGGTCTAATTTTAATTTTATTCTGTGAAATACTTCTGCAAATCCGGAATAAGATATTGAAATAATGACAGAGTTTTCAATAATTGAACATATTCATAAACATAAATAATACAAAAATTGCTGCACAGCCAGAAGATTTTTCAAATGTGAAGGAGGGTATTATTTTCTTCATTTACAATAAAATAAGAATTAAAAAAATATGAAAACATGAAAATGACAGTTGCTGAACTTGAGAAGATGGCAGCTATACTCAGGCTGAATATTGTTAAAATGGTAGGAGTTGGTCAGAAAGGTCATCTTGGGGGATCATGTTCGTTAAGTGAGATAGTATCGGTACTTTATTTCTCTAAGATGAGGCATAATCCGGATAATCCGAAATGGGAAGACCGTGACAGATTTATTCTGAGTAAAGGACATGCTGCTTTGATACAATATGCTGCTCTTGCTGAGCTTGGGTATTTCCCGAAAGAGGAAATTTATAATGTAAAAAAACTTGGAGCTATGTTGCAGGGACACCCTGATATGAAGACCACTCCGGGTATTGAAGGCAATACCGGCTCATTGGGGCAGGGTCTTTCAATGGCATGCGGGATGGCAGCAGGGTTGAAAATTGATAAGAAAGACAGTAAAGTATACTGTATTATCGGAGACGGGGAAATAGCAGAAGGGCAGATATGGGAAGCTGCGTTGTCTGCGGCCTGGTATAAACTGGATAACCTTTATGTATTTCTTGATTGTAATAAACTGATGGCCACCGGTCCTATAACGGATCGCTATAATACAAATCCGCATATTGATAAATGGAAAGCATTTGGTTGGCATGTATCCGATATTGACGGACACAATATTAAGGAAATAACGGAAGCACTTGATGAAGCGGAAAAGGTGAGTGCTAAACCAAAAATAATCATTGCACGCACTGTAAAAGGAAGGGGTATATCTTTTGCGGAAAATGTTGCAGCTTTTCACAATGGGGAGCTGACAAAAGAAGAGTTTGAAAAAGCGTGTGCAGAATTAGAAAATTAAACAATATTCTTATGAATTATCAGAATCCAAGACAGGTTTACGGAGAGACATTGCTTGAACTGGGCCGGAAAAATGAAAATATTGTGGTCCTTGAAGCTGATTTGGGAAAATCGACAATGACTGTCCTTTTTGAGCAGGAGTTTCCTGAGAGATTTTTTGAAATGGGTATTGGAGAAGCAAATATGACATCTTTTGCTGCAGGACTTTCTCTTACCGGTAAAATTGCATTTACTAATTCTTTTGCTGTTTTTGCAGCAGGAAGATCATTTGATCAAATACGTCAGGGTATATGTATTCCAGGTCTTAATGTTAAGATCATAGGCTCGAGTGCCGGACTTTCAGATTTTGGTGATGGTGCTACTCACCAATCAGTGGAAGACACATCCATTATGTGCGCCATTCCTAATATGACTGTTCTTGTGCCTGCCGATGGCATAGAAACAAGGAAGATGACAGAAAAAATTGCAGAGTATCATGGTCCGGTATATATGCGGATAAACAGACATGATCTGCCGGATCTTTTTCCCGAAGAAACAGAATTTGAAATAGGTAAACCTTATCAGATCTGTGAAGGCAGCGATTTTGTTGTTTTTGCAAATGGCATAATGGTTTCAAAAGCCATGGCTGCAGCTGAACAACTGGCAAAAGAAAATATTTCGTTAAGAGTTGTAAATGTGAGTTCTCTTAAACCAATAGACGAAGAGGAGATAAAGAGGATGGCTCATGGCATGAAGGGTATTGTTACAGCAGAAGAACATTCAGTTATTGGCGGGCTTGCCAGTATTATCTCCTTTATATTGCGGGGCAACGGAATACCCATAATGACAGTTGGAATAAATGACAGATTCGGACAATCAGCTCATAATTACGGAGAACTCCTGGAAGAGTATAATCTTACATCTGAAGCTATTGTTAAAGCTGTAAAGGCTGTTTGAAAAAATTATAAGGAACAAGCCGGAATGGATGAAGTACAGAAACAAATCAAAAAATGTATTTTGCGGGCTATTTCTTTGCCGCTTTCATTTAAAGTATTTATGATCAAGTGTGTACTATTTAACTGTAAAGGCTAATGTTATTATTGATTGTACTATTATTATGTATTTTCTTCATAGTTTTTTCTTCTACAAAGTTAAAGCTTCATTCTTTTCTTGCTCTGTTGTTTGCTGCACTGGGTTTTGGATTATTCACAGGGATGCCTCTAAATCTCATAGTTGAGTCGATCAATACAGGCTTTGGTAATACTCTGGGATATATAGGTATAGTTATTGTTGCGGGAACCATTATTGGTGTTTTTCTGGAATATTCCGGTGGGGCATATACTCTTGCTGACAAGATCCTGAAGATAATAGGAGAGAAACGTGTAACTCATGCAATGGCAATAATCGGATGGTTTGTCAGTATTCCTGTATTTGCAGATTCGGGATTCGTTATTCTTTCTCCATTGAACAAAGCCTTATCAAAGAGGGCAAATATTTCTCTGGCCGGGCCTGCTATTGCACTGAGTCTGGGTCTTATAGCCACCCATTGTCTGGTGCCACCCACACCAGGCCCTATTGCTGCTGCAGGGATTATCGGAGCTAATCTTGGACTGGTTATTCTTTTTGGAGTTATTGCCAGTTTTATTGCTCTTTTCTTCGGATGGTTATTTTCCGTAAAGGTAGCGGCAAGGGTACACATTGATCCTAATCCTGAAATAACACAGGAAGAGATAGATATTAAAATGAAAGAAGCTCCCTCAGCATTTAAGGCACTGACTCCTATATTTTTACCAATTATTCTGATAGTAATGAAGTCGATCTCCGATTTTCCAACGAATCCTTTTGGTGAAGGGTCAGCAAAGGCTGTTCTCGGATTTTTGGGAGAACCCGTAATAGCCTTATTGATAGGGGTATTAATTGCTTTTATGCTGCCTAAGAAAAAGCAAAAAGGAATTTATTCTGATACCGGATGGGTGGGTAAAGCGCTGCAGGTTTCAGCGATTATTATTCTTATTACAGGAGCGGGGGGGGCTTTTGGGAAAGTATTACAAAATTCAGGGCTTGCTGACACAATAGGTGAAACAATGGCAGAAATAAATCTTGGGATGTGGCTGCCATTTTTTATAGCAGTGATAATCAAATCGGCTCAGGGCTCATCGACTGTAGCCCTTATAACTACCTCTTCGTTAATTGCACCTCTCATGCCTTCACTAGGATTTGATTCGGAAATAGCGAAGGCACTGGTTGTCCTGTCAATAGGTGCAGGAGCAATGGTTGTTTCACATGCCAACGACAGCTTTTTCTGGGTGGTTACTCAGATGTCGCATATGGATGTTAAGACAGGATATAAACTACAAAGTGCAGGAACTTTTGTCCTGGGTGTTTCTGCAGCAGTATCACTTTGGATAATGGGACTTATTTTTATGTAATTCAACTAATTCAACTAAATAATGGGAAAAAATAATATGAAAGCTGTGGTAAAATTTGCTGCAGAGCCCTGTTCAACGGAGATAAGGGAAGTACCTGTTCCTGAACCGGGAGAAGATGATGTTCTTGTTGAGGTAGCATATACCGGTGTTTGTGGAACAGATCCCCATCTGCATAAGGGAACATCAGCCTTTAAATTTGTCAGACCTTTTATTCTGGGTCATGAGTTTGCCGGAACGATAGTACAGACAGGTGAAAAGGTGAGTAAATTTAAGGTCGGAGACAGGGTTACCTCCGAGACACATGCGGAATATTGCGGGAAATGTACATTATGCCGGCAGAATAATTATCATTTGTGCAGGGAAAGACGTGGATATGGGTTTCATGTTGACGGCGCATTTACAAAATATGTTAAGGTACCCGAGAGGATACTGCACAGTGTACCTGCAGGTGTTTCACTGAAGGCGGCATCTATTACGGAACCTTTCTGTGTTTCCTATAAATCTTTGGTAGTCAACAGTAATGTTAACCCCGGTGATACAGTGGTCATTATTGGTCCGGGACCCATTGGCATTTTATGTGCAAGACTTGCACAATTATCGGGAGCAGGTGAAATAGTGATGATTGGTACGGAGGGAGATGACAAAAGACTAGCTCTGTCAAAGGACTATGGGGCTACAATAATAATCAATTCATCAAAAGAAGACCCTCTTGAAAGGATAATGTCTTTGGGCGATGGTTATGGTGCTGATTTGATACTCGATCTGGCAGGAAGTTCTTCCACTCTTAAGTTATCAATGGATGCTGTCAGGCCTGCCGGACAGATAACAAAAATAGGATGGGGTCCTAAACCGGTTAATCTCAGTCTGGATCCCCTTATAGCAAAATCAGTTACTTTTAAAGGCCATTTCAGTCATACCTGGGATGTATGGGAGAAGTGTCTTACTTTAATGGAAAAAGGATTAGTGGACCTTGACAGTCTCATAACTCATGAACTTGGAATTGATGAATGGGAAAAAGCTTTCGAAATGGTTGAGACAAAAGAATCAGTTAAAGTAGTATTGAAACCAATATAATAGAAAAAATATATAAATAATGGAAAAAATGAGTAAAACAGGTTTTATAGGATTGGGCATAATGGGTAAACCCATGGCCAGGAATCTTTTGAAAGCAGGTTATAAGTTAATTGTCTATGATATTAATAAAGAAGCTGTTAAAGAGATTGTCGAAGCAGGGGCAGAAGAAGGGAAATCTTCTGCTGATGTAGCTCAACAATCGGATATAATAATAACGATGCTGCCAAATTCACCGGAAGTTGAACAGGTGGTCCTTGGTCCGGATGGCATACTTGCCGGAGTAAGACCGGGAACTATACTTGTAGACATGAGTTCAATAGCGCCTCTGGCTACCAGAGCTTTATCGGAAAAATTAGCGGAAAAAGGAGTTATAATGCTGGATGCTCCGGTGAGTGGCGGTGAGCCAAAAGCAGTTGATGGGACTCTGGCTATTATGGCAGGCGGACCGGAAGATGCCTTTAATAAAGTCAGCGATATGCTTTCTGCAATGGGTTCTTCAGTCACCCTGGTAGGAGAGATTGGCAGCGGTAATGTTACAAAGCTCGCCAATCAGATAATAGTGGCTTTAAATATAGCTGCTGTGGGAGAGGCTATGGTACTGGCTAAAAAAGCAGGAGTGGATCCTGGTAAGGTATACCAGGCTATCCGTGGAGGACTGGCGGGAAGCACTGTTCTGGATGCAAAAATGCCCCTTATCCTCGCCGGTAATTTTAAACCGGGTTTCAGAATAGAACTTCACATAAAAGATCTTATGAATGCAATAGATACTGCCAATGAGCTCAATGTCAATGCAGTTCTGACTGAAAAGGTACTTGGAATAATGGAGACATTAAGGGATGACGGGAAAGCCAAAGATGACCATGGTGGGCTGATACAGTATTATGAAAAACTGGCAGATACGAAGGTAAGAGGAAAGTTATAAAAAACTGTCAGTAAGATTTATAGTATTCTCTTTTAAGTCTGGCTATGCTCACCAGTTTGATCTGTTTCGGACATTCAGCTTCACAGGCGCCGCTGTTTGAACAATTCCCGAAACCCAGTTCATCCATTTTTTCTATCATAGCTCTGACGCGTTGTCGGGCTTCCACACGGCCTTGTGGAAGCAGGGCAAACTGAGATACCTTTGCTGAGACAAAGAGCATGGCTGAGGCATTTTTGCATGCTGCAACACAGGCTCCACAACCTATGCATATTGAAGAATCGAATGCCTCATCAGCCTTTTCTTTATTTACCGGAAGGGAATTAGCTTCAGGGGCAGCTCCTGCATTGACTGATACAAAACCACCTGCAATCTGGATCTTGTCAAAAGCACTCCTGTCTACAATGAGGTCTTTTATTACAGGAAAAGGTTTTGCTCTCCATGGTTCAACCCATATCGTCTCACCGTCCCTGAAATGTCTCATCGAAAGATGACAGGTGGTTATAGCAGGAACGGGTCCGTGAGGATGACCGTTAATATACATACCACATGAACCACAAATTCCTTCACGACAATCAGAGTCGAAAGCAACAGGATCTTTATCTTCTTCCACCAGTTTTTTGTTAAGAGCATCGAGCATTTCTAAAAAAGACATTTCAGGAGATACATCATCCAGATTGTATGTTTGAAAGCTACCTTTTGCCAAAGAGTTCTTCTGTCTCCATATCTTTAAAGTTAAGTGCATTTGTAAATGGGGTATAATTTTTCTTATAAGTAACAAAATTATAGTTGAAGTATTTTAATAAATTATTTATAACTCCTCACTTTGGGTTCAACTTCTTCATATTTCAGGTACTCTCTGTGCAGAACAGGTTTTTTATCTTCGCCGGCATATTCCCAGGCTGCCACATATGAATATTCTTCATCATTTCTGAGGGCTTCTCCTTCAGATGTCTGGTACTCTTCCCGGAAATGGGCGCCACAAGACTCGTTTCTATTGAGTGCATCAGTGATCAGAAGTTGTGCAAAATCCAGGTAATCAGCTACTCTTCCTGCCTTCTCAAGTTCCATATTGAGTTCTTTGTATGTGCCCGGAACATTCAGATCTTTCCAGAATTCATCTTTTAGTTCTTTTATAAGACCGAGCCCTTTTTCTAGTCCCTCCTTGCTTCTTATCATGCCACAATAGTGCCACATTATTTCCCCAAGACGTTTATGAAAAGAAGAAGCTGTTTGTTTTCCTTTTATTATTAACAATTTTTCGAGTCTTTCAATAACTTCTTTTTCCGCATCTGCAAATTCCTTGCGGTCTGTTGAAATAGGGGGTGTTTTTATTTCATCCGCCAGATAATTACCTATAGTATTTGGCAGTATAAAATAACCATCTCCGGCAGTCTGCATCAGTGAGCTTGCTCCCAGCCGGTTGGCCCCATGATCAGAAAAGTTGGCTTCACCAATGGCATACAGTCCTGGTAAAGTGGTCATTAGTTCATAGTCAACCCATAACCCTCCCATTGTATAATGGCCGGCAGGATATATTTTCATAGGTTCCTCACAGGGATCAACCCCGGTGATGGTTTTATACATATCGAAGAGGTTGCCATATTTGTCCTGAATCGCTTTTCTCCCCCGGGCTTTTATTGCATCCCTGAAATCAAGATACACAGCCAGTCCCGTATCACTTACACCATATCCCGCATCACATCGCTCTTTTGCAGCACGTGATGCCACATCCCTTGGAACAAGGTTGCCGAAAGCCGGATACCGTCTTTCCAGGTAATAGTCTCTCTCTTCTTCAGGGATGTCATTAGGAAGACGTTTGTCTCCTTTCTTTGCCGGGACCCATATACGGCCATCGTTACGAAGGGATTCTGACATAAGTGTCAGTTTGGACTGGAATTTGTTCAGTTGGGGAATGCTTGTCGGATGTATCTGAATAAAGCTGGGATTAGCAAAAAAGGCCCCCTTCTTGTAAGCTTTCCAGGCAGCCGAAGCATTAGAGTTAATGGCAAGTGTTGAGAGATAATATATTGTTCCGTAACCTCCTGTAGCTAAAACAACTGCATGGGCTCCATGACGTTCTGTTTCACCGGTAATAAGATTACGGGCAATGACTCCTCTGGCTTTGCCATCAATCAAAACCAGGTCGAGGATCTCTCTCCGGGGATACATTGTTACATTGCCTCTGTTTATTTGTCTGTTGAGAGATGAATAGGCTCCTAACAGACATTGCTGACCTGTCTGCCCTTTTGAATAGAAAGTTCTTGAGACCTGAACTCCACCAAAAGAACGTGTATCCAGCGTACCTCCGTAATCACGTGCAAAAGGTACTCCCAGAGCAGTAAAATGATCTATTACCTGATTACTTACTTCGGCAGCTCTGTACACATTAGCTTCACGGGCACGGAAATCTCCTCCTTTTATCATATCATAAAACAGACGGAAAACGGAATCACCATCGTTACGGTAGTTTTTTGCAGCATTTATGCCTCCCTGAGCGGCAACAGAATGAGCCCTCCTGGGAGAATCCTGATAACAGAAACTTTTTACCCTATATCCCAGTTCACCAAGGGCAGAAGCTGCACTGGCCCCTGATAAGCCTGTTCCTACAACAATGATCTCAAGCTTTTTCCTGTTGGCAGGATTAATCAACTTAACAGAAGATTTATACTTTGTCCATTTCTGAAAAAGAGGTCCTTCCGGTATTTTTGAATTGAATGCTTCCATTGTTGTCAAATTATCTATCTGAAAAGCCAAAGGGTTATTGAAATAAAAGCAAAACCACCAGGTAATACAACTGAATATATCAAAGCAACAGTTTTTATTACCGGAGTCCATATCCGGTGATTAAGGCCCAGTGTCTGAAAGGCCGATGAAAAAGCATGATAAAGATGAAGACTGAGAAGGATAAAACAGGTCAGGTAGATATAATTATATAAAGGTATTTTAAAAAGACTGTGTGCAGCTGAATAAAAATCTTCAGGATTACCCTCTACCAGGCCAAGACGAATAAAGAAGAAGTTAAAAAAATGAAGGATGAGGAATAACAAAATTGAAGAGCCAGTCCATATCATGAATTTAGAGAAAGGAGAGGTATCCGATTTAGTAGATATAGCATAGCCTACAGGCCTGGCAAGCCAGTTCTTTATCTGTATGTAAAAACCATAAGAGATATGAATAAGCAAAGCAGCAAACAACAATATCTCAATGATTTTAATTAAAAAGAAATCGGCCATGAAACCAGCTGCTTTATTAAAAGGCTCAGGGTCAGTATTTAACAATAACAGGTTAATAGCAAGGTGTACAGGTAGAAAAAGTAAAAGAAATAACCCGGCAAGTGCCATCACAAACTTTTTTGAAACAGAGGAAAAGAGGACCTTATTCATTTGAATTATGACAATAACAGGTTGTTTTTCGGAATAAAGAACTGTTATAAAAATATAACTATTTAACTACAATAACAATGAGCAAAGTGCCCGGCATGAAAATTAATACCATTAACTTTGCCCTAAAAGACAGCTATGGAACGTTATTATAATCATAAAAATGGAAGGATGTATTACAGCGACAGAGGTCAGGGTCTGCCTGTTGTATTGATTCATGGTTATCTGGAGAACTCTGAAGTCTGGACGGGTTTTGCTGACAGACTGGCGTTGAAATATCGTGTTATAGCTGTTGACCTGCCGGGTCATGGCCGGTCAGATGTCTTTGGGGACATTCATGGGATGGACTTTATGGCCGGTCTGATAAAGGAATTACTAAGGGAAGCAGATACTGGTCCGGTCTTTATGACAGGCCATTCAATGGGTGGTTATGTTACTTTGGCTTTTGCTGATCTTTTTCCTGATCTGCTCAAGGGATACTGTCTCTTTCATTCACACCCTTTTGCTGATTCTCCTGAGGTTTATGAAAAGCGGAAAATGGAAATACGGCTTGTTATGTCAGGTAATAAAGACAGAATGTTTCCTGATAGTATTTCAAGACTCTTTGCAAATAGTAATCTTGAGAAATATGCCGGTGAAAGAGAGCGTCTTAAGAAGATAGCGGCTGCTATTCCTGAAAGAGGTATTATTGCTGCTTTGAGGGGTATGATGGAGAGGCCTTCAAGAGTTGAAGTTATGGAAGATATTAGCATACCGTGCTTATGGTTGCTAGGGGGAATGGATAACCATATTGACAGTGCAGAAGCCACAGCGAAGGTACACCTTAGCGACAGAATTAGAATTGCTATTCTTGAAAATTCCGGACACATGGGGTTTATTGAAGAACCTGAACTTTCATTTACACTTCTGGATTCTTTTATATCATCAATCCGCTAAGAATAAAGAGGGATATAAAAACAATAAGGTTTTTTTATAATTATTTCTCCAGGTACCGGATAGCGTATAATAAAGTAGGATCAATTTTTTCCCATATAGGATAAGCTCCTTTATTATCCATTATATTCCTGGCTATATAACCTTTGAGTTGGATATAAATGAATTCCCTTGATATTTTAATTCCGTGAGGATCAGGCTTTATGGAATTTTCTGCTGCAAAACTGACAAACTGTTCAAAGAGATTCTTTTTGTCGAGGTATTTTTCCAGTTCAAGGGGATCGGTGTATTGTGTCAAATCATCCCTGTTTTTTTCAGTGTACTGTAATGCATACTGATAGATCAGGGGTCTGACCTGTAGAAGATAAGGTGATATCATAGAGGTATCATAAGGAACAAATTCATCAGGCATAATACCTCCTCCGCCATATACTATCCTGCCGTTGTTTGTAGTGAATTTCAATGAGTCAGGGAATCTTATACTGTCAGAATTTGCAAATTCGTGTCTGTTAAAACGGTCATTGAGATCATTATAATATTCTTCGAAACCGTTTGAATAAGGTTTCTGTATTGATCTGCCGGAGGGAGTATAATATCGTGCAACAGTCAGTCTCATTCCTGAGCCGTCCTGAAAAGTGATAGGTTCCTGTACCAGTCCTTTACCAAAAGAACGTCTTCCAATTATTGTCCCCCGGTCATTATCCTGTATAGCTCCGGCCAGTATTTCACTAGCCGAGGCCGTTGTTTCATCAATGAGGACAACAAGGTCACCTGTCTCAAACCTGCCATTACCTCTGGCTCTGAATTCTTTTCTTGGTTGTGTCCTGCCCTGAGTATAGACAATCAGATCTCCCTGTTTCAGGAATTGTTCAGCTATCTCAATAGCTGCTTCCATTATGCCACCGGAATTACCGCGTAAATCCAATATAAGCTTTGTCATACCCGAAGCTTTTAACTCAACAAATGCTTTCATAAACTCATCGTATGTGGAGAGAGCAAAATTCGTGATCCGGATATATCCGGTATGCTCATTGACCATGTAAGAAACCTCAATACTGTTCAGCGGAATTTTATCACGGGTTATATTGTAACTGAGAATTTCATTATAACCTTTTCTTGAAACACCAACTTTGACAGTAGTACCCCGTTGCCCCTTGAGCATGGACATCACTTTTTCATCACTTATGCCTGTCCCTGCTATCAGGGAATCATTCACATAGATAATTTTATCTCCAGGAAGCAAACCGGTCTTTTCAGAGGGTCCGCCCGGGATAGTGCTTATTATCAAAATGGTATCATTCATATTACTGAAGGAAATGCCTATTCCTTCGAAATTCCCCTGAAGAGGTTCATTTGCTCTGACCATATCCTTTGCCGGAATATATACAGTATGAGGGTCAAGTTTTTTTAGAATTGCAGGGATGGCAGTCTCAGCCAGGTCATTGCGGTTAACAGAATCAACATAATTTGCCTCAATAATATTGAGTATATTACTTAGCTTATCATTACGGGGTTTGATACTGGAAAGAGGAGGGATATCATTTTCCACAGGGAAATATATGCCTGTCAGAATACCCAGAATTATAGCAATTGCTACTATCAGTGGAAGAAAAATACTTTTTTTTGAATTATTGTTGCTCATAAATGTCATTTTCAATATCTATATATACCATCTCAATTCCTGCCCGTTTTAATAATTCAATGCCGTCAGCTATACGGTATTTATTACAAAATACCACTCTTTTTATTCCTGATTGTATTATCAGTTTTGCACACTCCATGCATGGAGAAGAGGTAACATAAAGAGTGGCATTTTCGCTTGAATTATTCGATTTAGCCACTTTTGTTATCGCATTTGCTTCGGCATGAAGAACATAAGGTTTGGTTACGTTATTTTCATCTTCACATATATTTTCAAAACCTTCAGGAGTCCCATTGTACCCGTCAGATATTATCATTCTTCCCTTTACAATAAGAGCGCCAACCTGACGTCTTTTACAATATGAATTTTTAGCCCATACAAGAGCCATTTCCAGATACCTCTTGTCAAAAATTCTTTGTTTTTCCCCATAGGGTTTAATGAAATCATAATCAGCCATAACAGACTTAATTCAGGTAATAATAAAGTGCATAAAGTTAAATATTTATAGATTGCATAACTTAAAAGACTTTGTTTTTTTACTTAAGTTAATGCATAAATTGTTTCTCCGGCTTTATTTTTCAGATATTTTCCCTTCTGAAATCCTTCACTGATTTCCAAAAAAATGTTCAGCCGGCAGGTTTTTAATAATGTTGGTCTATGATTTAGATTTATTTTTATTTTAACTATAAAAAACGTATGTTTACAACATTAGTATACGAGTTATGAATAAAGCATATAAGTTTGATAAAACATTGCAGGATCTTGCAAATTATTCAAGAATTTTATCCCATCCGGCAAGACTGGCAATACTGAAAATTCTGGCTCAATCAAAGTTTTCCGCCTCAGGGAATATAGCAGATTTTATTCCTCTGAGCCGTACCACTGTTTCACAACATCTTTCCGAACTCAGAAGGTCAGGACTGATTTCCAGCCGGACCGATGGACTGAATATCATCTATTCACTTAATCATAAGGAAATTAAGAAGTATAACAAGTCGATTAAAAAATATTTTGCTTTAATCAGGGAATCGTCTGATACAAATACAGCAGGCTGATATTTTATTCCTGACAAGATTTATTCAGTCAGGCATTATAGGCTGATACAAAATGGTGAACATTAAACCGGAATAAAAGGATAATAATAAATATAACATGAAGAAAAAAGGTAAGACAGGTATAATAGGCAGTTTCGCATGTGCTTTTAAGGGGCTGCTGGTACTTGTGAAAGAAGAAAGAAATGCCCTGATACAGCTGGTTCTTCTTATCCTGGTTGTTGTGCTTGGGATCGTACTTAATATAAGCAAAGGGGACTGGCTGTATATCATTATTGTTAGCGGCTTTGTAGTTACAAGCGAGTGTTTTAACACTGCAGTAGAGAATCTTTCGGATATTATTACAAGGGAACAGGATGAAAGAATTAAAAAGATAAAAGATCTTGCTGCCGGAGGAGTGCTTATTGCTGCTATAGCTGCAGCAATAACCGGATTACTGGTATTTGTGCCTGAATTAAAGGATGTTTTTAGCAGTTAGTGTTTAATAAAATAAAGACAAGTGATTGATATACATTTAAAAAACATAATGAGGAGGAATTGTTATGGATTCAACACTGGTTTTGCTTGCTGTGTTCGGTATTGCCATGGCTCATTTTGAGGGTGTCGTTGTTGTATACCTTCGGAAAGCACTTGGTATGATTGACTCGCCATCGACTAAAAATGTTGTCGATTCCATTCCTGAAAGATACTTGCATATTGAAATGACAAGAGAAGCTGCAACTATTGTCATGCTTTTGATTATTGCATATCTGACTGGCAGTTCGTGGGTGGAAAAAGGGGTATTCTTTCTTTGGACTTTCGCTTTCTGGGACCTGTTCTATTATCTTTCTCTTTATATACTTATAAAATGGCCACCCACACTTAAGACTATTGATGTTCTTTTTCTTATACCTGTGCCATGGATAGCCCCGGTATGGTTCCCGATAGGGGTATCATCATTGACAATAATAATTATTATGCTTTTATATTTATTAAAGATACTGGTCTGATATGTCCAAAATTTAAACATGAAAAGCACCTATAAAAAATATTCTGTTATTTTTGGGGTCAATTAGCATGTTGAATTAAATCAAATGTCACTTACATGAGCAGTAATTCTCAAAAGAAAATGATTAAATTATTCATGTAAGTCCGATACGGCCAATAAAATAATATTAGTATAATCGCATGAAACTTTCCCGGTTTTTATCATTCTTTCTGACTTTTTGTCTTTTATCATTTTTTGTTTCCCTAAATGTCCAGGCCATAAGCTCTTATACAGGTGATTATGTACAGCAGGATACTGTCTATAAGAGCAGTAATGAGATCAAACAGCCTGTTTATACTACTACCCGTCTTGTGACTGATAAGCCCGTTATAGACGGGAAGCTCGATGATGAATGTTGGCAACATGGCACATGGGCAGGGGATTTTCATCAATGGATACCTCATGAGGGGGCTCCGCCTACCTATCCGACTGAAATAAATATTCAGTATGACGATAAAAACATCTATGTTGCCATTCGTGCCTGGGATGGAGAACCAGAGAAGATAGTAAGGATGTCGACAGGCCGTGATAAATACGAGGGTGATGTTGTTGGGTTATCCTTTGACAGTTACAGGGATTACCGTACAGGATTCGAATTTCATGTCTCGGCCTGGGGGCAAAAGACTGATAATATCCTGTTCAATCCCATGAATTGGGATTCTAACTGGAATGCAGTATGGGATGCGAAGGCAGGGATGGAGGATTCTGCCTGGGTAGCTGAAATGGAAATTCCTTTTAGCCAGCTTCGTTACAGCCGGGAAGAGGAACAGATATGGGGTATGCATGTATGGAGATGGATTTCAAGGCTTTCAGAGGAGAGTGACTGGGAGATTCAAAGCAGTACTGGTCCGGGTATGCTTTATAATTTTGGCGAATTGAGAGGTATAAAAAACTTAAAACCATCACGGCGGATTGAGATAATGCCATTTGCTTTAGGTAGTTTTGAGACTTTTGAAGCGAATGCTGATAATCCTTTTAATTCAAATGGAAGAGAATGGGGTGGCAGTCTGGGACTTGATGCCAAAATAGGGGTATCAAGTAATTTCACTATTGATCTGACCATAAATCCTGATTTCGGACAGGTTGAATCTGATCCTTCAGTGATGAATTTGTCTGCTTTTGAAACATTTTATGAAGAAAAACGGCCTTTTTTTCTTGAAGGGCTGACTATCTTCGATTATGATTTTGATGATAAAAGTCTTTTTTATTCACGCAGAATAGGACATTCTCCTTCAAGGAACCTGTATCAACCGGAAGGTTATTATGTTGATGCCCCCGATATGACTACTATCCTGAGTGCTCTTAAATTCAGTGGAACAACATCAAAGGGTCTTTCTGTAGGATTGATACAAAGCATTACAGCAAATGAATTTGCCCGGATAAGTGATTCATATGGAAACACAGAAAAATTTAAAGTTGAACCACTTACAAACTATACAATGGCCCGTATACGTCAGGGCTACAATGAGGGTAATACTTTCATAGGAGGTATCATAACATCAACAAACAGATCGATAGATGATGAAGGTCTGGAGTTTTTAGTTAATGATGCCTTTACAGGCGGTCTGGATCTGAGACATCACTGGAAGGACAAGAAATACTATCTTGATGCAAGACTTGTTGGTAGTTATGTTGATGGCAGCAGGGAAGCTATAACTATTTTACAGGAATCATCTGCCAGGTATTTTCAGAGACCGGGAGCAGACTATCTCGATTATAATCCTGAGAGAACGAGTCTTGGAGGTCATGGAGGTAAGATAAAAATAGGAAAAGGATCACAAGGCCTTTGGAAATATGCTACTGAAATCTCCTGGGTTTCACCTGGTCTTGAACTAAATGATATGGGATATATGAACCAGGCTGATGAAGTAACACAAAGCAATGAAATATCTTTTTTAGTGACCCGCCCTTTCTCAATCTTCAATACTTTTTCTGCCAACTTTAACCAGTTTAATTCGTGGAATTTTAACAGTACCTATATGGGATCGGGAGCAAGTCTTGCTTTTTCAGCTCAGTTCAGAAATAATTATTCATTCAGAACACATTTCTTTTTTCATTCACAGGGCTTTGATCCCAGAAAATTACGCGGAGGACCGGATATGATAGTTCCCGGCAGTATTATGGCTTCAGGTAATCTCAGAACAGACGGATCAAAAAGATGTATTGCAGGGTTAACAGGAAGTTATGGAAGATCAGGAAATAATTCAGGGTGGAATTATAGTCTTATGCCCAGCCTCACTGTCCGTCCTCTGCATATGCTTAAGCTCAGTGTAAATATCGACTACAGCAGAAATGTTGATGAACTGCAGTATGTAACATTCCTGGATCAATTAATGCCTGTCAGCCAATTTTTTCTGGGAACAATTGATCAGAAAACAATGGGCCTGACTTTCAGAGCCGATCTTAATATAACACCTGAAATATCTTTACAGTACTATGGGAGCCCGTTTGTGTCGAGAGGTTCTTATTCGGAATTCAAACGGATAACATCTCCCGGGGACAAAGACTATGACCAAAGGTTTGTTTTAATGAACAGTATGAATGTAGACCAGGGTTTAATAGAATTGTATGAACAGGGCCAGACTTTCCCGCAGTACCTGATCAGAAATCCCGATTTTAATTTCCATGAGTTCAGATCGAATCTGGTAGCAAGGTGGGAGTTTAATCCCGGCTCTTATCTTTATCTGGTATGGTCGAGTGACCGGTCGGGAAACAACTTCTCTTCAGAAGCTTCTTTGGGCGAATCATATAAATTCCTTGGGGATGTGTATCCGGGAAATATTTTCCTTGTTAAATTCAATTACTGGTTCTCTCTCTAATAGGTACTGTCAATGAATATTCATCATAGCCGCCTGTCTGTTTGTCACAGGTTAATAAATAGTTATCAAATTCGGAAGTCTTTATTTTGCAAAATTTGTGGAATTCTCCATTTTTATCCGTATAAAGATGTGCAGAACAGATTGAATGGAGCATATGTCAACTGATAATGAAATGGGTATATTAATTTGTGAGGATAACAAACTGGCAAAGAAAACCCTTTCATTGCTTATAGAAAAAGAAGGTTATTCAACAGATACAGCTGAAGATGGAATAGAAGCACTTCATCTGATTACAGAAAATAATTATGATCTGATAGTTGTTGATATTCATTTACCATATCACAGTGGACTGGAACTGGTTAAATATCTTCGGTCAGATCTGAACAAAAATACACCTGTTCTTATCGTTTCTGCTTTCAGCGACCCACAGGTACAGAAGCAGGCAGGAGGCCTGGGTATTAATGGATATATAGTTAAACCTTTCAATCCTGGTGAGCTTCTTGAAAAAATAAGATCAATTTGTAAGAAATAATATATGCACAGAAAACATCATATTATATTAATTATCTGTTATTTATTTTCATTTTTACTTGTTTCTGCGCCGCTTGCGGCACAACATACAGATGATCCTGAAGCTGAATATGGAAGAATACGTTCCATGGCCTTTGAAGGTAATTATCAAGAAGCAGCTGTTGCTGCAAGGAAGCTGGTAAATGAATACCCTGATTATGGGGATGCACGAATACTGTTAGGACGTATCCTTGCCTGGCAAAAAAATTATGAACTGGCAGCAGCTGTGATAGATACTCTGTTGATGACAGAGCCAGACAACGCCGATGCTCTTTCAGCCAGAAGAGACATAACATTGTGGTCAAAAGAAAATACACCTGTAGCTACAGATATAAGAATCGGTTATTCATTTGATTCCTTCAGTGAGCCTTATTCCCGTTTCTGGCAGATATTCAAGGCAGGTGCCGGTCATCATTTTAACTTCGGACCGGTAACAGCCGGAATAAATGCAGGCAATATAAAAAAAGATGAACCGGAGATGAGTGTTACAGAGCTGCAGTTTGAAGCTGAAGCCTGGCCAACTATATCTGATAAGAATTATGCATATATTGCTTATGCCTATAGTCCGGGTGATTATTTCCCCGGTCACAGAGCTGCTTTGGAAGTATGGCAGATACTGCCTGATGGATGGGCCGTGTCGGCAGGTCTCAATTATTATTATTTTGACCGGAATATTTTTATTTCAGGATTATCTGTGGAAAAATATCTGAATAAATTCTGGTTCTCACTAAAGGGATATGTGTATTTTAAAGATAATGGACCAACGACTTCATTTTATCTTAACGGACGAAGATATTTCAATGATACTGATTATCTTCAGCTCACTCTTGGTACCGGAACCGCTCCGGATGAACCTTTTGATGTACAGACCGATGTGGAGCGACTTAGTGCCAACAGTGTAAGACTTGCATATTTTGTTTCTCTTTCCGAAAAAATAAAAATGCGTGTAGGGGCAGGATATTCGAGGGAGGAGTACCAGGAGGGCCAATTACGCAACCGTTTTGAAGGGAATATTAACCTCATCTATGCACTTAAGATGAAATAATGAAGCATTTTGTTTTATTTATAACAGCCTTCTCATTCCTGATACTGGTGCAGACAGTATCATCTGCACAACAGATAGCTGATTCAGGTATCTCAGGTACTATTAGTCCTGAGGCTGAAACTATAGCTGATATACCTCTTGAATATAATATTGAGAATGCAATAATAAAAGGTTTTGTGGCATCCGGGATGAATGATTTTCCGGTACAGTTAGGCGCTTTCCGACGGAGATTAAATGCTCAGGCTTTTCTTAATGAAGTACGCGAATACATCGACAGGAATGCTATCATGGTTGACGAAGATGGCTTTTTTAAAGTCAGGATTTCAAAATCTCCAATACCCGGAAAGATATCAGGAAAGGGGAAAGAAGTAATAGAAGAAACCCCGCAGGTGGCACAAAATAGGATTAATGTTAATAGTCCAGGCACATTTCAGGAAATTGTTACCGGCGTTGGTAGTGCTGAAACGAAAAATGATACTGAATTACCCTCAGATAGCATTATTACAGAACAAGCAATTGCAGAAACTCCGGCTGAAATCCTTTTCCTGAATGAAGATAACCCCTGGCTTAAAAGAATAGATTATTTTGGTAAATCAATTTCCTTTGTCAATTCTCTCATTGCAGCAATAGCTTTTTCCATTACGACAATGCTTGTTTTGCTGATTGTCATTCTGTTAAACAGGAGAAGGATGGAAAAGGAAGAAAAATTACGCCAGTATCTCCTGGAGAAATACCAGGGTCTTATTTTGGACTATCTTTTTGGCAATGCCAATCCTGACGATTTCCGTCCTATCGCCTCTGATACTTTTCGCCGGCAGGTGCTTATCGACCAGATGATAGATGTGAGTATTAACCTTAAAGGTGAAGAGGAAAAGAAACTGTTAAGTCTGTATAAGCATCTGGGACTTGACAGGGATTCTGTCAGAAGGGCAAGAGATAGACGCTGGCATAAGAAAATAAAAGGTTTCAGGGAACTTGCATTTATGAACATAAAGGATGCAAATGAGGAAATTTATAAAGCGCTCAATTCGTCGAATGACATTCTCCGTATGGAAGCGCAAATAGCCCTTGTCAGACTTGGTGATGAAAATTCTTTTGAATTCCTGTCACATCTGACCAGACCCTTCTCTTTATGGGAACAGATATCTCTTCATGAGATGATCATTCAGCATGATATACCGGTACCTTCATTCAAGCAATGGTTGAAGTCTGAAAATACGACAGTTGCCATGTTCGCTCTTCGCATGATAAGAGAGTTTAAACAAATAGATGCAGAAGATGATGTGAGAGAAGCAATTATGCATCCTGAGCCCGAAGTAAAGAAACTGGCAATACAAGTTGCAGGAGACATGGAGATGAGATCAACACTTGGGACAATGAAGAGGATGTATAAAGATCAGGATTATGGTATTTGCCTGGAGATTGTAAAGGCAATGGGTAAAATGCCTGATTTGTCGATGATGGGTTTTCTTACGCTGGTGCTTGACAAGGAGGACGATGTCCAGTTACAGATTGAAGCTACGAAAGCAATAGAAAACAACGGGGAAGAAGGAGTAAAAGCTCTTGTTAAACTGATGAAGTCGGAGTATAAAAACTATAATATTATTGTAAGACACGTTCTCGACCGAAGAATATATTAGAAGCTATGGATTTACTATTCGGACATATAGTTTTCATTCTGACACTGATAATATTTGTGTCATATCTTTGTCTCGGGATATTTTCCGCCCTTGAGTTACGTAAATATCTGAGAAAGAACAGTTATGTTAATTACAACTCTCTGGTTTTATCTCCTTTAAGTCCTAAAATATCAATTATTGCTCCGGCTTTCAATGAGAGTAAGACTATTATTGATAACATAAGAACATTATTATCTCTGTATTACAATAATTTCGAAGTTATTCTGGTTAATGACGGATCAACAGATAACACCTTTGAAAAGATCATGGAAGCTTATGATCTTGTAAAGGTCAATTATTATTTTGATTATCGTATACCATGTGAGAGGATAAGGGGTGTTTATAAATCGAAAGATCCTTCCTATACAAGGCTTACTGTGATCGACAAAAACAATGGAGGAAAAGCTGATTCTCTCAATGCAGGGATAAATATATGCAAGAGTTCACTTTTTGTTTCTATTGACGCAGATTCAATAATTGAACCGGATTCTATATTAAAGCTTGTAAAGCCTTTTCTTGAGGAAAAAGAACGTAAGGTTATCGGATCAGGAGGGGTTATCAGGATAGTTAATTCGTGTGAGGTGGAACGTGGGCATATAAGGGAGATCCATATTCCAAAAAAGATACTGCCTCGTTTTCAGGTACTTGAATACACCAGGGCTTTTCTTCTTGGCAGGATGGCATGGAGCCATCTGGATGGTTTGATGCTTATATCCGGGGCTATGGGGATTTTCGACAGGGAGACTGTTATTAATGCGGGCGGATATAGTACAAAAACAGTTGGAGAAGACATGGAACTGGTTCTGCGGATGAGGCGTTATATGTCTGAGCACGATCGTAAATATGAGGTCACTTATATTCCGGATCCTCTGTGTTGGACAGAAGTGCCTTCAGATGTAAAGTCTTTGAGGAGGCAGAGGACAAGATGGACAAGAGGGCTGGTTGAATCATTGTGGACTCACAGGAAAATGTGCCTGAATCCTGAATACAAGCAATTGGGATTACTTGGGTATCCATACTGGTTATTCTTTGAATGGCTTTCTCCGTTAATTGCTTTTGCCGGTTTTGTGTTTACAATATATCTTATAATTATAAATGCTCTTAACTGGCCATTCTATTTGCTGCTATTTCTTTTTGTTTACACTTTTGCTGTTGCTCTTTCGACCTGGTCTGTTTTGTTTGAAGAAATCACATTTCATAAATACAAGAAAAAAAGAGATGTACTGAAACTATTGGGTACTGCATTACTTGAGCCTTTCTTTTATCCTGTACATACCTGGTTTGCTATAAGGGGAAATTTTGAAGCCCTGAGACGGAAAAAAGGATGGGGACAAGCTGACAGATCGGGATTTGACAAAAAGAAGAAAGCAGAAAGAAGGCCCACATTGCGTCAGTCGGCGAAGAATGGAAGAGAAGTTAAACCGGATTTAACTATCTGATAGGATTTCTTTTCGACACTGACTGTAGGAGGTGCTATCAGCCATTTTGTCCAGCTGTATCTTGTTGTGGATGAAACTACACTATTTTTATAATTAACAGAAAGAGCTATACCATCCGACTGGCTTGTTTTGATATCGTATGAACGTCCGCCGTCGTATGTCTCAGCTCCGTCAATCACTCTCATCTGTGTGGGATCATAGAAATGCAGAAGGGTCCATGGGAGTCTGATTTTCACTTTGTTGTTATACCAGGCAACGGCAGTGCGTTCTCCGAAAGAATAGTCAGATGAATTTTCAACAGGCAGTTTCCCTGTTGTATCGACTGTAAGCATGTAAGAGTCGTTATAGAATTTCATTAGTACCCATGGGGCACCATCGGTAACAGTGCTTTTGTATTTCTGTACTGCAGGATCAGAAAGATTGAATCTGGGAGTCAGACCATTCATGTCATAGGCTTCTGTAACATAGTGAAAAGCTGTATCCTGCCCGAACACTATATTGAGCAGAAACTCTGATCTGTTGGGAATATTTTTCCCGTCAGGGAAGAGTGATTCTCCTGTGTTGCTGAGATAAGTATCAAGTGCGATCATCATTGTATCTCCCGGAGTTATGTTCTGAGAGGTTTCAATCTCTAACATAAGGAAGCAGTTATCATTGGTTATCTCCACCTTACTTACCGGCCCTGTGCTATTATCCAGCTGGTATTGTATGAATGGCCCGGTATTAGTCTGACTGAAGGTAAGAAGGCCAAAGTTTTGTTCCGGTGACAACAGGTTATGCCAGAGTTGGCGTGTAGGAATGATCACTCCTTCAGAGGGGAAGCCATAAGCTTCAAGATAGGAAATAAGCCATGTGGGTTTAAACCATTCATCCATCCATGCAAAAACAAAACCGCCTGCACAGCCTGAAGACAGAATATTATGCATGAGGCGCATGTTTTTCTCACCTTGCTGGTTCTCAGAATAGCCTCCGTGGTCCATATCGCTGAATGATTCATGGGCACTGTTCCAGCTGGATGGAACTCCAAATTCTCCTATCACGAGAGGTATTTCTGAATAATGATCCTTTAGAGCGATCAGATAACCGAGATAGCTGTTTTTACCGTACTCATCTTCATAGATCTGATAGGAAGGTTCCTGGCTTATGAAATTGGGGTAGTACGGGTAGGCATGGTAGCAGGCAAAAATTCCTGCATGTCCGCTTTTCCCCTGTATCTTAAAGATATCAAAAGAAGCTTTATCTTCATCAGGATCAACGGGATGGGAGAGAGGATCAAGAGTAGGCCAGCTTGATATGCTTACAGGGCGTCTTACATTATACTGATCATTCTCGTAAGATACAACTTCATCAAGCATTTGTGTAATAAATACTTCCGAAGCTGTTGCATCTGCTATGCTGAATTGGAAACCTGAAAAAGAAGTAAGTTCCGGATGAAAAAGATCAGTTGTATCTATTTCCTCAGGCATTATCTCTCTTCCTGTTATATAACCTGCAGTCCATCTGCTTACATCGGTGAGATATGTGCCATGAGCCCTGCCAGGTCTGGAGTCAATGGTGTTGTTCCCGTGTATGCAATCAATTACTTCACGTATAGCTGACCGGAAGGCTTCAGTGCGAAGTACAAGATCATAGTCATCCGGATTATTTTTGTCTTCTATCTCATCAAGCCAGATACCTTGAAAAAGAAGCAAAGGGTTATCAGGATTACGCTGATTGTATTCGGCAAGCTTTTCATAAAAAACGGGTGGATGCAGGGTATATATCCTGATGGAATTGAAACCTGCTTCTGCCATCTCTTTTATCCATTTTTCATATGTCCCTTCTGTCAGGGATTCAATAGCATAAGCAATCTCTCCGGGGAAATATCCGGGAGGTGATGATCCGAGATTTATTCCTTTCAGTAGCAGAGGCCTGTAGCCTGTCCCGGTGAACATCTCAATATGATTTTCTGATGTTCTGTAGGGCAGATATTGTTTTGTCGTAAGTTCAAAATTTATTACTGTATCGCAGCCTATAGTTATATCTGTAAGTCTCACAGGATAATAATCATCCATTTTAACTGTAGCCGTAACAGCATATCTCCCCGAGGCGAAGGATGGCAACGTGTTGAGCGGAGGTGGCATAAGAGATACAAGTCCCGTACTTGCAGCATAGAAAGACTGACCCGCAATCTTGAGCAGCTTACCTGAAGTAGTTCTCCCCCCGAAGGTAAGAGAATAGATGTAATAACCCTGTTGTACAGGAGTTCCGCTATTTGTTCTTCCATCCCATGCGATCTGGTAACTTCCTGCAGGAGTGGAGGGAAATAGCAGTTCAGTTATTTTCTGACCTGTAAAATTATAGACAGAGAAACGAATATCACCGTCAGTGTTTATAATAAAAGGGATATTTACAGCGTGAGAAAAAGGATTGGGATATGGTTTAGCCAGTTCAATCAGACCGGGGACATCCTCATATAATGCAAATAAGCGGATGGAATATGTTCCGTCACTCCTTGATATTGCTGAATAGAGGGTGTTTCCTGATGAAAAAGAAATTTGTGCATCCGGAAGTGTATTTCCAAAAGTGTCTGTTATTTTACCTGTCACATAGTAGTCGGTGGCAGATAGTGGTTCTGCAATAAGAAACGACATCATCAGGAATGTAAAAAATCTGGTTCCAAACCAATTAAATACTCCTGATGATGTCGTTTTCTTCATTCTATCATCAATTTCCTGTCTGACTCAGATCATTAGCAGCATTGATAAGATAGATATAATCAGCTGATATATCGATTACATATTCATTTTCACCCCAGAAGAATGGCCAGTCTTCCTGGTGTTCAGGGAAATCGGGTTTTAAGATTACAATGCCGGGTACAACACCTCCTGCAATGAAACTGAAGTCTGCCCGGTTAGTTCCGTATGCATATTTTTTGGATCGTGTACCTACTCCGGAAACGAAGGATATATTCGATCCTGGGTGGCAGCCATGAATATAATGAAGTCCACGTAAATAGTACTCAGGGCCTATAATTTCCGGGAATTCCTTATGTAGCTGATAGTTTGTTATTGCCCAGCTGACTATCCGGTTATTACCTCCCCAGCCACCTGCCCCTATTGAGACACCGAAAGGATTGGCATTGGTAAGTTCGTCATTGGCTTCTTTGTATTTCTCTACGAAGGGAATCAGTTTGCTTTTAAATTCCTCATTCATGTAGGGGATAGCATGAAGAGCTACACTCATATTCATATTATAACCCTCTTCCATTGAAGGCCAGAATAATTCTTCAAATTTATCGGCATATTGTTTTTCTCCGGTTGAGATGAATAGTTCGAGGGCAGTTGCCATTTCAGCTGATCCGCCAAACATAAAGCCTCTTCCCTGCGGTTGGGTTTCCTGTTTATTATGTTGATCGACCCAGCCTTTTTTTGCTGCTGCGAGGCACTCACTGGCAAGGGCATCATTATATCCTTTGAGGACCCGGCCGGCAGCTGCAAGAGCAGTATACATACCATAGTTCTCCCGTGGGCTTTCATTTGTAAAAACCCATCTGTCGTCAGGAGTACCGCTGTAATTACCTCTTATTTCATAAGGTCTCAGGCTGGGATCATAAATGAGGTTGTCGGTTTCGTTAATGGCATCTCCCAGGTGATGATACTGATGGAGGTTTGGAACAATAATACCTCTTGTAGCTCTGCCGAAGGCTCTGTACTGGGCAATCAGTGCAAGAGTGCCATGTTCAATCTGCTGGAGCAGGTCAGGAGTGCCGTCAGGATGATGAATATCCACAAAACGCTGTTTCTGATCTATAAGAGTCTCATCACGCTCAACATCAAATGTTTCCCAGGTATTGATGAGAGAGGGGACAACAGCGCTGTGTCTGCCTGTTTGTATGTCAAAATCGCCTGCATCGAACCATCCTCCCATATCCAGACCCGGGATATGTTCTCCCGGTTTGTATTTTGTTCCGGTACTTTCTCCCATACGGTAACCATCGAAATGCTGATGATTGACCGGAGCCTGTCTGGCATCATCAAGGTAAGGACGGCCATGCCATACACGGTAGGCTTCATTTACAAACATATGATCCATTTGTGCCGGGAAAAAGACATCGAGAGTCTTATGCCAGGCATCAGAGTAAATATGTGTTCCAATCTGGAAGACATCTGATTCCACATCACCATATTGGATCATATACAATCCGGGATCACGAACCTCTGAAAAATCAAATTTTGCATAATTATATCTCAGGTATTCACCCCATTCCAGGGGAGGGGCACTGTAAGCTTCGGCCCATTTCCCATTGTCATTGAGTTTTAATAGAGTGGCACGGCTCATTACTTTATCATTTTTATCCAGTTCAATGACGGCAACTTTATCCTCATCAGGGAAGTAACCCACTTGTGAGTGTGCAATGACAGGAGGCCTTATCCATCCGGGAATAAGATTCGGGGTTATTAACCATTCTACTACTTTCCCGGTTTTTCCTGAAGGAATGATGGTACGAACCACAAACCAGCCATTCTGGGCAACGTTACGGCCGTCCAGGAGCATTATATCGTTGTCAGATGATTCAATTTTAACCCTTCGCTCAGGATCTTCCGGGGCCAGAATAAAAGTCTTCCCCTGGGCTATGGGTAATGCCTCAACAAATTCATTTCTTCCATGACTGTCGAAAGTAGTATGACCGGCAAACTGTGGAAATTTTTCTGAATTGGGCTTTACTTCCATTGAACTGGATGGATAGAGAGGGAATAAACCTGTCTTGTCATCTGCAATAAATGATTTTTCAAAATACTCTGTAGGCAGAAATTCCAGATTAAGGCCGGCTCTTCCTTCAAGGATTTCAGGAAGAGGTTCATCAAGCTCCACACTGAGGATGATCGCATTGCCCTGGGGCTTAACTACTAACTTAGAAGTAAAATCATAATCATCATAACTAAGGACAACATCAATACTATTGTTCTCCCGGTTGACATTACGTTCCACCATCGTAGGGATTGCATCCCATTGTTCAGGGGTCGGATTAATTCTGACAGCACCTCCGGTGGCTGTCCTTAAACCATGATGTATCATAAATACACCGGCTATCTTTTCATCGAAGAAGGTCGGGTTGTACTGGTTTTCAAAAACCATTACATTGAAACCCCTGGCTTCGAAATAGTCCTTGTCATTCAATATGAATTCTTCCGCCGATGAGGGAGACATATCGTCACAGGACAAAAACAAACCCGCAGAGGCCAGTATAAAAAAAGACACAGCTGCTGATACAAAAAAAATCGATTTCTTCATGTGATAAGTGAATAAATGGTTTATAGTATAAATGACAATTAATTTTCGGGTTTTATATTGTGAAAATAATCTTTTTAAGTAGAAAAATATAATATGGATTGGGTTTTTAAGTTATTGAATGTTTCATTTATGCTTTAGAAAAGTCCTTCAACTGAAAGATATCTTTCTCCTGTGTCATAAATGAAGGTCAATATCCGGGTTTTTTCAGGTATTTCAGGTATTTTTTTTGCTACTGCGGCCAGACTTGCCCCGCTGGAGATACCGGCGAGGATACCTTCTTCCCTTGCTGCACGTCTTGCGTAGTTAAAAGCTTCTTCTTTTGTGACAGTTATTACTCCGTCGAGAATATCAGTATGAAGATTTGGAGGGATGAATCCGGCTCCTATTCCCTGTATGGGATGAGGTGATGGTTTTCCTCCACTTATGACGGGTGACAGTTCCGGTTCAACAGCAAATATTTTAATATCCGGAAAATTTTTCTTAAGAATTTCTCCTACTCCTGTAATATGACCACCTGTACCTGCCCCGCTTATTAGATAATTAATCCCTTCAGGGAAATCCTCTAATATTTCTCTGGCAGTATTTTTCTGATGGATGAGAATGTTTGAAATATTATCGAACTGCGATGGAATCCAGGCATTATTTATCTCATTACTTATCTCTTTTGCCCTTTCAATAGCCCCTTTCATACCGGAGCCTGCAGGGGTGAGTTCCAGTCCGGCACCATAAGCTTTCATCAGTTTTCTGCGTTCCGGCGACATGGACTCAGGCATAACAATAATAAGTTTGTAGCCCTTAACGGCAGCGGCCATTGCAAGACCGATTCCGGTATTGCCTGATGTAGGTTCTATAATTACAGAATCTTTTTTAAGTATTCCCTCTCTTTCAGCATCCTCAATCATCGCGAGAGCTATTCTGTCTTTGATGCTTCCTCCCGGATTACGGGCTTCAAATTTGACCCATACTTCATGTGACTGACCAAATAGCCTGTTAAGCCTGATATGAGGAGTATTGCCTATGATATCAGTAACAGCGGATACTTTCATAATCCCGATATCATTTTATCCTTATCATTTTTTTTCGTGCCCGAAAATTTCTTTCCGTTCCTGTATTCAATCTGAGGTCTGTGATAAACTATTGTCCCGGGATCCACTCCTGAGGTGAGCCATACATTTCCACCTATGACACTGTCATGTCCTATAAGCGTTTCGCCTCCAAGAATAGTACTTCCCGCGTATATAATGACGTTATCTTCAATAGTGGGATGACGTTTGGTGTTACTCATTTTTTTATCAACATGTAAGGCTCCCAGTGTTACACCCTGGTAGATTTTTACATTCTCACCTATAATTGTCGTTTCACCAATCACAATACCTGTACCATGGTCTATGAAAAATTTTTTTCCTATAGTGGCTCCCGGATGAATGTCGATTCCTGTTTTACTGTGTGCATGTTCACTTATGATGCGAGGCAGGATTGGTATATCAAGTTTGTAAAGAATATGTGACAGACGGTAGACAGTCACAGCATAGAACCCCGGATAACACAAAAGTACTTCTTCTATGTTGTACGACGCCGGATCGTGTTGAAGATATCCTTTGGCTTCTTCCAGGAGATCCAGATAAACAGGATGAAGGGAATTAAAAAATTTCTCTGACAATTCTTCCGGAGATCCCTTAAGACTGGAAGAGATAGGTTTAAGCAGTTCTTCCAGCTCAATTTCCAACTGAGTGTATTTTAGCCGGGTTTCTTTTATGCCGGGTCTCTGATTATCTTTTATCGGGAAAAGAAAAAGAATAAGGTCTTCAATAAAGTTGTGAGCATCTCTTACTGAAGGCACTGCCTGGCAGTAACTGCTCTGGATCTTCATAATTTCTTCCGGAATATTATCCATGTATCAGAAAATGTTAATATAGTATTTGAGAGGTAAAATTAGTAAAATCTTATAAGGACCATTGCAAAGGACTGTAAATAAAATCAGAGTGGGTGTTTATTGCTCTCGCTTTTCACTCTCACTCTGATATTGTACCCGGAGCCGGGATCGAACCGGCACAGCATTGCTGCCACTGGTGTTTGAGACCAGCGCGTCTACCAATTCCGCCATCCGGGCGTTCAGGTCATGCAGGTCTTTGTTAATAAGGACAAATTTAATAGAAATATTCATCAAATAAAACCGTCTTAAGGCACTGTTATTTCTTATAGTAAAATACAGTTTTCTCCAGATAAAGTAGCAACATTCCCGACAAATCAGGGTATTGAGAGAGGAGAGATAAGATTCAGGGGAATTATTAAATAGCAAAAAGCATTGTCAGTGTAAGCGTGACACAGCAGGTGATCCGACACTTTCCCTTATTATTTTTTCAATTCCGGCCCTGTCGAAACCGCATTCTCTATAGAGTTCTTCCTGGCTTCCGTGCTCAACAAAATAATCGGGAATACCGAGCCGTTTTATTTTTGCGTTATAACCGTTATCTGCCATAAATTCTATGACAGCGCTTCCAAAGCCTCCTTTAAGGATCCCATCTTCAATGGTTATAATTGTTTTGAATTTTTTAAATACACTATGAAGTGTTTCTTCGTCGAGAGGGTCTGCAAACCTCATATCCCAGTGGGCAACCGATAATGATTCTTCTTTCAGTTTATTCACAACGGCAGCCACATCGTTTCCAGGATGGCCGAGACTTAAAACTGCAACATCATCTCCATCACTTATCAGCCTTGCTTTTCCGATCTCTGTTTCCCGGAAGGGTTTTTCCCATTCGGCAATATGACAGTTTCCTCTTGGATAGCGTATTGAGAAGGGTCTGTTGTTTTTTTCGAGTTGAGCCGTATACATCATGTTCCTGAGTTCAATGGCATCCATAGGAGCAGCAACAACAATATTAGGTATGCTCCTCATAAAAGCTATATCGAAAAATCCGTGATGAGTAGCACCATCAGCACCCACAAGACCGCCGCGGTCAAGACAAAAAACCACATGAAGATTCTGGATTGCAACATCATGGATTACCTGATCGTAGGCTCTCTGTAAGAATGATGAGTAAATGTTACAGAAAGGTATCATACCCTGAGTTGCCAATCCTGCTGAAAATGTAACAGCATGTTGCTCAGCTATTCCCACATCGAAAGTTCTTTCAGGAAGCTCTTTCATCATTAATGACAGAGAACATCCTGTGGGCATGGCAGGTGTTATGCCTGCAATTTTTTCATTTTTAAGCGCCAGTTCCAGAATTGTTTTCCCAAAGATCTCATTATAAGGAGTCCCTATATGGGTGTCGGAGGAAATGATAAACTGCCCGGTTTTTCTGTCGAATTTACCCGGAGCGTGAAAAGCTGTCTGATTTTCTTCAGCCTGTTTGAATCCTTTCCCCTTAACTGTAAGACAGTGCAACAGTTTTGGTCCGGGTATGCGTTTCAGATCTTCCAGAACTTTGGTCAGATGCATTACATCATGTCCGTCAATAGGACCGAAATACCTGAAATTCATTCCTTCAAAGAGATTACTCTTATCAAGAATAGTACTTTTAAAACCTGCTTCAAGCTGGGCAGCAAGTGTTCTGGCATCAGGTCCAAATTTACCTACTTTCCCAAGGAAATTCCATATCTTATCTTTAAACCTGTTATACGTTCTGCTGGTAGTAATATCGAGAAGATACTCTTTTAACGCACCAACGTTGGGATCTATTGCCATGTTGTTATCGTTAAGGATAACAAGAATATCGGATTTGCCTGCTCCGGCATTGTTCAACCCTTCAAAAGCCTGACCTGCTGTCATGGCACCGTCACCAATGACTGCTACCACATGCCTTTTTTCTCCCTGTTGCCTTGCCGCTACAGCCATCCCAAGAGCAGCAGAAATAGAAGTTGAAGAATGACCTGTCCCAAAAGCGTCATACTCACTTTCAGCTATTTTAGGAAAACCACTGATACCTTTGTACTTACGGTTAGTGTGAAATATGTCTCTTCTGCCCGTAAGTATTTTATGACCGTAGGCCTGGTGACCAACATCCCAGATGATCTTGTCGTATGGAGTATTGAAAACATAGTGCAGGGCAACAGTCAGTTCAACAACTCCAAGACTGGCGCCAAAATGACCGGGATTGGAACTTATAACATCAATAATAAACTGACGGAGTTCTTCACTGACTTTGACCAGATCAACCAGTTCCAGTTTCTTAAGATCTGCCGGTGAAGATATTTTAAATAATAGATTATCTGTGTTATCCATTATTATAAATATTTAATGCAAATATAACAATAATAATACCCTGATGTTTATTCGGGCATAGCCCGGTTTTTCTTATTTTTGTTACGGAGATGGAAATTACTGAAATACGATATTGTACAGAGAAAGAATAATCTATTCAAAAACAATGATTATGAACAGGAAAATATTCCCGGCATTGTTGTTATTATCACTATTAATTTCGACAGTTTCGTGTGTGTCAGGACTGAAATTTAAGAGAGTACAGGATGAAAGCCGACATTTTATGGACGAGAGGGATACTTATAAAGCTGATAATATTACTCTTGAGATGGCTAATAAGGAATTAAAAGCCAGACTTGAAGAATTACAGAATGAATCAGATATTATTGAAGAAGAATTATCAGAAATAAGTAAGGAGCGGGATGAAGCCATTAATGAAAAGGCAGAGTTGTTATCAAGGTACAATGATCTTGAAAAAGCTCATGAAGAACTTATCAGGGGCAATGTTCAAGAGACTCAGAAACTGCTTGGAGAATTACAGGCTGCCAGAGCGGATCTGGAACAAAAGGAAAATATTCTACGTCAGCTTGAGGCTAATCTTGATTCTAAAAGAGCTGCGCTGGATGAACTTAATTATGAGCTGGAGGAAAGGAACAGAAGACTTATTGAGCTTGAAAAGATCCTCAATACTCAGAAGATGATAGCAGATGATCTGAAAAACAAAGTATCTGATGCGCTATTTAATTTTGAAAACAACGGACTTACTGTAAGTCAGAGAGATGGCAAGGTGTATGTGTCTCTTGAAGAGAAACTGCTTTTCCGCTCAGGCAGCTGGGAGATAGATGCCAACGGAAGGAATGCATTACGGCAACTGGCAGGCGTCCTGGAAAGAAATCCTGATATACAGGTTACAATTGAGGGCCATACTGATGATGTACCCTACAAACCAGGCAACAGCCAACTGGTGGACAACTGGGATCTGAGCGTAAAAAGGGCCACCACAGTAGTAAGGGTCCTTCTTGAGAATTCTGCAATTGATCCGAAACGTCTCACGGCTTCCGGTCGTGGAGAATTTTTTCCTGTTGATGAAAGAAATACTGCTGATGCCCGTCAGAGGAACAGAAGGACCGAGATAATATTGACTCCCGACCTGAGTGAATTGTACGATCTTATTAATAGATACTGAATACAATCGGCTAACGGTTATGTTTGAGAAATCTGATAGAACAATCAGGAGATTGTTTTATCAGAACGGGCATCTTTATTCGGAGAATTCTTTCAATCTGACTTTCATGTTTTGAAGAGCCTGGATAAGATTATCTTCAGGTTTAAGAAAATCCTGATCCATCCAGAAATCATAATCATAATCTGTAATTGTTTTTGAAAAGACAGAATGAACAGGAGCGAGTTCTTCTCTCTCAAATCTTTTTACATTATCCAGGCGTATATCTGTAACAGCCATTTCAAAAAATACATTGAACTGGCTATTGAAAAGACGTTTCTTTTTCTTTGATATAAAAACGAGATCACCTCTGACATGATTCAGGAAATATCTTTGGTTAATTTTTCTGTAGCTGACAGAATATCTGACTGATGACGGCCATGTTTCGAAACCTCGTGTAGGGCTGGCCACAAAAGAATTTTTCAGTTCATCAATATATTTCGGATGAATTTCAAAATCGGCACTAAGCAAAGCATAATCATCGGTATTGATATACATAGTCCCCCTGAAAAGAGGCAGATCAATGTATTCTTTTTGTTCAAAATCAATTACGTAAGCTGATTCTTCATCAAAAATAATGATGTCGCTTATTCTGTAAGTGTACATATCCATGTTTTCTTCAGAAAGGAACTCAAAGGTGTTTTTTATCCCATCAAGATCCAGACAGGTACTTAATCCTGCCTTAAGTCTGATAGCCAGAGTGTCACTGAGATTGATATTTTCTATTTTACGGCTTTTCCGGACTTTTATCTGGTCACTCTGAAAAACACTGTTGTAAGGGCTTTTGAAAATACTTATAACTGCTTCTGAATAAGTCTGTAAGTCCTTTTTCTTTTGTACTCCTTCACGATAGAAAGCTGTAAGCATTGCCGGTGAAGAACCGTAATTATCAGTAACAGATCCCATTGTCCTGATTAATATTTCCTGAGGAATCCGGACCCTGATGATAATTTCAGGAATTGGTATGAATTCCCTTTTGAGAGAAACAGTGAGTTCTCTTCCGGTAATCTGATTAACAGGATAATTATGGGAAATGAAGCCGAGATATGAGACAGAAAGAGTATCGTTTAAGTAATCTGATGTGATCCTGAGGTTGAATTGGCCATTTTTGTTTGAAACTGTTCCCCTGCCCCTGTCCTTTAAGAATACTGCAGCAGAGGGCAGAGGTTCTCCGGAATCTTCGTCAATAACTGTCCCCGAAACAAAATCCCTTCCTCCAGGTAACAGATTATCTGTTCTGTCGGTGGGTAGAGGTTTTGCAATGATAATATATTTATCTATAACCGAATAGGTAAGTAAATCGTCTTTAAGGATGCTGTCCAGTATGCTTTGTAACCGGATATTACTGAAAGTAAGGTCTGTAATTGTATTTGTATTAATAAGTCTGCTGTCATAAGTGAAGTTATAACCGCTTTGTCCGGTAATTATTTCCAGGGCATTGCTGATTTTCACCGGACCTTCACTGAAGGTAAAAAGAGAATCAAGAATTGTTTCCTGACCGCTCAGGACTGACCATTGGCTCAGTATAACGAATGAAACAATGGCTGAAATCTTTTTTATCATGGAGCCATTGAATGACAGCATTTTTACTAACAGTTATTTTTGTGTAAGATGGTAAACATCACCTTCTTTTGAATAACCAAGTATAAAACTAGCACAAATTAGGCGAATTATAGTATCGTGTGGCTGGTTATCTATTGTAGTAGCCCAGGGAAGATCCAGAATTTCCGGGTCATCAGCAACTATTTTCATATCATACACTCTTTCAAGATCCCGGAAAACAATATCAAGAGTCTGTCCGTCATATTTCAGCACTCCTTTATGATAGGCCAGGTAATTAGGATCATTATTAAACTTTTTTTCCGGCATTTCTGAACCAATAGTCCCAACATATCCCGAATCGAGTAAAATATTTTGTTTGCCGGAATTATCCGAAAGAATGACATGTCCCGTTTCAACAAATACCTCAACTTCAGCCTCCGGGTTATCTGTTATGACGTTGAAAGAAGTACCGAGAACTTTTATCCTGGCTTTTCCGGCATCCACTGTAAAAGGGTTACCGGTATCAGATGAAACCTCAAAAAACGCTTCTCCTTTAAGTTCCACATTCCTTTCTGCTTTGCCATAATCTGACCGGTAGGCAAGATATGTATTACGATTGAGAAAGACATTGCTTCCGTCCGGGAGGATTACTTCACGGTTTGTCTCATTGATACCTGTCGATATTACTGTTTTTTTATAGGGGAAACCGGTTTTTGCCATATATAATGTTACAATGCCAAGACTTACCAGGATAAGAGAAACAGCGGCAATTTTCATCATAATTCTTCCGGAAAAAAACACTTTTCGCTGATTGCGCACACTCTGATTACTTTCTTTATTCAATCGGGATACTACTTTCCTCCACGCATAATCAACATCAATTTCTTTATTCTCATCCATATTTTTAAGCTCTTTCCATTGTTTGTATGTATTGTATTTGTCTTCACTCAGAAATCTCTGAAAAAAGTCTGACGGTTGGTTATTTTCTTCCGACATGTGACGGGCCAGTTTTTCCCATTCACTACTGTTATATTTATCTTCGTTTGCCATTTTTTATAATCATTCTGCTAACTCCTTCCGGAATAATTTTAATGCTCTTACCATACTGGCTTCTACTGTCTTAATGGAAACAGACAGTTTTTGAGCTATTTCAGAGTACTTTAATCCTTCAAACCTGTTCATGCAAAAAATCATTCCGCATCTTTCAGGTAATTTTTCCAGTATTTTGATTATTCTTTGATTAAGCTCTTTGTATTGAACAATTTCCACAGGGTTTTGCGGGAGTTCATTTTGTTTCACCATCGCTTCCCTTTTATGTTTTTCAACTACCTTATTATGATCAATAAGGTGAAGGCAGCGGTTATATACCGATTTATAGAGGTATCCATTCAAAGAACTTTCAATATTTATTTTATTTCTGTCCAGCCAGATCCTTACAAAAAGGTCCTGGACAATTTCTTCCGCATCATCATAGTCATTTAGCAGCTTGTTTGCATATTTAACCAGGGGAACATAGGAAGACCGGAAAAGTGACTCAAACTGAACTATATCTCCTTCCCTGATCCTCCTTATAATTTTATCTTCCCTGTTCATCCATCTTCTTAATTGGTCAGATCATCCCTGTCGCTGAATTTTAATTTTCTGCTTAATCTGCGGATTGCGGTTTCTATACTCTGATCGGGTTCTATTACATTATAATCTCCCCAGAATTCCGGGTCTATAAAATCACTGACTTTTTCTGAAAAAACATCAGAATATCTTAGTTTTTCCTTTCCTGCAAATTTAATTACTTCTTCGTCAGTACGGTCAGTGATTGCAATTTCTGACATAGTGGTATAATAAGTATTAAACAGTTTTCTCTTCCAGTTAACTTTAAACTTTACTTCTGCCCTGGAATATGCAAAATACCATTTCCCGTCCTGTTCACGGTATTTTGTACGGTAAGTAACTTCTTCAGGAGTGACCTTCATACCTATAGGCCTTTTCCTTACAAATATTGAAGTAGCTGCTTCTATGTCTGAAAGATTAAGACCAAATTCAGCTTCTGTAACAGCTCCTGATTCAAGTTCAATATACAGCTTTCCCTGGAATAAGGGTATTTCGACACCCGGTTTTTGAACAAAACTTATTTCATAATGAGTTTTATTATCTATCTCAATAACACCTGTCATTGAGTAATCATAATATTTCATTGCATCAATGGTAAGAATAAGTTCTGTATTTTTAACAATATCAAGGTCAATATTGTTGTTTATGCCTCCCTGAAGTTTAAACAGTACTGTATCCATTCGTTCCACATCTGTACTTTTACGGCCCTTATACAAGCGGGCAGCATCAAACCTCAAATCGTTGGCATACGGTGCTTTGAAGATTTCCACAGCAGCTTCTCCAATTGATACATATGACCTGTTTTTACGTATTGTCTCCCGGTAAAAAGCTGTCATCAGATTAGGTACTGACTCGTAATTTCTTCCAATGCTGTAAATAGCATTTTCGACAATACCTTCGGGATCAATGGGCCTGATTACAATTTCCTGAATAGGGATAGGTGCTGATTCCATTTCAATAGTGTTTTTTTGCCCTCTCTGGATCATTGAACTGATAGGGATAACTACATTTTTATATCCCAGATAACTCACCTCAAGATTGTTTGAGACTAATTCAGTACCAATTTTGAGTGTAAATTCACCATCAATATTGGTTACAACTGCCACATTTGACTCAGAAACTGCAACTGTGGCAAATACCAGAGCCTTACCCGACTCTGAGTCAATAACTTTCCCATGGATGTTAATAATTTCCTGGGTACTGATTTTTTCATTTTTTTCTGGTTTTGCTGCTTCACTTAAGTGAAAGGGGGAAAACAGTATTAGCAGTAACATCAGAATAATAGATCTTTTTTTTGATTTCATGGCGGAATAATTATTTAGTGTTAGTCAACTGTTAAAAAATTATCTGTATCTGTTTATATGACCTTTCAGAGATAAAAAACCCTATCAGATTATGAGATAATATTGTTATCTTACTATGATTAATATTAATCAGGTAGAGAGGAAACATTCCACTTTTCCGGCTGTGTAAATAGCGGGATTATTGTCTGGTCAGAACTGTCTGGAAATGTGTGGCTATCCTTGTTTATGTTATGTTTAATACGCAAATGATTAATCCGATAATCAGAACAGTCAATTTGCTCACGATGGGATATTCCTTTATTGCAAATTCTGTTACCGGGCAAACAACTGCTTATGGGATGCCTGTTTCCGCCAGTATTGAATTGACAAATTACTGTAATCTGAGATGTCCGGAATGTTTATCAGGTTTGGGACTTATGACGAGGGACAAAGGATTCATGGAAATCAATCTTTTTGAAAAGATAATAGGGGAACTAAGTCCGTATATATATAACCTCAATCTATATTTTCAGGGAGAGCCGATGCTTCATCCGCAATTCTTTTCATTCCTCAGGGTAAGCAGAAATGTTAAAACCACTGTTGCCACGAACGGTCATTTTTTGTCGGAAGAAAATGCTCAAAGGCTCGTTATATCGGGGCTTAATACATTGATTGTATCTTTGGATGGAATGGATCGGCAGACTTATGCTTCATACAGGGTAAATGGAAATTTTGATCAGGTAATGACAGGAATAAGGAATGTTTCAGCAGCAAAGAAAAAGAATGCTTCAAAAATGGAACTTATAATACAATTTCTTGTAAACAGGGATAATGAAATTCAGATACCTGAGATACGCCGTTTTGCGAAGGGAATAGATGCCAGACTCAAATTAAAATCAATGCAGATAATAAATAACTCATCTTATGAGAGATGGCTTCCTGAGCAGGAAAAGTTCAGACGCTATGAATCAGTTGAAGGGAAGTGGGTTATTAAGAGCAGTCTGCCTGACAGATGTCCCAGATTATGGTTCAATCCGGTAATAACATGGGATGGGAAGGTTGTTCCCTGCTGTTTCGATAAGGATGCAGGTCATATAATGGGGGATCTTAAGGAAGATACTTTCAGGGAAATATGGAACGGCCCCAGATACAGACTATTCCGAAAGCGTATAAGGTCGGGAAGACAATTGATTGATATTTGCAGAAACTGTACATCAGGATTAAGGGGAGTAGTATCCTGATGGTGGTTTGCTACTAAACAGTCATAACATCTTTTTCTTTCAGGGCTACTATCTTATCCACCAGGGCGTTAAATTCATTGGTCATTTCCTGAACATTATCCGCAGCAATTTTTTCAATATCCTCAGGAAGCCCGTTTTTTAGAAGCTGTTTCAGCTCGTCGTTAGCCCATTTTCTTGAGTTACGGATACTGATCCTGGCTGTTTCACCCTCATTTTTAACCTGTTTGACAAGCTGGTGTCTTCTTTCTTCTGTAAGAGGAGGGATGCTTATGCGGATCACTTCTCCGTTATTCATTGGTGTAAGCCCAATGTTAGCCGCCATAATAGCTTTTTCAATGATCCCGAGCAGATTCTTTTCCCAGGGTTGTATAAGGATCGTCTTTGCATCCGGAGTGTTTATGTTGGAGACCTGAGAGAGGGATGAGTTAACTCCGTAATAATCAACAGTAATCCCGTCAAGCAGTACAGGTGTTGCTCTTCCGGCACGGAGTCTGGCGAGTTCATGTTCCAGGTGGTCAATAGCTTTCTGCATTCTGTCCCTGGTTTCTTCCGTAATAAGTTCTACATCTTCGTTCATAATATGGAGCTGGCTTGAATTGATATATAAATTATAGTCTGTTCCTTATGGGAAAAACAAAAATAATAAAATAGCAGAAATAGCAATTTCTTAATTATAAATAAGTGTCCCGGTTATTGTTCCGTTGATCACTTTTATCAGGTTCCCCTTTTTATTCATATCAAATACTATGATCTGCATATTATTATCCCGGCACATTGTAAAAGCAGTGGAATCCATCACTTTTAGTTGTTGGTTTATAACTTCTCCGAAGGTTATTTTATCAAATTTATTTGCAGAAGGATCTTTCTCAGGGTCGGCCGAGTAAACACCGTCAACTCTGGTTCCTTTAAGCAGGACATCGGCTTTTATTTCCACGGCACGAAGAGCGGCTGCCGTATCAGTTGTAAAAAAAGGATTCCCTGTTCCCCCTGCCAGCAGGCATATAGATCCGGTTTTCAGTTCCTGTAATACTTTATCTCTGTCGTACAGTTCTCCGACAGGTTCCATTCTTATTGAAGTATAAACTCTGGCTTTTCCTCCGTTAAAACGTATAGCACTTTCCAGAGCCAGACTATTAATTACTGTGGCCAGCATACCCATCTGATCTCCCTTGATCCTTTCAACTCCCGATTCGATACCGCTTAGACCACGGAAGATGTTTCCTCCTCCTATAACAACAGCTACCTCACATCCTTTTTCTGCTATATCAACTATTTGTCTGGAATATTCTTTCAGGACATTTTCGTCAATACTCTGGTCCCCTCTGCCGGCCAATGATTCTCCACTGAGTTTTAAAAGTATTCTTGAATATTTCATTCGGTTTTTAATTTTGCTGTAAAGATATGATTTTTGACAAAAGCAAGGATCTTCTGCTTATTACTTGTACCTGTCTTTCCGGCCTCAATATAAAATAAAAGAGGGGTCCTTTCAGGACACCCTCTAAAGATATTGAATTTATGAACAAGTGTTTCTAGAGATTGAGTGTAAATCTCCTGAAACCCGTTACAGAAAGATCTTTATCTACTGATTTGAGATACTGACTGATTGACTGTTTTGTATCTTTGATAAATTCCTGGTTCATAAGTGTACTTTCCCTGAAAAATTTGCCAAGTTTTCCCTGTGCAATCTTCTCAAGCATATTTTCTGGTTTTCCTTCACGTCTGGCCTGTTCTTTACCTATTTCAAGTTCCTGCTCAATTACAGACGGAGGAACATCATCCTTGTCCACAGCAACAGGGTTCATGGCAGCTACCTGCATAGCGATATCCTTATATACCTGTATGTCCAGACCACCTTTGTTAAACCCTACAAGTGTGGCAAGTTTGTTCCCGGGATGAATATATGGCTGAACATATTCAGCTTCAATCTTTTCATAATAAGAGAGTTCGAGTTTTTCACCTATAATTCCCATATATTCAACGACCTTTTCATCTATTCTGCCTCCATCCATAGGAAGTGCTTTAAGATCTTCCAGGTTACCCGGATTGTTTGTCAGAGCAAGATCAACTATCTTATTTGCAAGACTAACAAAATCATCATTCTTGGCAACGAAATCTGTTTCGCTGTTAAGAACAATCATTACTCCGAGTTTTCCGTCGGATGATACTTTGGATAGAACTACTCCTTCAGTAGCTTCTCTGTCAGCTCGCTTATTGGCCACAGCCTGACCTTTTTTACGTATAATTTCTATTGCCTTGTCGAAATTACCATCAGCTTCTTCAAGTGCTTTTTTACAATCCATCATACCCGCCAGGGTAGTTCTTCTTAATTTGGCAACATCTGCAGCAGTTATTCCGGCCATTTGTATTTTATTTTTTCTGATTATTATTTAAAAACCAATTACTTATACAAGATGATTCATAACTATTCATCATCCTCTTCATCTTCTGTTTCCGCTAAGGTCTTCCTCTTTTTAGCTGTGTCATCATCCTTATCGTCAGAATCTTCTTCAATATTTTCTTCCTCTTCATCTTCATCCGTTATATCTTCTGATGATGCCATGACTTTTTTACCGGTATTTTCTTTTCGTCCTGATCTTTTATCTTTTGAATCAGAATCCTTATCCTTTTCTATCTTTCTTTCATTCAGCCCTTCGTCTATTGCCTTACAGAGTATATCTACAATAAGGGATATTGATTTTGACGCATCATCGTTGGCAGGTATTGGGAAGTCAATATTGCCGGGATCAGAATTGGTATCGACCATTGCAAAAACGGGGATGCCAAGTCTTTTTGCTTCCCTTACTGCTATATGTTCTTTACATACGTCTACTACAAAAAGTGCAGATGGCAGCCGTGTAAGATCCATAATACTTCCCAGGTTTTTTTCAAGCTTTGCCCTTTGGCGTGTTACCTGAAGTTTTTCACGTTTGGAAAGATTGTCAAAGGTGCCGTCAGTAGCCATCTTGTCAATTGATCCCATTTTCTTAACAGCTTTCCTGATAGTCGGGAAATTGGTAAGCATACCTCCTGGCCAGCGTTCGGTTACATAGGGCATATTGATATTTCTGACTTTTTCCGAAACAATCTCTTTGGCTTGTTTTTTTGTGGCTACAAAAAGAATTTTTTTCCCTGATCTTGCCATATGCTTCATTGCTGAAGCAGCTTCATCAAGCTTGTCTATGGTCTTTTCAAGGTCGATAATGTGAATCCCGTTACGCTCCATAAAAATATAAGGAGCCATTGCAGGGTTCCATTTTCTTTTTAGGTGTCCGAAGTGAACACCGGCATCAAGTAATTCTTTGAAATTTGTTCTGGGCATTTTAATATAATTAAGTTTACATTCTGTTTTGTCAATTACAAAGTAGTCCCTTGTATGGGGAGTCTTTGTAATTTAGATACTAAACCTGCATCTCGTTCAGGAGTAAAGGATATCTATCGTTTACTGAACTGGAACCGCTTTCTGGCTTTTGGCCGGCCCGGTTTTTTCCTTTCAACAACGCGGGAATCACGGGTAAGAAATCCTTTTTCTTTCAGTTGCTTTTTGTTTTCCCCGTCAAGAGAAACGAGAGCTCTGCTGATACCAAGACGAACAGCTTCTGCCTGACCTCTTACACCCCCTCCTTCAAGATTCACGACAATATCGTAACGGTCAGTTGCATCTAATTGATGCAGAGGCTGAGTAACAACATACTTCAGGATATCACTTCCGAAATAATCATTATAATCCTTTCCGTTGACAGTTATTTTTCCTTTGCCATCCATTAAATACACTCTTGCAACAGCCGCTTTTCTTCTTCCTATAGCATTGATTGCTTCCATATATGTTTCGTGATTTTAAAGTTCTATTTTTCGGGGTTTCTGAGCTTCATGGGGATGGGATGACCCGGTGTAAACATGAAGATTACGGAAAAGAGCACTTCCAAGACGATTTTTCGGAAGCATACCTTTTACAGCATGTTCAATTAATCTTTCAGGATGCTCTCTTAACATTTTTTCAGCACTGGTAAATCTCTGTCCTCCAGGATAACCGGTGTGCCTGACATATTGTTTGCCCGACCATTTATCTCCGGTCAGAACCACTTTCTCAGCATTTATTACAACCACATTGTCCCCACAATCAACATGAGGAGTGAAATTAGTCTTGTGTTTCCCTCTTAACGTATTGGCAATCAGTGATGAGAGACGTCCAAGGACAGCCCCTTCCGCGTCAATCATAACCCATTCCTTGTTAACAGTTGCCTTATTCGCTGATATGGTCTTATAACTTAAGGTGTCCACTGTTCTTAATTTTTATATTGATATTCTTATCTTTAATCCGTATTAAGCTCCGATTTCGGGTTTGCAAAAATACAATAAATTATTAAAAAAAAGAATATTGAACAGAAATTCTATGGACATACAAAACTAAAATGTTTTTGTTTTCCGTTACTGAAAATGATAAATGATAACAAATGTGTGAAGACAGAATATTTCTGAAGAGAGCTATCGATATTGCAAGGGCGGGTATTGTGAAAGGTAACGGGCCTTTTGGAGCAGTGATAGTAAAGGATAATAAAATTATTGCCGAAGCTCAAAACAGTGTTATCCTTTCGCATGATCCTACTGCTCATGCCGAAATAAGCGTTATAAGAAAAACTGCTGCAATACTTGAAACACATGATCTTTCAGATTGTGTTTTATATTCTTCCTGTGAACCGTGTCCAATGTGTCTGGGTGCTATATACTGGTCGGGAATAAAAAAGATCGTATATGCCTCCTGCCGTTCTGATGCTGAAAATGCAGGATTCAGAGATAGTATCATATATGATGAAATGAATCTCGACCCTGCTGACAGACGACTTGAGTTTATCCGGCTGACAGGTATGGGTGAAGAAAAAGTATTTGAGAGATGGAAAGAATATGAATCAAAGATATCTTATTGACAGAACCCCAGGATCCCGTCTCCCACCTGATTTTTTTAGAAGAGATGTTCTTCTGGTCGCACCGGAGCTTTTGGGTAAAATACTTGTTGTAAGATCATCGGCAGAAATGCCGGAACGTTTTATGATCAATGAAACAGAAGCTTACAGGGGAGCAGAAGACAAAGCCTGTCATGCCAGCAAAGGCAGGACCGAAAGGACTGATGTGATGTTCCGGACAGGCGGGAAAATATATGTATATCTGATTTATGGTATTCACTGGATGCTGAATTTTGTAACCGGACCGGAGAATGAGCCTCAGGCTGTGTTAATAAGAGGTATCGAGGGATATGATGGGCCGGGCCGGGTTTCAAAAGTACTGGGTATCAATAAATCATTTTATGGCGAGGACCTGAATGTCTCAGAACGTATCTGGATAGAGGATAATGGTGATAAGGTATCAGTAAAGACAGGTAAAAGAATCGGTATTGATTATGCAGGAGAAAAATGGGTAAATAAACCATGGAGATTCTTCCTTTAATAAGGGCCGGAATGATAAAAGAGATAAAAAGGTACTCTGTTTTGTTATAGATAATCTTTGTTACCTGCAGTTGGGTATTATCATTTAAAATGGTGTTAAAGTCACACAAGCCGGACTTCAGTTCCCGATTTTTTACGTTCTTTGTTTTTTCAAATAACAGTAACTCTTCTTAATATGGATTCAGTTTTAAATATCTACCGTCGCTGGAATAATATCACGGGCTGGTTTATGTTTGTTTTCTCTGCAGTTGTTTATTTGTTGACTGTTGAGCCAACAATTAGTTTTTGGGATTGCGGTGAATTCATTCTGTCAGCAAACAGATTACAGGTAGGCCATCCTCCGGGAGCCCCACTGTTTCTGATGATTGGAAGGATAGCCACACTCTTTGCCGGGGGAGAAGGGGCAAAAGTGGCATTGACAATGAATATCCTTTCAGGTATATGCAGTGCTTTTGCAATTATGTTCCTTTTCTGGACAATAACCCATCTCGTAAGAAGAGTATTCACAAACAAAACTCCTCTCGAGACCGGTCATATACCTGCAATAATAGGGAGCGGTCTTATTGGAGCAATGGCCTATGCCTTTTCAGATACTTTCTGGTTTTCAGCTGTTGAAGGAGAGTTATATGCTCTGTCATCTCTTATTCTTGGTCTTGTTTTTTGGGCAATGTTAAAGTGGGAGGAAGAAGCAGACCAACCAAACTCGGGCCGGTGGATAGTTCTTATTGCATATATTATGGGGCTGGGACTGGGTGTTCACAGGCTTAATCTTCTTGTACTGCCTGTACTCGTCTTTGTTTATTATTTCAAAAAATATGAGATTACAACCAAAGGGATCGTCAAAGCTATTCTGCTGGCTGTGTTCATGATGTGGTTAATGGTGTTTGTGCTTATTCCGGGTGTGCCCAAAGCAGCCGGATGGTTTGAATTGTTGTTCGTCAATGTGTTTGGTTTGCCATATAATACGGGGCTGTTGGTTTTTATTCTCACTGTTGTGGTATTGCTGGTTATGGGTATACGGTATTCTCTGAAAAGCAAAAAAGTAATACTCAATTATATTATTACCTGCCTCACTGTTATTATGATAGGACATTCATCCTATGCCATGATAATGATCAGATCATCAGCCAGACCCCCTATGAACCAGAATAATCCTTCCGATATATTTTCTCTTGCCTACTATATTAACATGGTTCAATATGGCAGTTCACCAAAAATGCATGGGATATATTACAGTGCCCCGGCAGTTGAAATGTACAGAAAGCTTGCAGGATATAACAAAGCAGACGGGAAATACAAACCTTATTACAGACCAGAATATAAGTATGACAGCAGATTTGAGACAATTTTCCCGAGAATGTACAGTCCTGATCCTAATCATGAAGATGATTACCTTTACTGGGGAAAAGTAAGAGGAAGAAGATATACAGTAAATACAGGAGCAGGAAGAGAAACGATAACATGTCCTACATTCGGGGAAAACCTGAGATATTTCTTCAGGTACCAGACAGGATTTATGTATCTGAGATACTTCATGTGGAATTTCGTGGGGAGGCAGAATGACATTCAGGGGAATGGAAATAATATACACGGAAACTGGATAAGCGGAATAAATTTCATAGATAATGCCAGACTTGGCCCACAGGATGAACTCCCTTCTGATCTCAGGAATAATCCGGGAAAGAATACATACTATTTTCTGCCACTGCTTATTGGTATAGCCGGATTATTGTGGCAGTATAGAAGAGACAAAAACGGGATGGTGCTTGTCCTTTCATTTTTCTTAATGACAGGTTTTGCTATTATTGTTTATCTGAATCAGTATCCTGATCAACCCAGAGAGAGGGATTATGCCTATGCCGGTTCTTTTTATGCTTTTGCCATCTGGATAGGAATGGGTTTTATGTATCTGTATGAAGTGTTCAGGAAATATATGAACCGAAAGGTATCGGCAATGCTCACTTTTATTCTTCTTTTTGTTTCGGGACCACTGTTAATGGCCACTCAGAACTGGGATGACCATGATCGTTCCGGACGCTATACTGCGCGCGATATTGGGGCAAATTACCTGGAATCATGTGCTCCGAACAGCATTTTGTTTACTTATGGAGACAATGATTCTTTTCCTGTATGGTGTGTGCAGGATGTTGAACAGGTAAGAACGGATGTAAGGGTAGCAAATCTGAGTTATATACAGGCAGGATGGTATATAGATATGATGAGGCAAAAAGCTTTTGATTCTGATCCTCTGCCTTTTTCACTGCCTTCCGAAAAATATATTGAGGGAGTACGTACCCAGTTACCTGTTGAAGAATCAGGCAGAAGTGTCAGTCTGAAAGATCTGGTACAGTTTGCAGGTCAGGATGACAGAAAATTCATGCGATCTTTTGGTGGAGAATACCTGAATTATATTCCGACAAATAAATTTCTGATAGATGTCGATACCGCCCTTGTCCTTTCCAACGGGACTGTAAAGGACTACTTTAAAGATATGATCATGTCTCCAATGATATGGGAATATACTGACGATTATGCATTCAAGGGAGATCTGGCCATAATGGATCTTATTTCTACCAATGAATGGGAGAGACCTGTTTACATATCATCCACTGTACCCTCAAGTCAGTACAAAGGTCTGGAAAAATTCTTTATCCAGGAGGGAATGGCTTACAGAATAGCACCTGTTAGTATTGATCGCCAGGATCGTAGCGAGTTTGGAATAATCGACCCTTACGTAATGTATGATAATGTAATGAATAAGTTCAGATTTGGCAATGCAGATGATCCCTCTGTTTATCTGGATGATAATAACCGGAGAATGTTGAGTAATTATAAGAGGATATACGCAAATCTGGGAAAGGAGTTTCTGGCTCTTGGAGACACTCTGAAAGCCCTGGAACTGGTTCAGAAAGGGAGAGAAATAGTGCCTGTGGAGAAAATTCCCGAAGATTATTATTCAGTGGGTTTTGCGGAGATACTTATCAGGGCAGGTAAAAAAGATGAAGGCGAAAAACTCATCGAAGAAATACTTAATTATGCAAAAGAATATCTCAATTATGCTGTTTCTCTCGGACCGGAAGAAAGATTCGGACTGGAGTTATCCAATGGGATCAATATGCAATCATTGCTGGATATTTATAATATGTCACTGAATCATGAGATGGATTCCCTGACAACAGTGCTGGAACCAATGATAAGTACTTATTATGGGAGATTATATAACACCAATTAGCTATATATGAGGCTTTTCAGGTCACCTCTGCTTTCGTTGTTATGCTTTCGTGAGGCCATTTTCAGGATTAAAACATCCAGGAAGATACTTTTTCTGACCTTTGATGACGGCCCTGATCCGGAATCAACTCCTGTAATACTGGACATCCTTGATAAAATGCACGTGAAATCTGTATTCTTCTGCAATGGTAATGTTGCAGAAAAATATCCGGAGCTGATAGAAAAAATACAGCAAAAGGGTCATATGACAGGGAACCATGGATATTGCCATCTTAATGGATGGAAAACAGCTTATAAGGATTACCTGCTTAATGCAGAGAAGGCTGATGACACTACTTCAGCCAAATTGTTCCGCCCGCCTTACGGCAAAATAACTTATCGCCAGTATAGGGATCTTAAAAAAAGATATAAAATAATTTTCTGGGATTTAATGGCCTATGATTTTGACAGATTTTTCGGACCCGACAGATCAGAAGAGGTATTGAAAAAAAAGATTCGTCCGGGATCAATTATAGTCCTTCATGATAGCCAGCGGTCAAACTGCAAAGCCTATCTTGAGGAATTCATCAGAGATTCATTAGACAGAGGTTATATCTTTAATCTACTTGAAAAATAAACAGTTATAATGATTGACCGGAGAATGAGTCCTTTTTTTCGATTGTAATATACGCGGTATATGGTTCTTTTATAAGGGGTTTTATATTTCCGATTGAAGTGTTATTTTTGAAGAAGTATTTAAAAAAGGGTAAATGAATATTCTAATTCTCGGATCAGGAGGCAGAGAACATGCTCTGGCATGGAAACTGGCACAAAGCAAAAAGGTTAGCAGAGTATTTATCGGTCCGGGAAATGCAGGTACTTCATTTACCGGTACAAATATTTCTCTCAATCCCGAAAATTTCATGGAGGTAAAACGTGCTGTACTTGATCATGACATAGGGATGGTTGTTGTGGGACCTGAAGCTCCTCTGGTTGCAGGCATTCATGATTATTTTCTTGAAGATGATTACCTCAGAAATATACCGCTTATAGGTCCGGACAGATGTGGAGCACGACTGGAAGGTAGCAAGGAGTTTGCAAAGGGTTTTTTAAAAAGGAATAATATTCCTACAGCAGCATACCGTAGCTTTGACCTGTCGAATGTGAAAGAAGTAGGTCCTTTTCTTAAAGAGCTGGATCCTCCATACGTCATTAAGGCGGATGGCCTCGCAGCAGGCAAAGGTGTTGTGATATTAAATGATATTGAGGAAGCTGAGAAGGAAGTCTTGGCCATGCTTGAAGGAAAATTCGGAAAAGCTGGTTCAAAAGTAATTGTTGAACAGTTTCTTAAGGGTATAGAGTTATCGGTTTTTATTATTACTGACGGACACTCATATAAACTTCTGCCCGAAGCAAAGGATTACAAAAGAGCCGGAATGGGAGATACCGGATTGAATACCGGAGGAATGGGAGCTGTGTCCCCTGTGCCGTTTGCCGATGAGTCTTTTATGTTAAAAGTGAAGGAAAAGATTATTGATCCTACCATAAAGGGACTGATAAATGAGGGGATAGTATATAAAGGGTTTATTTTTTTCGGATTGATCAATGTTGAAGGAGATCCGTTCGTAATTGAATATAATGCACGTCTTGGTGATCCCGAATCAGAAGTTGTCATTCCCAGGATCAAATCTGATCTGTTTGATTTACTTGAAGGTGTTGCTGAAGGAAATCTGCAGGAAAGATATCTTGAGGTGTATGATGATTACGTAACTGCAATCATGCTGGTATCGGGAGGTTATCCAGGCACTTACAAAAAAGGGAAAGTGATCAGGGGCCTGGATAAAGTAAATAATTCGGTTGTATTTCATGCCGGGACAATGATTTCGGGAGATGAAGTTCTGACTTCAGGAGGACGTGTTATTGCTGTAAGCTCAAGGGGAAAAACAATGAAGGAAGCTTTGGCAGAATCATACCACAACGCCGGCTTAATATCATTCGAGAATATCTATTACAGAACAGACATAGGCTTTGACCTGTAGAAATAATGCTTTTAAAAATATTCAAAGGGACAGGTCTGGGAGTGATCTTCCTTATTCTTTTAACTCTCGGATTATTGTGGATAAGTGCTTTCCTGCATCCTCAACAGGTGTCCCTGCCGGTTTATGAGGCAAAACCGATGCCACTATATGCTCTTATGAGGCAAATAATTGGTCTGAAACCTTTAGGCAGTTTACTTTCCACTCTTGTATTACTGGGATTGATGCTTTTTCTTATCTCTAATTTCAATACGACAATATTTTTCATAAATGAAAGAACATTTCTTCCTGTGCTCTTTTATGTTCTTTTATCTGCAGTATTTCCTCAAAACCAGACAATTAATCCCGCCCTGCCTGCTGCTGTTTTCATGATACTTGCATTACTCAGAATAATGGATGCATACAGGAAACAGGGTATAGCATACAATTTTTTTGATGCAGGTATTTTTATAGGTATAGGTAGTCTTTTTTATGCAAATCTTATATGGTTCGGGATTGTAATATTTGCGGGTATTGTATTGCTACGAACTGTCAATATAAAAGAAATTGCTGTTTCACTCCTCGGATTGCTTACACCTTATGTTATTATTATCGGATTCTTTTATGTAACTGACAGGAATATAGGAATGTTTCTGTCAGACATTAATGAGAATATATTTGGAAATACACACTCTTTTTTATTTGACAGATATACTGTGCTTGTCCTGATCTATATTGCTCTTATGCTATTGATCAGTATAACATTCCTTTTTTCCCGGCTTAATATTAAAAAGATTAAATCCAGAAAAACATTTTATCTGTTATTATGGGTTTTCGCTGTTTCTCTGTTGCTTTACTTCTTTATACCAGCTGTCTCTGTCGAGATGATGTGGATAGCAGGTATTCCTGCTTCATATTTTCTGGCTCACTATTTTGTGTTTTTAAAACAGAAAATATTACCTGAAATATTTTTCACAGTATTCTGTTTACTGATATTATTATTGCAGGTTCTGATTATATTTTAAAGAATTCTCATCTTACCATAAAAACAACACCTACTCCGGATCCCTGTTTGGCTCCGTCAAAATCAAAATTAAGTGTGTAGATGCCACTTTTATTACATATAAAATCTATAAAAGGATAAATTTTACCGTTTTTTTTGTCGAATGAAGAAAGGATCTCTTTATTTGCAGCATCTTTTATTGTAAGAATAAGCTGGCCTTGTGATTCGTCGGAATTACACAATGAAAATCTGTATTTGGTGTTTTTCCATAGTGACATCTGGGCCTTGTATCTCATATCAGCGGAAGGGGAGCCCTGTGCAAGCTGTATCCTGAAGTCTTTCAGATATCTTGTGTCAGGACCGGCATTCATGACGCAATTACTTACCAAAGGGTCAGTTGATTGAGCCTGGGAGAAAATCCCCGCAAGAAGGAACACTAATAGTAGGAAATATTTATTCATGTGTAAATAATTTTATTCAGGGTCGCAATAATATGTAATGTAAGACAGGATAAAACATATGTCAGATAATAATGTTGTCGTTGCCGGTGCATACATGGATTAAAGCATTTTATTTATTTACTATCAATTTATTACGGATCTGTTCTGTAATGTCAATTATTTCCTTTAGTTGTTCATCCGTCATTTCAACCTTACTGGTCTCAGTCTGTGTAACTACAAGTCCTCCATCTTTCTCAACACTAATGGGTTCTCCAAGTGTATAGCTGATCCTGACATCCCTGTATTTCTCTTTTATTATCTGAAGAGAGCTACATAATTCACTATATTCCGGATCAATTTTACAATAAGGATTTGCCAGCATAATAAGATCATTCAGAATTATTTTCTGTTCTCCTATCCTGTCTTTCAGAACAGGATCAGGGTATTCTTTTACAACTTGTGTTGCAAGGTATTGTCCTTCTATCCACACTCCAATGATCATAAGAGCTGAAAGCTGACCGCGGGAATTATCACGCAGATATTCATCAATTTGTGTATATGAATCAATAGAAAGGAATAGCAGGGAATCAAGATCCGAACGGTTCAGAGATAGTCTTTTGATAGTTTCAAAATCAAAGAACTGTCCTACGTTGATGCCTTCTGCAAGTTTTTTAATAGACGACAGGATATCAATTGAGGAAGCTGTTTGTTCATACATATTGAGATATCCCAGATCTGCACCCAGAATACCGAGAGAGATTGCTTTATCAAAAGCAGTTTCCTGTTTGTTGGCATCAATTGATGATGCAAGATAATCAGCAGAGAAGGGAACTTCCATCATCTGGAGAAGGTTGGCAATTTCAACAGGAGAAGATATGTTTTTCGAAATCTCCTCTATAGCTTCGGCACTTAACTTTTCAGATTCTTCCAGAGGGACAGAATCTGCTTCGGGGAAAATAAATTGTGTTGTTTTGTCAGATGAATTTCTACAAGAAAAACAAACAGATAGAACAGCGAATAGAATAATTGCAACTTTTCCTTTCATCAGGATATTACTATAATATTATTACAAAAGTATAAAATTACGTTTTAATCGGTTAATCAATAAGCTCCGTAATTTAGATTTTTCAATCAGGTTTATAAATTTTGCAAGTAATTCATAATACAATATTATATAAAGAACTACTGTACTGAATAAAACCAGCAGTATATTAAACGTGAAAGTATCTGTTTTTGTTCCGCAAAATATCTTGTTGGGAGCAAAAAAATGGGTACGGAAACCCGGGAAAACACTTTTATAAGGGTCAAGATACACAGGATCAGTATTCTGAACGATATTGTTTTCATATACAAGAATTTTATTCCTTTCGTAATATTTAGTTACAATTTCTTCCAGTTTATAGTTGTAATAATTATCACGGAGCCTGTCCAGTTTTTCGCTGTTCAGTACATAGAATCTGTCTTTAATATCACTTGCCTGATTGGCGATTTCAGTAAATCTTTTGTCTGTGAAGTCAAGATAATTGTATAAGGAATCTGCAACAAAATAATTAAACGACCCGGGATTAAGGTGGTCTAAATATCCGAATGGAGGCAACCCATATATCTCATTTATTTTTTTCAGCTCATTATGAAGAAGTTGAAGTTTACTATAATGGCTGGCTGATGATTTATTGTTGTTATCGGGAGTCATTTTTGACAGAGCCCTGTGTTCATTGACTGATATATTGACAGCTTTCTTTAATTCAGGGATACGGTATACTTTATTAAAATCAGCTCCGCTGATCTTTTTCTGAAGGGAGTAATAGGTGTCATTCTTTTGTGAATAATCTACCTGGCTGTAGAGATTATCCTTGAACTGTGAAACCATAAGGGCCTCATATGTCCATCTTGTTGGTATAAGTTCGGCGATCAGGGGAACCTTATCAACACTGCTGATCTTTCGGTTCAGCTTGTCAAAAGAGAACATTGCACCACTGAGAACCATCATTGGGATTATTATCAGGGGTATTACAATATAAATTGTGATTGCTGAATTAAGAGAGGATGATATAATCAAGCCAGTCATATTGGCGCAGAAAGCTGTTGCAAATAGAGCCAGCCAATAATGAAAAAACAAGCCTTTTATTCCCAGTATGGGATTTGCAATCACAAGGAATAAGGTACACTGTAGAGCTGATATAATTATCAGTACGGTAATCTTTGCAGTGAGATAACTGCTTCGGCTTAGGTTCAGAAAATGTTCTCTTTTCAGTATTTTCCTGTCACGGAAAATTTCTTCTGCACTCAGGGTCAGTCCCAGGAATAAAGCTACAATGAGACTCATGAAGATGTATATGGGGATATTCTCGTTTTCAGCAAAAATATACCTATCAGAATCAGGGTCAGCAATATACCTGATAATGAAAGAAAGAATAAAACCGAGGACAGGAGCTTCCAGGAGAGTAAGGCTTACATACTGAACATTTGCCATTTTACTCTTAATATCTCTTTTAAGATAAATCAGATACTGTTTCCATAATCCTGGTCTGCTAAGATTTGTGTGTGGGGCTTTTTTTATTTCACTGATTTTTTCAGGAGGATGGGTTTTACCATAAATATCTGCCCATTCCTTTGGTTTTACTTTTCTTCTTTCTGTGTAATTTCCGAACTCATCAACGACATGTGTTTCTAAAATATTAAATATGATCTCTGTGTTGACATTTCCGCAAACAGGGCATTCTCCTTGTCCGGCATTTATCTGTGCATCGAGTGTTTTGAAGTAAATAACTGCATCAACCGGGTTCCCATAATAAACCATATACCCTTCCTGATCGAGGATGAGTATTTTATCAAACATTTTAAATATTTCAGAAGAAGGTTGATGGATTACAGTAATAACGAGTTTCCCTTTCAATGTCAGATCCCTGAGGAGATCCATGATTGTTTCAGAATCTTTCGATGATAGACCTGAGGTGGGTTCATCAAGGAAGAGTACAGATGGTTCCCTGATTAGTTCAAGTGCTATATTGAGTCTTTTTCTCTGGCCTCCGCTCAGGATTTTATTGAACGGATCTCCAACTTTAAAATCTTTCTTATCCAGTAAGCCCAGATTTAGCAGTGTGTCTTCTACAATAGAAGTTATTTCCTCTGAAGATTTGTTGTTAAAACATTGGCAAGAAGCAAAATAAAGGTTTTCAAATACAGTCAGATCTTCGATCAGCAAATCGTCCTGGGCAACAAAGCCAATTACTCCTTCTAGTTCTTTACTGTTGTTATTAATATCGAATCCGTTTATTCTGACTGACCCACCGGCAGGTTTATAAATGCCACTTAGCAGATTGAGAAGTGTCGTTTTTCCGCTGCCGCTACCTCCAAGTATCCCCATCAGTCTTCCTTCCCCGATGGAAAAATTAATGTTATTAATGGCACGATGCTCTTCACTGAAATTGTAAGAAAGATTTTCAGCAACAAAAGAGAGCTTATGGATAATAAGATCGGACATGTACCTGGAACTGATGTCACTGTAATAAATGACATTGCCCTGGCCTGACCTGATTGATGCTCCTTTGGCAAAAGGATAAACCTGTCCGGAGATGACCGGTAGACCGTTAAGAAAGAATTGTTCGTTTGAAATATATTTCAGAAAGTAAAGATTAACACTGGGTATTCTGAGAAAACAGACACAGGTATCACAGTCGGCCTGAAAGGATTTATTGCCAGGATCATTAATTACATTCTCAGGATTTAAAACAAGTATCGAGGGATTCGTCAGATTTTTGGGATCATCGTTTCTGACAAATTGTTCAATGGAAGAGAATTCTTCAGGTAAAATCTTAAACACCTCAGCCACGGTATTTATAATATTCATTCTTTGTGGGGTGAACCGCTGATTGGTCTTAAGCAGTTCATAGAGTGACACCAGGGCAACCACTTTTTGTTCGCGGGTGAGTGTGCGGTTTATTTTTTTACATATACTGAAGATTTTTACCGAGTCTTTTACTGTAGGAGTTAAAAATTCCCCGGTTGATATATCTTCCTGCACAGGACCTGCAAGATCATCAAAGAAAGCCAGATATTTATCTACACTTTCTTTTGTCAGACGTTTTGTAAGAAAGGTTTTGATGAAATCACGTTCATTGGCAATCATACCCCCATCCTGTTTTACGATCAGGGCTGATAACTCCATCAGGGCTTTCAGGATTTCTTCACTCATTCAGGATTATTTCTATGAGCAGATATATCTTGAACGAAGGTACAAAAAAGTATTACTTTTTTGCTGTCCCTATAATAAATTTTCGCTGTATCCAGCCCGGTATTATTGAAGCACCTACAATAAGATAAGGGTAATAGCTTATTATTCTCCATATTATGGCAATGGCCAGGGCAATACTCATGGCATATTCGGGACCTGCAGGAATGGCATCTGTAATATATCTGCCAAGTATCACTTCAGCGAAACCACTACCCCCCGGTGTGGGGCTCATTATCATCATTATCCATGTTACAAGTTGCCGGGCAAAGATCAGAAAATGATCGCTTACAGCAAAAAACGCCATGAGTATTGCATTGACAACCCAGTATCTTGAAGTCCAGGCCAGGAATGTAGCAGTAAAGGCTTTTATCCAGAATGATGCAGGTTTTTTTTTCAATTCATAAGAGCTCTCTATTATATCATTACCTGCATTTTCTGCTGCCTTTTTCCATTTTTTCAATAGGGGCAGTCTGAAGACAAAGAGAATGATCTGCTTTATTTTCGCAGGATCGAAAAAGAGGCCATAGCCTACAAGTAAGACCCATCCTAAAACTAATCCATATCCTATTAGTCCTATTATGAGAAGATTATTGAATAATGCTGCTCCGGTACCCTGCATAGCCGTTGTGAAAAGATTTTCCCCACCAACAATAAGAAGAACCAAAGGGCCCATTATGACAAAATAAAGTTCATCAAGAAATGAAGTGGCAAGGACTATTGATGTACTCCTCCCCACAGAGATACTTTCTTTATGAATAAAGACTACTGCCACTGCAGTGCCACCTACTGTTGAAGGTCCTATGGCAGAGGTAAACTCCCACAGCATAATTACCCTGAAGGCCTGTTTCCAGTTGAGGTCTTTTTCTGAAAGTATTCGGATCCTGACCATGTAGCCAAGATCTCTGCCTATCATGCAACAGAAGGCAACGGCAAGCCAGAAAACAGATTTCCAGGTAAAACTTAAGTTATTCAGGACTGCCATGTCAATCTCTCTGAAGATAAACCAGGCCACTACGGCTAACCCCAGTACTATAGGAAAAATGATTCTTGCAGGCCGTAGCTTGCTAACCATTTCATAATGTTGGTTATCACTCATATATAAACAGGCGTTTCTTCAGTCAACCTCTATTCTTTGGCTTCTTCCCAGGCAGGCAAAATTAAATTAAATATAGTTTAATTCCGAGTAGTTGCCTGTTTAATCCTCCTTCACTTTCGCTACGGCAGAAAAGAAGATTTGGTTTAATACCGTTTATTAAGAATGGGGAAAATGATCTCTCATGAAGTACGGATACACTATATTTACTTAAGGAAAGGGGCGTTTGATACAAAATCAGGATACAAAAAAGCCGTCTCGTAAAATAAGGAGACGGCTTTCGATTATTATCTGACAAATTCAGAAAAAAAGGCTTTGATTATTGTTTATCATAAACCATTGTTGATTTCATTTCACCTCCATCAAAGCCTGGTCTTACAGATTCTACACTGAGAGTTTTACCGTCAGAACTCAGTTTCCATGTCTCAGTGCTTGTCATTTCATTCCCGTCAAAATTCATTGTAGTGGTGATGGTAAGACTTTTCTTGTCGGCTGACCATTTAGCAGTTGATGTACTGGTCATTTCTCCCATGGGGCTTGTTCTGGTATTTTCGGTAGGATTACCGTCAAGCGAATAGTTTGTGACAATTTTGGTGGCTTCACCACCGCCAAATCCTCCCATGGTTCTTTCAACGCTCAGTTTATTTCCTGACTGTGTTACGATCATGGGGGCACCACCGCCCATACGGCCACCAGGAGCACCACCGCCGCCGGGTCCGCCTCCAAATTCACTTTTTTCCGGATTAACACTCCAGGTACCGGAAAAATTTACCTGGGCAGTTAGAGACATACAGGCAAAAATAAGACCTGCTGTCAAAATAATTTTCAATGCTTTCATAATGGTTTGTTTAAATGATTAAAAGTCTCAGGAATAATTAAATTATTATAAACAATAGACAAGATTATTTGTGTTTTTATTCCGGAAGAGAGAAAATTATG
>ERZ795048.199-NODE-199-length-66329-cov-13.173537_pt1 | contig 66329 bp, 63 predicted proteins | sample MGYA00375132_ERZ795048 | MGnify/ENA primary metagenome ERZ795048 (study PRJEB30177, sample SAMN05720225) | activated sludge metagenome | isolation source: Anaerobic digester | place: Hong Kong | collected 2014-12-17 ...
AAGGGGAAAGGGAAATCCCCCCCCCCCCCCCGCAACCTCGCAAATCCTCCGTCCGTTAGCGGTCATGCTAAAACAACACCCAAAACAATAGATTAACAAACAAAAAATATGGAACACTCAGAGCATAATCATACCGAAAGCACCCACACACATAACCACCATTCCGAACACAGTGGCTCTGGACACGATAAACACGCAGGACATAATATTGCCGATTTTTGGAAGCGATTTGTAATCTGTTCGATTGTGTCCATTCCTGTACTTGCCTTGTCGCACATGATACAGCAGTGGTTAGGATTTGAAGTCACTTTTGAAGGCGACAAATATGTGTTAGCCCTTCTTTCCACTTTCATATTCTTATATGGCGGTTACCCTTTTCTAAAAGGGCTGTATGACGAAGTAAAAGATAAGGCCATTGGTATGATGACACTGATTGGCGTTGCAATTACAGTTGCCTGGGCTTACAGTGTTGTACATTGAAAGACGATATTTCTTATTTGTTACCTACTTGATTATCAGCAGGTACATGAAAACTCAAACGTAAGCATCATTTTATTGGGTGACAAGAAAGAACCAACAAAATGAAAAACAAATCTTGTGCAACAAATTTTGCTACCCAACAACCATTTTTCCTGTTACTTTTACTTCAAGAACCATTTTTACTGGCGGAAAGAAAAAAGATGTGTTACTTGTCTATGGCTGCAACCAAAGCCAATACACAAATATAAATTCATTCATCTTAGGATATATATACTAATGGATTGGATGAACTGAACGAATTGCGGAGCGATAGCCCAACCGTGCCATGTGCAGTATTGGGTTGTCGTTCTCTTTCTTTCCGCCAGTAAGAACTCTTGTATGATTTCTGTTACTTTCCACTTGTAATCGCTTGTTTCAAGTCGTTCTTGGTTCTTTTATCCTTACAACTCAACTTTTCTAATTGTTACTCCGTTACATGTATCTTCATCACCATTTCTGGGCTTTGATAAATTTGGTTGCAAAGGTAATGTCTGTACCCATATTCCTTGCAAGGTCAGTGCCTATGGTCTCTTGCTAAAATCTCCACCTTGCAGGTCGTATTTGAGCAGAGAACCTTGCAGGAAAAGCACAGACACCTTTTGAGGCAACAAAATTTTAATCAATCCCGAAATTGCAGATGCAAAATTAGGGAAAAAAAATGAAGACTTATGGCAAACATTTGTGACACTCAGTACAAGGTGATGGGCGAACGCAAGGCGGTAGCCGACCTTTGGAACACGCTCCAAACAATGGAGGTGAACACCAAGAACGTATATCTCTACAAGTTGGCGGAACACTATGGCATCGACTATGAGAAGATGGACATATCGGTAAGAGGATATATCTATTGGGCAGAGTTTGAGGCAGACGAGAACATCTGCTTGTTGTCCTTTGACACCGAAAGTGCTTGGTCTGCCTGTGAGGAGTTCTTTGATGAACTGAACAATGTTCTTGGTGGAGAACTTTCCATCAGTTATCGTGAGATAGAATGTGGATGCGACATTTTCTATGTCCACGACGAGCAAGGCTTCTTCCCAGAGGAATGCTGTGTGAGTTCTTCGGGTGAGCCATTCGAGGAAGCTTGGGAAAACGTCTTTGACACTTGCCAAGATGCGATTACCAATTGGTGTGAGAAGATGGGTATCTCGCAAGGTGACAGAACCGATGATGAAATGGTGGATTTTATCAACGGCTATGAGTATGAGAACGTGGACACCTATTATTATATAAACAAGTTCACGTTTGACTGATGGAAAGATTTGAGACGATAGAGAAAATCCCCACTTGGGCATTATGCTATATCATCAATGGCGACCCTACGGGATTGAGTGATGAAGACATCAAGATGGTTGATGGCTTCATGCAGAAATGGCAAGTGGAGATTGTTTCTCCACTCAGCCAAGACGGAAACGCATCATTCTCACATTATCCTGCCTTTGGACTACCTGCCGAGGTTGAGGAGTGCAAGGTGATTTATCATTCGGAGAACCCATAAACTTTATAGAGCTATGTTTGAATACGAAGAATTGACCGACATTATCGGTTGCAGTTGCACACTACTGATACCCTACAGAGGACGCACAGAAGGGTTCGTGGTTGCAGACTATGGTGAGGACATCGTGGTGAAATTGCGTAATGGCAAGGAAATTGTAGAAAGACGTGATGACGTTCTTGTCTATGACTGACGAAAAGGATGCTTGGTGAAGGTTATACTCGCCAGGCATCTTTTTTCTTTCCGCCAGTAAAAGCCCTTTTGTATGTAATGGCAAACTCCCTTCATCGTTTGACGATACACTTTTATATGGCTATGCTTTGATGGTTGTATTCGCCAAATGGCGACCTGCCTCTTTGTATGAGATAAAATCTGCGACTACGCCTTTCTTGGAGCTTTTCGTACAATGAAGCCTTTTGTCTGAGGATGGATCTTGTTTGCAGCATTGCGATTGTAGTTGGTTGCTCATGCTTACCTTCCTCTACAAATAGGAGTAGCCTTCGGAGCAGGTTCTCCTTCTGCTTGTCTTTGTCAATATGCTCATGCGACCACCCTCCATGCGGAAAAGAGTATTGCCTGTTGGTTTACCATTGTTTATGACGGCACACGCCATGGAAACGTGTTTTGCATTGGTGATGGTTGCTGCAAATGATTGAGCCATACGATGCTGTTACGGTGTTCTTGCGTCCTTTTCTGAATTACCGATTTTTTGAAGCCACTATTTTTCCTATGCAAAGGTAGCGTGATGCTTCGACAGATGGAATCCGTCTTGTGCGGTCGCTTCGCTGTGACCAATAAAATAGCCGATAATCTTCCTTTTTCTCCTCACCGCCAACAGAAAACGAGTATTATAGTCGATTTTCATGGTGCTGCCCTCATGTGCCACATCCCTGCTTTTGAATTGCATGTAAAAATTAAGTTTCACTTCAAAAAGTAATTCAATATGAAAAAGATCGAGAACACTTTCGTAGTAACAGGATTCGTAGGCAACAACGCAGAAATCCGTCAGTTCACCAACGCTTCTGTAGCACGTTTCTCATTGGCAGTCAGCCGTCAGGAGAAGAATGGTGAGGAAACCAACAGAGTATCAGCTTTCATGAACATGGAGGCATGGCGCAAGAACGAGCATGTTGACTCTTTCGACAAGCTGCAGAAGGGAACCATGCTCACCGTCGAGGGCTACTTCAAACCAGATGAGTGGGTTGATCAGCAAGGCACCAAGCATAACCGCATCGTCTTCATCGCAAACAAGTTCTATCCTACACCAGACAAGGAGGAAACTCCAGCGGCTGAGCCTGAAAAGCCTACCAAGAAAGGCAAGAAATAGGATTTCTTCATTCTCTCCAATAAACAAAGCGGCTTCGGTCGCTTTTGTTTTGCTCATACAACCATGTTTACTTTTATAGCCACTATTAGCAAGTTTACTCTTATAACCGCCATTACGAGTTCCCTTTATATCTGCCAAATGACCTTTCTTTTTTAACGCTTTGTCCCACCCATCTGCGAAACCGCACCAACAGTTCGTCAAAGCGACATTCTTCATTTATCGGGAGCAACATCCCGAAAGATGAAGAATGACCATTTGCCGAAGGACAAGCACGAACAGAATGGCATTGGCTAACGGCATCCGTGACGCAACCGTCACTTACATGCTGTCTACCAATGCCACCCCTTTCGTGGGATAGCTTGTCTGGCTGTTGCGCAGTTTCACTCCCACCCATATCTTTTATATTCGCTTCTTGTCTTCCTTTTATAATCCATGGTTTACCCTTTTATAGCCGTTACAAAGATTTCATGCCAAAAGGCTCCTTGACTGTGGCGACCAACTGTCGCTACTGCAATAAGCCACATGGCATGAAGGCTGGAGCGGAAACACACTCGGCATGGATGCCAAGAGAGTTTCCCAATTACTCCTGCCGCATCTTTGTTCCATTTCTCTTTTATAAACGACAGGTCGTCTTTCCATTTTTATTACTTTGTCCCACCCATCTGCGAAACCGCACCAACAGTTCGTCAAAGCGACATTCTTCATTTATCGGGAGCAACATCCCGAAAGATGAAGAATGACCATTTGCCGAAGGACAAGCACGAACAGAATGGCATTGGCTAACGGCATCCGTGACGCAACCGTCACTTACATGCTGTCTACCAATGCCACCCCTTTTGTTAAGTTGCTTGTCTGGCTGTTGCGCAGTTTCACTCCCACCCATATCTTTTATATTCACTTCTTGTATTCCTTTTATATTCACTTCTTGTATTCCTTTTATAATCCATGGCTTTCCCTTTTATAGCCGTCACAAAGATTTCATGCCAAAAGGCTCCTTGACTGTGGCGACCAACTGTCGCTACTGCAATAAGCCACATGGCATGAAGGCTGGAGCGGAAACACACTCGGCATGAATGCCAAGAGAGTTTCCCAATTACTCCTGCTGCATCTTTGTTCCGTCCTTCTATTATAATCGGCAAGCCATTCTCTCTTTATAGCACTTCGTCCCTCCCTTGCGGAATTGCACCGATGGCTCAGTTCCACACCCACCCTTTTCTTGTTGTAATCTTATGTAGTAGCACTTATAGCCATTTCATTTCGTCCATCGTCTTTGCCGCTTCGGATATTTTCCGCAAAAGTACCAGTTGCGTGGCAAATGCCAAATTGGGCATCATGGATGCTTTTCAAAAAATCTTCCTCTATGTGCCTTGCATATAGAGCGTATTTTTCGCTTCCGATTTGTCTTTTTGCCTTCCAACTCCTTTGCGTGGCGGAAAAATATCCCTTGGGAAAGCCGAAAGGCTTCCGAAAATAGGGAAAATAAAAAATGAGTTTAACGCAAATAATTTTTCCGACTATGGCAAGAATGATAGACGACAGCATCAAGAGACAGCTGAGCAAGAAAATGGATTTCTTCTTGAAGTATTTTCCTGTGAGAGTTCGCAATGTGGGCGAGGACGCAGTGGCTGCACGCAAACTGATTTGGGCATTCAAGGATGCAAGGGACAACGCTTTTGAGAAGGTGGCGCAAATGACCGCAGCACATCTTATCAAAGTTTGCGGTGAGAAGATAAAGGACATCGTGTTTGTATGTGTGCCAGCCAGCACCCAAGCCAAGAACGAGAGCCGATACATGGTTTTCTGTAATCGTGTGAGCGAGCTTTGCGGCATCATCAACGGCTATTCGCACATATCCGTTTCAGGCGACCGCTTGGCAGTACACGAGCACCGCCATGACAAGGAAAAGAGCATCACTAAGACACAAGTGATTGAGTTTGATGAAGCCTACTTCAAAGGCAAGGACATCTATGTTTTTGATGATGTGGTAACGACCGGCGCAAGCTATGCCATTTTTGCCAATCAGTTGGAAATGTTTGGCGGAAACGTGTTGGGAGGTCTTTTCTTGGGACGTACACACTATAAATATGCAAAGTGATATGGATAAGACAAAGTACATCAAAGCCAATTCCGTGGCTTTTTCGGGACATCGCACGATAGCGGAAGACCGCAAGGACGAGATAAGGAAGAAACTGAGGGGCAAGATAAGGCTGCTCTATGCTATGGGCATCACCAATTTCTATTGTGGCATGGCACTCGGTTTTGATATGTTGGCAGCCGAGGAGGTGATTTCATTGAAAGTGGAACTTCCCAATCTGAAACTTATTGCCGTCATTCCCTATGACGGTCAGAACGAGAGGTGGAGCGCAAGGGAGCAAGACCGCTATTGGGATATTCTTGACAAGGCGGACGATGCTATCCTGTTGAGTAAGCACTATTTCAATGGATGCTTGCTCAGACGAAATGATTATATGCTTTCTCATTCGTGCGGACTGATTGCTTTCTTCGACGGCAAGCCCAAGGGTGGCACGTTCTACACTTGCCGAAAAGCCAAGTCGATGGGGATGGACATCATCAATCTGTACAAGTCACAAGTATAACAAACGAAAACTATAGCGTATGGACGACATCGTATCTTTGTTCGTGGTGTTCTTCGTGTTCAAGGCTTTAGGCGGAACGCTTAAAAGCCTTTTCCACGGAGACAAGCGAAATGATTTCAGAAGAGACAGATAAGGAATTGCCTTATCTGCCAATCTTATTATTCCACAAGGTCAGAACATCTTGTGTGCTTTTTCGTGCGCAGATAGCTATGGCTTTGTGGACGGAAAGCGTTCGTGTATTCGAAGCCACAAAAAAATATCGTGTAGCAGCATCTGTAGGCTGAATATTTTTCAACAAGCAAGAAATGCTGTGATATTGATGATTTCATGTCCTATCGCAAAGTCTATCTCGCCATTTTCTAACATATACTGTGCGATACTTATTGCCTCATTTTCATCATTAGCATTTATAAGAATACACTCTGTATCAATTTCAGTTGTGATTTCAACTTGATATAAATTCATTTTGTTGGAGTATTTATTTGAAATAAAAGTCTTTCCGTCTTATGGGATATATCTACAATCTTTAAATTTCCAATGAAGTTGGATTTCTTACTGTGGAAACAAAAGGAATTTGTCCCAGTATGAGTACGATGCCAGATGAACATCTTTTATCTACTTCTTGATTGATATAATCCCTTGTTATTTTTCCTTTTCTAATCAATTCGTTATATGCAAAACGGAAACCGTCTATAGAGATAGAACTTCGTCTTTTATTTGAAGTTATTCTTGTAATACCGCCCCAATTTACATCCAGAATTTTATTTTCTCCTTTTGTATTCCATAGTGTCACTCCTTTTAAAGGCATAATGTATTTTCTCCAGACTTCATCAAACGTTGGATATTCCATACGAAAATCTTTATGGATAGAATCTGAGTTCTCCTCTTCTTTTTCTTTATGAAAAGTTGAAACAAAATTTGTTTTTGTCGTCAACATCTCTATTTTCAGCTTTTTTGCCACTGATATAGCATCATCAAGAAGTTCTCCATCGGTGGCAATTACCGCTTTTGTACAGTCTTGATAGGCCATAGCTCCATATAGTTGCATAATGGCAGCTCTGTTGACTTTTCTTTTATTTCCATACATTTTAGCTTGAATTGCTATTTTTTCTTTACCTTTTATAGCAATAACATCTATACCCCAATCATTGGAGTATGGAGTTACAAGAGTTTTATATCCTTGATTTTGGAATATACTTGCTATATATTGCTCATATTCTTTTGGTGTCATACGTCTTTAATTTTGGAATATACTTGAATGTTATAGTGATTATTCATTCTCATCCTTGGGCTTTCTCTTGCCAAGCGGTCCGCTGAACTTGCCACGGTTCAGCTTCACCCCATACTTGTTGAGTATGCGGAACACCGAGCTGCGGCTCCTGAAGCCGCTGACCTTCCAGATGTCATCGATAGTGTAGTTGTTGTTATACATATTGACGATATTCCTCTCACGGTCAATGCCTTTCTTTGGAGTTGAGCTCTTGGCAGGTTTGATACCCGACTTAATGTATTCCACATGGGTAGCAGCCTTGCGCAAGGCAACGACCTCTTCGGACAACGAACCGAACATGAAAAGCACATCGGCTATTGATGTACTTGAGAACAACTCCCCCTTTGAGTCAATTTTATCCTGAATGGATATTATCCTTATCACCTTCACCCTGCAAAACTCCAGGAACATCGCCAATTCCCGAACGCCACGCAGCGCATTGCTGAACTTCGAGATGACCAGTTCATCACCTCGTTCCAGACAATCCATGAGCTGCTTCCATTCCGGGCGTGTCTTCTCTTGGCTTGCACTATCTTCTATGATACGGCAGCAGCCATACTTCTCCATCCAAGCCCGGTCAAAGGTGAATGTGTCATACTGCTCCGAGTTAAATATGTAACCTACTTTTGCCATAGCTATTATACACTGATTTGTAATTTGCCGACAAAGATACTTATATTCCATCAAAGTATAATCATACTCTGATAATTATTATAGTTAATTAAAGATTGATGTACTGCACTTTCTTGGATATATTATCATTTCATATCATGCTATAAAGTATGAATGAGAATAAAACATAAAGTTTGATTTAGTTTGAATGAATACCCGATAAATAGTCGTAAATTCGCACTGCAAATTTCAAACAAAGTCCGAAATGAAAAGTATAAATATTATCATATCTGCGGCAAAAAGCCGATTGAGGGTGAAGTGCAAACAATCTTGCACTTCAAGTTTTCGCATATCATACTTTGAAGGTAGAAAGCATATGTCCATGTTGTCTGCCATCATACTTGCCATTCTTTTGCTGGCATCCTGTTCAAAAAATGCCAGTGAATCATCTTTCCATGATGCAAGGGAGGCATTGGATGCGCAAAAGGAGTTCCTTTCAAGGATGAAATCAGACAAGGATTTGTCTATGGAACACCTTGCCGACAAAATATCCAAATGGCGTACTTTAGAAGACTCGGTTTCTGTTTGTCTGATGCGAGACACCATCAAAAAGGCACATTCGTTTCCGATGGAAGAATTTTCCAATGTCCATGACTCCATCCGTGACGAGTTTATGCGCATAGCTACCGCCAAGCGAAGGACATTCAAGGATGTGCTCCTGTTGAAGATGAAAGCCTCCCCTTATAAAGGTAAGAAGGAAACGGACAGCCTTTCCCTGGTGGCTTCAAAGTTTTTTGAGAGTATGGACACCATACCATTATATAAAGGTGACAAGACAAGGATCTTGACCACCTATCATTTCTTCTTGGAGAAGGTGAAGAAGGAAGGCATTGCCAACCAATCACAGTTTCTCGCCTTTCTGAAAACGGAGGATAGGCTGTTCAGAACATTTCTATCTCATCTATACGAGATGAGCGACGTGTCGGTTTCGCATATAACAAGTGGAACAGAAGATGTGTGCAAGATGATTGCTCAATCTTCAAGGAAAGGAAACTTACCGGCAAGGGATGCCGTGGCATATATGGCGGTTCGTACCAATCGAAGAATCATCGCCAATGCGCAGACTTGCGTTGCTGATATTAAGAGTGGAAAGGTTACTTCCGCTGAACAACGGACTGCCTATTTTTGGATGATACTGCAACCATTCCTGTCCATTGATTACTTCGGAATGGCGATGCTTTCAGAGAATCAGCGAAAGGATTTGGTGCAACTGTCAATAGATGCTTTAGGCACAATCGCCTGTCTTAGCCGTTCCTTGCAGATGGACAAGAATATGACAGACGGGTTACCAGATATGTTCATTAAGCTATACATTTCTTCATTATAAACACAATAGTTATGCTGCATAAATTTCTCAACGACTTCCTGGCACTTGCTCCATTGCAGTTGCCAGAGCTTATCAACCAGGAGCGCATGGAACAGCCAGTCTATGAAGACGGCTATGTCCTGCTTGACTTCAAATTGGAAAAGCCTTGTCCTCTCGAAGAGGTGATGAACCTGTTCGAAGACCAGATGGAACTGGTCATCCTTTACCACAAGGTGACTTCCATACATACAGAGTTCGGACAGTTCTGCTGTGCCTTCTCCAACCCTAATTTCGGGCGGATGTACAAGATGAATGCCAGTACGGATGCCAATGGAAATGTCCACTCCGTCATGGTGACAATCTATGAGTCCTTGGAGTTCATGTACGGTGACTTGTGCCACGACATGGAACTGCAAGCGAGGACAGGCTTCTTCAAGTACAAGCGTGACAAGGCGGACATGCTGATGTGTTTCATGTGACATTACGTTCCTTTTATGAGCGACATGCAGCTTCAGAACATCGTGGACATCATCCACAAATGCCACACATGGATAGACGTTGGCAGTTCGTTCCATTGGAAAGACACCGCAGTTTCACAGCATGGCATGGTACAGACCGTCTGCTGTCGGTGTATTACCCTTCGGGCCTGTCATTCCAACAATGATTATGTCCGTGGGCAAGAGTGGCATATTCCTCTGCTTGACATTGACCGAAGTGCCAAGATTCTTATGAGAAAGGATGCTGGTTTCAAGAAACGCCTTGCTTCAAATGCTTTGACAATGGTGGATGTCGAGCGACTTTTCATGGAAGTCACCTATGGAATTATTGAGTTGGAGCTATTCGAAGGTTATTGACCGTTTTACATTACAATTTGATCTATGGTATTCAAGATTATCTTTCTTTTCTTCCCTATGTTTCTTCTCTTAGCATCAACGATGTGCTACAGGAAGAACAATCGGATGATGCAGAGATTTTATCTCCGCATGGTGTTTTCGCATAATTTTCGAAAACTGTACACATTGCTGTTGCTGATGGCAATATTGGTGTTCAGTTTCGTGGCATATCAAGTACAACCCAACGAGATTGGTGCTCATGTAACGGCACTGTTGGCATTGTTGCTGTTCAAGTTCTCCTATGCAGACAATCTGCTGCATAGGTTGCATGACAACAGGAAATCATGTGCCATCGCTTTTACAGCCTCATTGGTGTTCATATTCACTCCCCATTTGTACACATTGGGGGTGATGGTAGGCTTGCTCTTGGTGGCATCCATCTACTATCCGTCCTCAAAGGTCATCTTCAAGGCACAATGTCCTGACAGTGGCAGACACTTGGCGCAATGTCCTGAGGACATCGTGAACTTCTACTTTTAGTCCATTCTTGGAATATGCCACTTGGTACTTGGCACATTCTACAACACTCAGTCTAAAATGAGAATCATTATTTCACAACATCAACAAGACATTTTCAATGAAACATATACCAAAGGAAAATATAAAGGTAAGTCTCTCTGTCGGCTTCCTGGCATCTCTCCAGGACCGACATAACGAGCGGTATTCCAAACACGAAGCGTTCTGCTATCTGCTGGACAAGGCTTGTGAACACTACATGCCGAAAGCCGTAAGCAAGGAAGTGGCAGACGAATTGAAAGATTTTCAGTTTGTTACAACCAAAACTCAACTTGCGGAAGACTGGCATTGGCATCGTGCCACCGTGCGTCAGTTCCTCGAAAAATTAACGGAACATGGGCTGATACACTGCAAGGAGTTCGAAACGAAATACACCATCATCACGATGATTGGCATGAAGGACGGTAACGTTCCGACAATGCGAAATAGCACATTGGAACCAATCATCCGTTTCACAATGGACAGTTGGTTCAATGGCACTTCCACCACAGAAGAGACTGCCGTTGTATGTGGGCAGATTGTAAAGGGTGCAGTAGCATTATCGCAAGAAAACAACTCTGCTTCTACATCATCTGACAACCAACTTTCATCTGATGATATTGCCACTTGCATGATTGGCAGACTTGTGGTTTGTATGCCTCTTGTAGATGAGGAAGAACATAACAAGCTTCAGTTGCGTAACGCAATCTTCAAGTTCTTCACTCGTGTTCTCAATCGAGACTGGCTCCAGTTGCTCCATCTGATAAAGGAACTGCCCGACATCGCCAGTCATGGAAAGGCAGCTTCCGTCAAATTGAACACAGCTGAAGACATGAGCCTTTTCCAATCCCTGTGTTCCGCTTATAAGGCTTGCTATCCTACCTCAACAGTTGAGACAGCTGCCAAGCCAGTTGTAACCGCCAAGGCGGACAACCATAAGTAGAGTTCATTCTGTTCCATTATAGCTGCCTTACGGACATTCTTCTTTTAAGACCTCACGGTTCGGTACTGGCATGTCGCACTCGTCGTGGCTTGCCTTTTTTGGCGCATCGGGCTTGCCCGCTGTTCACGAATTTAGGGAGTGTGGTAACTCATTACCCCTACGACCTAAAAGTCTTCGGGAGAGTGTCCGCCAAGGCAGCAAGCTGGGACACTGTTTTTACTGACACATATAAGCATATCAGAGATATGGAAAGAATAGCAAAGCAGGTTTTGAACGTCAGGGGACGTAAGGGATGCGCCGCCGCTCTCAGCCGCGAATATCAGCGCAACTGGAGCGACCGGGCTTGGCAGGTAGCTATTGCCAAAGGTAACTATGACCTCGGCAGACAGCATCTGAACTTTCAGATTTCCAAGGGAGGCAAGATAGCACCTATCGACAAGAGCAAGTCCATCCCACAGATGATGGCTGAGAACTTGGCTGTTCGTGGCATCAAGGACAAAAATGAGGGATTGGCTGAGCCACGTTTCAGAACGGTGGCGGACTTCATCTTCAGCGGTTCACAATGGAAGATGCGTGAGCTTGCCTTCGGTGACCAAGAGGTAGTCTTCAAGCCCGGCGACAACAAGGAGAATTATGCCGTCAAGCGTATGCCTGAGATTGAGCAATGGGCGACGGACATTTATAATTTTGTCGCAGGAAAGTATGGTGAGGAGAATATCGTTGCCTTCTATGTACACTTGGACGAGACTTCACCACACATCCATTGCGTTCTTCTGCCAATCAAGGACGGCAAGTTTGCCTTCAAAGAAATCTTCGCAGGTGCCAACAATCGGGAATATAGTCAACGTACATCGAAACTTCATGACGAGTTGGCGATGGTAAATGAGCCTTGGGGACTGGTGCGTGGAACGAGCCAAACGGAGACTCGGCAACGACACAGACCTACGGAGGAATACCGCAAGCACCTGTCCGAGGAATGTTCTTCAAAGGAAGAGGAACTGGACAACCTTAGCAAGGCTGTAAGTGATCTTCGGGTGGAAATAGCACTGGCAGAACGTCGTGTGAAAGGTCTCTCTTCCATGGTGGAACATCTGGAAGAAGAGAAACATCAGAAGATGTTGGAGATTGACAAGTTGAAGATGCAGATTGCCAACAAGGAAGGAGATAGTTCCATCTTGTCGCAGAAGTTGGAAAAATTGCAAAACGAGTTGGCTTCCGTTGATGAGAAACTGGCAGACAAGAAAGACAAGCTCGCTGTGGCTGACCAGCAGTTGGATGAGTTGAACAAAGACATGGAGTTTGTCAAGGAGAGGACAGAGACGCTTCGACGGGATGCCATGCAGTTCTCTCGTGAAGCTCAGACTGGTGCTGGTACACTTATCAAGACAGCTATGTTGGAAAGCATGGTCACTGACTACCGTTCCAAGATGGCATCGTTGCCACCTGAAACCAAAGTCGCATTTGACGGCTCGCCATTGGAAACCATAGCCGAGCACACTGCCGAAGTTCTGCATTGTGCCACATTGTTGTATCTTGGCTACATCGACCAAGCCACGACATTCGCCGAAGGGCAAGGTGGCGGAGGCGGTGGCAGCAATGACATGAAATGGGGGCGCAACGATGACGAGGATGACAGGCGTTGGGCGCACCGTTGCCTTGCGATGGCAAACAGGATGATGCGACCGAAAGGCAGCAAGAGTAGAAAGCGTTAATAGAAAGAATAATCGACAAATTGAAATTTATGATTAGAAAAGCAATATTTATGATGGCATTGTGCGTGTGCGGACAATTACACGCCAATGCAGAGACTATGGATGATGGCACGGATGATTTGGTACCGTCTGGCATAAATGAGGATATGCTCCGACAGATAGAGCCTACATACCTCAAAGAGGTAGCTGTACCTTCTGCATGGTCTTCCAACTGGTTCGTTGGTATGTCTGGTGGCATATCAACCTTTGTAGGAAAGCCGCATGGTACAGGGAACTTGTTCGACAGGATGAAACCTTCCCTAGCAATAGAGGCAGGAAAATGGTTCACGCCAGAGATTGGTGGTCGATTTAGTTTCCAAGGTTTTCAGTTCAAGGATGCCAGCAAGAATGTCCGTGATTACAAGATGTTTCATGCGGATTTTCTTTGGAATGTGACCAACAGTTTTGTCAAAGACCATGCCACCACACAAAGATGGGGATTCATTCCGTATGCTGGTTGCGGTATTATCCATAACGAGGATAACGGCAAGAGTCCGTTTGTCATCAACTATGGTGTGATTGGACAATATCGTTTAACAAAGCGTTTAGCGGTAAACATGGAATTGGGTGGCGCAACCACATTCCGTGACTTTGATGGTGTGGGCGCATCCAACAAGTTTGGTGACAATTTGTTCACCTTGTCTGCCGGACTGACTTTCAATATCGGGAAGGTCGGTTGGAAGAAGGTTGTAGATGCCGCTCCTTATATCAACCAGAACAAATGGCTGGCAGATTACACCAATGATTTGTTGGCTCGCAACCAAAAGTTAAGCAAAGCTCATGCGGAGGATGCCAATGCCATCGCTGAAATGAGAAAGATCTTGGAGATTGAAGGATTGCTGAAAGCCTATGCCGACCGCCTGACATATTATGCGGATAGTACGGAGTATCGCATATACCCGAAAAACAACTACAGCGGTTTGAACTCGCTCCGTGCAAGATTGGCTCACAAGGATTGGAATGGCATGGGGAAGCCAAAAACAAGCCGCTCTCTGGAGTATAGTTTCTCCGTTTCTGATTCTGTTTCTTGGAACAAATACGTTACAGAAATGGCAGGTGGAACCAAGTGCATCGGTTCGCCAGTGTTCTTCTTTTTCAAGATTGGAACCACGCAGTTGGCTGACGTTTCACAGATGGTAAATTTGGATGAGCTTGCTCGTGTAGCAAAGGCTTATCATCTCAAAATTTTCGTTGTTGGTGCTGCCGACAGTGCCACAGGAAACGATGGCATCAACAATCCTCTCAGCAAGTCAAGAGCGGATTATATCACGCAACAGCTTGTGGCAAGAGGCATTGACAAGTCCATGATAATATCAAAAAGTAAGGGCGGTATTGATAAGTATTCACCAATTGCAGTCAACCGTCATACGGCTGTCAGACTATTTGCACAGTAAATATGTTTTACTATCATTCATACGATAAGCGGTAATCTGCAAAACAATGATTATCAAAAGAAAGAGTCCGTTCGTGATGAATGGGCTCTTTCTGCTATTGGTTGTTTTGTTCTTTCTTCTGTCGCAATATCTTGTTTATGACAGTAATGACTTGCTCTTGTATATAAGTTTTGAACATCATGTCATCCTTTATGGCAAAGTCCAACTGTTCATATACTACAGTATTGACAGAACTTCTGAGTTGTTTTAACTTGTCATTTACTGGTATCTGTCGATGGGCTTGCCAATAGAACGTAACTTCATCTTGCACTATCGCTTTCAACACCATTTTCTGTTCACGGCTGAGTTTCTTGAAAGTCTTGTTTTCTCGTTCTTCGTTGTTGCCATATAAAATAGTATCGATATATTCATCGGCATCAACGATCTCAAACTCATTGTCCCCGAAAGGCAAGTCCAAAATCTTCTTGTTGCTTTTCTTCATCTCACCCATGCACTCCTTACAGATGTGTTGGACATGACCTTTCCCCGAAAATGACTCGTTCGACTTGTATTCACCACAAATCTTACAGTAATGTCCTTTATGCTTCTTCTTTGCCATATCTCTTATCTTATCAAGGGTTATGCAACTGTATGAGAATGCAGGATGCATCATCTTCCAAGTATTCTATACGACTTGGCAATTTGTTTTCTACTATAACAGATTCTATGCAATCCTTGGATTGATAAAATCCATCTGTACATAAAAACAACAAGTCCATGTCTGATATTTTCGTTTCTTGAATGGATATAGGGTTGCGGAAACCTCTTCCATTCACACAACGAGTCAGAAAGGTACAATTATCACCTTCCTTCTGGTGGTCTTCAGTAAGTTGATGTATACCTTTTTCTTTTTTGTAATATAGACGAACATTTCCTTGCCATGCGTAATAGGCAGTATCATCTTTTATGTATAAGACGGTAACTGCTGCTCCCATTTTGCAACAAAGAGTCTTGCATTTATCTGCAACTGCAATGTCTGCTTGCTCAAAAGCCTTTGCTAACAGCTCTCTTATATCCACAGAATTATGTTCTGCCAATATTTTATAAATACTTTGTGCAACAGTGGCAGCTGCGATCTCACCATATTGTAAGCCACCCATACCATCGGCAAGGATAGCGATGCAACTCCCATCTTGTAATTGTTTGCACAAGATAAAATCCTGGTTTGTATCACATAAGCCTTTTTGACTACAATAATTTATATCTATCATTATAAATCCCTTTCTTCTGTAGCAGAGCGAAACACTTCTGAAATGACTTGCCATGTTCTCCTTACTTGGTCATAATTCAAACCCGATTGTGAATTGAGAGTTTGGCTTATCAAATAGCTTCTCTCCTCCAACTGCAATTCCTCGTCAATTTTGTCTGCATAATATACAAGTTGGTCTCGGTTCAATAACTTTGCCAAATCGTTTGCCAGCCAATAGCCACCAGCTACATATTCGTCAAAATCTTCCCAATCATACACTTCCATATACGCTTCTCGATCCAAGTTTGCCATAAGGTAGTTGTCCAATATGAACGACATATCCTCTGCATCCTTGTTTGTGGTTAGATGTCTGTCCATCCAAGCATTGAACTTCAGCAAGAATAATCCATGCAAAGAAGCTATCTTTACAGTGAATCTGTCATCAATACTAACTGTTATAGCATCAGAAAGCACTTCGTCAAACCCTTTTACGGACATGGCAATTGTTTCTTCGGGTGGCCAATAGATGTTGTCATCTTCCTTGGCGACATATCCGTATGGAACAACATCTATCTCATAGTCACCATAATAGAAGCGTTGGTGTTTTGCCTTGTCCTTCTCGAAACCATCCGCAATCAAACTATTTTTGATTTTGTCAAATTCCTGCCAGTTTGGAACAGCTATAGCCAGATCCAAGTCTCTTGTCTTTCTACGTGATGACGTGTTCAGCATCTGCTGCATGACTATATCTCTAGCGGTGGCTCCTATGATAAAGAAGTCGTGATCCATTCTACGGAAACTATCTGTAAGTTTCTCCAACAAATCCACAAGAAATGGATTGTTTATCTTTTCACTCGAAATCTTCAAGCTCATTCTTTAATATGCGTTGCGCAGCCTCCAAGCAGCGACTATTGCCACTACCCATCAAGTCTGCATAGATTAATATAGCAGGAACAGTTCTGTTGTCTGTTTCCCAATTCCAAAATTTGTTGTACAGATGAATTTCCCCATTTGCATCTTGCTTGACGACACCTGTTCGTATAAGATGTGCTGCAGGTATTTCCGTGTATATGTCGAAAATTCCTGGTTGTAAGTAGCCATCCGTCAAGTTTGCGGCAGGCTCTCCTCCCCATGACATGCCCTTTGGCAATGCTATGTTTTTCCACTCATTTCTATTCGCTTCTGTTCGAAATGCCATTGCGCCTACCAGCAATTTGGGTTTCAATACTTCATTGTAATTGCTAACCCATAAGTCAAGCAGTTGTTTTTTGTCTTTTATTATGCGACCGTTTTTAGTGTCACAAACAAAACCACGTCTTGCAAGTTCATCCAAAACGTTTTTCACGCTTCCCAAAGATACACCAATTTGCTCTTTTATCTCTCGATAAGGCTTCTTTATATTGTCTGCATTTTGCAACAGATAAAACACGACCTTCAATCCTGCATCTTGAAACACGGGATAGGTTTTCACCTTGGACTCTGTATTTTTCCTTCCTTGATTAAATATTTGGAAAATCAAGTTCCCTGCCTTTGTATATCTGACAAGGCAGTTTCCTGCACAGTCCAGATAGTTGATGCCTCTGTTTGCCAATTCTGTTGATACCTGTGGCGTGACATATTGCGTAACAAGCAAGATTTGCTGCTTGTCATTGTTCATAGTTTGCATAGTAGCTAATGTCGGATTTAATGTGGCCTTGGTTATGTTTTCCCTTACATGACACACAAAATCTACATTCATGATCTTAACAGTGACATCATTTTCATTGGTACAATTTACTTTGACGGCTGTTGTTGACACAACATCCCCCACAGGAAGGCTTGCTCTAAGAGCATCCAATGCTTGGTTTATTATGATATTGTTTGCCATCATTTTATATTATTTGTTCAATATATCAGTTGTGTTCAATTTGATTGAACACTGCAAAGATAATGAACAAAACTTAAACGAACGAACTTTTTGTTCAATATTTCATCTTGTTCAATACTATTTAACATAGTGCGAAGATTGAACAGAGATATTTTCAGAAATACAATTCCCGAAAAGTGACACAAATGACAAAAAACGGGAATGCCCGAACTGTATATGTCGGTTCAAATAAATCTCTATTATCAAAAAGTGGTAATTTTACCACTTTTCGTCACTAGAATATTCCCATACCCTTCATCCTCCCTTGTTTTTCCTTAGCAAATTTAGTTCAGCCCACCAGACTGTCAAGTACCGCCTTGCTATTGGCTGGTTATTTCCTTAGCAGCCTTCCGCCAATCAAAGATTTGGGTATTCCAATGAAATAATCACCCAATTCCTTGTCTTGTCTGCCTCCATGCCCGAACTCTTGATTGCACGTAAAATCAATTCCCTCGATGAAGTCGTAAAGGCTTCGAGAATAGGGAAGAAAAAGAAGTTTCACAATTTAATCCGAACAGATATGAACGATATGATTAACGAAAGAGACAAGGAGTTTGCCAATGAGTTTTCACGCTTCGTGAACGGCAAGATGTGTTCCGCATCCAAGGTGGGTGCAGAGTTTGCCAATGACCACCGCTTTCTTGTAAACGAGAAGTTCAAGGTGATGATGGCTTTCATGGAGCAGTTGGCAATAAACTATCAGAAGGGCTATTATGACCTTCGCAATGAATGGGCTTGCACTTTGGCACATGCAGCCATTGAAGCCTTGCGTGAGCAGCAGCTCTACTATCCATCTTCATCAGAGTATTCACCCAATAAATAATGCAGTTATGACAAGCAGATTGATTACACCACAGTTGGCGGAGCAGTTCAAGCAATATCCGCTTTATTCACAGGACGGCAAGAAGAAGGATGCCATTTGCCAATGCGTCTTCTTCATCGGCAAAGTCCGTTGGTATGTATTGGAAGGTCAGCCGGAAGGCAATGACTTCACGCTGTTCTCTATCGTTGTCGGTCTTGCCGATACAGAATATGGCTATGCTTCCATCAAGGAAATGGAAAGTATCAGCGTGGATGTCGGACATAACCTTCCCAAGATACCGATATTGCAGGACAAGAGCTTCAAGCCTTGCCCAATCGGAAACATTCCCGACGAGAGATTGCAGTCGTTTCTGTCTGACATATATGACAGGGAAGAAGTTTAAACCATTCATCAGCCGTAGGCTTCTTGCCTATGGCTGCTAAAAATCAAACTATATGATACAGCAAAAGATAACGGAGATAGCCGAAATATTAGGATGGAGCGTTGATTTCTCCGAGCCACAAAATGGCAAGACAGATGTAAACTTCGCCAAATATACTTCCTGTGGTCAAGATTTCAATTTCAGCGTGGAACTTGAAGACGATGATATGGAAGCCTTCATCGACAATATCCATGAGTATTATGAGAACTTTGATGTTGACGAGGAAGCGTACATTTGGATTGGCTCAGACGGTCACGGCAAAAATGGTGCACCTTACCACATTGCCGATATAGTCAAAGACATGGAGGAAGCCGAAGTAATGATGGCTGACCTTTACGAGGCATTCAAACAATATTATTCACAGTTAGAACTTCAAGCCGTATGACAATAGAACAATATCTTTACCGCTTATGTCGAAACATTCTCAAAGAGCGTTTCGACTGGCGCAAATACCTTACCACCCAAAGCTATTTCGGCAGAGACCTTTGCGTCACTCCGCTCCATGTCTCCTATGGACAAATCGGCTATACCATCCATTTCCCTTGCTCTCGTGACCCGATGCCCGAACTCGCATATGATTGGGAAATGAACGAACTCACCATCGATGAGGAAAATTGGCAGAAATGGCTTGCTGACGAAGATGAGGAAGATGATGACAGCGAAGATGCCACACCCGAATAATGAAAAAATCCAGGATGCTTACACATTGATATATATGTGCGCATCTTGGATTTTGGCTTTTTTGCTACAAATAGCCTTATTATCGGCGGAACGCAGACCTTGCGACCTTTTCTTCTTCTGCCTCAGTTTGTTCACTATCATTTGATGATGCGGATTGCTTCATGTCCTTTGCTTCCTTGTTTTCTTCCGATACTGAAGCTGCAACATCCTCTCTCTGTTGTTCCTTCATTTCCAAAGACACTTCGTCTATTCTCTGCGTGAGAATAGACGTCGCCTTTTTCACATCCATCAAGGTGGTCTTGATGAAACTTGGCGACTCCTTCAGACTGCCGAGCCACGATTTCAGATAGGCGGCACTGTCTTCCTTCAGATTCTTGGTTATGCCATACTTCTGGCACACCAACGCACTGCCCAACTCTGCAACCAGTTCCTCACGTGCATATTCATCGGAACCGAAGCCCGACTGCGGTTTGAGACGGTTCAACTGATCTTCCGCTCCTGTCGAGTGAACCATCTCATGGAACGCTGTTCCATACCACGACTCACCATCCTTGAACTGTGACTTTTCAGGAATGGTTATCTGGTTGCGGGAAATGGAGTAGAACGCATTGTCCTGGTGTTCGATATTGATGGGACAAATCCATCTCTGCTCCTTGAACATCCGGTCAACAGCAGGAAACGAATACATGTCACCTTCCTTCACCAATGCCTTTTCTGGCTTGTTCTCTGCTTCCAACTTGGCATACAATTCAGGCCTTGCCGCCTTCAGATTGGTCTGTGCCACATTGAACACCTGGTACACATTCAACTTCGGATAGACATTATACTCCTTCTGCTCCTCAGCACTCATTCGCTTGTAGTCGTCATAGGGTATCTTTTCTTTTGTCTCCTTGTGTACAATGGTGAAACTTGTCAGCATCACGGGAAAACTCTTCTCTCCCTTATTGATGCCAACCTTGGGCAACGGCTCGCCATTGGCATCCACCATCTGCTTCTTGTTACCTTGCTTGTCGGCCTGATAGTTCAAACCCACTGCACGGTTAAAGGTGCAGAACACTGGCAACTCGTAGCCTTTCTTCTCGCAGAGCATGGTAAGCAACAAGGCATTCATGCCGTTATACTCCCTGCCAGACAGGTTCTTCGGCCAACTCAATGTACCTTCCGTAAACCAAGGCTTTTGCCATCCGTCCTTGCTTCCCAACGACTCGATTTTCTCTATCATCATGTTGGCGAAGGTGTCCAAGGCTCTGTCCTCAGCATTCTTTCCATCGCCATTATTCTGTGGACTCTTATTGTAATATGCCATACTTGCTAATTGTTAGGATGATACGGTTTCTTCTCCCACTGGTTCAACTCCGCCACCTTGCAGCCTAAGTTGAGTCTGTCGTTATACACCGAGATTTCCAACTCGCCCTTTGCCTCGATGGTGGCTTTCGACTGCAGCCATTCTTCCTTTTCTTCTGAGAACCGGACAAAGCGCACCCATGTAAAGACAAATTCTTCTCCAATCTTCTCTGCACTGAAAGCAGAAAACATCAGGAAAGCCTTACCATTTTTGCCTTTCTTCATATCAATGTCCTTACTGACCTTGCCCTTGAACTCCATGTCGCCCACGATGCCATCCTTGCTTTTCGATACAGGCGAAAGGTTCACTTCCGATACTTTCAAGTTGAAATACAGGTTGTCATCTTTCTTCTTGAAGGTCAATACACCTTTCAACTCAATGCGGTTGCCCACGACAATGCCTTCCGCATCGTCACCATCCATGATACAACTGACAATCACGGTCTTGTTGATACCACTCTTGGCTGGCACCACCACATCCACGGAATATGTCGTAAAAGGCATTCCGTCCTTCCCATTGCGAACCACTGCAGCCTTGCTGACGGTTCCGCACACACTTACGTTACATTTAATCATAGCTCAAATACTTTTTTATTCGTTTTCAATCGACCAAGATGTGGACCCTCCAAGTATCTTACTTTCTTTGCATTGTCTGACTTTGACCTTCTTGCTGTTCCAGGACATGTTCATAGTTTTGCGATGCCTGTTGCGTCAGCACGATAGTATTCACCATTCCTGCTATACGCATCTTCTTGGCTTCGTTACTTAGATTGGTATCACCCAACACTTGCGACAATCTACAGAACTCCGCATTGGTCAGCTCTCTCGTCACTTTGGTAGTGCCATTGTCCGCTTGCAACACAGCCTTTCCATTGTCGCCAACACTCAGCACACACTCCTTCATAGTCGGCATCAACGGTTTCAAGTCCACCTGCCTTTTGCTTACAGCTTCTGAGATTTGTGCTTTTTGCTCTTCCTCGCTTTTACTGTCTATTTGCACAGCGAGGGCAAGCAGACTGCTATACATGGTAGTCACCAATCCCATTATCGGGTCTGCACTTGACAATCCTGTGCTTGCGTCCTCGGATGAAAGCAGTTTCTTCATCCAATCGTCAGGTGACAGACTCGTGTCCACTGCCGAACTATTTCCCTTGTATTTTGCCAACAGGTCATTGCCGTTATACAATGCTTGTTGCTTCAGATTGCCTTTCTGCGCTATCTCCGCCAAGTACGATGCAGGATCCACGTCCCTTGTCTTGCCGTCTGCCGATATGGTCTTCACCCCGAAATGCAGATGCTCACCTGTGGTTCGCGTTCCAGTATTGCCAGATACACCCAACTTCTGTCCTGCTTTTACCTCGTCACCCACCTTCACAGCAATACTGTCCAAGTGCATATAGGTGGTCTGTACCTTGCTTCCGTCTGATCTTGCGTATTCCACTGTCACAGACTTGCCACCGCCAGTATTGGCATTGTGGTTCACAGCTACCACCTTGCCGCCATTCTCGGTTGCCAGCACATCATCATGCTTGGCTCTGATGTCAATGCCCTTGTGCATCTGCTGTTTGTTTTTGTCCATAGGGTCTTGACGCATACCGAATGGAGAAGTGACAAACAAGAACTCGTCCCTTTTCACAGGGAATGAGTATTTGCCGTTAAGTGTTTGAGATGCTGTTTGCTTCTTTTCGTCATTATTGGATGGCGATACCGAAGCCGATACCGTTGCTGAAGTTCTTGCATTCTGTTCTACGCCGAACTTCTTGCCCTCAGCCCTCATCTCTCGCATCACCTGTTGGTCATACTTCTGTAATCCATTGATCTCGATAATTTTTTGCAAACTGGCTGCATATCCTCCACTGGTGGCATAACCGCCTCGCTCAATGCCTTTTGTCCATCCCTTGTAATCATCGGGAGAGAGTTTGAAGCATTGGCTGTAGCGGCTGCTGTTCTTCAATATCTTGGAATGGTGCTCGTATGAGTCACCCACCGTGGCATACTTGCAGAACTTCTCATTCGGATTGTCATCGGTATAGACAAGATAGTCGCCACCGTTCTTCAACCAACTTTTCGAAGCCTTCACGCCAAAGTGGTTGTTGCCCAACTGCGACAGTTCACTCTGTCCATTACGGCTTTCCAAGATGCCTTGCGCCAAGGTGACGGAAGCAGGGATGCCATATCGCTTCATTTGTTCCATCGCCTCGGTAGCATATTTCTCTGCGTATTGCTGATTCTTGCTCATGTCTTTATATCCTCATTATTATCGTTTCATACCGCCAGAACGCTGCTGTTCCTCAGTATTTTGCTCCTCTTGCTTCTGCTTGGGTGCCTCCAACTGGTCACAGATAGCTACTCGTTCTCCTGCTCGGATAAGCTTGGGTAGATAGGTGTCCAAGGCATGATGTGGAAAGCCTGCCATGTAGGGACCAGCTTGGGTGTTTCTCTTTGTCAATGTAATCCCCAACACTTCCGCTCCTCGCTTGGCATCCTGTTCATACATCTCATAAAAATCACCTACACGAAACAGCAGCAAAGCATCTGGATGCTTGGCTTTCAACTCCTTCCATTGCTTCATAATGGGAGAGTCCTTGGTCTCTTCCTTCTGCTTACCCTTTGTTTCTTCCTTCTTTTCCACAGTAGCGTTATTATCTCTTTGAACAGTCGCATCCTTCTCTTCCCTAATATCTTTCTTTTCCTCAGAGGAAGTTTGCTTGTTCTCTTCCTCATGATATTCTCGATGCTCTTCCTCATGCTTATCGGTGGAGACTTGCGTTTCTTGATTCACCTCGGTTTCCTCTCCTTGTTTTTCTGATGCTGTCTGCTCCTGCGCCTGTCCTTTCTGCAGGATGTCAGCAAACAGGGTAGCAACAAGATGCTTTTTGTATTCGTTCTTGTCTTCGGCAATCCACATTCGTTGCCATTGGCTTGGCGATACCACACGAGGTTGCAACTTGTCTGCGCCATCAATGGTGGCTGCACACAGAATGACATCGTTCTTTGCCTTGAACACGTTCACTTTCTGTATGCGGTTCATGTCCACCTCGTTGTGCTGACCGCTGCCGAACAAGTCCACCTTCAGATCAGGCTTTGTTTCAGCCATCGCATAGTATTTCTGTGCCAGTTCCACTCTCAGACTATCCATCGTGTCCTGCGCCTGTTTTAGCGTGGTGAAGAAGCGGTTTAAGTCCGCCTTGTCGGGATAGATGGAAAAAGCCTTTTGTCCTTCGGGCTTGATATACATTGCCCAACGCTTGTTGTCATCCTGCACCATCTGTATGCGGTCGAAGCCCACCTGCTTGCTCTGGCTCACAGCATCACTCACGTCTATCTTGGATATGTCTTCCAATTGCCAGTTCTTCAATCTTGCAACGGTGATGTCCTTTCCTGCAAAATAGCCGTCATCAGGATGGTAGCCTAATGCACCATTTGGGTTATAGAACTTGACAGACAGAAAACCTTCTTTCTGCAAGGCATGTTCGATGCGCTGCTTGCTCATGCCCGACACCTCATTGTTCACATCCAATGATGCTCCTGCCGGCAACACCACATCGGCACTCTTGTTTTCTTTATCCCTTACTATCACCACAAACTTTTGTTCGCTGTCGGGATGCTTGGCTATCTCGTCTGCCACGAAGTAATGCTTGGGCATCTTCGATTGCATCTCGTTTGTCTGCTGCTCGTTTTTCAAGGATGAATATTCTATTTTCTCGCCACGCTCTGCCTTGCGGATAACGTCCAAGGCATTGTTCACATCACTCTCTACGGCATCTATCAGACATGGATTTTCTTTCAGTTCACGGTTCCAGTAATCCACCAGTCCCATGTTCTCCTTGGAAATCTTGGCTGGCATACCCATTTCCATCATCTTGATACCCGAAGCCAGTTCCACCACCAGTTTCTCTTGCTTCACGGCATCCTCCGATGGCGCAATGCCGTTCTTCATCACCATGCCTTCCCTTGCCAGTCGCTGTTGATGTCCTGTAGCACTCACCACTTGGCGCAGCATCTCCTGCACATAATCGCTATATTGCTCAAAGTTTTCTTGTTTTGGCATATACACAGCATCTTTTTCTGTGTCATAATGTGCCACTCCGCTTCCGTCTTTGCGCACCGCCATCAGGTTGTTCTTCATATTCTGGATGAAGTCATTCACTTGGCTACGCAATACCTTGTCTTCATTCGCACCGACATTCGCCTTCACCACTTCTTCATATTTCTCCTTGTCTTTTAGTGGCAGCATGGTCTGGTCGATGTTGAACAGCACTCGTATCTCCCGATTATGTATGCCCTTGTACTGTGTCTGGTCGGTAGCCGACAATACCTGGTAGTCCTTTCTGCTGATGATGTCCTCTGGATTATGTCGGTTCACATACTTGTTCCACGCATACCAGTTGAACGGCACACCTCTCTCATGCGCCATCACAGACTCGTCTCGCTTCTTGGCTTCGCTAAATAACGTGTAAAGATTTGTAGAAAATCCGTTCTTGTCGGAATTCAATCCCATCACGAGGGCATTGAACGGACTCACCGCCGCTCCCTTTGGGTAAAACCGTGGATATTGCTTTCCTTGCTCGTTCAGCCAGACACCCTTGTTGTCGGCTGCTTTCGACAGGGCTTCGGTGATCAGTGACACTTGACGCTCTGCCGCATTCTTCTCTTGTGGACTTTTCTCTTTCATTGTATGATTGTTTTACGTTTTCTTCTATTATCTTGAACGTTGAATAACTTCTCGCTGCTCTGCATTTTCCATCGCCTCGTTTCTCACATTTCTCACTTCTTGCTCGCCATAGTTGCGTTCTGCCATCTGTCTCATCTGGTCACTCTTGGCAAGCACGGCATTGGCAAGGGTGTTGAGTGGCAAGGCTCCTGCTTGATATGCTCCAACTACATGCTCTGGCAGTTGGATGGTGTATGGCACTCGGTCGATGGTTGCCACTAAACAGTTGCCTTGTAGCACAGGGTTGGCTATCCTTGGATTCAACGGTTCGTCTGGATAGGACTTATATTGCACTGCTTGTGCTGTTGTATTACCGTATGATACAGCATTTCCATCATTGCCTTCCCGTTTGTTTGCCAATGCTTCATGTCCAGCCTTGTTCAGCAGATTAGCACCGCCCATACCGATGAGTGTCATCTTCAATAGCGGATTCTTCACGAACATTCCAGCAAGGATGGCGGCTATTGGCATCATATTGTCCTTCAAGCCTAATGATTGCGTCTTGCCAGTGAACAGTCCAACAAGGATGTCGGGCAACATGGCTATCACATAGCCAAGGTTATTGCCGATGTCGCTTAAACCATTCAGTCCGAAGTTCTTCAACAGTCCTTCCCATCCGTTGCTGTTATTATTTTCAGGTTGTTCTTGAAGTTCTTCCTCTGATTGCGCTTGCTGTTGTTCATCTGTTTCTGTTTGTTGCGCCTCTGCCTCTTTCTTTTCTTGGATGATGTGCTCTGCCTCTGAAACCTTGGCTGCGTCGTGCTTGGCTTTCTCTTCCAGATAGGCATCTTCCTTGCCGGGTGCCACTATCAGCGGTACATTCTTGTATTTCGGATCGTTCCGTTTCTCTTGTTCTTTTTGGAAAGGAAACTTAAAACTGCTGTCTGTCCATGCCATAGGCGTAAATGCTTTTTGTGGAATATGTATCTTATTATGGAGTTTGCTGTTGAGCGTCTTGAAATAGCCATTGTCGGTGGCATTCACTTTCTTGGCTTGTGAGCGAAAACCAGTGAAGGCATTGCCGTTTTGTCCGAACACACCCTTGCTGATGCTCAGTTCCATCACTTGCTCTTTCCGCTGTTCTGCGTTTCCCTTCTTGGAATCAAGAATATAGCCCAATGCCATGTCGCTCCCCACCAAAGTTGCCAATGATTTCCAACTGCCGATACCGCCCATAGTCACGGCATCCACTACCGAGGCGGTAGCCCTTCCAGCAAACTTCTCCGTCTTGCTTGGCTTATAGGCTTTCTCGCCACGAGCTTCTATCTCAGCCGTCAATGGTGATTTCAGGAGTTCTTCTTGCAGTCCCCAAATGCTGTTTTGTGCAGCTTTGCGCAAGATGTAGTCCATCGTTGACTTGGGCGTATTGTCCTTGACGAGCTTCCCAATCATCAGGTCTTCCATCCTTTGCGCAACGTATGCGTATGCCAAATCCTCGCCACAGGCTTTCGACAAAGCGTCATATTTGCTTCGTCCAATTTCCTTCACCACGGAATTGCGCCACTCGCCAGCAAGAAGAGCCAAGTCCTTCACGATGTTTTTGTCCTTCCATATCTTCTGGTTGCACATCACTAGATAGTCCTCCGTGGTTTTGCTGTTCCATTTGCCTGTTTGCTTTAGAACAAACTCGGTGTTGTCGGCATACGGATTGGCAGAAGCAAGCACTCCTGCCAAACTGCTCTGGTATCTGCCTCTTTCCTCCAGTTGCTTGTGAGTCAAGTCATCTCGCACCTGTTTCATCACAGGTGCCAGCTTGCCGTCAAAATATCCTTGAAGACAATACTCCAGTTCGGCAAAGCGTGTAGGGTTCTTGATTGTACTCATTATAGCGTTACGTTTAGTTGACCTAATATCTGTTCTCTTGTCTGCTCGATGGCTTGGTGATACACTTCCATCTGTTTTGGAAAGTATTCCTCCAGCCAAGAGTCCTTCTCTATTCTGTCATGGATGAAGAGGATGGCTTGCTGCAGTTCTATCTCCACGGAGCATTCTCCTTCCTCTCGGTTATTGAACCACGCCTTTGTCCACCATCTCACTCCTGCACGGTCGGGATAGACGCTCACCAACCTTGGAATGTCGAAGCTCTGCACATCGATGTCTAATTCTGCAAGAGGATCGATGATGCCACTTGTCCTTACGGCTTCGTCATGGAGTTTTTTTTTAGAACTTCGCTCAATGTGGACAGATAGATGCCATGCCGCAATGCCAGATAGTTCAAGAAATCCGCAATCAGCAAGTTCTGCACCTTGCAAGCCAAGGGCATAGCTCTCTGCCCGATGCCTAACGGATTGCTGATGGATGGCATAGCTTCATAGAAATAGTGTTTCGCTGCTGATAGCGAAAAAATGTTTCTCAGCGACTGCTCTGCATGTTGCGGTGTCACATACATACCTTTATACAGGTCTTCCATATACGATGGCATGAAGCGTAGCATCAGTTCTTCTATCTCTTTCTGGTCTTTGTCATATTGTGTGGCTATATTCATGTCGTAGGTCTCAAACTCAGGAAAACCAGTTTTACCGGTCTGTTCCATTGCCTTCACATTGCCATATAGCATGGTCAGAAAATCAATCGGATTGATTTCCTTGCCGTCAAACTTCACCTCGAAATGCAGTCTGTCACCGCTCAATGCCACGATGTTTCCTGCCTTCACGGTTTGTCCGAAGTTCACGAACACGTTGGCAAGGTGGGCGTAGGTCACTTCATATTTGCCGTAGCGTATCACTTGGTAGATGCCGTGTGTCGCATCATTGCCAATGCCCGATACCGTTCCGCTTGCCAAGGCAGACAGCAGATAGTGATTTGCCTCAAAGTCCAGTCCGTGATGGAAGAACACGGTTCCTGTTACAGGATGCTTCTGTTTGCCATAGCCAAGTGTCAGTTCCACATCCTTGCCTCGCTCCTCAAAGGGCATGCAAAAGCCGCTTTTTGATTGCAGCATCATTTCTTCTGTATATCTCATGTTGTTGTCGTTTTTATGTTTATCGTTTCATGCCGCCACTGCGTACGGTCGTTTCTGCTTCGTTCACATTTCTTCCTTGACCGCCATCACCACTGACAATGTTCTTGATATTGGAATTGTTGCCGATAAGCATCATGCCGAGCATGGCTCCTGCTATCTTGCCGAGCCATCCGAAACGTCCGAAGGTAAGGAACGCTGCTGTTACCAGTCCTGCAAGGCTCAGTCCCGACACGTTGCCTTTCCCTAAGTTCTTGAAGAAGTTACCAAACATCTCCAGTCCGTTTCCTCCGAAAATGCCACGGAAGAAGTTGCTCATTCCGCTCCACTTACTGTTGATGTCGCCCATGGCACCATTTACAGCATCCACAGCTTCTCCAGCCTTGTTCTTCAGTCCTTTCACGTCTTCCACAGCTTCGGATATTTTCTCCGTGGTGTCTTTTCCTACCACCACATCACTGGCTATCTCCACCATGCTCTTGTCGTTGACAAGGTTCTGCCATGCCACATATCCTGCTGCGCTGCCCACAGCGGCTGTTTTCATCGCACTTCCTGCGCCTTTTAGTGCTTGGGTGGGATGCACAGCCGTATTGCTTGCAGATTTCAGTCCTTGCTTGGCGACACTACCTGCACCTTTCAAGGCACTGCCGCCATACTTTGCTATCTTTGCCCATATACTCATAGTCGTATCTTTTTGTTGTTATTTGATCTTTCCATTCTGCTTCCATCGGTTCATGCAATCCTTCACGATGGTTTTCTTGTCTGCCTTGTCATGACTTCCTTCTTCTATCTCTGCCCAGATGTCCGACATCGAGGTGTACTTCACAGCTTTCGTCAGCCGTTGCAGCTTTTTGTTCATTACCTTCAACTTGGGGCGGATGCCGAAAACGATTTCCACTCGTTCCTTCTCGGTCATCTTGTTGCCTGACAAGCAGACCAGCCTGATGTCATTCACTATCTCCACGCTGCCCATAATCAACTCACGGTAGATTTTATTGCGTTTAGCGGACAGTGCCACGGCAATGGCATTGCTCGGATGTTTATCCAGTTGTTTGGTGAATCCTCCCAAGTTATCCACCAGTCGGTCTATCTCGTGATAGAAACCATATACCTGTGCAGCATACACCACGATGGAGCGGAACGAATCCAAGTAGTTGTTGAACTCTCGCTGCAGGTTGGTGGTTCCTTCCACTTCCTCTTTCAACCAGATATGCCCGGTGGTCTGCATCAGCATCACCTTCTCCTGGTTCTTCAACTCCTTTTCAGCCTTTTCTGTATAGGCGTATATCATTCCAGCCAATACAGGGTCGTTCTGGGCTTGCACCTTGCAGACAGAAAGCAACATTATGCCAAAGCAAAATATCCATGTTCTCATACTCGAATGCTTTATATTATTATGGTGTACTTACCTTAGCAGCTCTCCGCCATCGTCCCAATGCTTGGGTGGCAATCTCACCATTGCTTCTGTCTATCATTCCTGCCGTGACATTATTCCACACATCACTCATTGTATAGTAGCGGATGCTCAGATACAGTTTATTGAGCTTCTTCTGAAATGCTGATAGTTTGTCGTTCAATGCCCACAAGGTTTTGGAACGGTCTGCTCCTGTCAGCATATTCTCCGTTCCACCTTTTGCCACGGCATCATTCAGCAGATTGAAAACCGATACCAATTCCGTTGCCGTCTCGATATACAGGTTGTTCATGCTCATACTTGCCACAATGCCCTGCGGATTATTGACAATAGCTGTCTTCAACTTGGCGAGCGTGATGAAAATCTTCACGCCATCATCATACAGATGGGTACATGCTTTCAGCGACGAGGCATAGCCGTTCACTGATTTCAAGTAGCTGTTGTACTTCTTCTCCCATTTGTGTATCTGGTTAAACTCAGCTGCCATCGTGTTCTGCAACATCGCCGTCTTGGTCTGTCCGTTGATTTGCTTTTCAATCTCACCGTTGATCTGTTCGTTGCCTTCTGCCAATGCCATCCATTCCAAGGGATTGGATGACACCACTTGTGCCTTGGCTTTCGATGCCGTTACTATGCCGATAATTGCTATCAACCATATCTTACCTATTTGTAATCTCATAGATGCTCCTCCTGCGTTTGTTGGTTTCTACTCGTTCTCTGATGGCTGTTACCAAGTTTTCCTTCATCGGTACTCCGATAATGTCAAGCCTTGGTGTCGTTCTGTCTCCAGAATATATGCTCACGGTTTTCAATCGGAACAGTTGCTGCATGAATGTCTGACTCTCATTGAAATCCACCACACGATACAGTTCCTGATAATCTACTTCCCGATGAAACACGCCATGTTCAAACACCAGTTGTTCATTGCCGATGACATATCGCATCCTGCACATATAGGCTAGCCGATATGCCAAGCATAGGGAAAGTAAGAGCGAGAGGACAAACACCAAAGTGGAGAGAACGGCATCATCAATACCTGCATATACAAAGCCTACGCTTATAAGCACAAGCAAGTGCAGCTCGTTTATCACAAACTGCATCCAATGAGGCTTGATGATGATGTTTCTATACCGATATGTCTGCTGCATAGTTCTCCTTTTTGATAATGACACCGTGCTTCATCTGCGGAAGCCCGATGTCCGTTCCTCTTTTTCTTGCTGTTTCCGTTCTTGCTCTTGTTGCCTCTCAGCCTCTTGCGCCTTGGCAAACTCGAAATAGTCGAAGTCTATCTCTCCTTGGTCTATCAACCGTTGGTCTCGTTTGCCAAGCAAGGCATCGTTCCAATCCTTGTATTGCCCTAAAGGATGATAGGATTGTACTGTGAAGTCAGGAAATCCCATTTCCTTTGCGATAGTCTTGAAGTTCTTCACAAAGCCACGTCCTGCCTCGTCTTTGTCAAAGCCCAAATAATGGTTCGCTTGTCGGGTCTCTTCCAGCATTCCCTTTATCTGTCCCTTAGTGGGTGTGCCTCCTGTCGAGATATACACGCTCTTCACCGGGTTGATTTGGTACTCTGCCATGGCGTCGTATGCACTCTCGAACCATAGAATATTTGTGGCTTCTTTCAATGGCTTACCTGTCAGGTTGGCTATCCACAGTCCTTCACTGCTGTTGCTTCCTTCCGCCTTGCCCTTGTATGCCTTGCCGTCCTCTCGTCTCGGTCTGCCTCGCTCTTCCAATCCAACGATGCTGTCCGGCTTGGACGGCAAGAACAGTGGAAAGGCGAGATTGGCAAAGCTCAATCCGTCATTCCGATGCTTGGTCGCCAAGAAGAAATGCTTGTGAAAGGCGAACTGTGTCCCCATGTTGATGCCTCTTTCTTTGAAGTAAGGATAGTGTTTTCGTTGGGTGTCCTTTTCCCTTGGGTTGAAACGCAAGATGTCATAGTCTGACAGGGTGAAGGGCTTGGCATCTCGCTTGGGTTCTGCCACTCTGCTTTCACGCACATCAACGGGATTATTCAACAGTCTGTTGCATACAACATTCACCAGTCTGTCCAATGATATCCCTGGCTTATAGTCGTCAAACAGCGTAGGATGCTCCTTGATGAAACCTATCACATTGTAGTTCTTCTGCTCTGGTGGCTGAAAACAACACTTACCATTGCCAGTGACAATAAACTTGTCACCCCTCACTCGCTGTCCATGACTATCCACCTTTACATACGACGGATAGCGCAAGCCATCTCGTTTGTTCAACTGATAGCCTGCGTCCACCAGCAGCTCCTGTATGTTCAGTCGCTGTAAGAAGTCATTGTATGTCAGTTCGTTGTTTGCCATAAGCATATTCCGTTATAGTCCTTTCCCCATGTGCGAATGCAATACCTCTTGGTTCATGGCAGCCTCAAAGTTTCTCGCCGCCACATCCATTGGCGTATCTACTCCTGGTTTGAAAAAGGGACGAGGTGGTACAAGTGCTGCACCATGATGATGGTCAACTATCACTACAGGTGCGCCATGTGGTCTATGAAGTTCACTACCGACTTCGGCAGCAACACCCAGTCCTGCCAACAAAGCCGCTCCTATTTTGGTTCCCAAACTGGTGCGGTCTTTCATATCGACCTCACCGAATATCTTGGAGAAAAGTTTCATGCGATGGTAGTCATCCACTGCCATGAACTTGTCATACTGCTTCTGCGTTATCTCGTGACTAACTCGTTCTCCGTTGATGATGGCGGTCATGCGATACTTACCTTCCTGCTCCGCTGGCTCCACTCGTATCTCACCAACTGTTACTTCTCTGCCATGCTTGCCCTCACGGAACCATCCCTTGCTCTCGTCCAAGTCCTGCCCATCCACAATACCTACTTTATTTTTCATAGGTTCTTGCTGCACTTGCAATGGTTCTACTGTTGACTGCAACTGCATCTTGCCGTCTAACTCCTGCTGCACCTCTGGACGTAAACCTATATGGATGCGCTCCTTACTGTTGAGCATGTCCATCGTTATATTGTCGGCGAAATCATCCTTGATGACATTATTCAATATATCCAGTCGTTTGGCTACTGGCACTTGCTTGACAGAATTGTTGGTCAATGCCTTCAATTCATCGTCGGTCAAGTCATACACCATATCACTTTTGGCGCTTTCTGATTGGATGGTGAGTGTCTTTGCCTTCTCATCGATGATGATACCGTGTGAAGACAGGCATTCCTGCCATTGATCGTTGGAGAAATATACAGGTGAGCTTATCAGTTCCTTGTATGGTTTGGCAGGCTCTTGACTTCTTGGACGTGTCTCTACTGGTGTCATCACGGCTTGCAGGTTTTGTAATACATCTGCTTGTGGTGCTGCTTGTTGCTGTCCTTTATAGTAAAAGCCATAACCTCCAGAAGTTAACTCACCTGGTTTCAGTCTTCTGTCAGGTCTTTCCGCTACCATCGGTGCTCCTGCATAGAACATCTGTCCGCCGACACGTCTCAGATGATAACCGTCCTGCATCCTCGGTGTCCACCCCAAAAACTCCGGACTCCATCCCAACCGTCCGTACTCTCCTGCACCAATCCTATATCCATGCAGTCCCATTGCCACTCTTCCGTTAGCGTTCCTTGCATGGACAAGGTTTCTCGGCATGTAGAAGTCCTTGCCGATGATACTGGTAAAGACATTGTATGCCTTCTTGTTGGCAGAGTTGGTTCCCCAATCGGTCAATGCCAGCATCTGTTTCTCGGTAAGGTTATAGGTCAGCAGTGGGGAGTCGTGTCCCTGTACCGCTAACTGATAACCATCACCGTTGGCAATGATATGGGCTTGCATACCATTGCGCATCAGGATGTCACGCATCTCTGGTTGTATGTCCATCTGCCGTGGATTCAAGTTCTTTCTTATCGCCATAGCATGATTGTATTAAGCGTTCTCTGTTTCCATTCCTTGCTCCAACAGTTCGTCCTTGTACTTCACAAACTGTTCTGCACTCTCGTTGCCGATGCACAGGGCATGTTCCTTGCAGTATTTCTCGTACTCGTTCTGCCATTCCTCACTGAAATGATTCACATAGTCGAGCCAACCGTATTCGCCGCTCTGCATCTTATCCACAAGGATGTCTTCTGTATAATAAGGTCCTTTTCTCATTTCTTCCCTAAGTTTGATGTTTCACTTTACTTTCTTGCAACAGCAGAAGCATGTCTTCCGGCTGCTTTCTTCTGCTCATTCCATAACTCTTCGGTATATTCCTCCTCAGGAATATAGTCGAGATTACCGTCATCGTCCATTACCCAACAGCCATAGATGCCGAAGGTATATTTGTCCCACTCTCGTTTGCCTTCCTTGCGCCACTGCTCACCATCACCGTTGGCGAATCGGATGCCTGTGTCGCTCTTCAGGTCGATGCCTACGGTCACAGGTTCGTCTTCTACGGCAAATGTCAGTGCTTCGCCATTTTGGATGCTCTTTAGCTCCGTTCCTCCAAGACTGAGTTCGTCAGATAGCACCTGCAAGTTTCTACCAATCACTGGTGTCGGCACAGCCATCACTTGGTTGGTCTCTCCGTCAATCTGCACGAATGCCTTGATAGGATTGCCATCGGGAATATTCACATTTGCCACAACTGCCTTGCCCTGCTTCAACAGTTCCTGCTGCTCCTTGGTGAATTTGTCCAATGGGGCATACTTCAACACAGGATAGAACATCACATCTACGTTTCCATCTGCCATTCTCACCAAGGCGAATCGGGTTCTGCTCTTGATACTGTAACCCTCGTTTACCTCCATGCTAACAGGCAGTACTGGCGATGGTCGACCATTGCTGATGTCATCCAAGGCATGCATCGGAAGGTCTTCTATCATCTCATGGGTAAGACCGAACTTTGCAAGTGTCTGATACGGCACTTCGCTTTCTTCAAATGAGTTTCTTTTCATATTCTGATTATATTTTGAATGATACTTTGCATATTGCCATGCAAAGTTAAGTCTTCGCACATGAATACAAGAAAGCCTATGCTCCGTCGTCCAATCTTTTCCGTTTTATTATGATTATATCATTGTTTCATACTCTCAATCATACTTTAATCTTATTTTATGTTATACTTTTATAGCATCGACAATCACTCTTGATTTCTTTCCCTAACTTTGCACTATGAAAAGGAAAACAGTGGCATTATGGGTAATAAGTTGTCTGACGGTATCGAATGCAAAAGCGCAATTCAATACCGTTAGCGACAACGTGTGCCGTTACAAAGTGAGGAAAGTGGAGGAGAAGTTTCTGCCTCCTGCAAAAAATCAGGTAGATTCCGTCACTGTAAATCTACCACAACAGGAAACAGACTCTGTGGATAACAAACAAAAACAGTGGATAAGCAGCTATACAGGCTTCACTTATCCACTGAAATCAATCAAAGTCACCAGCCCTTACGGCTACCGTCGTGACCCTTTTACAGGCAAGCTGTCATGGCACAACGGTATCGACCTCGCCGCCCACAACGCCATCGTCTATTCCATGTTTCCTGGTATAGTCGAGAGAGCCGGCTACGATTATCGTTCAGGCAACTTCGTCACCATTCACCATGGTGACTTCCACATCAGTTACTGTCATCTCTCCCGAATCTTGGTCAGCAAAGATCAATCTGTCCTTACAGGTTTTCCCATTGGCAGAACTGGTTCCACAGGTCGTAGCACAGGTGAACATCTTCACATTACTGCCAAGTTCAAGGGAAAGGCATGCAATCCAATGGCAATATTGGAGTATATTTATGATAAAAAAGAGCTTTCAATGAAGTAATATAGTTATTCTTGTCCATGTTAGTCCACGTTTCTGCTTTTTTACTTATTTTCAACAATATGGATGTATCTTTGCACCAAAATTAAATTTAAGACAAAAATGATAAGAAGAATCTCAAACTTAGTTGTCTTGGCTGCCGTTGCAGCTATGATGACATCATGTGGCGCATTTAAGAGTTACGTCGCAACTTACTCTGTAGGTTTAAAGACCGTTGAAAGTCCAGCAAACGCAAAACAACAGTTTGGTGAGACAAAAGTTGTGAACTTTCAAGACGGAACTACCAACAAGTATCGTTATGAAGATGACTACATCAATATTGTATGGTATGTTAGTCCAAAGCAATTTAACTTTGATCTTACCAACAAGTCAGGCCATACGTTAAAGGTCAACTGGGACGACATTAGTTATGTGGACTATACAGGAAAGACTGGTCGAGTTATGCATGCTGGAGTAAAATACACAGACCGTAACACCAGCCAACCAGCATCTACTGTACCAAAGGGGGCAAGCCTTTCAGATATACTTCTTCCTACAGACAATGTATATTATGTCTCAGGACAGTACGGTGGATGGAGAGAAAAGTATCTCATCCCTTGTGTTTATAAGGATGCTGCTTCAAAAGCAAATGAGGCTCCTTCGTATGTTGGTAAAACAATGACAATTATGATGCCGATAATGATTGAAAATGTACAGAATGATTATACGTTTACATTCAGCATAGACAAATTATTAGAAGATTCCAATAAATAAAAAAAGGAAAATGAGACAAATATCTAAACTGTTACCAATTGGATTACTATTTCTTTTTATAGGAATCCATACTTCGTGTTCATCATCATCAGATGATGATGTCAGTTCACAGGTTAAGCCATTGGCTTCCATTGACAATGTGAGTCTAAATTATCGTTCGTCAGCAGAGGCTGTAACGTTATCTCGTGATGTCGAGACAGAAGGTGCTGTCGTAAAATTAAAGAAAGGCGTTTCTTGGATAAACAACATCCGTTTGTCGGGAAATAAAATTCTTTTTGATGTAGAAGAAAATACTACAACAACATCTGGTCATCGTTTCGATACAATTTGTGTTGCGGTTAAAGGGCAGGTTATAGGTACAGTCTGTGTCACTCAGGCGCGAAATCCATTTAGCGACTCTCGTCTGGCTTGGGCTAATTCCAATGCGATGTACCAGAATCAGGCACTCAGTGACAAAGATTTAAGCGGCTTGGAAATGACAAAGCTTGTTTACAATCTCGAAAAAGCAACTGGCGGTAGGGACTCCTATAAGAACTATCCTGCTTTTGCTTTCTGTATAGAGATGAATCATGACCCAGAGCACAATATGGAGTGGTATCTCCCTTCAGAGGATGAAATCCGTTCTTATGCACAATCCCAATCATACAAAGGAACTCCTATAGCTCGGCATAATTATTGGTGGTCTTCATCAGAAAACCACTATAGCGGTTCGGCATTTAATGTTTATTCTGGCAGTGTGGCTTCACGTGGTTCCGTTTCCAAGGCTGGAGAATGGTGGGTTGTCGCATATCGTAACGGCAAGATTGAGGAGTAGTTCAAGTAGATAACTTATGAAAATAGCCGCCTGATTAAACAGACGGCTATTTTACATTTCAAGCATTATTCACGTTTACCTCAAATATTTCACCGTTAGTTTTATAGTTTCCAATGCTCTCACCGCGGATTACTTTGTCCGCTTGTAAAATTTTGCCGACACTAATCTTGTGGACATACAGAATGTCTCCTTTTTGTAAGCTACTATTTTTTGCAGAGACAACTTCAAGGACATTTATGCCATCGCGCTGTATAACAACAAAAGACACTTTGCGGTTCAGATATTCAACACAAAAATTGGTTCCTATAGCCAACTCTTGTATATGATAAGTTTCATCTTCACTAAAGTTCCATACACTATCAATGCTGTTAGTCTCAGTGTACTTTTGCCATGTGGCATAACCGAGATACATTGCTATCGTATTTAATGTGTACTCGTTAGTCTTTCGGCTATCATTGATGGTTCCAAAAAGTCGTTTGAGAGTTGTTACTCCGATGTTTCTTCCTGTATCGGCGAATATTTTGTCAGCCAAGACACTAATGTCTTTGGCTTGGTCGAGCAACAATCCCGACTTGGCCTTTATCTGCTTTATAATTTCTTCATTGAGTATCATATTTCAATTTTTATAAACGAGAAATTGTCAGAGATTGTGGATGCTTTGTGCTCCAAGGCATCTTTCTTCGACTCGTCGTAATTTATAGCGTACATCATATCCAATTCTTTGTGAAAGCCATCTGTACATAGAACGAAAATATCTCCGTTTTCTACAGCAATTTTCCTTATCGGTGCTTCATCCACAGGACTTTCACCCATAATTGATTTTGTCACAATCGACGAATACTTCTCATAACTGTCAGCACTAAGAGTTTTAATCTTTGCGAGTTCGTTTACAACAGAGTGGTCTTCTGTTCTGTAAACTTCCTGTCCGTTCCTATACATGTATATCCGACTGTCACCGAGCCATGTAAAATATGCATATCCGCCTGTCAAGAGCAGCACCGTAATTACACATCCCATTTTCTGATTGGTTGATGCAATACGTTTTAGCATCAGTGTGTCATTTGCAAAAGATATAGCTTCTCTGAGAATTTCAAATGTGTTGAGTTGCTTAAAGTTTAATTCCACGAAATCAATAATGGCATCGGAAACGATTTTTGCAGCCACTGCGCCATCGCTATAGCCGCCCATTCCGTCTGCCACTACGAATATGTCAGAGTTCTCGGGAAGAGAACCATGGACAATATAGTCCTGGTTCTCCTCACGGTTACCTTTGTTCGTATATTCAAAATACTTCATTATTTAACAGCTTGTATAGTTTCTCCACCATGTTTAGTTACACGCGGACGAATACTTATTTTTATTGGGCGTTGCGTTATCATCTTATCCGATGCCTTGTTTGCCCAGAGGAACGCTTCGCCAGAACCGAGTCCTGCCATTTCCGTGGCAGTCAATGTCTGCAAGGGAGTTATTGCTTTTTGAACGTGCTTCACCCATGCAGGAGAACTAAACCTGTGCATCACCACGATGGAACTCAACTCGATAATCTCAGTCGGAAGACTCATTGGGTCTTGACTTGCAATCATAATAGACACACCCTTGTGGCGCATCTCTCTGATGGCTGTTGTGATTGAACCTACAAGTTCCTTGTTGTTCATATACTTATGAGCTTCGTCAAAGACTATGAACTTGTTAAACAATCTATCATCCACCTGCATGACGGATGAGAATATGTTCAACATCACAACAAACAAGCCGAGTGCCTCGTCCTTCTCAATGAACTCATCGCGTAGGTCTACGATGATTAGGCGACCAGGTTTCAGATACTGCTGAAGTTTGTTGCCGTCTGTGATATACTCTTCGGCAAAATCCAGTTTCTGTTCTGCCAGAGAACGCTGAGAAGAACTCATGTGGTCACTTTCTGCAACACCATTACGGATATTTTGCAGACTCATGTTGTGACGGCACGCCTTCATAATCTGCTTGAGTTCCTTGATGTAGGTAGAATCGTTGCCCATCGCTCCCAAAAGGAACATCCAGTCGCGCACTGCCAACTCAGACGAGTCGAAACCGATTCTGTGAACTTCTATATCAGGATATTCTGCCTTACGAGTCTCAACTTGACTTTCTGGAGCCAGCAGGACTACATCTTTGATGCTGCCTGGTTCTGCCCCATACTCAGTTTTGAGTTTAGCCAGTTGTCCAGCTTCGTCATTTGGATATACCATCGACGTAAACTCTGGCGCATAGTCCATACTGTCGCTGTAATGAAAAATAACACTGGCCATTGGTGCCGGCAGTTTATTTACATTAGAGAATTGACGAAGTACCATCTCTGTGATAGAACCTATCGTATAACTTTTACCAGCACCCTGTACGCCAAAGAGACTGATGGTGTTACATTCGTTCAAATCCAATCCTATTACTCGTCCGTTGCTTATCATCTTACCAAGGATTCCAAACTGAGGACTTTCAGAATTTTTGCCGATGATGACATCACAAGTTGGCTCCTTATAATTGGGGTCAATAGGTTCTTCTTTGGGTTGTGACGTTGGTACAACTGGGTTGGATGGAGTCACTTCGATAGGTTTCACTTCTGTCTTGTCAGAACCTTCTTTAATCTCAGTTTTAGATTCTTCCTCAATATTTGGGGTGAATGAAACCGATGGCTGATTCGTTACAGAGTTCGTCTCCTCCTTTTTCTCTTGTTGAACAACAGGATTCTTTGGTATGATGATTTCGTATTCAGAATCATCTTGTGGCTGATGTTCGTCTTTAGGCACAACAGGTGTCACATCCTCTATTGGAAGTTGGACATCCTCCTTCTCTTTTTGAAAAGCAAAGGTCGGCTCAAAGAAATTGACAAAATCTTTGTCCATAGCTTCGAGCACCTGGGTGTTAAGTGTTGCATCCGTATTCAAGATGTCACCAATGACAGGCTCACCCATGGTATAAATAAGAGCATCGCCGTAGTAATTCTTCTTCTGTCGCTCTTGTTGCGTGAAATCAAAGATAACACCAAGTTGCTTGAAACGGATAGTATAGCCATCAGCCAGCTTGCTCAGGAACTGCAGGTATTCGTGAGCAACTTCTGGATTCAACTGACCGTAACGCATCGAACGGCGAATGTAAAACTCCAAGAACGATTTAAGTTCAATCGTTTTGAGCTCTCTATCAAGACGGTCATAGCCATCAACCGCAATCTCAAAATGAGAGCGGAGCGCATAGATGGTGTTCTCTATCTGATTTACAATCTTGACATGTAGTTCTTCTGCATTGTAGTGAGCATTGCGACACTTAATCTCTACTACTGTGAACAGTATCTCTTTTTTGACTGGGTCTATTTTCACAACCAAGTTGTCGGCACGCTCCTTGTTCTCATTATCCAAATCCACAAACAGTTCCTTGTGAAGATCTATAGGGATAAGGAAAGACTCTTTCGTAATATGTTTCTTTTCCAAGAAACGTTTGCATAAAGTGGTGCCTATCACCTCAAAGCCCTTGCGAGAGGTTGCGTTCACTTGCATGATTAGCGAACTACTTACCGAACGAACATCCTCCAGTATCTGTTTGAAATTCTCGTATCTTTCGAGATTGATACCATATTCATGGAAAAGCGGAATCATCAATGCACTGATTTCACTTGTTGGCTTAGTGGTAAGATATGAAGACACACCTGTTGCTTCTTCCCCTGGCACATAATCAAGGAGATATGGAACGTCATTCTCGCCAAGACAAGGTAAATCATAGAACTCAGGTCCCATGTTCTTGTCGAACGTGACAACCCAGTCGCTACTGTCATGTATAAATGACAGCAGCATCATATCATTCTCTTTTAGTCTCAGTGTTGTCGCAGGAACAGACTCTTCCAATGTTGACGAGAGCAGTTTACCTGTTGTCTCTTGAATACGCGCAAACAATCCCACTTCCAAATTTGCCGACTCCGATACAGGATTAGGCATAATCTTGTTGGAGTAGTATCTGTTCCACACAAAGGACTTGCCTTCCTGAGATGCGCTGATAACATCTCGACAGATGGTACCATTCAAATAGAATGAACGGCTTAATTCATCTGGACGCACCAATTCAGTGTTAACAGCGAATGGATTTACCAAGAAAGACAAATGTGCCTGATACTTGTCATGGTCGTTGATAAAGTCGCTAATTTTGTTCAAAGAGAAGCGTAACTTCGGGAAAAGTCTGTTGGCTGAAGCCTGTGAAAACACCTCTGCCTCTGGAGCCGTAGCAGTATCTGGCGCAAGCAAATCTTTCAATGATTCGCCAGACTGCAACATGTTGTCATCTGAGAATAGCCGTATCTCGTATGTCAAGGCTTCGCCTAATCCGATTTTCTCAACATCGACGAGGGCTTTCGCAAAAATGGCGGCATCACCTGCGTTAAACAAGTTGATAACCAACTTGTCCGTATAAGGATGAGACAATGCATAGTTGTAGATGTGGCGTACAACCAAATCCAAACTTACGTCACTATCAATACGCTTTTCACGAGCCACGTTGAGCAACATAGCTGTATATGACTTTAACTGACGATACCCAGAGGCGAATGCTTCTTGACCAAAAGTAGGTCTGGCGTATGTACCCCAGCCAAAAGTCAATTCTCCAATGTACTGGTACGCCTCCTGCAAAGAGCTGTCGCTTAGCACAAGGGGCGCAATATCCATAGGAATTTTCCCTTGGAAAAGTTTGTCCAGTTTTCTGAACCAAGCTTTGCGATACTTGGGATTTTCCAGAGTCTTGTCTTCCCAGTCCTCATAAAGCTCATATAGATTTACCATCCACGCCAAACGCAGCGGATGCAAAGGAGCTATCATCTTTATGTCTGTCTTGCTGCCATCTGGCATTTCCACGGTAAGCTTTACCGTATCAAGGTTCTGGAGGCTGACAATCTGATTTTCGCTCAAATCCATATCCTGTATATTGCGTAGCCATTGCTCGTATTCTGACAAGTAGTTCTTGATAATACCCATATTTTGAGTAAAATCCAATGTACATGTCAAACCACTATTTTTCTCAACTGATTCCTTTATCAGCTGGAACAAATCTGCACGACATGAGCTTAATTCGTCTGGCACATCAATTTCTTCAGCAGGAACGAATTTCGGTTGTCTTCTTGCTGTATCTGTAGGATCCAAAAGTGATGCATCAGTAGGATTCCCACTCAAAAATGCTTCTACGTGTCCAAACGAGTCGGCATTATCCAGAAAGGCGTTCTCCAACTGTATCAACTTCTTTGACAGTTGAATTTGATATGCGTATGCTGGTCCAAAATCAAATTGGTAAGTGCTGTTTAACGTGCCATCAACCCACGCATTCCTGTCAACCCCTTCATTTGGTATGTCAAGGTCTTCATCTTTGGACAAGTGCATACTTCGGTAGTGTATGATGGCTTGGGTAATGCTATTTACTTTTGCACGTTTATCAACCTCACCTTCGAATTCAATATCTCCTGTATTGTCAATCGTGAACACATCCGATTCATTGCAGTATGCCACATGGTTTTCAAGTCTGTATTGCTCAATCTGCAAATTGGGATTTTGTTTAGAGGCTTCTTGCCATGCTGCCTGAACACGAGCTTCCTTGAACTCCTTTTTCATGTCGAGGACGATGCCATTTTCATCCAATGCACGAACACGTAGCATATATTCGCCATCATCAAACATGCCATTGGGTATATTGTACGACAACTTGCGACTGGCACGTTTATTCGTTCCAACCTTGGCTTTCTTTAATATGCCGACCTCTGTGAAGTCATCAATATTGACAAGGGCGATTTCAAATGAGCAGATGTCTGGATTGTCTTTGGGCGAAGGGGCTGTTGTTATTGTAAACTTCACCTTACTTTTCTTCTCGTTTGGAATGCTAAGGACAAAGTCACCCGTCTCAGGGTCTCTAACCAGCTCTTTCTTGGGGTCTTTTCCAAGGTCAAGATCCACAACGACTTTCACAGGACCTCCATCGCCAGGCAATACCCATGGCATTGACGCATAGTTAAATTCCGGATGCTTTTCCACTATGTTTTCAAACAAAGCGATGTTGTCATCGATTCCTGACTCGTTAGACAGGTACGCCATCAAATCCTTTTGTATGGAATTTTTCTGTAACGGCAGTTCTGCGATGCGGTCTGCAGCGGGCATGGAAAAATCAGATAGAATTGCGGACACCTTCTCAAAATTTATCATGAATCGTCTGCGAATCGATGAATCGTCTTTTACAAGGTCTTTATCTGGAAGCATACCAAATAGGAACAGTCCATTCCCCCAAGACTCTTCTGTATATTGATTTAGCTCTATATACAATAGATAGTTGGTTATAGTTGTCCGAGAAGGGTTTAGTTCCTTCACAAGTTCCATAATTTGGTTCCACAAGTATTCCTTTTCCTCAGGCAATTCACTTATAAGTTTTCGTACAAACGATTCCTGCAAATCTGCGGCGGACAAATTCTGGAAGGTAGCATCTCCGTAAGAATCCTCAGCGGATGTTCTGCTGTTGGACGGAACAAGGATGAGCACAGCTTTCTCTGGATTGTTTCGCAGTTCGATAAGTTTCGTTGCATGAATAAAATCTTCACCCTTTTCATCCTCGGAAAGGATGTACACTTCCATGTCCTGATTGATCGGACGAAGTAATGGGAGAAGCACACGCAACTCTTTCATTGCCAAACCTGTAATCTTCATGCAATGACCAGGTTTAGCTGCTTTTAATTTGGATGAGTACGATTCTACAATATGTTGTATGAAACGCTCATAGTATAATGTCTTGATATTTTCCATTAGTCTTCCAATTTATAACGTGGACGAATCTTTTGAAGGATGCATGCATCACTCATGTCGGTGTAGAAACCGATCTGGCGAAGCTTGTTCTTGAATGCATCCATGTTAATGCGGAATGCGGAATTCATTTCCACATCAGCATCGGCAAAACGCTCTTCTCCACCACCATTGATGATAAGCCCGTAACGTTCACGAATAGCACATGCCAATTCATCAATCGAAAGCGAACGTGTCTCGTAGGTGCCGTCTTCTTTTTGGCGGAGCACGAGCAACTGAACCAACGTCTCCAATAGTTTAGACCCTATGGCACCTCTTCTTGGATGACGCTTGGAACGGCTGTCGGCCAACAGCATAGACGAAGAGTTCTTCATAGACACAGCATCTATAAAGTCGTGCAGAAACCCATGTTGACGGTTGCCCAAGTTTGACTTTTCAAGCACATGAACGAGCATACCAAGATAATCTCCCTCGGGGAAATATGCAAGCATTTCAGCCAAGTCATCTTGGTCAAATTCCTTTTCATCTTTTTCGGGAAGACTCTTTTTGATGCCATTCAGTACGAACTTGTAGTATTCTTGCTCGTCGGCTTCTTCTTTCAAGGTGCGGAGTGCCTCGTCAACATCGCATCCCTTTTGTTCTTGCACAAGGTCAACCATATAAGTGGAGCGAATATAAGGAACCATACAATTCTCGATTCTCTCCATGTCCTTACAAGCATACTGTGAAACAGTACTGTCAAGATTGTCGGTCAAATCCACAATCATAGACCAGTCATCTTCTATTTCTCGTTTTCCAGCTTTTACCATCTTAGGCAACAGATACACCACTTTCAATGTGTAAAGTGCAAGATGTAGTCCGCATAAAATGCGGAGATAATCGATAAATACCGCACGAGGCAGTTTCTCCTTATAAATAAGAAGTCGTCTAATATCGTCATTGAAAAGACTGGCTTGCTTTTTTAGGAAAGGAAGAGGAACTCTGTCGATTTCCTTGTTCATATTCTTCTTCTCCCTCAATGGCTTTGTGATGTACAGTATTCCTGTTGTATCTACATCCAAGTTTTCTTGAACAACAATTTCTCCAGTACTCTTGTCCCATCCTTTGCTCAGGTATTTCACCAATCCATTCATTACTTCTGGATTGCTTTTGAGCATGAGATAAAGTTGGTCTGATGCGCGATAGTCACGGCAATACTTGTTGTTTTGGACACGGAAACTGAGAATGTGCAAGGGCTTTAAAGTCGATACGTGTTCTTTTATGATGTTGCCACGGTTTACCAACTCCAACATGGAACTGCGAAGCCAATCTTCAACACCCTCAGGATTATCCTTCACTCCATGGAAATAGCCCATATCTTCGAGCTTACCCATGTTGTCTTTCAGGACATCTATTGTATATTCCTTGCGATAGGAAAGTGTCACAGGACATCCATCCGTGTACATCTTAACAAAAAGATTGGTCAGTACACGGTCTAATCTTACGGATTTGGCATCCACAAAGAGTATATCTTTGTTCATGAACGCTGTAACGCTTCCTTTTTTGATTTTTAGAATCATAATCGTTCTCCTTATGCGTTAAGTGGTTCAATAACTATATGCTTGTTATCATCCAAATGAATCATCGTGAACTTACGATTGTTCTTGGTGACAAGTATCTCAGAGTATGTTTTTGCTTCCAGCAAATTCTTGAATATTTGCAATTCTATGAAGCGGCCTCTGAGGTCATTGACTGACGGGCTGAAACCTGCACGGATATATTGCAACATTTCAAACAGGTCAAGGCTCACGGTTAACTGTATGAACTTGTCCGTTTTGTGACGGAAAGTCAGACTGTCGCTCTCATACTCGATGTATTTAGTCAGGTGTTCTGTCTTGTTGACAAACAGCTCAAACTCACCCAGTGGGAAGCGACGGTAACTCTTAGATATTGGGTCGCCTACATTAGAACTTGCCAAAAGAAGATAACCATTGGTCAATTCCGCGTTGTCGCAACCTTCACTTGCAGAAATCGCACGCGCCAAATCCTGCATAGTCTCCTTTAATGCTTCTTCTTTCTCTTGTTTCAACTGGTCCTCAAACATTCCTGCATATCTATATGGCAAGCGTCTGCGGAAATCCATCTTACCCTCGAAATACTGATGACGAATATAGGTCTTGTGCCTGAATGTTGCCTGAAATCTCGCATCATTGCTCTTAATCTCGTAGGCAGGTATCAAGACATTGTTGTCATTGAAGCTTTTCAACAGGTTCCGTGTTCGGTCGCTGAAGATAAGATAGTTGTTGGACTGTTTCATTGTAAAATACAAATCCCGGTCGTATGACGGCAATGCCACTCCTGCAACGTCGGTTTCACGCAGAAGCTTTATCAAGCGGTCATTAGACTCCAATGATGGAAGCATAAAATTCTTACGCATTCCGACAATTGGTGCTGTTACGTTGAAATAATAGTACAACCAATAATATTCTGGTACTTGCTCTGTCTGTACATACTCAACCAGTTGCTTTACTTCTTCACAAGAATAGTCTCGCGTGAGCATCCATGCAATCATTGAACGCAAGTCACGCATGGTGATGTGCAGTTCTCTCTTGTACATGATGATTCTCAACAGCCATTCAAGTCTATTGATAACCTCATCGCCAGCACTGCTATCCTGGAATGTATCTACATTATACTTGATAAAGCAACGGTCGGCTATTGGGCAACCTTCACACTTAGACCAAATTTCTGGGCGGGTCAACTTCTTTACTTGTTGAGCCAGCAAACTTGGAGTTGAACCGTCTCTTGCTGTGACAGAACGTAAATTGAGGTTTATCACCATGAGTCCTGGTAACAATTCAGCATGACCTTCCTGATAGAAGTAATCCTCAATGTTGTCTTGAAGCTTGCGCAGCTCTGGCTGGGTGGAAAGGAAATCTACCAATCTACCTTCATTGATGGCGATGACACGACCCTCATTTGCCTTTGTATAATCCTCCAAACCATAGAATGGTCTGAGAAATTCTCCAAGTACGTCGTTGTTTGCCTTTTCCGCTTCATCTTGCGAACCGTCATAGTTTGATTCAAACCGCACGTTGTTAAGGTAAAATTCGGAACCGTTGTTGGTGTCAAAAGAAACCTTCTTTGTACCCTGTTCTTCTATACGATGGATGAAAGCAGTCTTACCATCACCGGCATTACCAGTTATGATGATGAGCTTAAATTTCAAGTCTTTTATGTCCTTGATAAGTTCCTTGTCAAGCTTAGTGGCACTGTAAGTCAATGTGTCGAAAGTGTGTCCTTTCGCTCCTGCTCTTGTGCCGCCGTTACCATGTCTGCTTTGGCTATACAATGAATTGATATAGTCAACGGGATCCAGATTCTCGCTGCCATTTGAATCATTCTGGGAGTACAGCACAGTACGAGTGTCTTTGAGTATGCCATCCAGCCCTATGGCACGCAATGCATCCTGCATCTCCTTTGCGGTACGGAAACGCTTGTTCTTGTCCGTTATGATAGCCTTCATTACGAAATCGGCTATTCCGTCTGTCAGCTTGTCGTTATATTTGCGGATGTCTGTCGGCTCCATGTGGATGTTCGGGCGCATGGCTCCACCTGGCCATGGGTAGGCGTGTGTGAAAAGCTGGTATATCGTAATGCCAAGTGCAAATGTGTCTGCCGACTTGTCCCAATCTATCTTGTTTCCGCTGACCACAAGGTCGGGTGCCATATATGGGAATGTGCCGCCAAACGATTTGTCGTCTGTCGTTGTAGAGATGTTGAAGTCTATCAACTTATATACCTGACGTTGATGCCACATGATATTGCTTGGCTTGATGTCCCTGTGGTACACTGGCGGATTTTGCTCCTGCATATACACCAACGCATCCAATATCTGCGAGGCCATTTTATAAACCTCATCTACGGGGAGACGAAGGTCACCTTTGATGTAGTCTTGCAGGTTGTCACCTTCAAGGAGTTCCATCAAAGTGTAAAACAATCCTTGCTGTGTACGGTCATTGAATTTGAACTCAACGATATTGGGGTGATGTAGTGATTTTAATGCTTCAAACTCATTGATGGCATTGTCAACAGAGGCATCACGCTCGAATATCTTGATGGCAAGGAATTGTTTCTGCATATCGTGCCATACTTTGAATACTCGTCCAAAACCACCACGTCCAAGCATCTCATGAAGGGTCATAGAGGGTGACACCTTTACTCCAGGTTTCATGTCCTTCAAATAGGCAATCTTGTTTGAACCGTTGCCTTGGGTTTGGTGAATCGTGGCAATGGTCTCCTTTTCCTCGTCAGCTATTGCATTGTTGATGAAGTCTATCATCTCGGTGGCATCTTGCCAACGGTGTTCAGGGTCAACAACGATGGTGTTCTTTATCACCTCGTCCATCCATGCTGGGAGATCCTTTGACACCTTGCTTGGCAACATGTCTTCTGCCAATACACCACCAAGGGCGGTGGTGAATGTCAGCACATTGTCAAAGGGCAGTTTACCAGTCATCAACTCGTAGAAGATGATTCCCAAAGCGTAGATGTCACTTCCTGAATTAACGTCTCCGTCCAACAGTTCGGGAGCAGTGTAAGGTGAATTGATGTCTGCCTTTTGGTTAATCGTGAAATTCAAGTCTGAATGTTCCACAAACCATGCCATTCGGAAATTGGCTAAGGCTGCCTTGCCTCCTTCGTACACATAGATGTTTTCTGGGCGCACATCTCTATGATATACGCTCTCTTTGTGGGCAGCCTTCAAGGCATTGGCAACATCAAGGATGATGCTGATCTTGTCTGTTTGCTTGAACGTCTTTTGGCGCAACTTTGAACGGAGGGTACTCTCGTCCTGATAGCGGCTTATCTCGTAATAGTAAGTCTGCTCCTCGTTCATGCGGCACTCGGTCTTGACAATATAGGGCGAATTGCCAATCTTTTCTTGCGCCATATACGCGTTCTGTACCTGTAGCTTCAGTTTGTTCAGCTCTGTTGGACTCTTTCCTGCAAAGTCGAGGGGGTATTCTCGTATCTTATAGTGAGCCGTCGCTACGAGTTGGGGGACACAAAGATATTCAGTAAACTCCTCTGTCTCCTGCAATACCTCTTCAATATGGTAGTTGAAGATGGAGGTTCTTTCTGCTCTTCTGTGTACAGCAGACTGACCAGTCAGCAAGTCAGCCAACTGGTTCTGTACATTAGCAATCTGTCCTTCTCTTCGTCCGATGAGGTCGGGACGGGTCAAGAACTCTATCAAATCATTACCCAATGTGAATGTTTGGTTGTAACAATCACACTGGGGATCTATGCCGAATTTAGACTGCTGTGGATTACTCAAAGTGACAGCGGTCAGTATCTGACCAAACAGCCAATCTGGATGTTGGTTCTTGATTTTACTTGCAAGAATGCGGCTTTTCAGTCCTGCTGTTTTGTGCGGATTGGCAACTTCCTGTCCGCTTCTGAACCAAGCCCAGTCGTCACCTTCAAGATTTCCACCCCAGTCTTTGTTCTCTATGTGATACATTGCATGAGGTGCCACAACAATACAGTCATATTCCCAATACTTCATCACACGGTTTTGTCCCGTTATGGCAAGATTAAGGTTAGGAATGATGATGTAGTTACTTGGCAACTTCAAGTCAAGAAAGTCCAGTAAACGCTTTTCACCAGCGTTTACCGGGCCATCGTCATGTATGGGTCTTCTTACTTGTGCCATATGCTTATTTTATCTGTTATTCATTATCGTTTTTAATACGCCAATCATTTGGTCGGCTCGTTTGGGTATTACTTCTTCGCAGAATGTGCAGAACTTGTCAACTGCTTGGAAATAACTATCCCTATCAAGCTCTTTCATATAGCTCCAGACGTAATCAAATATATCTTTTGGCTTACCGTCTGCATCTACATAGTCTTGCAGCATCATATTGTTGATGAAGTGTCCCCAACCTTTTGCGCCTTGGTATTCTGTCATCACCTTGCGGTTCTTGTAAAGGATGCCTTTAAGGTGCATATCGGGTTTCTTCTCATCCATGAACACGGCATACATTGCTTGTAGATACCTGTCCATGTAACCACGGAACTTTGGGTTGTCCTTATAGCTTGCCATGGTTTCCTTGTCATTCAACTTATTGGGCAGTACCCAAAGGTTTCCAATGCTGTTCAACAGATGTGCAACGTGCAGAGCCCGTTCAAATTGCTTCTTGCTCGGGTTGAATTTCTCCATTCCCTTGAAATACTTATCCAGAATGTTGCTGCCGAACAGATTTTGGAAACTCACCATCTGACTGCTGCTATACTCATAGTGATTGATGGAATCTACGGTGAGATTAGGCCATATGTTTCCGAACACCAAAGCCATGATGGATTTTGCCAATTCGTTCTTAGGCCAGTTCTCTTTGCCATACTTCTCATCTTCAGTCAAAGTAGCCAAGTCAAAATCGCGCAACTTGTTTATATCGCCGTCCAATCTTTCTTGGATGAAATCCCTCACTATGCGCAAGGCATATACGTCCGAAGATTTTTCTTCCTTTTCCTTTGCTTTCTCTTTGCGATACTTGTCCATTTCTTCGAATTGAGAAGGTGTGAAAAGGTCTGTCTTGCGATATTCGCAGCATCCTTTGAGGTAACGGTCACGAAAACTTTTTGTGAAAAGCCTGCCGCAGCCTTCGCCTTTCTTTTGTATGCCTCCAGCATAGACGCAACCTTCACAGATTGTTCCTTCTACTCCTCTAAATGGAAAGTTATCTTCCACTTCTATGAAGTCCTGAATGTCGGCATCATCAGCAAGTTTGTGTATCATATTACTGAGAGTGGCATCTCGTTCATCTGTCGGCTCGTCAGCAGCATCAAGTGGAATCGGATAGAACTCGTCATCCAAACCGATGGGATGCTCCATGCGCTTGCAGAATATCGGATCCAAAGAACGTGAATGCACATCCAACTTCAACTTGTCGTCAAGACTTTTGCGTGCCATATCCACAAGCGAGGTCTCCTTTCCAGTTGCCTCGTTCATGAAATTCATGGCTGCTTCGTCATTCCCCAAGAAAAAGGCGGCAGCTGGTGGTATGTGGAGCAGAAAAACCTGTGTCACCCCATCTTTCTCATACACATCCATCACCTTGAAATAGCTATTGAAGTGGAATGTGCAAAGATTCCATTTCTTTACATCAGGATTCTCCAGACACAATTCTTCTATCTCACAAAACATGGCGGCATGTGCGCTGGCTATGAGAAAGCGCGTCTTGTGCACTGGTTTCTGTAGCTTTGTCGTTGCATCCACAAAGAAACCGGCACGTAGTATGTCACCTACATGATAGGTGGCATCTATAATAACAGGCGCATTAGTGTCGCGATAGAAGAACTGCAGACCAGGCAGTGTCCAATTGGCAAACTTCTCAAAAAGTTGCTTGTAGTCCACTGTTGCTTTCTTTGGCAAATGGCTTCTCTCTGCATCGCAGATGCTTCCATCTGTAGTGACGATGTAGGGCTTCTCGTCTATCTCTGCATAGATGAAGTCTTGTTTCTCCATCCAGTATGCCAAGTCAAATATCATCGGAAAGATGACATCGCCATTCACATGTGCCACACCGTATGTATATCTTGTCTTCGGATTGGTCTTCGACTTGCGTATGGTGTTACTGAACACAAAGAAGCCGTGCTTCACCTTGTACACATCATTGTGCCAAACTCTCAGCACTATGCTTCCGTCTGGTCGCAAGATGTTCTTCTTTGCTCCCAACTCCGCCTTATAGTAACCTTCTCCCCATTCTTCTATATAGGTGTAGCCGTCAGAGACACGTTTTTCGGTCCTGTCGATGAGATACCATTTGCCATCGTCATAAACTCTGGCTATTCCATTGCTATCGTAGTCGTACTTCGTCATGGTTATTCCTCCTTTAGTTGTTTGCTTATCCAACCTTCGTCAATACACTGCACTCCTTTCACTGCCATGCGTGGATCCATCTTGCACGCCATTTTGTGCTCATAATAGTTGTCCATGGCGAAGCGCACCTGCATCATGCTTTCCCTTTCTGTATCATCGTAAAAGAAATGGATGGTGCCGTATGGAAACTCTTCTGTAGGTTCCTCCACATGGTCGAAGTAGAGTTCGTAGCCTTTCTTTGCCAAGTCTGGATTGATTACATGGGTTATCATGTATTTCTGGCGTTCGATGGCCACATCGTCCAACTCATTTTCGAGAATGAGTATCTTTTCCTTCAGGCGGTTCAGCCCGAACACGCCACGGAAGGTGTAATTGCCAGCCATGCTGAAGTCGCCTTCTGGCAGTTCCATAGGTTCATAGTCGTAATCGTCGGGCTTGTAGAAGTCGAAGAACAACATGAACTGGTGTTTCATGTCGTGATAGAGGAATCCTGCCGGAATGCCTGTCACCTCGCCACAGTGAGGGCAATGATACATAAACAACTCGTCAGAGAATATCTTTTCTCTGAGTTCCGGATTCAAGTCCACATTTACTGACGACCAAAAGCTGAACACTCCTTCTTGGTGGCAGTGTGGACACGTTATGTTTTCTTTTCTCAACTGTGACATATTCTTATTCTTTTAATTTGTTGGCAAGTTACAGGCAAGTTAGAATTGATTCCGTAACTATCTGATAGTCAGCCATACTTGCATTATTTATTATATTGCGAGCCTTTCTTGGCAAGTTACAGGCAAGTTAAACTCATGCCCATATCGGAATGTATCTCATATAGCGTGGAGCTGTATCTGGGTCAACAGGCTTTATCAGTTTCTTGGCCTGCACTTCTTTTATCAATCTTGATACCATACCCGATGAGGTCGCCTTGAGACCAAAGCGTTCTCGTAAGGACGAGTTTGACAGTGCGTCGCCCTCAATGTATTTGATGCAGGCATGCAGATAAGTTGACCAGATGCGGTCATCTGTCTGAATATTTACGAAATCCAGATAGGCAAATAGCGACACACGAGTTGACTCTTGGTAAACATTGATGCGTGGTGCAGCCAAATATTTGCTTTCGCAACTTATTACCATTCTGTCCCAACCACGTCCTAACTCTTCGCACATGCCAAGGCGACGCATTACGGAGGCAAGTTTCTCGTTTCTCGACTTAGGCGGATTATCGATGATGCGCATCACATCCACTAAAGGAACACCAGGATTGGTCACTTCCACTCGGTTCTCGAACAACTCCACTACAGGCCCTGCTCCTGTGATATAGAAATCTTGGTGAATGACCGAGTTTGCCACACTTTCCCTTATGGCTGGTAAAGGAAAGGCGCTAACTGTCCGTAGTTGCACCTCACTCAGGTCTTCTTTTGACGGCAGGAGTGTAAAAACGTACTTCACTGCTTTTTCCAAACTCGTGGCATATCCCTCATCAAAGGTTTCTTCTTTGAGAATGGTCAGACGGTTGTGTTTGTCGTATTGCACCACACGAATGGCTTTGCGACCCAAACGAGGAAAGTCAGAGAGCCGTTTTGCCAAAAGAATGGCTCCAAGATTGGTTATGGAGTATAGTCCATCGTCTTGACGCACCAGAAACTGTTCTTCAAGCATATAGTGTACTATCTGCTCTATATCATCTGGCATAGGGATGTGCAGCAGATTGAAATATGCCTCATAGTTGAGCAAGCGCAGGGCTTTTTTGTCGGTCAAGCCAATTTGGGACGGTGTGTCCTCAAACTGGCTGTGGCGCAACTTGTCCCATAGTTGTGCTTGGAGTGTAGGAAACTCTATCAGTTTCTTTGTATAACTACCCGAACGGATGTAGTCCACCTTTTCAAAGGTCACGGGGAGTCCTTCGGCTCGTGTTATCACTATCAGTTCCACATGATTGCCATCAATGTCCACACCATGAAACTCAAAGTTGGCATTCTTTGAAAGCAAGTAGCGCAACCAATTTTCCAGTTCTTGGTTGCCTTTCTTCTCACTTTTCAGCCTCACCTTGGTTCCAATGATATCGTGGGTGTCATCGTCCACGCCCCATATCATGTAGGCATGACTATGGTCTGCAAGCACAGCACTATTGGCGAGAGCACTGATGTCTTCACCTATCATCTGGGGTGACCAGTTGTTGTGCTTGAACTCAACCCAACCCGATTCATTGGGCTGCTTACATAGCTCCTTTACGAGTATATCTAAATTCTCCATCTACTTCTCTATTATTTGTTCCAACTCTCGATTTCTTGTTCAACTAAGGATATAGCCTTGCGCTCATTGCAGTTAGCTCGATAACGCTTGGTATAGGCATCCTTTACCATTTTGTCGATCTCTTCCATCACATCTTTTTCTACAATAGGGACCGGAATCTCCAATACAAGACGAGGAATAGGACGACAAAGTTTAGTTCCTGCTTGTAAATTTCTCAACAGTCGAAACCCATAATCAGATGCGAGCCAAGCACACAAATAGCCTGACGGCACTTTCCCATTAGTTTTCATACGAATGAATTCACCAGATACCAGTTGGCCAACTAAATCTTCATTTGCGTATATAGCTCGGCAAAATGTTTCGTTTTCGCCAAGGGTTCCAACCCCAGCTATTAAGACTTCACCGTATTCAACTAAGTTGTTTGTCTTGACGTTACGTTTTGAAATATATTTTCCATTAACGATAGTGTCAAAAATATCCTTTTGGTTGATAAGCATTATTCCACATCCCTCTTTTACTTCTATGCGAGGAAAAGAACCTGTAGAGAATGTATCACCTCCAAGCAACACCTCTTTTAATGAAACAGTTTGGCAGGTTATAGACGCTTTCGTATTACGAATTCTCTCAGAATGATTGAACGCATTGATAGTTGTTGTGTCTATATCTTTGCGCTTTCTGATGAAACACGAAACTTTACGACCACTATTGTTTAATCCATAGTAGTCGTAATCTTCTGGTGTCAAATCACGCAGTTTCGCAGCTTCCTTTAAGATTTTCTCTGCTTCGTTCAATTCGTCTGTCGCTTCCTCCCTTAATTTAGATGCTTCTTGCATCAAGTCATCCACTTCCTTTTGGAAGATATCGGAAAAGAGTGGAATAAGAGTTCTCTTTATACCAGGAGCTTCTATATATCGTACAACGGAACCAGATGCATTACTGTTCAATTGTGCAGCGCCGTACTTAGAACTCATAAAAGCATAAATTAAACCTGCACTCATTCCTGTTGCTTGTATACGACATACATTATTTGCATAGCACACTCCATCTTGATGACGTGATACGAGGCGAGTGTTTCCAATTGTTCCAAATCCAGTAACTAGTATATCATTCTTATGAACAAGTAATTTTAATGATTCTGCTTGCCCTTTATAGATAAATACTTTGCTCTTTTCTTCCAATGAAGGGACGTCTGAACTCTGGAAATATTGCACTGCGTTTTCTGTGTCTTGACAAAATTGACGTTTAAACACCGGAGGGTTAAAGCAAGTGGCTACATCTTCTAATTTGGCACATTTATCCTTTCTACGCTCTATCTGTAAACTAAGATATGCGTAGTGATTAAGATAATGATTTCCTTCAAAACGAAATCGGTGGTCAGCAATTTCCTTGCTACTTACTAATGCAGTCTTCATACTCTTCCCTCCCTAAACTCCTTATACGCCTTGGCAACCTTTGGAAGGTCATCGGCAAGATGCTTGATGCGCTCTTTGCGTTGTTTTACTATTTCTCTACCGTTTTCTGCGATGGAAAGCCACTTTTTGGTGTGCTCAAAGAGAATTTCTGCACCGTCATCGTCTTTCTCATAAACAGGTACGCCACGGCGGTCTTTGCCCACTTGCTCCACAATGGCCATAAAGACATCATAGTCCTCATTCTCAATAGGCACAAGCATCTCTGCGTCGGTCTTCTTCTGGAGGAAGAGGAGCGACGCTTGTACACCTACCTGTGGCAGGAAAGTTTCTACTGGGAGGTCAACACTGGCTATCAGCTTGAAATGCTTCAATATCCAAAGGCGCACGCTCTCCGTGTTGGGATTGCCAAGAATGCCGTCGGGGAGAACGATAGCCATCTTTCCACCTGGCTTTAGGAAGTTGTAGCATGCCTCGATGAAGAGCACTTCGGGCGCCTTGCTGTTCAGCTCGTAGCGTTCAGCAATCTCTTGGTCCACTTCAACCTTTGTGCCGAAAGGTGGATTGGTGAATACCATGTCGAACTTGCCTTGGGCATTGTCTTTTGATGTTCCGAAATGAAAATCCTTGTCTGCACTATGCTCAATGCTTTGGTTCACGGCCTTGGCAATGAGAGGTACGTCAGGTTTGCTGCCATGAGGGTAATCGAGCGAGTTGATGTTGTAGATGTTGGAATGACCATCTCCCGACATCACCATATTCATACGTGCCGCCTTCTTCAAGTCAGGATCGAAGTCGAAGCCGAAAATCATCTTCTCGGCATACTCACGCACAGCTTCGTTTACCTCGGGAGAGTTGTACTTGGCTTCAAGACGCACCTCGTCAAGGTCTGGATATAGGTTCTTGGTAATCTTTTTGCGCACATGGTCGAGTACCATCACGAGGAATCCACCCGAACCACAGGCTGGGTCGAGCACACGGGTGTTTTGGTCAGGATCCATCATTTCCACCATACATTTGATGATGTTGCGTGGCGTGAAGAACTGACCAGCTTCCTGCTTCAACGTATTACTGACGATGGTCTCGTATGCTGTGCCCTTCACATCGACAGTAGCGTCGAGGAAAGAGTATTTGGCAAGTTCGCTGGCAACATAGGCGAGTCCACGGTCGGAAAGAGTAATCTGTTCACTGCCGTCAAACACATCTTTGAACACGTGACTTTCTTTCAAATCCTCAAAGATGCCTTTGATACGGGCAGCTACGGCTGCCTGTCCTTCCTTGGTGTTCTGCTCCTTCACGCCCACCCAGAAACGACGGCGGTAGCTGATGCCTTCTTTGGCATCGGAGAAACGGCGCTTCTCATCATAGAGCTTGCAGAAGATAAGGTTGAGCAATTCCCAGAAAGCCGTTTTCTTCATGCCTTCATTGCCGTAGATATAGTCATGGCAACGCTTGAATGTCTTCACAAGCGACTCGTTGGCTGGCTTACGAGGCATAGCACGCTCGCCTTGCGCTTCGAGGTCGGCAAGCGTCTGTCCCTCACCGGGGAAGTCGGAGATAGCTTCGCAAGTCACCTGACCGAAGTCATCCTCACAGGCATGAACATACTGCAAATCTTCACCGTTTGTCCAACAAGCAAACTCGCAGTCGGTTGTGCAAAGAATGTTATCGGTAGTGGCTTCCACGCCAGCCTTTTTGTCATTGGGCTTCACCTTGGCATCCTTGGCAACAATGATAAAACGGATAAGTTCATCGGTGTCATGGGCATGCCCGGCGTTGAAAATTGCCAAGTCCACCTTCTGCGTCTTGGTTTTGCCGCTGTCCTGATCCTCATACTTCACCTTGAAGTCACGCTCCATGTCTTCTGATGCAAAACCATACTCTTCTGCCATCATCGCAATCATGGATTGCAATGTCATTTCCCTATCCGTAGCTTTCACCACGCGATTGGTGAGAGAACAAACCATTTCGTTCTCTCCAAGTACTATCTCATTCTGAGATGCTGCTATGTTATCTTTTTCTTTCGTTACCATAATTGGGTGCAAAATTATACTATTATACTCAGGAATAGGCATTTCTGCCTTATCCAAGTTAGTCCATATTCCTCACGTACGCTATTAGACACAGCAAAATGCGCTAACTTTGTACATTTTTCCTTCTACTTTCGGTAGAAGATAACTCCTTCTTCCTTGGTAGAGTTTAGCAAATCCTTCATGTCCACATCAAGCAGAGCCGCAACCCTCGACAATGTCGCCAAGTCGGGCTGAGAGGTGTTTGTACACCACTTTGAAATGGTTGCTGGGTCTTTTCCCAGTTGCTCTGCCAACCATTTATTGGTTTTCTTCTTTTCCACAAGAACAACCTTAATGCGATTCAAATCTTTCATCGTGAATATCGTTTTTATTGCGTTTGGCGCAAATTTACTAAATTTCTGCCACATTTGCATGACACTACTGTCATTTTTACGTTTTATTACGTTAATTCTTCCGATTGGCACGGATTATGCACTAATTTTATTGCAATATTGCACATTACCCTTTAAAAGTACGGCAAGGAGGCCGATTTACGAATGGAGAGAGAATTTTTAGATTTTATCAATGAAATCACGCTGACACAATGTCAGTGTGAAGATGCTCAAACGAAGTACACAGGTGTGTGCCAAAAGTTGTACTCTCACTACTACAATGGAGAGTATGATGATGGGAAAAAATACTTGTTTGGTTCTTATAAAACCAAAACAAATGTCCGTCCGCTTACAGAAGACCAAGATGTGGATGTGCTTTTCAAAATCCCTCAGTCCACGTATGACAAGTTTGACAAGTATGAGAGTAATGGTCAAGCAGCATTACTTCAAGAGGTTAGAAATATCCTCAAAGAGAAGTACACCACAACAGACACCATTAAGGCATGGGGTAAAGTCGTTTTAGTTCAATTCCAGGAAAACCATCACAATGTAGAACTGCTGCCAGCACTTGAACAAGACGATGGTGCTTTCCTTATCCCCAACAGTGAAAATGGTGGTAGTTGGGAAACATTTGATCCTCGTGCAGAGGTAGAACGCTTCAAGACTTCCAATGAGAGTACAAATGGCTTGACACGAGAACTTGCCAAGATGTTGAAGACTTGGGCGCATAATACGACTTCCATGTCTTACAAATCTTGTAAGAGATTGGATGATGTGATAACGTTCCTTGATGAGTTCTATCCCCAAGGTAAAGAGACAACTTCGTATGCAAAGATTGTTTTTGACTTCTTTGATTATATGAGTTCAAGATGTGGCGATGACATTAAAAGCTATATCAATACAGCTCTTTCCCATGCTCGAAAAGCGTTAGAGTATGACAGCAATGAGAAGCCTGTGGAAGCCTCAGAGCAATGGCGAACAATTTTTGGTGATAAGTTCCCAAAGGTTCAATCGAATCCTATCAAAAAGAATGAAAGTCAAAGTATAATCAACCCAATTCGTCCATGGTCTTTTTGACAGATAAAGAAATAGATTGGCTAAGCGTTAATTTTCCGAGGCTCACATATGACCAGATTTCAAATTCGATTTCTGGTCGTATTGGCATTGATATGCATTATCTTGACAATCCTGTTATAAAGGATTCATATAATGTGCGCATAGACATGTCATCGATGACTACAAGGAATGAGTTGCCAGATGTTTATAACACGGACAATCGTATTATAAATGCAGCCAAGAAGAAAGGAAAGCCTATTGCAGACTTCCATATAGATGGCAACGGGAAACTATGTATGATGTTCCCTTTGAAATTTTCAAAATTCTACCCAAATGGATTTGAAATCGCACCTTTCATGACCCATTTGAGTAGTCATCTATATTGGGTTTCATATTATGAACTGTATAATAAAGAGCCTTGGCGTGGAGAATTTCATGGGAATGTAGCAATGCTTGACTATTTTTCAGACCCCAGTAATTATGACTTGATTTTGAAAAATAAGCAGCAGCTTGAAATGGTTAGAAGTTATTATAAGCGGATGAAAGGAAAAGGTATTGCACTCTCAAAATTGAGAAATTTACTGAAAGAACCAAGTTTTGTAAAAGAGTTATTTAAGGACATACGATTATGAAGCATTTATTATCAGAAACAAGATTCTATTTTGCACAATGCGTTTTTAATACGAGCTGCCATTATTCAGCTGTTGAAAGAATAGAGAAACAGCGAGCAAGCAGACAAAATTGGGCAATTGGTATTTCATCGGTATCTGTAGTTATTTTGGTCTTTACATGTTTGGCCTGGGAGCAAAATTGGGCGACGGCGTTGAGAGTTATCTCTATTATCAGTGCAATATCAACTGCTGTATCTATGATATTTGAAATGTTTACTCGCTCCGATTTGACGGAATTCATTTGCAGCCATAAACAAACTGCTGAAGAATATAAATCTTTGAGAGAACGATTCGTTGACTTGATTAGGCAAATAATGGATGGGAAGCCAAAAGATTGTACCGAGCCCCAATTACAAAGACTTCTTGATGAATACTCACTTATAGGAAGGCATTCGTTTGACACAACAGTTGATGACTATTGTAAAGCACAACAAAAATTAGGCTTACACGGAAATGGAGAATCATTCACTTGGTCTAATGAGGAAATCGACCGTTTTCTCCCAGAAGAACTTCGATCTTCAGATAGCAACCAAATAGTATGATTTCTGATCCAAACTGCAATAGGCTTCATAGTTCAATGAAACTAATTTCAAATGCCAATGAAGCCTTCTTCGTTGTTTAATGATGACCACTTCATAGCCACATGAGGTGCAGCACTCACAAAAGACACATTAAAGTATCTTAAGATACATTGCCAAGTATGTAAAGCTACTTGTGCAACTATCCTAAGATACTTTGTCATCTAATCTATATAGCAGGAAGAATTCCATCAAGCGTCGTCTTCTGATGGACGGTATATGCTTGCCTCTCCATCTGCAAAAGTCAAGGTAGTCTTTCTCAATGTTACGCATTCCTCGCTCAATCTTTTGCAGGAGGCGGCTCTTGGGAAATCTTTTGTTCCCTAATATCTTATAGGGTCCGACATTATAGGCAAGTACGGCAAGGAGTAGTGAGTCCTTGCCATACTTGCGGAACATGGCGCATAACATGGTGAGGTCTGAGCGCAACAAGGAATCGGCTTGCTGATAAGTGAGGTTCTTCTTGAACTTCTCGTGCGGCAATATCCGATGTCCCCATCCGATATAGGGATAGTTGCGCTTGATGTCGTGCCATCCCTCGTAATACTTGATACAGCGCACGGCTCGCTCAAAGGGCGGCAAGGCAAAAATACCCAAGTCGGTTTGGCTTGGGCTATCTGGTGTTGGTGTCTTGTTCTGTGCCATGATATTCTGGCACAGGAACAAGAATATTATAGTGATGTATGTCCTTATCTTTTTTGTCATGGATGTTGATTTTGTTTTGCTTTGGGGGATGCCATTGTTTTGTCACTTGGCATTCTTCTTGTTGAATATCTCCGCTATCATGGCTTTCACATCCTCGCCAACTTGCACGAAGTTCTTGTAGAGGATGCGCTCACGCTCGTCACGGCTCTTGAAGGTGTAGAATTTGGGTAGTGGCATATACTCGCTTTCCTCCTTCTTGATGTCTGCCATATTGAAGTCGGTCTTGCAATAGAACTTGCTGGTCTTGAACTCATCGCTCTCCTGTATGTTCATACTGCCGTTCATGCCTGTCTTGGTTGCTACAAAGTCTCTTGCAGTCTGTCCGCAGATCCATCCTGTTGGCATATCAGAAATCTTGGAGGCTGGCACAAGACTGTCCATATTCTCATTCAGGTTGATGCTCGTCTTATCTCTGTCGATGGTCACACCTTTCTTTAGCTGTACCACCTTTCCAAAGATGTCGGAGGAAAGCCATTCCAGTGTTTCCTTGCTTCGTGCCGAACCGCTCACCACATTGCCTACGGTGGTGATAATCTTCTGCATACCCACCTTGCCATAGTCGGCTTCCAACTGTGGCAGTTCCTGGAATCCCAAGGCTACGCTCACCTTGTTGCTTCGGGCAGTACCTATCAGTCGGTCTATCTTATGAAAGTAGAGTGTAGGCAACTCGTCCACAATGATGCTCACAGGGATATTTTTGCCTTGTCCAGTGTTCACTCGTGTCACCAGGCGATTGAGGATTAGGGCGTTCAATGCTCCGATGATGCTCTCCATCTCCGGGTCATTGGCTATCAGCAGATAGCTCGGGTTCTTCGGGTCGCTGACTTTCAGGTCGAAGTCATCACCGTCCTTATGGAATATCCAATAGCTTTCCTTGGTGGCAAGGCGTGAAGTATAGACACGCAGTGTACCTATCATACCTTCCAATTGCTCCATTGCCTTGTTCTTCAAGGCGGTCTGAAACGGACCGAGCAACGGTGCTACCTCATTGTCGGTCTCCAATACATTGAAGATGGTCTGGTAACTCTCGTTCAGGAAACTGAGGATATGGGGCATATCGCTATACTTGCCCAACCAATAGGCTGGTTCCACTTCTTCTCCTGCATGGTTAAACACCTTTCCAGTCGGCTTCATCTGCATGGTCTTCGGGTCCAGTACTTTCTCTGCTATCAGCATCTTGCCATCCTTGTCGTATGGTTCCTTGCCATAGTTGATGAAGAAGTAGATACAGGCGGCGAGGAAGTTGACGGCTGAGGTCTGGAAGAACTGGTCGCTGCCGCCACCGCCTTCTTTCTTACCTTTTTGCAGTGATTCAAGCAGTGTTTCTGCGGTCTCGCTCGCTGCTGCCAAGTTATTGATATACTTCTGCTGTATCGGGTTCACTCGCTTGGAGTATTCCACATCCACAAAGTTGATGATGTTGAACTTGCAGCCTTCTGGCAGTTTGCCCAACTGCTGGTTCTTTTTGTAGTGGTAGTACAGTTTGGTTGCCAGGGTCGGAAACTTGTAGTCGTAAACGACCATGGCAAAGCCTTTTGCACTGTGCTGACGGATGAATGGTTCGATAATAGAAAAAGTCTTACCGCTACCTGGTGTACCCACTACCCATGTGCCTCTGAATGGGTTCACGATGTTCACCCATCCCTTGCGGAATTTGCCCTTATAGTAGTAGCGCATAGGGATATTCACGCTGTATTTGTTGTATTCCTCCTTCTGGCACTGCTCGAAACTCTCGTTCTCAAAGTTAAAACGGTCTTTCATCAGTCCTTCCTTCAGGAACTTAGAGATGTTGTCCAAGGCTACATGCACCAGCACCGTTCCGATGATGGTTGCCACCATATAGAGTATGATGTTCAATCTTAGGGCATAGAGACGAGTGTCCATCGCATAGCCGAAGAGCCACACGGACAGTACCAGCAGTCCCACGCCACTCACCAGAGGGTAGAGTACCTGCTTTCGGGCATCAAACTCCAGATGCTTCTTGTTCCTCGTGCCAACACAGGTGATGCACACCAACAGGAATGTCACCACTTTGCTATACACCAGGTTCCCGTCATGGTAGATAAACCACTGCTTGATGCGGTCGTGCAGGTCGCACACCACACCGCCAAAGCCGTCTATCGCCCTTGGGTCTATGGCATACTCAAAGAACTCCATCAACACGGATATGTAGATGACCGCCCTAAATATCTTGTAAAATCCTTGTAACTCCTTGCTTTCTTCCATTGGATATGATTGCTATTTTAGAAAAATCGGATTGAATGAGTCGGCTGACAGCACATCGCTATAGTTCACTTTCAATGAGATGGTGCGACCGCTGATTTGGTTCTCCGTCATTTCGATGGTTAATTGCTTGTCATTCGGGAATGTCATCTTCCGAATGACTATCACATTGCGGTAGCCATAGCGGAAACGCTTGGTCTGTTCCAACGTGAAGACTGGATGCAACTCTACCATCTGTGAGTTGGTTGCCTTTGTGGTCTTCTTGTCAGATAGCTTCAATCGTATTTGGTCTATGTCAAACGGTATGTCTGTCTTGTTCTCCACCGAGAAGTCCAAGAAGAAATAGTCGCCCGACGAATAGATGTTGTTCAGTCGCATCACCATTTTATGCGCTTTGGTCTTCACATTGTTCACATGGGCTTCCGAACTCCAAATCTCACGAGCATAACGAGCCATGTCCGTAGAGGACAATGTGACCGCAGGATTGTTATAGGCATTCTTCTCTATCTGTTGTATCTCCTTATCCGTCACTGCCTCTTGTAGTCTTGTGGTATAGAGCAGCGCATATTGTGTGCGGTATCGTTCCGTCACAATGGTCACGATGGCAAGCACCTCTCCATCTTCATGCATTCCTTCCTTAGGTTTCAGACGCACGGTATTATTGATGGGTTGGTCTCCTGCTATCTTATCGGTGGATATATCCACAAAGCGAATGGGTTCACTTGCCGTAATGACCGTAGTCACTTGCTCGTTCACGGTCAGCTGCTCCATCTCCTGGTAGGTGCAGGGCTGATAGCTCTCCGCACAGGTCTGTTGTGCCAACATCGGTATGGCACTTATCGCACACATCATCAGTGTGCCAATGGTCTTCTTGATATTCATATTCGTATTCTTTGGATGTTGATGTTTACTTACTCTTGGTGTCTTTGCTGTTTATCAAGTACACAAAGGTGCCATATTTCAGTTTCACTTTATTCTTCTTGATAGCCTTGCCTATGGCATTGCTTGTTTTCTGATAGGCATTCTGCATGGTCTGCATGCCCCATTGCGAAAAACTGCTGCCAGTATTGGTGGTATTCATATCCACATTGCCGGTCACGGCTCCGCTTGCCACATCCTTGGTGGTCTCACGGAACTGGCTGCTTGGCACATACAATCCTTCCATGCCGTCGGTATCATATAGTGACAGATTGATTTTCACTATCTCATCGTCCACCAGCACGCTTTTCACCATGCCTTTCACTCGTTGCGAACTGAAACCGCTCATAATGGCATACAGGTATGCGCCTTTCTTCACCACCATTTCACCGATTTCCACATCATCAAGCAATCGCAAGCGAACACGGCTTCCGTCCATCGCCTTGATATTCTCGTCAATGATAGCCTTTATCAGTGTCGGCTCTTTCTCGTTCACCGCCAAAGTGTTGAAGTAATCCGATGATGTCTTTACCTTTTTCACAACCTCACCTGGCTTATCATTCTCGTCCGCTTCCTTTCGGGCATTCTCATTTACCTTGATTTTGCCTTCGATGTTGATTCCGCCCTTGGCTGTAGCTGATGTTTCATCGGAAGCTGTTGCTGAAGACGATGAGTTCTGTTGCGTGGCTTGCTGTCCCTTCAGCCTTGCTTCGGCAAGTGCCTTGTTCAGCTCTGCCAACGCCTCGTTCTCTCTTTGTCGCTCATGGGCTTCTTGCGCTTCTCTCTGTTTTTCCAGTTCAGTTTGCCTCTTGGCTTCGGCATCCAACTGTTGCAGTTCTGCATCCGAATACTTGCTTTGGTATTCTTCTTTTTCTTGCTCATTGTCTCGGTCTATATTCTCCACGGCACTATGGTCTTCTATCTTGCCGTAGGCGTTCAACATGTTCTCATACTTGCCTCCAATACCGTCACCGCCCTTGATATGGGCTTGTGGCAGGTTCGGATTCAGATATTCCGTGGTCTGCATATTGGCATCCTGCTTCTCCGCTACCTTGGTATCAAAGAGGTCGAAGATAAAGTAGGATGCACCGAGCAGTGGGAGATAGACAATCGCAGGTAGCATGTACTTGGGTTGTCTGAAATTGATTCTTTCTGTCAGCTTCATCGTTATTTGTCTTTATAAGGATGGCGTGCATCCTCATTGGTTCTTACTATATTCTTTGCATTCCCCATATTCTGATGGCGAGCCTTTATCAAGGAGTCCTGTCGCTCCGTGGCGGTGCGTCGCTCTCCCTGATAATGATAAGCTCTTGCCATGCGATAGATGTTGAAACTGAAACTCACACCTACAAAACCGAACACGATGACCAGGAACAGTGTCTTGTGCAGGTCGGCAAACCTCTGTACCTTAGCTGCCGCCTTGTCAATTCTGCACATCTTGGCAAACTTTCTTCCGGCTCTCACGTCTCGCTCATAGCGTTCCTTGTATTTGGGGTCATCCTTGTCGGGCATCTTCTCCCCAACGAGCATCTGCTTAAATCCTTTTGTGTTCATCGTTATTTCATTTTTTACCTTTTTACTTCTTTACCCTTTTACCTTTAATAGTTCGACTTTGTCTTCTGGTCAATATCCTTGTTGAGCAAGGTTCTCCAGTTCACTATCAGCAATCCATGTGGGTTGTTGTCAGTCCTCGGAACTCGTTTCAGTTGTCCTGCCGTCACCAGTTCACGGGTCAGCACATTGGTTCTGCGCTCGATGCGCTGTCTGCCGTAGTAGGTAAACTCCATTTTCTCCTTGTCAAACTTGATGCTGTCACAGAAGATGCTGAACACGGCACTCGTTCCCATGATGTTGGAGTAGAATCCCTTTTCCTTCAGCGTATTGTACTGCGCCAATCCTGTCTCATCCACCAGATACATGGCTTTCTCCATCGTGTATTTGATGTACTTGTCATCTGGTGCCAATGTGAAGAAATAATG
>ERZ795048.201-NODE-201-length-66294-cov-28.705596_pt1 | contig 66294 bp, 73 predicted proteins | sample MGYA00375132_ERZ795048 | MGnify/ENA primary metagenome ERZ795048 (study PRJEB30177, sample SAMN05720225) | activated sludge metagenome | isolation source: Anaerobic digester | place: Hong Kong | collected 2014-12-17 ...
GAGTTCGACAGCGACAAATACAACGAGTATATGGACGATTACGAAAAAATGTATGACAAATAGTCACAAATCCGTTTGCTTTTGCGCCGACTATTTGATATAATCGAAAAGAGCCAACAAAAGGTTCTCCCACGGGAGGCCTTTTTGTTTTTTTGAGGTGCATGATATGAAAGTGACGAAATTCATCTTTGTGACCGGCGGAGTCGTATCGAGTCTCGGCAAAGGAATCACCGCCGCATCTTTGGGCCGTTTGCTCAAAAATCGCGGGTTGAAGGTTTTCATGCAGAAATTCGATCCATATATCAACGTCGATCCCGGGACCATGTCCCCTTATCAACACGGGGAGGTTTTCGTGACCGATGACGGCGGCGAAACGGACCTTGACCTTGGGCATTATGAAAGGTTCATCGATGAAAATTTGACTAAAAATAGTTCGATAACCACCGGCAAAATCTATTCTTCCGTCATCGAAAAGGAAAGGCGGGGTGATTATCTTGGTGCCACAGTCCAGGTAATTCCCCATATAACGGATGAAATAAAATCCAAACTGGCGATCGCGGCCCGGGAATCGGACGCCGATGTCGTCATAACGGAAATCGGCGGAACGGTCGGCGACATCGAATCGTTACCGTTTTTGGAAGCAATTAGACAAGCCAGACGCGATTATGGATTTCATAACACAATGTATATTCACAATACCCTTGTTCCATATTTGGAAACGACCGGTGAACTGAAAACCAAGCCAACCCAGCATAGCGTCAAGGAACTGCGTTCTCTGGGAATCACCCCGGATGTCATCGTCTTAAGAACCAGTCATGAAATAACCAACGCCGCCAGAGAGAAAATCGCCCTTTTCTGCGATGTCAGAAAAGAAGCGGTCATTCAGTGTTTGAATGTGAAGATTCTCTACGAAGTCGCTTTGAAATTCCAGCAGCAAAATCTCGACGGGATTGTTTGCGAACATTTGATGCTCGATACAAAAGCAGCGGATATGACCGAATGGAAGGTCTTGATCGAAAGAATCAGAAATTTGAAAGAAGAAGTAACGATTGCCCTTGTCGGCAAATATGTTTCCTTGCACGATGCCTATCTTTCTGTTTCGGAAGCTTTGCGACATTCCGGATATCACCATTCGGCGAAGGTCAATATCGAATGGATAAATTCCGGCGAGATCAATCCGGAAAACGTGAAAGAGAAAATCGGAAACCCAGACGGCATAATTGTGCCGGGAGGATTCGGATCACGTGGTACCGAAGGAAAAATCCAAGCAATCAAATATGCCCGGGAAAACGGCATACCGTTTTTGGGATTATGTCTGGGGATGCAGATGGCTGTCATCGAATATGCCCGCGATGTATGCAAAATGGAAGGAGCTAACTCGACCGAATTCGATCCGAAAACACCATATAACGTCATTGATTACCTCCCTGAACAATACGAAGGCATCAACATGGGAGGGACGATGCGCCTAGGATTATACCGATGCGAGATCGAAGATAATACCCTCGCAATGAAGGCTTACAAGAAGCCGGAGACATCCGAAAGACATCGTCATCGCTATGAACTTAATAATCGGTATAGAGATGTCTTGTCACAAAACGGCATGATTTTCTCGGGAATCAACCCGGAAACCGGCTTGGTGGAAATAATCGAACTCAAAAATCACCCGTGGTTTGTCGCCTGCCAGTTCCACCCGGAGTTTCTGTCCCGTCCCGACAAACCCCACCCTTTGTTTTGTGGTTTCATCCACGCAGCGCTAAAAAGAAAACACAGCCAGTGAAAATGGCTGTTTTTTGTTTACAAAACAAAAAGGTGGAATTGCGCCTTGATAGTTGTTATAATGGAAACGAGGTGAAAAGCATATGGATCTGAAAGTACGGTTTCATGAATTATTGAAAAAGGAAAAGGCCTACGAATATGCGATGCAGATAATCGGTTGGGATTCCCAGACTGAAGCACCCAGGGATTGCTTTCCTCATCGAGCAGAAATGATGGGCATCTTGAGCGGAGAACTTTTCCGAATCGCCAGCGGCAAGGAAATGCAGGAGACGGTTTACGGATTATATGATAAGAAAGATGCGCTTGACGATATCACATCACGGGAAATCCGCAAAGCCAAGAAGCAACTCGACAAGATCGTCAAGATTCCGGAAAACGAATATGTCGAATATATGAGCCTGCTTCAAATGGCCCAGAGAATCTGGGAAGACGCCAAAGCCAACAATGATTACGAATCTTTCAAGGGAACGCTTGGAAAAATTATCGAATACACAAAAAAATTCGTATCATATTACGGCGAAGGAAAACATCCGTATGATGTGTTGTTGGACGATTACGAAGACGGAATGACCATGAAAGACTACGACGAGTTCTTCAACGTCCTGAAACAGGAATTGGTTCCGTTCGTAAGACAAATTTTAGCGGCGAAAGACAACCACGATTACCGGTTCATGGAAGAAAAATACGACATCGACGCCCAAAAAAAATTCAGCGATTATCTGATGGATGTCATGTGTTTCAACCGCAACCGCGGCTTGTTAAAACAAAGCGTACACCCGTTCACTTGGGGAACATCCCCCGAAGATGTGCGGTTGACAACGAGATATATTGAAAACATGGTGTTCTCCAACGTGTTCTCGGTCATCCATGAACTCGGCCACGCGACCTATGAGCAACAAATAGATTCCAAATGGAACGATACTTATCTGACCGGCGGAACATCAATGGGCATCCATGAATCGCAATCGCGGTTTTACGAAAACATCATCGGACGTAGTCAGGAATTCTGGAATACTCACTATCCGAAAATGAAATCGCTGTTTCCGGAGCAATTGAAGAATGTTGACGCCGAACTGGCGCATAGAGCCGTTAACCGTGTCGAAGCCTCGCTGATTCGTGTCGAAGCAGATGAACTCACTTATCCCCTTCACATCATGTTGCGTTACGAGATCGAACGGATGATAATGACCGGCCAAACCAATGTCGACGAATTGCCGGCGCTTTGGAATGACAAAATGGAAGAATACCTGGGAATTCGTCCAGAAACCGATTCTGAAGGCGTTTTGCAGGATGTTCATTGGAGTAGCGGCATGATCGGTTACTTCCCGACATATGCTCTTGGCAGCGCCTACGCCGCCCAGTTCTACAACGCTATGAACAAGGATTTCAATGTTCTGGAAGCTGTCAAAAACAACGACATGGGAAAAATCAACGCTTGGTTGAAAGAGAAAATCCATCAGTACGGATCCAGCAAAGATCCCAAAGAATTGCTTCTTTCCGTCACCGGAGAACCGTTCAATCCCAAATACTACATAAACTATTTAAAAGACAAATACAGCAAACTATATTTATGAAACGAGGAATAGACAATGTTATTGACAAAAAACACAATCGAACAGATTCTTGAAGTCGGACTTTCGACGGGAGCGGATTTTGCGGAAGCTTTCGTCGAAGAAAACTATCACAACAATTTTCAATTGGTTTCTGGAAGAATTGAAAAAGCCAACAGCAGCAAATCTTTCGGAACCGGCATCAGACTGGCCCGCAAACTCCAAAGCGTTTACGGATACACCAACAGCCAGAACCCAAAAGACATAATCAAATTGGCCGAAGATCTTTCCAAGAGTTTCAACGACGAAGAAAAAACAGCCAGGAAACCGTTGATGAAATTGGAAACCGGAACTCATCATCAAGTAAAAAAAGCACCGAGAGACGTAAGTCAGGAAGAAAAAGTATCCTTGATGAAAAAGGCATACAACGCTGCCAGAAACTTCGATAAAGCAATCCAACAGGTAGCGATTAACCTTATCGATTCCGAACAGGAAGTCTTGATTGCAAACTCGGAGGGACGTTTTGTAACAGAAAAAAGATATCGTGTCCGGATATATATCAACGCTGTTGCTGGAAACGGTCAAATAATGCAAACAGGCACAGAAGGACCCGGAAGCGGCAAGGGTTACGAATATTTCGACGAAGATATCGATGTTGAAGCGGTAGCCAAAGAAGCAGCGAGAACGGCTATTACAATGCTAGGAGCAGAAGAATGCCCGAGCGGTGTAATGTCTGTGATCATTAACAACAAATTCGGCGGCGTCATTTTCCACGAAGCATGCGGACATAGCCTGGAAGCCACATCTGTTGCGAAAAACGCATCGGTATTTTGTGGAAAGATGGGAGAAAAAATCGCCGCGCCGATCGTGACGGCAATCGATGACGGAACCATCGAAAACGCATGGGGCTCATCCAATTACGATGACGAAGGATATCCTCAGCAAAGACGTGTTCTGATTGAAAACGGGATATTGAAATCGTATATGATTGATCTGCTCAACACGCGAAGGATGAGCGGAAAAGCCACCGGATCGTCACGCAGGGAATCATACAAGTTCGCTCCGACATCCCGCATGAGCAACACATTCATCGATAACGGATCATCAACCTTCGAGGAAATCATCGCCAATACCAAATACGGCTTGTTCGCCGCCAAAATGGGCGGAGGATCTGTCAATCCCGGAACCGGCGATTTCAACTTCGCTGTTTCGGAAGGGTACATAGTCCGGGATGGAAAAATCGCCGAGCCGGTAAGAGGAGCGTCCCTTGTCGGAAACGGAGCGGACATTCTCTTGAAAATCGACATGATCGGAAACAACCTCAGCCGCGCCGAAGGCATGTGCGGATCGGTTTCCGGATCGATTCCCGCCGATGTCGGGCAACCGACAATCAGGGTTTCATCCGTGACTGTCGGCGGCAAGAAGGGGGACAAATAAAATGATCAACGTAGAAAAACTGTTTGAAAAAGCAAAAGATAAAGGTTTTGTCGATGTCCAGATATTCAAAACCGGAACCAGGGATCTGAGTATCGAGGTATTCGATGGAGAACTTGAAAAATATGAAATAGCCGATACTTCCAGTCTGACAATCAAAGCGATCAAGGATGGAAAAATGGTGACGTTTGTGACGGAAGTCATGGATGACGAGGACATCGATATGATCGTTGATGCCATGTTGAAGAATGTCAGCGTCATCACATCCGTTGACGAAGCTGAGATCTATGCCGGAGACGAAAAATACGAAGAACTTACCGGTATGTATAATCCCGAGATGGAAAACCTTGATATTGCGGACAAAATCGATTTGGTAAAGAAACTCGATTCATTCATGCACAAAGAAGATTCTCGAGTTAAAATTGTCGAATGCGAATATGCGGAATCGACCAAGAGTGTGTTATTGCAAAACACCAAAGGATTGAAACTGACCGATCATCTGAACAGCGCTTATTTCGGTGCATCCGCCATCGTCAACGACGGCAAGGATCAGCGGACCGGGTTCGATCTCGTTATCAGCAACGACATGGCCGACTTCAAACCGGAAGAACTTTCAAACGCGATTGTCACTGACGCCATCAAGGCGCTGGGATCCAAACCGGTTCCCTCGGCCAAATATCCCATCGTATTTGACAGAAACGCCATAGCGGTATTGTTTTCGGCATTCCAAAGAATCTTTTCCGCCGATAATGTTCAAAAGAGCATGTCGCTTCTAAAAGGAAAACTCAATACGAAAATCGGATCCGACAAAGTAAACATCGTGGACGATCCTTTCCTCAAAAAAAGCAATCTGAGCCGTTCGTTCGACGACGAAGGCGTAGCCACCAAATACAAAATGTTGGTGGAAGCCGGCGTCTTGAAGACATACTTGCACAATTTGGTCACCGCAAAGAAAGATAAAATTCAGCCGACAGGAAACGGGTTCGGCGGTTCGGTGGCTCCGACCAACTTCATGCTGCTGCCGGGGCAGGCGACCAAAGACGAGCTGATCGCATCGCTTTCCAACGGATTATACATAACCGATGTCCAGGGAGCCCATGCCGGCGCCAATCCGGTCAGCGGGGATTTCTCCTTACAGGCGATGGGATTCGTCGTGAAGGATGGCAAAGTGGCCGAGCCGGTGGCGCTCATCACTGTCGCCAGCAACTTCATCGATTTTCTCAACGATATCGAAGAAGTCGGAAACGATGTCAGAACTTCCTTTTATGGAATTACCTGCCCATCTGTCAAGGTCGGTCCGCTTTCCGTATCCGGCCTTTGATTGATTGCATAATACCAAAGCATCCTTCGGGATGCTTTTTTTATGAAAAACAAAGATTGCCGGTAAGAAAGGAAGTGTGGTATCATTTGTATATGAAACACACGGCAGGAGAAGGAACATGAGAAATTTCGAATACATCCGTTGGATCGGAAGAACATATACGAACATAGAAGAAGCAGCAAAATATTTTTATTTCACCGCAAGCGGCTTTGAAACAACATTCAAAGGAACAATGGTGAAGGCCACATTCAAATCCTCCAAATATGACATTCCCGACAAGATGGCATATCTTGTCGCATTGATCGATACGGACGACCCTTTTGCCAAAGAAAACCGGACCTATGCCATCGACGAAGCGAAAAAAGAAATCGTCATCGCCAATCTGGAAAATAGGAAACACACAATAAAGTTTCTGAAAAGAAGCGAAGCATCCGATTCATCCCTTGCTCTGTTGTCGATCGAAACGGACGGGCGTTTTATCATGTGCGACGAAACCGGGGATTTCAAAATGCAATTCATCGCAGCTTCTTCATCAACCGGATACGGGAATCTGGGTAATCTTTCGACAGCCAAAAGCACCGGAAATTCAGACGGACTGAAAGGCTTCGCATATTTGACCTCATACATGCTTGGTGCCGAAGTCGACATATTCGCCGCCAGCGGGTGGGGCGTGACCAGGGGATGGAATACTGGAGGAAGAATATCCGAAACCGAGAATATTCCGGAAGCATACGATTACATAGCGATTACAGACCAAAATACGATCGATAGAGTTATTGGCAAATGGGACCACTTTCATTACACTCCCGATGTCGTTGTCGTAAACCTTGGAACAAATGATTTCAACTCCTGCGGTTATGAGAACATGACGGAAGAGGAAAAAGAAAAAATGGAAACAGTATTCGTCACCCGTTATGCGGATTTCATCCATAAACTTGCCGATCTGTTTCCCAAGGCGCATGTCATCGTTGCTTACGGTTTGATGGGGGATGCCGCAATACTGGAAGCGCCGACGGCAAGAGCGGTGGCGCTTGCCAACACCCGGATCGGCTTTGAACGCGCGTATCTTTTTCTGATGGAAGCTGCCGGCTCAAACGGAAACCAGTTTGGTTCCGATTATCATCCGAATGTCGGTACCGGAATCAACGTGGCAAGATCGTTGGCGTTTTTTATCTCCCGTCTTTCGGGAAGAAAAATCATCAACGAAATAAAATGAGCAAGCAATGAAAATGAACCGGATCTTTGATTTCTGGCTGTTCGTTGAAAATAGAACGAAGATGTGATAAGATTTGATAAGTTACTAATTATCCACATATAATCGGAGCGCTTATGAACAATGAAAAAAATCTAATCAACATCAGCAAGAAAAGCTTCCTGAGCGTCATCATCATCCTTTTTGTTTTGATGGTAGCCGCCGGCATCCTGACAAAAGTGATACCGGCAGGCGAATATGCCAGGGATGCCGAAGGGGCCATCATATCGGATGACTTCCATTATCTGACCGAAAATGTCGGATTGGCGTTTTGGAAATGGGCTCTGGCCCCCTTCCTTGTTTTCGGAAGTTCCGACGGATTGACTATCGCCATGATATCGTTGTTCCTTTTAATCTTGGGAGGAGCGTTTTCCGTCATGGACAAAACCGGCGGAATCAGAGTAATCATCGATAAACTCATCAACCGGTTTAAGGAAAGAAAATACACGCTCATGCGGCTTATCATCCTAGTGTTCATGGTCTTCGGAGCCTTTTTCGGGATTTTTGAGGAGTCAGTGGCGCTATTGCCGATCATCATCCTTTTATCCTTGTCGCTCGGTTGGGACACGATGGTTGGAATCGGAATGTGTCTGTTGGCCGCCGGGTTCGGATTCGCAAGCGGGATCACCAATCCGTTTTCAGTCGGTATTGCTTCCCAAATCGCTGGCGTCAATCTGCTTGACGGCGTTCTTTACCGCCTGCTTATCTTCGGAGTTATGTATCTTATGCTCTCAACCTTTTTGGTAAGCTATGCTAAAAAAATTGAAAAAGACCCCTCCCGATCGCCATCTTTCGCGATCGACAGTCAAAAATCAAAAGATTTCGGGGAGTTAGAGGAAATACCTTACAAGAACAAGAGTCTAATTCTCAAATCCTACGTCATTATGTTTTCTTCGGTATTGCTCGTAGTCATAATAAGCTCGCTTCTTGACCTGTTTGCCGGACTTTCCATACCAACGATCCCCCTTATGGCGCTGGCTTTTTTGATCGGCGGGTTGCTTTCCGGTTACCTTATTACCCGGGATTTTCGTAAAACGCTAGCTTATTTTCTAAAAGGCGCCCTTTCTGTCGCTCCCGCAGTGCTTTTGATCATGATGGCGGCTAGCATCAAGTATATCATAACCACCGGATGCGTCATGGATACGATTCTTTACAAACTCTCCGGACTGCTTTCTGGACAATCGCCTGTTGTGGCCATTCTCATGATCTACGGATTGGTTCTTTCGGTTCAGTTCTTCATTGGTTCCGCTTCCGCCAAGGCCTATCTTATAATGCCGCTTTTGGTTCCGCTTGTATCAATCATCGGTATTTCCAAAGAGTTGTCGATTCTTGCGTTTATTTTCGGAGACGGGTATACGAACGTTATCTTCCCGACGAACGCCGTTCTTTTAATCGGACTAAGTATCGCTTCCGTGAATTACACCACTTGGCTGAAGTTTACCTGGAAGCTCCAGGTGGCGACACTTTTGCTTACGATCACATTGCTCATCGTCGGTTATTATATCGGCTATTGATGACTGTGAGTCTTTGGTGATCGACCTTTACTTTTATCCGGAAATCCGGTATAATTTAAACCGTAAATCCCATACCAAGGAGGATATGAATATGGCGCTTGTATCAGTAGAGGGAATGTTAAGAAAAGCATATAAAGAAGGATATGCCGTAGGTCAGTTCAATATCAACAATCTCGAGTGGACGAAAGCGATTCTTTTGACCGCCGAAGAAACAAAATCACCGGTAATCTTGGGCGTGTCGGAAGGCGCAGCCAAATATATGACCGGCTACAAAGTCGTGGCCGACATGGTCAAAGCCATGGTTGAATCCATGAACATCACTGTTCCAGTCGCCTTGCATCTCGACCACGGGACCTATGAAGGCGCTTATGCCGCCATCAACGCCGGCTTCTCATCCATCATGTTTGACGGATCGCATTATCCGATCGAAGAAAATATCGCGAAGACAAAAGAACTTGTAGCACTGACCAAAAAACTCGGTCTCTCGATCGAAGCCGAAGTCGGAGCCATCGGCGGAGAAGAAGACGGAACACTGGGCGGCGGCGAAATTGCCGATCCGCAAGAATGCAAAATGGTTGCCGACCTCGGTGTCACTATTTTGGCCGCCGGCATCGGAAATATCCATGGCAAGTATCCCGCCAACTGGAAAGGACTCAATTTCGAAGTCTTGCAAGAAATCAACGAGATAACCAAAGGCGTTCCGCTTGTTCTTCATGGCGGCACCGGCATTCCCGACGAAATGATCAAAAAGTCGATTTCGATGGGCGTTGCCAAAATAAATGTCAACACCGAATGCCAGTTGGTTTTTGCCGCGGCAACCAGAAAATATATCGAAGAAGGCAAAGACCTCCAAGGAAAAGGATACGATCCGAGAAAACTGCTGGCCCCGGGAGTCGAAGCCATCAAACAGTCCGTTAAGGAAAAAATGGAACTTTTCGGCTCTGTTGGAAAAGCTTGAAAAACGGCGGCGACAAATTGGATCCCCTGTTAAAAGAATATGGTTCCTGGCATAAAGAGAACGAGGAATTTTATCGTGAACTAGAAGAACACGACTCCGTCCTGTACGACCGCTTCCTTCCGGTTTATGAAGTATTGAATTACCTTTATGGCGAAATCACCGGAAACAACCTGGAAGAAACCGATGATCTGAACAAGATATTCGGGGTTGGACTGGAATATATTAACGATCAATTCCAAACATGTAAACTCTATCTGGATAAATATTTCCAGAATGACTTGCACGTTTTTCTCGCTTACGACCGGGTGGTGAACGCTCTGCTTTATTTAGAAGATGTGCGTTACGAACTCGAAGAGAATGGCCTGGATGCCAACAATGAGAAAATCGATCTTCTAATCGAAGAACTCGAAGCTATGCTCGAAGACAAAAAGCCGGTGGAGACAACCTTTTCGCTTTATGTCGATGATGCATTGCATGATGCTATCGGAGAAAAAATTTCAAGCTTTGTCGGCATCATCGACATTTTTGTCGAAGTAGCCGAAACATTAGGATTGCAGCTGTACGAAGAAAATGAAATTGTCATCGGAAAAAATTTGGAAGGAGATTGACAATGAGTAAAAAGCAATTTCTGATTTCAATCATCGCAATTGTCGTGATATCGGTGGGTTCGAGCGTGCTGATGATCGTATTGGAATGGAACGACAGCATTTCAAGTTCCATACTGTGGGGACTGATAATCCTGCTTATCGGATACACCTATCTGCGTTATCGCATTTCCGCCCCGCTACAGAGATTTTCTAGCAAATTCAATATGCTTGTGGATTATGATCTCGACATCGAACTTGCCAAGAACATGGCGTTTCAGGGAATGCAGGAAGCCCCGTTCAACAACATCAAGCAATATTACCAGATGTATTATTCCATGGCTCTTTATTATTCCGGGGAATATTCCGAAGCCATCAAGTATTTCCATCTTCTCGATTTGAAGAAACTGAATCCCATTTACCAAGTTCTGATTTTTTCAATCACGGCGTACTGCGCTTACGAAATTGACGATCAGGAAGAATTCGACCAAAGCCTCGACCGGGTCAAAGCGTTGGAAACGCATATCACGGGTAGATACCACGGATATGCCGCATCTTATGTTGATATTCTTGACAGCATCAAAAACATCGATACCGACCCCGAAACATATCGCGTGATGGTGGAAAAACATTTTGGCAAGCAGGACGGTTACATAACCACACAACTTAATTACAAATATCGCATGGCAATATATTATCAAAAAGTCGGCAATATCGAAGAAATGGACAAATGTCTTGCTTTTGTCATTGCCAACGGCAAACAGCATCATACCGCCCTGAGGGCAAAAGAGATGTTCAAAGGGACCGTCAAAGTTGAAGATTACATTGTCAAAGACGAAGCTCCGGAAACGGAAGAAGACAGCGGACCCGATAACGAAAATGCAGCATTGCCGGAAGATTCCGGCGATAACGATACGGGAAACGGCGAATAAAAAAAGAAGGAGTCCGCATTAGCTTGGACTCCTTTTTTATTTACTCCGTGGTTTCATGTGCGGGAACAAAAGCACGTCGCGAATGGAATAACTATCCGTCATCAGCATGACCAACCGGTCGATGCCGATACCGATGCCACCGGTCGGAGGCATGCCGTATTCCAGGGCTTCGACAAAGTCCGCATCCATTTCGTTGGCTTCATCATTGCCGAGATCCTTTTCTTTCAACTGGTTCAGGAAACGTTCCTTTTGATCGATCGGATCGTTTAATTCGGTGTAGGCGTTACCGTACTCGCAACCGTCGATAAAGATTTCGAACCTTTGGGTATAGCGCGGATCATCCGGCTCTTTTTTGGTAAGCGGCGAGACTTCGATCGGATAACTGTGGACAAATGTCGGCTGAATCAATTCTTTTTCGCAATAGGTTTCAAAGAAGAGATTGACGATATGCCCGACGCCGTACAAATGATCGGGAACATCGAGACCGCGGTCGGTAGCCAGTTTTTTAGCGACCGCGAAATCAGTGATCGCTTTGAAATCAATTCCGGTTTTCTCCTTGATCAAATCCGTCATCGTCACCCGGCGCCAACCCTTCTGCAGGTTGATTTCCTTGCCAAGGTAAGTTACTGTAGTGCTGCCAAGGACGGTTTTTGCAATATAACTGAATAAATTCTCGGTCAACTCCATCATGCCTTCTAAATCGCTGTAGGCAAGATATAACTCGATCGTCGTAAATTCGGGATTGTGTTTCACATCCATGCCCTCATTACGGAAAAGCCGTCCGATTTCGTAAACGCAATCGAATCCGCCAACGATCAGACGTTTAAGATAGAGTTCCGGAGCGATCCGGAGATAGAAAGGCATGTCAAGGGTGTTATGATGGGTGACGAAAGGACGGGCGTTGGCGCCGCCCAGGATCGGGTGCAGAATCGGAGTTTCCACTTCGAGATATCCGAGATTATTCAAAAAGTTACGCATAGACTGGATAGTCAGGGAACGGATCACGAAAGTTTCCCGCGACTTGTCGTTCATGATGAGATCCAGGTAGCGTCTTCGATATCGTTCCTCGACATCGACAAGACCGTGGAATTTTTCCGGCAACGGCCGCAAGGCTTTCGTAAGATGAATATATTTTGTCACCTTGATGCTGAGTTCCCCGGTGTTGGTTATCATCGGATTTCCATATACTCCGACGATATCGCCGATGTCGCCGTTTTTGAACAATTCGTAATCGTCTTCGCCGACATTGTCCAGTTTGACGTAAAGCTGCACTTGGCCATACTGGTCCTGAATGTGGCAAAAACCGGCTTTGCCCTTGATTCTTCTTGTCATGATGCGGCCGGCGATTTTTATTGTTTGGGGATTATCGGTGTCATGAAGTTCTTCTTGCGTGTATTTGGAAAACTCTTCCTTGAAAGTCTCTGTGTTGTGGGTTCTGTCGAATCGGGAACCGAAGGGATCAATGCCTTTTTCCTTAAGGCTTTCGGCTTTTTCTCTTCTGACGATTTCCTGTTCGGTAAGTTTTTCTTCCATATGTTTGTCACTCCAATCCGGCATGTGCCTGGTAATCTGTGGCTTCAATGATCATTGACAGATTCTCGTACATGATCGAAATATAATTTTTTCCAGCGTCCCTGTCGCTGGCGGTAAGGGTTTGAAGAATGTCAAATTCGAATTTAATAGGAGTTGTTCCGTAACTTTCTTCTAATGCGATAAAGACAGCGTTAGACAAAGGAGACGTGACATTCTTTTCAAAAAATACATGATGAATGCCGTAGTAGATCGCTTCATCAACGATCTCTTCTTTCTCCTGGGTGGTGAACTGTTCGGTTTCCTCATGATAACCGGGAGAGATAGGAATGTAGGACAAACCATAATCGTTTTTCAGATATCCGTATATGTTTGTGGACGTGAGAATCGGTTTTTCCTGGATATCGAGAACGGTTTGGAAATCATCGCTTAGTGTTTGCAATTCGGTATATAGGGCAAGATAGTTGGCCGACATCGTCGCATAATACTCCGGGTAGAAAGCCACCAATTTGTCATATATCAAAGCGGCCGCTTCCATAACCCTTATCGGACTGATCCAGAAATGAGGATCAATTCCCAATAATCCGGAATCTTCGATTTCGGCGCCATCTTCGTCATGTTCGTGATAAATACCCGGAATAAATTGGATATAATCGGTTTCGTTTTCCAGTTTGACCAGTTCCACATTCTGATTGTTGAAGATGCTTTCGATCTGAAGGTCGATGTATTGATCGTAGTTGGCTCCGACATAAAAAAGATAAGAAGCTTTTGTCATGGCGATGATCTCCTTGGGAGACCAGTCGACAGAATCGGAGTGGGAAGTGACTCCCGGGACGATTCCGACTGTCAGGCCGGTGCCTTCCATGATTTGTTCGTTGACGTATTGCAAGGGATAAACCGTGACATAAACATCGTATTCGACGGTGGTGTCGGAACAAGCCAAAAACAGGAATGACGTCAAAAGAAGCGCCATCGCGGTTATTATTTTTTTATACATTGCGATTAAGTCTCCCCCGCCTTCGGTTTAATTTTCCGAAATCACTTCGTACATGCCGCCGGCTTCGTCCTTGGAGGCGTGCATGGCGACATCCAATATCCGGAACGACAGTTCCTTGTCCCGGTACGATATGGTGACGACATCTCCCTTGTCGACGTTTGTCGACGGTTTGGCGAGACGTCCGTTGACGCTTATTTTCTGATGCAGCGCGATTTCTTTGGCGACGGTCCGGCGTTTGAATACGCGGGATGTTTTCAAAAATTTATCAAGGCGCATAAATACCCTCCGATATCTGAACGGGGATACAAAAACGTATCCCCGAACGATTAATTTTCGGTTTTTTCCGGATCTTCGCTTGGTACTGAAGTTTCCGGATTTGTCTTTTCGTCTTCAGCCATCGTTTCGGGCTGTTCCGCCAGTTTGTCGTCCCAGCGGGATAGGCGTCCAGTGCCGACGATCTCGTCGATATCCTGTTTTGTGAGGGTTTCGACTTCCAAGAGATAATGGGCAACCAGTTTCAGAAGATCTAAGTTTTCTTTGATGACTTTGGTGGCACTGTCATGGCAACTATTGATTATGTTGCGGATTTCCTTGTCGATTTCCATAGCCACGGCTTCGGAGAAGTTCTTGTCCTTGCCGTAATCGCGACCGAGAAATACCGTTCCGGTGTCGTGCTCGTAGGTAACGGGGCCGAGATTGTCCGACATTCCGTATTCCGTCACCATCGCTCTGGCGATCGCAGTTGATTTTTGCAGATCCGATTGGGCGCCGGTCGACACTTCGTTGAACATGATTTCTTCGGCGACCCGTCCGCCCAGAAGACCGGTTATCTGATCCAAAAGATTATCCTTGGTCAACAGGTAAGATTGGTCCTCTTCCGGAAGCATCAGGTTGTAACCGCCCGCTTGTCCGCGGGGGATGATGGTTACTTTCTGAACGATGTTTGCATTTTTCAGCTTGATGCCTATTACGGCGTGACCGGCTTCATGAAAGGCGACGGTGTTTTTGACTTTAGGGCTGTAGACAAATGATTTTTTTGCCGGTCCCATGAGTACGCGGTCGATGGCCTCGTCGATATTTGAAAGTTGGATTTCCTTTTTGTTCTCGCGAGCCGCCAGCAAAGCGGCTTCGTTAAGCAAATTCTCGAGATCGGCTCCGGTGAATCCCGGGGTACGTTTGGCGATTTCGTCGAACGTGACGGAAGAATTGATTTTCTTGTTTCTGGCATGAACCTTAAGAATGGCGACCCTTCCCTTGATATCGGGACGGCCGACATAGATTTGTCTATCAAATCTGCCCGGGCGCATGAGGGCCGGATCGAGGATGTCGACACGGTTTGTCGCCGCGAGGACGATGACACCGGAGTTGTGTCCGAAACCATCCATTTCAACAAGCAGTTGGTTCAGGGTTTGCTCGCGTTCGTCGTGTCCGCCGCCAAGCCCCGTTCCACGCTGTCTGCCGACGGCGTCGATCTCATCGATGAAAAGAATACAGGGAGCGTTTTGTTTGGCTGTTTTGAACATGTCGCGGACTCGGCTGGCGCCGACACCGACGAACATTTCCAAGAAATCGGATCCGCTGACAAAATAGAAAGGTACGTTGGCTTCGCCGGCCACGGCTCTGGCAATCAGGGTTTTTCCGGTTCCCGGAGGGCCTACCAACAGGACGCCTTTCGGAATCCTGGCTCCGAGTTCGATATATTTTTTCGGGTTTTTCAGGAAGTCGATGATTTCCTGTAACTCCTCTTTTTCTTCGTCAGCTCCGGCCACATCGTTGAATGTGGTTTTCTGACCTTTGCTTAAATGGGCACGGCTCTTTCCGAAGTCGAAGGCCTGCTTGTTGGCATTGGCTCCGCCTTTCATCATATAGACGATCAGAATGACGATGCCGGCGATCATAAGCAAGGGTACGATGATATTGATCAGATTGTAAGTGGCCGCCGGGGCGTACTGGTATTCAACGTCGTTTCCGTTATAGGAATCGGTGTTCAAAGTATAAATAATGTTACGGATAACCGTCAATTCGTCACTGTTTGTCAGATAGGTCACGTAACTGTCGCCGGAAACGAGGGTTCCGGTGAGTTTGTAGGCTTCGTAGTTGAGATCCCCGGCCAGGCGGTTGACCTGGACGGACGATACGCCTTGGTTGGTGAGGACTTCGACGAATTCGTCATTGCGTAACTCCACGGGAGCATTCATGTTGCCAAAACTGTAGATGATGGATATCGCCAGCAAGGCCAGAAGCGCAATCATCAGAAGATGGGATGCGCGGTTTGTCTGTTTTCTTACTGGCTGTCTGTTGTCTGCCATTTGTTTCTCCTTATCAATGCTATTTCTTGTATACGGAAGATTTCAAGACTCCGACATACGGCAAATTGCGATACATTTCATCGTAATCGAGACCGAAACCGACGACGAATTCCTTGGGAATCGTCTTACCGATGTATTTTGGCTCAAATTCCAAGACCCGCCCGGCGGGCTTGTTCAGCATCGTCGCCACTTCGACCGATTTGGCTCCTCGGTAAAGCAGGAGTTTTCTGACGATGTCGATGGTTTTGGCGGTGTCGACGATATCTTCGGCAATAATGATATCGCGCCCTACCACGGGAGTGTCGAGATCTTTGGTGATCTTGACATCGCCGGAAGAGGAAATGCCGCCGTGATAGCTGGTGACACCCATCAAATCGAGGTCACAATAGAGGTCAATGTGTCTGATGAGAAGACCCATAAAAGGCATACATCCTTTCAATAGGCCGATGATGAGGGGTTTTTTTCCTTGATAGTCTCTGGTGATTTCTTCACCGATTTGTTTGGCGATAGCGTTGATTTCAGTTTCGTCCACCAGGACTCTTTCAATGTCTTTTTCCAGCATTTTATTATTTTCCTTTCCGATATGATAGATACATGCACAGCTTTCCTTCGCCTTGTTTTTGATGGAAACAGCGAGGGATCCAGATAATCTTTCCTTGTTTGTCCAAAATTACGGGTAAGGTGTCGCGATCGGCATGGGGGATCTTTTTTTGAATGAAAAGGTCCTTGATTTTCTTGCTGCCGACTGCCATTTCCACCCGGTCGCCATCGCGACGGTTTCTGATGGTAATAGGAAATACTGAATCTAAATCATTATACCATAACTCATGTGGTTTGCCATCAAAAATGCTGTTATTTGTGGAAATCGAAAGCAAGGATCCGTCCGGCAACCGGTATTCCCCGAACCCGTCGATCCGGAATTCAAACCGGATCGTTTCCGGCCTGTAACGGTGAAAATACAGATCGTCATAACTTTTGATGACGGTAAGATCGTTTCCGATGTCGATTTCGGCATAAGTCTTGTCGCCGCAAGCCAAAGTGTCGAGATCCAGAAACTGAGTAAAGGATACTTCGACCGAATCCTGCGAAAGCCGGTCGATGACTAGTTTGCATATTTCTTTTCTGACTGCCGGATTCTCCCGGGCAATTTTGTTTGCCGGCACAGAGGCGAATGTATCCTCAAACTTTATGTGTCGAGAAATGAAAGCTTCGGCAGTTTCTCTGACAAGCGAGTATGCTTCACTCAGGTATTGAGAGAATTGAGCGAACTTTTTGGTATAAGCCGGGTTTTCCTCTTTAATCGGCGGCATTACGTGGTGCCGAAAACGGTTGCGCGTGTAATCGTCCTTGAGATTCGATTCGTCTTCCATGAAAGAAACGGAATTTTCCTGTTGGTATATGGCGATATCGTTACGCGAAACACCAAGAAGCGGGCGAATGATTTTGACGCCTTGGTATTCGCCTTCATTGAGGATGCCGGCATACCCGGAAAGCGAACTTCCCCGGACGATCCGCATCAGGATCGTTTCCGCCAGATCGTCAGCCTGATGAGCCAGAACGATTTTATTCGCTCCTTTTTTCAAAGCGATTTTCCGAAAGAAATCATAGCGGGCTTTTCTGGAAGCCTGGTGGAAATTGTCTTCTTCAGAATAATGGTAATCGAGTATTTCCAAAGGCAATCCGTATTGCCGGCACGTTTCTTCGACTAGTTCGGCCTCGGCTTTGCAAGCTTCTCTTGTGTGATGGTTTACATGACAGACGTAAAGCGAGATTCCAAACGAATCTTTCAGGGAATTGAGACAATGAAGAAGAACCATTGAATCAATGCCACCGCTGACGGCGACAACCAAGCGATCGCCGCGGGAAAGCAAATCGGTATTGAGTTTGAACACGTCTGTCACCTACCTTTCGACAGATTGTAATGATTATATCCATAAAATGTGATGTCAATATGTGGGGCGTCAAAAACCGTGGGCGCCCGTTTAATCTTGTGGTATAATTTGTTCTGAAAGCAAAGAGGTGTAAAATGGACAAAATAATTCTGGCTAGCGAATCGCCGAGAAGAAAAGAATATTTCAGTCTCCTAGGTTTGGATTACGAAGCTATTGGGGCGAACATCGATGAACGAGCGAACAAGAGCATGGCGCCCGACGATCTAGTGGAAGATTTGGCTTATCAGAAAGCGTATGCCGTTTTCAAAAACCATCGCAACCGCACTGTCATCGGATGTGATACCATCGTTTATGCCGCCAACGAGATTTTAGGGAAGCCGGCAGACGAAGAAGACGCTAAACGGATGCTTGGAATATTATCGGGAAAAACCCATTTTGTTTATACCGGCGTATCCATCATAACCGAGAAAATGTCACGGACTTTCCATAATGTGACCGAAGTGGTTTTTTGCGATATGTCGGATGAGGAAATTTCGACATATGTGAAATCCGGCGAACCAATGGACAAAGCAGGTGCATATGCCGCCCAAGGACTCGGATCGAAATTCATCAAGGAAATCCGCGGTGATTTCTTCACTGTAATCGGATTGCCACTCTCGCAAATCTATCAGGAACTCAAAGCCATGGGAATCATGATTTGACGCAAGAGGCGATCGCCTTGGCAACTGCCTCGACGGCCCTTTTGTCAAACGGATCCGGAATCACGTGTTCAAAATCGAGTGTTTTTTCATCCATTACCGAAGCCAAGGCTATAGCCGCGGCTTTTTTCATTTTCAAAGTCACGGATTTCGCCTGTGACGCCAGCAAGCCTTTCATCAATCCGGGAAACACCAGAACATTGTTTATCTGGTTCGGATAATCACTGCGTCCGGATGCGACGATCAAAGCTCCGGCAGCTTTCGCCACTTCCGGGCGAATTTCCGGTTCCGGATTAGCAAGAGCGAAGATCATCGGATCTCTGTTCATACCACTGACCATTTCCGGGGTCAGGATGCCAGGAGCGCTGACTCCGATGAAAACATCCTTGTTTCTGACAAGACCAGCAAGATCGTCAATGTTTTTTCCGGGATCAGTAACGATCCCTTCCTCAAGCAATTCCCTGACAACGAAATCATATTGCATGAGCTTATCTTTTCTGACAACCCCGAGTTTGTCATAGGCATAGATAGTTTTGACTCCGAGCATCTTCAGCATCCGGCAGACATTGCTGCCGGCGGCTCCGGTACCGGAAACGACGACTTTCAAATCTGTTAACGGTCGCTTGGTGAGTTTGGAAGCATTGATCATTGCCGCTCCGACAACGATTGCCGTTCCGTGCTGATCGTCGTGGAAAACTGGAACATCCAACAACTCCTGTAGTTTTCTTTCGATCATTACGCAAGCGGGAGCAGCGATGTCTTCTAACATGATGGCTGCGAATTCGGGAGCAATCATTTTAACCGCACTGATGATTTCATCCGGGGTTTTCGCATTTAAACAGATCGGAAACGTTTCGATGCCGGCGAACTCGTATAAAAGCGCTGCTTTCCCTTCCATGACCGGCAAAGCGGGCAATGGTCCGATGTTTCCGAGACCGAGCACGGCGCTGCCATCGGTTACAATGGCAACCATCCGCCCTTTCATTGTATATTTTTTTGCCGTTGTCGGATCGCTAGCGATTTCCTTGCAGATATCAGCCACACCGGGAGTATAGGCGAGCGAAAGATCGGATTTCGATCGGATTTTTTTGAATGTGGAAACCTTAATCTTGCCTTGATGCCGCAAGTGGTATTCAAGGACTTTTTCCTGTTTTTTATCCATGGCGGCCGGTCCTTTCACATGATATGTTTATTATAACACATGAAGCACGCATCCATAGCGACGTTTCGTTGCTTTAAGGGCGGAAAAGCCATAAATATTATGCTTGCTTTTTGATATGATGTTTGATATAATACCTTTGCTCGTGAAACAAACTATGATGTGAAATAAAAATCATGGCAGAAGGAGAAAACATGAAAAAGGACATCCATCCGAAATATTATAAGGTGAAAGTTACCTGTACGACATGCGGTAACACATTCGAAACCGGATCGACGATGAAAGAACTGAAAGTCGATACATGCTCGAATTGCCATCCTTTCTATACCGGAAAGCAGAAGTTCGTGGCCGCGGCCGGACGCATTGACAAGTTCAACAAGCGTTACGGAATCGATGACAAGGATAACAAATGACAAAAAAAGAGCCATAGACTATGGCTTTTTTTGTTGCACTTTTGTATAATGTTTTTGTGAATCCGAGAGGGGGAAAGATGAATGTGCCCTAAACCAAACGAGGGACGAATCGAAGTAATAACTGGACCGATGTTCGCCGGAAAAACAGAGGAGTTGATTCGCAGAATCAGACGCCTACAGTATGCCGAGCAGAACATAATCGTCTTCAAACCGACCATCGATTCCCGTTATGCCGACAATGAAATTGTATCCCACAACAACAGCCGTACGAAATCCGTGAATATCGTCAAAGCATCGGAAATATTGGATTATGTCACCGATGACACAGATGTTGTCGCCATTGACGAAATCCAATTTCTGGATGACGATGCCGTAGAGATCTGTGAAGAATTGGCTGATAAGGGTGTCCGTGTCATTATTTCTGGTCTTGACCGGAACTTCCGCGGCGAGCCGTTCGGATTCATGCCCAGACTGATGGCTCTGGCCGAAGAAGTGACGAAGTTGTCCGCCATCTGCGTCAAGTGTCACGCTCCGGCTACCAGGACCCAGAGAATCATCAACGGAAAACCGGCGAATTACGATGATCCGATCATTTTAGTAGCGGCCAGGGATTCCTACGAAGCAAGGTGCAGGCAATGTCATGAAGTTCCCGGAAAGCCGAACAAATATGGATTCGACAAGAAATAAAAGCGACGAACATTTCATGCGCCTGGCTTTGAAAGAAGCCGAAAAGGCGTTCATGGAAGGCGAAGTACCGGTTGGATGCGTTATCGTCCACGAAGGCAAAGTGATCGCCAGAGGACACAACCGGCGGGAAAAAACAGGTTCCGTTTTATCGCACGCCGAAACGGAAGCGATTGCCAAGGCTTGTCGAAAGATTGGCGACTGGCGGTTGGACGGCTATGACGTTTACGTGACACTGGAACCGTGTCCAATGTGTGCGGGAGCCATGATCCTTTCCCGGATAAGAAAAGTCGTGTACGGCGCCAGGGAGCCGAAATTCGGCGCCCATCTGTCCCAAACAGCGCTTTTCGATCAGCCTTTCAATCATAAAGTGGAAGTTATTAGCGGCGTTCTGGCGGAAGAATCAGAAACCATGCTCAAGCGGTTTTTCCAAGAACTGCGCGGGCAAAAGCAATTGTAAAAAACCTGACAATATGCTATAATCATGCCGTAAGGAATCTCTTATGAAGCATCTTCATCCAATAGGTACCTACGAATTAGGTCAGGTCTTGACGGAAGCAGCCTTAAGTCAGTTATCTATGTGGGTGGAGATGCCTCATGGGAGATTTTTTTGAAACGAGGAAAACCTATGGCAGTAGTATTTCTTGATTTGGATGGGACGATCCTGAATAGTGGACGCCCTGCCGAAGGCGTAGTTGACGCCATTGCCATGCTGAAAAAAAATGGACACCTTCCGGTGATAGCTACCGGCCGGGTTCCGTGTCTTTTCGAAGGGCTGAGAAAAGAACTCGGTATCGAGGATTACGTCAGCGCCAATGGCAATTACATCTACTATAAACAAAAAGTTGTTTATGAAAGATATATACCGAAAAGCGTTTCGGAGCGGATGATGAAAAGCGCCGACTGCATTGGATTTGATTTGGCGGTCGAAGGCGTCGAAGGATTCAAAGCTTACCGAAAAAAAACCGATCTTGTCGGTTTGTTTTCTCATGTTTTCCATATAGAGGAACCAAAACTCGATCAAACATATGCTTTGAACAGCGACTTGCTTGCGTTCGTTCTTTTCGAAGATTGGGCAGTTGACGAAATCAAGTATATGTTCCCGGAACTAGTGTTTAATCGTTCCAACCGGTTTGGTTATGATGTGAATCTATCAGGAGGCCTAAAGATCAACGGTATCAAATTTTTGATCAATTATCTCGGCTTGCCGGAAGACGACATCTATGCTTTCGGTGACGGATACAACGATATCGACATGTTGGCGGGAGTCAAGAACTCCGTCGCCATGGGCAACGCTTTTCCGGAAGTGAAGACGGTTGCCAGATATGTTACCGACCGGGTGGACGAACGCGGAGTGGAAAAGGCCTTGCGGCGTTTCAACCTGATCTAGGGAGGGTGGTTTGATGATATACGAATCAATTGTCATCGGCGGCGGACACGCCGGAAGCGAAGCCGCTCTCGCCTTGGCCCGTCTCGGAAAGCAAACACTACTTTTGACCGGTAACCTTAAAATGGTGGCGACGATGCCGTGCAATCCATCGATCGGTGGTCCTGCCAAAGGGACCTTGGTGAGAGAGATCGACGCTCTTGGCGGCGAAATGGGAAAAGTTGCCGACAAGACGTGTCTTCAAATGAAAATGCTCAACAGTTCTAAAGGACCGGCGGTCAGGGCTTTGAGAGCCCAGTCCGACAATGTGGAATATCCTTTGGCAATGTTGGAAGTTCTTAGGCATACGGACAATCTTGAATTAAAGGAAGCTTACGTGACGAAACTGATTGTCGATAACGGCAAAGTTCACGGTGTTGTTTTGGAAAACAAAGAAGAGATCCGCTCGGAAGCGGTTGTTTTGACAACCGGCACCTATATGGCCGGAGCCATTCTGGTCGGAGACCAAAAAACTCCGGGAGGCCCTGATAACCAAAGACCGTCGGTCGGCTTGAGCGAGGATTTGCGGAGTCATGGCATTATGACCTTTAGGTTAAAAACCGGAACTCCGCAAAGGATCAAAAAAAATACGGTCGATTATTCCGTTATGGAGATGAGTCCGGGAGACGGATTCATCCATCATTTCAGCCATGATCCGGAATATTTGAGGATTCTTGACAAGGAATGGCCTTGTTATTTGATCCATACTACCAAGGAAACTCACAAGATTATCAACGAAAATCTGCATAAATCGGCAATGTACGGCGGACTTGTAGAAGGTGTCGGCCCAAGATACTGTCCGTCGATCGAAGACAAACTGGTTCGGTTCGCCGACAAGGAACGCCATCAGCTTTTCATCGAACCGGAAAGCATCCATCTTGACGAAGTGTATCTCCAGGGATTTTCTACATCGATGCCCCACGATATCCAGGACAAAATGGTAGCTTCTCTTCCGGGGATGAAAAATGCCGTCATTGCCAAATATGCATATGCTATCGAATATGATGCAATTGATTCGACGCAATTGAAACTTTCGCTTGAATCCAAAGTCGTCGAAAACCTGTTCTTTGCCGGACAGGTCAACGGAACCAGCGGTTACGAGGAAGCTGCAGCTCAGGGCTTGATGGCGGGAATAAACGCCAGTCGCAAACTGGACGGAAAGACTCCGCTCGTTCTTTCCCGCAACGAAGCTTATATCGGCGTTCTGATCGACGATCTTGTCACCAAAGGAACTAGGGAACCATACAGGATGCTGACATCGCGCGCGGAGTTCCGCTTGCTTTTGCGGCATGACAACGCCGATCTCAGATTAACGGAAAAAGGTCATGAAATCGGACTGATTCCCGAAGCAAGATATTCCCGGTTCTTAACCAAAAAAGAAGCGATTGCCAGCGAAATGAAAAGATTGGCGGAAATAGAGATCACACCTAACGCAAAAACAAATGCGCTTTTGGCTAAATACGGACTCATTCCAATAAAAGGAAAGATGACGATCCGCGATCTGTTCAAACGTCCGGATACGGATGAAAACATTGTCAAAGAAATGTATCCCGATATTCTCGTATACGACAAAGAGATATATGAACAGATTAACATTGAAGTTAAATACGAGGGATATATAGCCAAAGCGCTTCGCGAAGCGGAAAAGCTGAAAAAAGACGAGGGCTTTCTTTTACCGGAAGATATCGATTACGGCAAAATCGGCAATCTGGCATTGGAAGCCAGATCGAAGCTTACAAAGATCAGGCCGGTGTCGATCGCTCAGGCATCCAGAATCAGCGGAGTCAACCCCGCCGATATCCAGGCTTTGCTTTTCCATCTGAAGACAAGAAAATAGGCGGGGCATGTTTCTTTATGGCCCCCAGTTGTGATAAAATGAAACGTGGTGATAATTTGGCTTACGATTTTCAGGCAATCCTTGATGAATCCGGTTTGGAACTAAAAGAAAGCATGTATGCTTCCTTCGCACGGTATTACGATCTTTTGATGGAAGGAAACGCCAAATGCAACCTGACAGCCATCACCGACAAAGAAGAAGTGTATCGGAAACATTTTCTGGATTCCTTGGCGCTCGCCAAAGTAAAAAAAATGTCGGAACAGACATTGCTCGATGTCGGATCGGGCGCTGGATTTCCTTCGCTTCCGCTAAAGATAGCATTTCCAAAACTCCGAGTGACGATTGTCGACAGTCTTGGAAAACGCATAGCTTTTCTGGAAGACCTGGTTATGAAGCTCGGATTGAATGATGTTTCGATTGTCAAAGGCCGGGCCGAAGAATACGGCTCAAAAAACAGTTTCGATATTGTGACCGCCAGAGCGGTCGCCAAGATGAATATCCTGACTGAACTCTGTTTGCCGTTTGTAAAACCAGGGGGAAGTTTTCTCGCCATGAAATCTTCCGATTGCCATGAGGAACTGGAAAAGGCCAAACGTGGCATTGCGATCCTGGGCGGAAAAATCACAGATATCATAGAATACGATCTCGGAATTGATGGCAAACGATCGATAATCATTATTGACAAAATCAAAAAAAGTGCGGATATCTATCCGCGGCTATACGCAAAAATAAGTAAGAATCCGCTGTAAGGGAGGGTTGACTTTGGCCAGACACAAATTCCATATGTTTCCCGAAGTCGACAACTACCGGGAAACATTGGAAATCAAACGACTAAGGGTGAAAAATATCCTGGTCCTGATTTTCATAATCATCATGATGGCCACCACGGTAAGCTACATGTTGATTACCGGACAGTTCAACATGAAAACGGAAGTCATCCCCTTTATTGTGGGATATTTCATCGTCATCGTTCTCAATTTCACTTGTCTTGCTTATGGCGGGGATAATTACCGTTTCTATCTTTTCAACAAATATCTTACCACTATTGGGATCTTTATCATGTCGATTGCGCTAGTCTTCATATTCCAGTCGCCTTCGGCGATCACCGCGCTCTTCATCGCTTATGCGATCACGGCATTCTATCAGGATATCAAAGGCATTCTGCTAAGCGACGCCTTCTTGCTTTTCTCGATCGTGATGTTCATGATCAAGTATCCCGAGTTCATGAACATGACGAACACAAATCTGGAAAATATTTTCGGAACTGTTATTTTCTTTGTCGCCTTTGTCCTGATTTTGACGGTGTCATCCTATATCATTTTCAAGCAAAAACAATTCTTCTATAATCAGATAGCTCTTTCTAAAGAAGCTGAATACCGGAATATTGATTTGCTTACCGATCTGCAGAAAACGATTGAAGGCAAAGACGTGGACATTGATGATTATTATGTCGGCCTCAACAAATTTCTCGAGGCCTTCAGCCAAAAACTCGGAATCGAGAATGCTTTCAAAGATAAAACCGCGATCATGTTAGAAATGGAAAAAGGCGCAAACCGTATCCAAATCCGGGAAAAGCATCCCGAACTCTCCGATAACGAACTGGATTCCCTGGAATCGCTTTTAATCGGTCCGGGGCGCCAATTAAGAAAAGTCGCCGTCAAAATGAGCCGCTCCATGGGTCTTCACATCAAGAAAAGAGAGATATTTTCCGAAACTCATTTCAAGAGTTTCAACCATCAGTCCGACGATGAAGAAATCCGGATCATGGCGTTTGTGGTTTTCTATGTCGCCCTTAAGCGCGGATTCATCGGTTTGCCAAAAGTCGGTGACAAAGAGATTTATAACGCCGTTGTCAATACTGATTACTTTTACTTCATCGACCCGAGAGTCATGTCGATATATCAGAAAAACAGTGAGATTTTCGCCACCATAAGCGACGATCACTTCGGAAAGAAGGGATCGAGATGAAACAATTCTTTAGACGGCTTATGGATACTGAATTTCTGCCGATGAGTGAAGTCAGGAAAATCAAAGTCATTCTTGTCATGGCGTTTTTATTGCTGATAGCGGTGCTGTCGGTTCCGTTTTCGATTTTTTTCACTTATTCTCTGGCTGTAAAGATTATCGTGATAGCCGCTCTGGTTATAGGCTATGCGCTAATGATCGGATTGTTGCAACTGGGAAAAATTCTTCCGGCTATCCACCTGAGTATCATTTATTCCATCAGCCTCACTCTGTTTTACACCCAGGGAACCAGCGGCATCTATGCCTACCTGTTTTTCTATATTTCTCTCACCATCATCATTTTTTATCAGGAACTTTATTCGTATCTTTTGTACGGGACATTGGTCACCGGTATTGGTGTCTGGTACATCATCACGCATCAGGCGGCATTAGTCATGGCGACGGATGTTCCGGGAGCCATCTACATCTACGTGATCATCCTTGTGCTTTTCTATCTTATTTTCCTGATTCAGATACTTTACAACGAAAAAATGTATACCGACATGAATTACGACTGGGTCAAGATAAACAAGATGGTCGACAAATACCAGGAAGACACCTATATCTATTTGGACGAACTTAGAAAACAGGCCAAGAAACCCGCTTTGCACGAAGACACCGATTTCCAGAAAGCTGTCGACGAACTGATTGTATTCATCGGTGAACAGGTGAAAGAATCCGGCAAGGACATCGTCAACGTGTTCGATCTATATCTATACATCCACGAACGCGGCTTGGAGAAGATCCTTGAAAACGAAGAAATCAGCGTGGCGATGAAAAAGACCGCCAACAAATTGGACAAATATCTTCTTAATCGGCGTACCGACATGATCTCAATGATCCTGAATTTTTTCTTGCAATTCAAAAAAACTCCCGAGTATGATCCGGAAAGATATCAGTACAATTTAGGAAAACTGGCATACGACAATGATGGCCAGATCATCGCCGTCGCCATGCTATTCCAGTATCTGGCTAGAGAAGTCACAGGAAAAGACGAATGGGACCAGGTCAGAAAAGTCCTGTCGTTAGAAGAAATCGATTCGCTTTTTTCCAGCCTGGAAGCGGAAGAATTCCTGACTTCGGCCCAAGTAGCCCTCTTCAAGGACAATTACGATTTGTTCGTCAAGTATTTGGCGAAAAACAGTGAGAGAAAGGAATAGAGAATGAGCACAGTACTTTCTATCGCAAACCAAAAAGGCGGCGTTGGAAAAACGACCACCGCCATCAACCTCGCCAGTTCGCTGGCGCTTCTTGGCAAAAAGGTTCTTCTTGTGGACTTAGACTACCAAGCCAATGCTACAACCTGCATGGGCATCGACAGGGGAAGTTTCGAAAAATGCGTTTTCGATTGCCTGATCGAGGAAGCGACGATACCGGAAATAACGGTGACGACCGAAAACCCGCTGATCGATGTTTTACCCGCCAAGACGACAGTCGAAGCGATCGAAGAAAAAATCATCAGGAACACCAACCGCGATTTCATCTTACACACCCAACTTGAGAATGTTAAAAACAGTTACGACTATGTCTTGATTGATTGTCCGCCTTCGCTCGGATATGTTACGATGAACGCTTTGATGGCATCCGACGGCGTCATCGTTCCCGTCCAATGCGAATTTCTCGCCATGGACGGACTCACCCAGCTGTTAAACACCATCCGCCTGATCCAAAGCAAGAAAAAGGTCAATAAAGAAACCTTGACCATCTTCGGCGTCCTTTTGACGATGCTTGATTCCAGAACTACGTCTGGTTACCAGGTCGTAAACGAAGTTAAAACCTATTTCGGGGAAAAGGTGTTCAGTACCATCATCCCGCGCAATGTTTCGTGCTCCAATGCGACTTTTTATGGGGTGCCGGTAACGGAATTCTCACCCAAAAGCAAATCATCCCTCAGTTACAAACAACTGGCAAAAGAGGTGATCCAACGCAATGCCTAAGACAACTCTCGTAAAAAGGGGACTCGGAGATTTGCTTGCGGAAAACGAGATCGTCGATTTAGACAAGGAAGAAGTCGTCGATATCGAGATAAGCAAAATAACTCCCAACCCTTTTCAACCACGCAAACATTTCGACACAGAAGCGATGAACGAACTCGCCGAATCCATCCGGATAAACGGAGTCTTGCAACCGGTGATTGTCAAGAAAATCGCCGACGGGTACATGCTTGTGGCCGGCGAAAGAAGATGCAAGGCTTCCGAAATGGCCGGTTTTTCGACTGTTCCCGCCATCGTCCGTGACTATAACAATCAATATTTGGCGGAACTGGCTTTGCTTGAGAACATTCAGCGCGAGGATCTGACGATCGTCGAAGAGGCTAAAGCCTACCAAAACGCCATCGAATCTTTGCATCTCACCCACCTGGAACTTTCCCGCAAAATCGGCAAGAGCCGTTCCTATGTCAGCAATACTCTCGGTATTCTCTCTTTACCGGATTCCATCCAGGATGAAATCAATACCGGCAACATCTCGATGGGACACGCCCGCGCCTTAAGCAAACTCAAAGATGTCAACCGGATAAAAACGATTGCCAAGATGGTTGTCGAACAAAACCTTACCGTCCGCGACATCGAAAACCTAGTGAAAAAGGAAAAAAAGCGAAACGAAATCAACCGGCAGCCGGTCAACGAAGAATTAAAAACCGAACTTCTGGAAGTCAAAACCGAACTGGAAAACAAATACGGCATCCAAAATAAAGTGAAGGTGTCTTCAAACAAACTGACAATCACCTTTCAAAACGAAAACGAACTGGCGGAATTCAGAAAGAAACTGTCGGGAGACAACTAAAATGGAAAACGACATCAAACTAGGCGACATCGTCACTTTGAAGAAAGGACATCCCTGTGGGGAAAACCGCTGGGAGATCATCCGCTTCGGCGCCGATTGCAAGATCAAATGCCTGGGATGTGGGAGAATCGTTCTGATCGATCGCCCCACCTTAAAAAAAAGGATCAAGAAAGTGCTAGGTAACATAAATGAAGGAACTGCTGAAGAAAATAATCAAATTTCGCGATGAACGCGGTTGGAAGAAACATGATACCCCGGAAGCCTTGGCGAAGTCAATCGTGATAGAAGCCGCCGAGTTACTGGAGAATTATCAGTGGCCGGATACCGATCCGGACATGGAAAATGTCCGCGAAGAACTCGCGGACGTCCTTATGTATGCATTAGCCATGGCGGCCGATCTCGGAATGGATCCCGAAGAAATCATTTTGGAAAAATTAAGAAAAAACATCGACAAATATCCGCTTTGAGCCAAATGAGACCGGATATCAAGGAAATTTTCCATATCGGGGAAATACCAATTGACAAAAAAAAGGAGAGATAGTAAAATATAACTCGCACTGTAAAGTGCATATGTTTGTGGGCCTATAGCTCAGGTGGTTAGAGCGCACGCCTGATAAGCGTGAGGTCGATGGTTCAAGTCCATTTAGGCCCACCATTTTTTTTGTGGAATGACAGAAGGTCCTCCATAACGGCACCTATCATATGCTGGCGGTGTAGCTCAACTGGATAGAGCGTACGGTTCATACCCGTGAGGTTGAGAGTTCAAGTCTCTCCGCCGCTACCATTTTTAGGACCCATAGCTCAGTTGGTTAGAGCTACCGGCTCATAACCGGTCGGTCGTAGGTTCGAGTCCTACTGGGTCCACCACCTCTTGGAAAACCAAATCCTTTTCAAGGAGAAATACCCAAGCCCGGCTGAAGGGATCGGTCTTGAAAACCGACAGGGCGCGCAAGCGTCGCGGGGGTTCGAATCCCTCTTTCTCCGCCATGTGCCGAAATAGCTCAATTGGTAGAGCAACTGAATCGTAATCAGTAGGTTACGGGTTCAATTCCTGTTTTCGGCACCATTTTTTATTAAAGCCGAACCTTGGTTCGGGCTTTACGTGACCCGCTAGCTCAGTCGGTAGAGCATTTGACTTTTAATCAAAGGGTCAGGCGTTCGAATCGCCTGCGGGTCACCATTTTTGCCCGAGTGGCGGAATAGGTAGACGCGTTGGACTTAAAATCCAATGTCAGCGATGACGTGCCGGTTCGACCCCGGCCTCGGGTACCATTTTACTATGGGGTATTAGCTCAGCTGGGAGAGCGCCTGCTTTGCAAGCAGGAGGTCAGCGGTTCGATCCCGCTATACTCCACCAATTGTTCATATTAAGGCTCATTTTGCATTGACAAAAAAGTGAGCATTTGATATTATAAGATAGCGTCAAATCATATCGCGGGGTGGAGCAGTCTGGTAGCTCGTTGGGCTCATAACCCAGAGGTCGGAAGTTCAAATCTTCCCCCCGCAACCAATGGTCCTGTGGTGTAGTGGTTAACATGCCAGTCTGTCACACTGGAGATCGCGGGTTCAATTCCCGTCGGGACCGCCATCTGGTTCGGTAGCTCAGTTGGTAGAGCAATGGACTGAAAATCCATGTGTCGCCGGTTCAATTCCGGCCTGAACCACCATCAAGCCCTGAAACAAGCCCTTTTAGGGCTTTTTTGTTGCTATTTTGTATGAATTACATAATGCTATGGCGACATATGGACAAACAAAAGTCACTCATAAAAAAACAGCAATGTATATTTAATTGCTAATAAATCTGTGATATAATACATGAAACGTTAAGTCACGATTAGGAGTATAAAATGGGATGGTTAATTGATGCTACAACTATTATAGGTACTATTGTTAGCGCTGGTGGTCTTGGTTATGCATATATTATAAACAAAAAGACGAAATCTTTAAAAGATTCATTAGATGATATGAAACATGATGTTCAGTTTGACTATCTTTACAAAGATAGTTTAATCAAATTAGTTTCTATTCAAAAATCACTTGATCAAGATAATTACCCGGTAGAGAAATTAAGTTCAGAATTAACAGAGCAATTGACTATCCTAAGCGTATATGATTGCATGTTTATTGATAAAATGAATGAAGAAATAACGAATATGATTAAGGCTTTAAAGGAAAAGGATTATGGTGATATTTTATCTATGCTAAATAGATTGATTGGATATATGAAAAACCCAAAAAGCCTCAAGGAAAAGGAGAACTAAAATGAATTATGATCTTGATGTTGTCAAAAAGCTTATACAAAAAACAAAAGAAGAGAAGTTAAAATGGCATAAAAGGACTTTTTCGTCCACGCGGGTAAACAATACAACAAATAAACCTTGTGGAGACGGATATGCAACTTTATATGAAAAAAACTTTTTTGTTTTAATTAAGGACCAAAAAATGAAGAGTTATAATACATATTATTATTCCCCAATACAAAATAGTATATTAGACAGAGGAGAATATAGTCTATACTTAACGAACGAAAATTATGAAATACTTTACTCATTTGGCAAAGATTTAAACGATATTGAATATAATTCAGAAATACAAAGACTATATAGATTAATTGACGATAAAGAGAATGACATAAACGGGTATATAGATAGGTTTATGAAATCATAATGTATATTAAGTTATCGATACTATTAATGGCGGTTCTGTTGATTTGCATGAAACGACTGAAAATCCATGTGTCGGCGGTTCAATTCCGCCCTGAACCACCATCAAGCCCTGAAACAAGCCCCTTAGGGCTTTTTTTATTTGCATATTTTCGCTTAGCGACATATGGACAGGTTTCTGAATTATAAATAGAGATATCTAACAGCAAATTTACTTGACGTATTCTTTATGATATAATCAAATTACGTTTGTGTCTTCATTTATGGAAAGGAATAATTTATGGACTTTGCAGCGTATACAATATCCACAATATTATCTTTTTTGATTGTTTCAGCAATTAGCCCAAGACTTGTTGATTATTTCAATAAGAAAGAAAAAGATATGAACGAATATTCTGAACAGCATATGAAAGTGTTCTGTGACAAACAGATGTTCAGATTTTTTATGTTAGGTAGCATAATCATATTAGCAATCACTTTATTGTTTTCGCTGAATCATTCCATTTCCGAACTACTTAATGTTGATTATAATTCGATATTAATTCTCCTATTATCTTGCTCAGTTTTTGACTGCGTTATGGTTTTTTTGCTTGCAACTAGAATTGAGTATTCAGATGATGTTTTCATAGTAACAAACGGAATAAACATTAAGAAAACCTATAAATATACTGATGTTGCCAAAATAAGCGGTAAAAGGAATAAGATAATTAGACTATATTATAAAAAAATTATATTGTTTAATGCTTTCTACGGCCTTAATGGTTTTATTAAAACATTAAAAGAAAAGAACAATAATATCTGACTTTATATGCATGAAACGACTGAAAATCCATGTGTCGGCGGTTCAATTCCGTCCTGAACCACCATCAAGCCCTGAAACAAGCCCTTTTAGGGCTTTTTTTATTAAGCAAATAAAGACATTTTTATAAATAAATAAGAAAAACCATTTTACTATATGTTAATATGTTCTTGAAAGCATAACAGAGGTGTGAAATGGAAAAAAAAATCACATTGAGACACCATGTCCATGACTATGAATGCATGTGGAACGGCATTGAAGATCTGTATATTGCCAAAAGTGGCGAAGCATTGCCGGAAAGCTTCTTTTTTTTGTTAGCGTCTTTTGGCGCATTTTGTTATCTTCATACAAACAGTCAAGATATAAAACGAATGATCATGTTCGGTGATGGCAGGACAAAAAAAATGTATGAATATTTGGCACCGATCGTAGAATTCCAGTACAAACACTACTCGTACACATCGTTTGATTCCTTGCTGAAGACCGTGATCCGGGAGATTGACGACGACAAACCGGTTGTCCTAGGGGCGATGGATATGTTTTATCTCCCTTATTTCGAGAAAATATATCATAAAGAGCATATTCCCTTTCATTATGTTCTAGCAAACGGATACGATTTGGATAAAAAGACGGTTTATGTATATGACGGCGCCAGAGAAAATCAAATAGGGCTATCTTTCAAGACGCTTGAAGAAGCTTTAGATTGCTATTCTCCCGGTCTAAGCAAGAAAAACACTTTATGCAAAATTAGAATGGGAGAAACGCGTTCCAAGTACAGCATTTCAAAACTTGCTTTGGCAAAAAAAGCTCGCGCTTTTCTGAACCCGCCGACCAATTTTCTCGGAATCAAAGGCATGGAAAAACTGATTGATGAAATCAAATGCTGGGATAAAGAACTAAGCCAAGAAGATATCGATCAAATATTGGAGAATATGCTGATGTTTCTGGGAAGCGTTCCCACATTACCAAACAGACTCAAAAAGCTGGACGAAAAAGACCAGGTCACTTTTAAGGGTAATTACGATAAAGTATGTCAGATGATGGACGTGCTGGCAAACGAATATGCCGACAAAGCATATCTAAGCACAATACCTTACTTTTATGCTTGCGCACAAACTATGGAAAAAATATCAGATTTGATAGTCGACCATTTGCTTATGCATGCAACTACCTCAGTTTCGATGCCGTTATTGTTGGCAGAGATCAAAGATAATTTGGAAAAAGCATTTAAAATACTATTGTAATATTTTCCGATAAATACATAGCTTCATCTGACAAGAATGCTCGAAAGCCGGGGTTCAAACTATTAAACGGGGACATATACTATAATTATTTTGGTGATATTCATGAACAAGTAATAATTTTAAGAGTTGCATAAAACGACTTATTTAGAGATTTTTTGTCACAAGAAAAAGAATCATAAAACTGCTTTACGAAAAGAGGCGAAAAAATTGGATATCTTAATTCAACAATATCCGAATGATTCTTCATTCGGAGAAACATTCTGCGAAGTCCGTGATTTTTTATTCCGGATCAACGAAAAAGACCTTTCGACGGTTGACTTCCCCTGGGGAAGATGGGAATGGGCTTTTTCGTTGCCGTTCCTTCCTGTAGACAGGTTAACCAAAATGGCTATTTGGCGGCATGAGAAAAAGATCGTCGCCATTGTATCTTATGAAAGCACCGCCTGGGATGCCTATTTTGCCATTGATCCCGAATATTCTTTTTTGAAGGAAGAAGTGCTGAAACACATAGCAAACGAAATGCCAGGACCAGACGGGATCCATATTTTGATCCCAGACAAGGACATTAAAGCACAGGCGATTGCCAGGGAAATCGGATTTGTTTCCGGCATGGGCAAAGAATACAACGCCGTGATCGATATCGACAGTTCCATAAACTATGTTTTGCCTCCCGGTTTCTCGATAACGAGTCTCAATGAACGATTTGATCTTTGTGAATACAACCGCGTGCTTTACCGGGGATTCAACCATCCCGGTCCGGTTTCAGACGATCACGAAGAAATCATGAGCAGGCTGAAAAGCCTATCGGGTCCGGACGTGGATTTGACACTTAATACTGCTGTAGTGGCGCCAAACGGTCATTTCGTGTCATATTGCGGCATATGGCACAAAAAAGGATCCAAATACGCATTGGTGGAACCGGTCGCCACCGATCCGGAATACAGACGTATGGGTTTGGGGAAAGCGGCGGTGCTTGCCGCAGTCGCAAAATGCGGCTTACAGGGAGCTTTAAAGGCGTTTGTCGGTTCGCGTCAGGAATTCTATTATCGCCTTGGGTTCAAGCCTTATTCCGAAGCGACGTTCTGGGAGCGTCCCAATAAGTAAAGCCGATAGGAAAGAGGATTCCGATGATAGTAAACCAAATCAGAATCAAACCGGGAAAAGAAACCGAATATCCGTTCAATCTGACGATTTTTAAACAAGAAATCATTCTGGATGTCGAAAGACCGGTTACGGTTTTTGTGGGAGAAAACGGAAGCGGGAAGTCAAGCCTTCTGAAATTGATCCAATCCAGAATGCGTCTGGTGGAAATCAAATGGCAGGACAACCCGGAAGAAAAGCACGCTATCGATGCTTCGACAGTAGATATTATGCCGAAACTCGGAAAACCGAGAGGTTTCTTTTTTGAAAGCCTTAAATTCATCAATTATATGGAATATATGCAAAAAGAAATCGCATATTCAAACGCAGAACTCGAACGCGTGGACAAGGAATACAAAAACAGATCCCCTTATGCCAAAATGATGGCGGAATCTCCGTTCAAACGAACGATCGGCGAACTTGACCGCATGTATTCCAGAGATTTGCCTCATTCGTCGCACGGAGAGGCCTATCTTGATTTTTTCGCGTCCAGGATCAGAGACAATCAAATCTATCTGTTGGACGAGCCGGAAACCCCGCTGTCTTTTCAAAATCAACTGACGCTTGCCGCACTTATCATTCAAGCCACCAAAAAAGGTTGCCAGTTTATCATAGCGACACATTCCCCTATCATCGCCGCCATTCCGGAAGCCTTCATATATGAAATAGAAGAAAACAAATTTGTCCGGACGAATTTCGATGAAATCAAGGATATCCAGATGCTTAGGCAATTTCTGAATCACAAGGAACAGTTTTTAAGACATTTGGACGAAGATGATTGAAACAACGCTTTCTTAAGAAAAAACAGAAAGGTATTGATTTTCTTCTTTAAATGATTTAAAAATAAAACGATACAAAACAATTTTTATACTCAGGAGGCGCAAAATGTATTGTAAGAATTGTGGAGCAGAAATAAAAGAAGAAACCGGCGTTTGCCAGAATTGCGGGATGGCAATGTTACCGGAACCCGTTATGGAATCTAAAGCCACTCGAAAATCCTCAATAAGACTTTCAAAATTGTTCTCCATGCTTCTTGGAATTGCTATGGTCTCCGGACTGGTATGCTTATGGCTGTCTGTGGCATTAGGAGTCGTTTATTACGTAGGCAATCACTATGAAAACAATTATTATTTCTATCCGGATTATGTTTTGGCTGTTTCAGCTTTGGCAATATACATATCAACAACTATTTTGTCGGCGGGGAATTTGGTATTAAGTTGTCTGGAACAGAAAGGAAATAAAAACCCGGAATCGATTATGTTGGCCGTTTTTATACTGGTTGCCTCATCGCTTATGTCGGTCGCGGCATACGTAATGAACTATTTCTCTCGTTGATTGAAAACAAAAAGGAGATAACGAAACATGGCAAAATTCTGTGTATATTGCGGAGCCGAGCTTAAAGAGGGAGCCGACATTTGTTTGAGTTGCGGTAAATTCGTCGTTGACGACAACGATAAGTCCGCCATCAAGGAAGAAAAAAAGCCAGCAACCGGCCGACTTTGTTGCGTAAGCGGGATATTGCTGACGCTGACTATTGTTTTCTATATCACGGCAATCCTGAAAGCGTGGGTGGATTCCGGCAATCATTACTTTTGGCTGGGAAATGACCACTACCTGGCAATGATTCTGGCTGCTGCGTTCTTCGTGATGTCGATAGTTACTTTTGTGATTGCCATTACGGAATACAAAGCCAAGAAGATCGGGCTAAACGAAAGATACATATCCATATTTCTTTTTACCGTCGGGATGATAATGCCTTATGTGATGATGGTCGATTGGTTTTTCCAACAATAGCGTTATTTTATAATATTTACAAAATCATATAAAAACATGCGGCATCAACAACCGCATGTTTTTTGTATACCTGATCATTTTTCCTCAACCGCAGCGAATACTTTGGCGATATCGTCCTGGATCAGAAGGTAATCGTATGAATCGCGGAAATGTCCGGATTGTTCTCCTAGATTCACGACAACCAGATGCTTTCCATGAAAATACCTGATCAGTCCGGCGGCCGGATAAACCATCAGCGATGTGCCACCGACGATCAATGTATCGGCCATAGCGATCGCCTTGACGGACTTTTCGATAACATCCTCGTCGAGAGCTTCGCCATACAAGACCACGTCCGGCTTGATTACACCGCCGCACGGGCATTTGGGAATGCCGGTTTTGTCAAGTTCTTCCAAAGCGAAGAAGCGATGGCAGGACTGGCAATAATTGCGATGCACTGAGCCATGGAGTTCCATGACATTCTTGCTGCCGGCCATTTGATGCAACCCGTCGATATTTTGAGTGACGATTGCTTTCAGTTTTCCTTCCTTTTCCCATTTTGCCAAGACCTGATGGACTTTGTTTGGCAAGGCGTCGGAATATACCAGTTTGGAAAAATAGAAATTGAAAAACAGATCCGGATGCCTCGTGAAAAAATCGTGCGATACCATTTCTTCCGGAGAGTATGTGTCGTTCAAACGTTCGGAATATATTCCCTTCGCGGAACGAAAATCGGGAATTCCGGACGGGACAGAGACGCCGGCGCCTCCGAAAAATACGATTGAATTCGATTCTTTTACTATATTACGAAATTTATCTATCTTGTCATCTGTCAATTCAAATCAGCTTCTTTCTTCTTATTTATTGTATCACTAATCGAAGTTTTAAGAGCTTTCGATTCTTGATGTAAGCAAACTGACTGAAAAACATTGGCTTTTGTAATATATTTTGGTAAAATATGAAACATAGGGGAGTAGTCAGCCCGTAAGGGCGGTTGGCCTACACACTGGCGCAAGCCAGGCTCAACCTGAAATGACGAGACTTATGCTTTTTGGCATGAGTCTTTTATTTTTTGTGAGGTACATGATGGGAATATTGGAAGTAGTGTTGCTTGCGGTCGGTTTAGCGATGGACGCCACTGCCGTGTCATTGGCGAATGGCCTATGCGAAACAGATCTGAAAATCAGGAAATCATTGCTGATGGCATTTTTGTTTGGTGCTTTTCAGGCGTTTATGCCGCTTGTCGGATATTTTGCCGCGTCTTTCTTTGCTGGATTCTTATCGAGGATTATTCCTTGGCTTGCATTGATAATATTGTCTATATTAGGAATAAAAATGATCACGGAAGGAAAAAAACATATTTCCTGTGATTGCCGGGAAAGGCATATATCGTTAAAGCGCATGCTTATTCAGGCTGTCGCCACCAGTATCGATGCACTGGCTGTCGGCTTGCTTTTGGTGGAAACGCAGCTGTCGCCGATGTTGGAATACGTAGCCATTATCGGCGGGATCACTTTCCTTTTGTCGATGATTGCCCTACGTCTCGGGAAAAGAATTGCGCCCTTTTTGGAAAATAAAGCCGAATATGTTGGCGGAGTTATCTTGATTGGTATCGGGCTTAAGATTTTCATCGAGTATCTAATATCCATATTTTAGCAATGCCGGCCGCATGATAATGCGGCTTTTTTATTCAAGTAATCAGAACCGTCATTCGCGTATCATGTTACCGAAAGGACGGTATAACATGAAAAAGAAAATGCTTGTGACTGCCATATTGCTGGCAGGCCTGTTTTTGCCAATGTGTCGGGTTTTGGCATACAATCCGAACTGTCTTCCAGGAGGAGATAATTATTTGTCTTCTGACAATTTTGTTTTGAATGGGGATCAATACGAGACAATTGCGCCATTTCTTGTCAAACCTTACACTGATTATCTTTTTTCTTTTCCGGAGTATTATGAATCAGTCGAACCATACATCAATATCGGGTTGTATACTAACAGCGATTACATGGACGAATTGTGCTTCACGTATGAAAATTTTTCCTATAACCATGATTATCGAGTTTTCTTTTATTCTTTCAGGACCGGTCCGGATATCAACTACATTTCCGTAACCTTGTATGACGGCGGATACATAACCACAAACGGATTCAATGGATTCATATTGGAAGAAGGCACGACATATGATGGTTATGAACGCTATATTGAGGGAGCAACCGTAGATACTGATGCGCCGTATTTTCAAGGAACGAATACGATAGTGTCTTATGTTGACACGCCGATTACCGTAGCGCAAATCCAGTCGGCCCTGACGGCATACGATGCCATAGACGGAGATCTTACGGCTTCGATCGTCATGGAAGCGGACGGTTATACGCCCAATAACCAGATATTGGGAACGTACATAGTGTCATTTTCGGCAACCGATTCCAGCGGAAACAAAAATACTGTAGACATAATCGTGGAAGTAGTGGATGTGGTTTCTCCGGTTTTTGGCGATATAGGGACAATCATCGCCGTATATCCGAACGTCTATTCTCCCGAAGATATTAAGGCGATGCTAAATGCAAGCGACAACTATGACGGAGATATCAGTTCTTACATTTTACTCACAAGCGATGGATATAGTTCCAATAATCAAACCGTCGGATCATACCAGATGGAATTTTCCGTCAGCGATTCCAGCGGAAATCTTGCGACCCATACCGTGACAGTCGAGGTTGTCGACCAAGAAGCGCCGGTGATATCCGGCATATCGGAAATCAATATCGGTTATGATGCCGTGATAAATTCGAGCTATGTCAAATCCGAATTGTCGGTCATCGACAACTATGACCCTGTCGGATCCATGTCGCTTGTGCTTGTGTCGGATACTTATAGCGCCAATAGCCAAACAATAGGAAATTACGCAATGGTTTTCGAGGTGTACGATCAAAGCGGTAACAGAAGCGAAAAAACGGTTTTGATAAATGTCGTCGACAGCATCGTCCCGATTGTTTATTTCGACACATCCGTGATCCAAGTCTATTCCGACAGTGTGCTTACATTAATCGATATCACCAAGATTCTCGGAGAAGCCAAAGAACTGGACATGGCGTTCGATTACGATGTGTTCGTTTTATATGATTCATACTCGCGTCACGCATCCGTCCCGGGAACATATCACATATCTTTGAGATTCGTGCCGTCTTCAGGCGGTGTCATGGACAAGAATTTACAAATATGCGTTATAGACAGAACGCCAGATTTCCATGTTTCAGCAATTCCGGAAGAAGGACAAACCGAAGGGTTTTTCAGCCGAAATATTTGGTATATCCTAACTACGGGAGTTATGATCGCAAGCGGAGGAATTGTTTTGACGATAAAACTCGTTTTGAAGAAAAAACAGGTCGTGTGAGATGCCTTTGGCTTTAATTCCCAAAGCCGGCGTGTTATAATATGTCTGCTCGTGCGAAATGCACTAAATATGCCGGTTCACCAAGGGGGAATGGAAGATGAAAAAAATATTGTCGGCATTGCTTGTCTTTGTCATGGTTGGCGTCTTATTGGCGTGTACCCAGAAAGAATTGGTTACGGTTATGGTGCCGTCCGGATCACCGGCGCTGGCGCAGCTTTATATCCAGGAAGATACTGAGACCTATCAAGTCGATGTCGTACAGGGAGCGGATCCGTTAATTGCCGCATTCACAGCGGGAACGCATGATTTCATTTTCGCTCCGACGAATCTTGGAGCAAAACTGTATACCGCTTCTCCCGACTATGTTTACATAGCGGCAGTCGTATTCGGGAACTATTATCTGGTTGCGGATATGGGAGATAGCGAAGATACTTTCGACCTGTCATATCTTGACGGCCGGGAAATGACTGCATTTGGCGCTAATTCGACAGGCGACATCGTGATGAAATATATTTTTGATTCAGCCGATATTACGCCTAACATCATCTATGTTGATTCGGTGGCCACGGCGACATCTCTCCTTATATCCGGGGAAACGGATATCATATTGACAGCTGAACCGTCATTATCGGTATTGCTTGCCCAAAACCCGAACTACGCGGTTATCGACTTACAGACGGAGTATGAGAACCTGACCGGCGAATCGTCTTATCCGCAAGCCGGCGTATTTGCGAAAGCCACGCTTACCAACAGAGTCATAAACAATTTTTTGAAAGATCTTGAAGATTCCATCGACCAGGTAAACGAATCCCCGTCTGCCGCCGCCACTTTGGCAACAACACTCGGGTATACGTTCGGAGAATCAGTATTGCAGACAGCGATTCCCAACAGCCATTTGGGATTTGTCGGAGCCTTGGATTCACGAAGCGATTTGGAAGCTTATTTCACAGTAATAATGTCGGTCAGCGCTCCCTTGATCGGTGGCGCCCTACCCGTTGACGATTTTTATTATCAACCTTGACAATAGGGTGATGTGATTGAAGAAGACCTATCTTTTCCTATTGGCCGTCTTCACGATATTCTGTATCTGGATGATCGGATACGTCGTGGTTTCGAGCCCTTTGCTCATGCCCGATCCATATGCGGTGCTTAAGGCCCTGGTCGGGTTTTTTGGCAAATGGACAGCTGTGAAGAGCATCCTCATGACGATCATGAGGCTCGTTATCGCGATGGCCGCGGCTTTGCTTCTGGGCGGAAGCCTTGGGATAATTGCCGGATTCCATCCGAAATTTTCCGTTTATATGCAACCGCTCGTGGCTATCCTGAGAACGATACCGGTTATTTCGGTAATCGTGATTATTTTGATCGTTTTTGGATTTGAGACAGCTCCGTATGTCATCACCTTTCTGATGATTTTCCCTTTGATCTACCAGGCGTTTCACGACGGTATCGAACAGCTGGACCAGGAATTGGTCGACGTTTACAGACTTGAAGACAATAACTGGTTCACCGGTCTTCGTTTTTGTTTTCTTCCGCTTATAAAAAACCAGATCACAACCGTTCTTCTGCAATCGGCCGGACTGGGAATCAAGGTACTAGTCATGTCTGAGTATCTTTCCCAGACCAAAAACTCGATCGGGAATTCTTTATATCTTGCCAGAATTAATTTGGCCTACGACGAGGTTTTCGCTTGGACGGTCATTCTTATAATTATGACGTTGTCGCTGGAACTTGTCATCAATCATTTTAAGAATCGCGAACAAAAAGTAACGGTTTCCAGTACAGGCGTCAAATCAGAATTGGATTGACTTTAAGCCCTTGTTAATATATTATATTTATTGAACATAGGGGAGTAGCTGGCGGGCACCCGCGGTTAAATCAACAAGCATGGCCTAGGCCTGGTTTAATCTTCGACAGCGAGACTTATGCACGGTTTGTTGCATAAGTCTTATTTTTTAGGAGGCAAACAGATGGATGCTTATCAAAAGAATACGGAAGAATTGTTGAAAGAACAAAATGTGAGACTCAAGGAAGGATTGTCTTCTGAAGAAGCCAATGCCAGAATCGAGCGTTTTGGCCGTAACGAACTCAAAGAAAAGAAAAAAACCACACTTTTTCAGATGTTTCTTGAACAGTTCAAGGATTTCCTGGTAATCATTTTATTGGGTGCTGCCGTCGTATCGATCATTACTGCGATTTTCAGCGGTGAAGGATTGGTCGATGGAATAGCGATTCTTGCTATCGTGATTATCAATGCCATTTTAGGCGTGTCTCAGGAACAAAAAGCCAATAACGCTTTGGCTGCGCTAAAAAAAATGAGTTCGCCGCACGCCAAGGTTCTCAGAGATGGAATAGTCAGAGAAATCTCTTCCGTCGATTTGGTTCCCGGCGATATCGTATATTTGGAAACCGGCGACTATGTGGCCGCCGATGTCAGGTTGCTCGAAAGCACGAATCTGCAAATAAACGAATCGTCCCTTACCGGCGAATCGCAACCTGTGGAAAAAGACGCTCGCGTAGTTTATCACGATGATACAGTGCTGGCTGAAAGGCATAATGTCGCTTATATGTCGACCTTGGTGACTTACGGTAAGGCTATCGGCATCGTGACAGGCACCGGCATGGAAACGGAGATCGGAAAGATCGCCACTATGCTGGAAGCTGTGGAAGAAGGGAAAACCCCGCTTCAAAAAACGATCGATGTGTTCGCCAAAATGCTTGGATTCATCTGCATCGGCGTCTCCGTAGTTGTTTTCGTCCTCGGTTTGCTCGAAGGACAGAAAGTATTGTATATCCTGCTTACCGCCATCGCTTTGGCAGTTGCGGCTATCCCGGAGGGGCTGACAGCCGTCATCACCGTTGTTCTTGCATTGGGAATGCAACGGATGGTTAAACGGCACGCAATCATCAAAAACCTGTCGACGGTTGAAACTTTGGGACAAGCGACGGTCATTTGCTCCGACAAGACCGGAACTCTCACCCAGAACGAAATGACCGTAAGAAAAGTCTATGATTTAGAAAAAGAGTACGATGTTACCGGAACCGGGTATGAACTTTCGGGCGATATTATCCATAAAGATAAGAAAGCCGAAGTAACCGGAAACCTTGATACCATAATGAAAATCAGTCTTCTTTGCAATGATGCTATCATGGAAGAAAAGAAAGTTCTTGGTGATCCGACGGAAGGGGCTTTACTTGTTCTAGCCGTCAAGGGCGGTTACACCATTGCTGGAAAAGAAGACAAATACCCGCAGATAAACGAATATTCCTTCGATTCCGAACGCAAGATGATGTCATCCATCAACAAGATTAATGGGGAATACTACGTTTTGACCAAAGGCGCCTGCGACCAGCTGATCAAAAAATGCGACCGCGTCGAGATCAATGGGGAAATCAGACCGATCACCAAGAAAGATGTGGAGAAGGTTCTTGCTAAGAACCAGGAATTTTCCGAACAAGCTTATCGAGTATTGGGATATGCTTATCAAAAGACCGATACACCCGAAGCGAATGATCTCGAACAGAATCTGATATTCGTTGGGTTGACTGCTATGATTGATCCGCCGCGGCCGGAAGCGAAAACCGCCATAGAGGAATGTCATCACGCCGGTATCAGGGTTATGATGATCACTGGCGACCATTTGGCAACCGCCAAAGCCATAGCTAGTGAATTGGGAATTTTAAAACCGGGACACCTGGCTTTGTCTGGTGAAGATACCGCCAAAATGACCGATGAGGAATTTGAGGAAGCGATCTTGAAATGCGACGTATTCGCAAGATCGACACCACAGGACAAGATAAGGATAGTCGAGATTTTGCAAAAACATGGAGAAACCGTAGCCATGACCGGCGACGGCGTCAATGATTCTCCCGCCCTGAAACAAGCCGATATCGGCGTTGCCATGGGTATTACCGGAACCGAAGTTTCCAAGGAAGCCAGCAATATGATCTTGACCGACGACAACTTCGCTTCGATCGTCAATGCGGTCGAAGAAGGCCGGATCATTTATGCCAACATCCGCAAATTCACGATCTACTTGATTTCCTGCAACATCGGCGAGATCCTGGTCATCCTGTTAGCGATGGTATTCAGTTTCCTGTTCAAGGCTATAGATCCGGAAACCGGCGCACTCGTTTCCGTGTTACCTTTGTCGGCCATCCACCTGTTGTGGATCAACCTGATGACCGACTCCTTCCCGGCATTCGCTCTCGGAATGGAAAAAGGCGAAAAGGGCATCATGGACGAGAAACCGCGCAGTTCCAAGGAAAAGCTTCTGAACAAAGAAACACTGATAAAAGTCTTTGTACAAGGATTTGGTTTATCGGTGGCAGCCCTGCTCAGTTTCTGGTTGGGGCTTAATGCTTTCCCGGGAGCCGACCTTTTCCAGGCGAGGACGATGATATTCGTAACCGTCGTGTTCGGAGAACTGTTCCGGGCCTATTCGGCCAGATCCGAAACCAAATTCATCTGTCAGAGCAATCCATTTGCCAACAAATATGTCAACTACAGCGTTTTTGTTTCGGTGGGCTTGCTGCTACTATTGGTATATATCAAACCGTTTGCCGAGGTCTTCGGCATCGAAGCGCTGAGCGGTATGGAACTATTCGTGGCTTTGTCACTCGGATTCATTCCGATGTTATCCGGAGAAGTTACCAAATTCTTTCACGGTAAAAAAAACGATAATTCCTGATTTTTGCCTTCATTATTGAATTTATCCGGCGTATGCGTTAAAATTATTTTAAAGAAAGCGCAAGGATGTGATGACCCTTGAGAAACAACGTATCCAAAAATGTTACTCTGGCCCCCGGAGAGAATGTCGCCAAGGATTTTCCCAAACTGAAGGCGAGAAGAAGCTTTTGCCAAATCATGCTGACAACGAAAAGATTGATTATTTATTCCAACGGACAATCAATGTCCAACGGACGTAAAGTCAATCGCAAATCGATGAATGAAATTGATTTGAATTCCATCCACAACTACGAGTATTATGTCGACCGGCACCGGCACTCGCTTTTCGTAAGGATTCTCGGATTCTTTCTGATCGTCGCCGCCCTAGCGTTTGCCTATATGGCGATCATCGGCATGGTAACCATCCAAAGCTATCCGTATTCGTATATTCTCAATTACGTTGTTTTGGGACTGGTCGTCATGCTAGGCTTGTTGATGATGTTTGCAGGTCCGAAAACCTTGACCGTTATCATCACCTCCGGAATCAATAATGTCGTGAAGTTGGCGCTTGAAGCCAATCATTACAACGAACTGGCCGTCAGATATATCGGCAGCAAGATCCATCCATCATACTGAACAAACATAATATGAACAAAAAGTGGAATCTGATTCCACTTTTTTATTGCTTTTTGCCATTTGCGGGGCCATTTATGGTATAATAGTCCCACATATGAAAAATAATAAAAACAGAGGTGAACAATGAAACTCAATTATAAAAAGATATTTGCGGTCGGGTTGGCTTTTTTCCTAATTTCGATGTTTTGGCAAGCCTATGATAACATCATCGCCAAAATCCTGATCGACAAATTCGGTTTGAACCAGACATGGTCCGGAGCTGTCATGGCTTTAGACAACGTCCTGGCTTTGTTCCTGTTGCCTTTATTCGGAGCCTTGTCCGACAGGAAAAACTCCAAACTGGGGCGCCGTACACCCTTCATTATCGTCGGTACTGTCATCGCGGCGTTTGCTTTCATGGGAATGTCGTTTGTGGATAATTACCAGACCACGAAAATCCAGACGGAAACAACGATTATCGAAGATTACAGTTCCTTGAAAACAACCGAACTTACGGAAGTATCGGATTGGGAAACTGCCCTTTCCGACATGCTTGCGGAAAGGGACGCCGCACTCGCCGAGGAAAACATAACCCAGAGCCAGTATGACAAATGGAAAACCGGCACCTATGACAAGATGCAAGCTATTCTTGATGATGCCACCGGCACTTTGGACGAAGATTCCATCGATAGTCTGAACAGTTTGTATTACACTTATTTCAGTACTCAGATTTGGCATTGGAACGATGTCATTACTTCCATGTACCAGGAACGTTTCGCCGCCTTACAGGACGACGGAATCACCCGGGAACAATTCGATTCATGGAAAACCAAGATTTTAGACCCGATGCTTCAGATCCTGATCGACAATCCCGATGGTCTCAGCAGTTTCGATGTCAATGACATCAACGACCTGTATTACAATTATCTAAGTACCAGAGCCTGGCAGTTAACCGCATCGAATCCGACGAACTTCGTTGTTTTCATGCTTGTGCTTTTCGTAGCACTCGTAGCCATGTCCACATTCAGATCACCGGCTGTAGCCTTGATGCCGGATGTCACAATCAAACCGCTTAGAAGCAAGGCGAACGCCATAATCAATCTGATGGGAACTCTTGGTGGCTTGTTGATTCTCATCTTGCTCAAGATATACGCCATGGACAATCTATCTTTCGTGCATTACACTCTCGCCTTTGTATCAGTTGGTATCCTGATGCTTATTTTTCTGGGAATATTCCTATGGAAAGTCAGGGAGCCCAAACTGGTCAGGGAAAAAGAGGAAGAAGAACGCCGTTATGGTCTGACTGAGGAAGAGGAAGCCAAGGAAGTCGGCGAAACTGTCGAAGAATTGTCGGCAGAGAAAAAGAAATCGCTTTATCTCATTCTTTTCTCCGTATTTCTATGGTTTATTGGTTATAATGCCGTTACGAGCAAATTCTCCGATTATGCGCCTAAAGTTCTTGAACTTGGTTATTCATTACCGCTCATGATTGCATACGCCACGGCGTTGATATCATTTATTCCGATCGGGATTATTGCTACGAAGATCGGGCGAAGAAAAACCATTATGATCGGTATAGTTATTCTGACTTTGTGCTTTGGATCGGCGGCTTTCCTTACAAAGGATTCCTCGTGGATCATGTATATCATTTTCGGACTCACCGGCATAGGTTGGGCGACAATCAATGTCAACTCCTATCCGATGGTTGTGGAACTGTCTAAAAATTCCAATGTCGGAAAATATACTGGATATTATTACACCTTCTCGATGGCCGCTCAGATCATCACCCCGATTTTCTCGGGATTCCTGATGGACAAAATCGGCCGGATTGCCTTATTCCCATACGGAGCTTTATTTGTCGCATCTGCCTTCATCACGATGATGTTCGTCAAACATGGAGACGCCAAGGCGGTCAAGAAAGATTCCGTGATCGAAAACTTTGATGTAGATATGGACTGATTTTTTGATTGAAATCAGAAAAAAGGACGCCATTTGTTTAGGCGTCCTTTTATATGGTTTTATGGTTCGATGAATTCGAATACGGCGTTGTCGTAATATTTTTTGACAAACGCAAATTCCTCCATGGTTCTGGCTTTATATCCAATGACAGTCAGTCCCCGTTTTTTGGCCCGATTTAAAAAACGATTGGGCATGTCTCGTAGGTTGTAATTGATGAAGTCTGGCCGGGTGAAAGCATTGAGGAGCATGCGTTTCATGATGAATTTGGTGATTTTTTTCATGTCGGTTTCTTCTAGGAAATATTCCGCTATCACACCGCGCAGGATTTCCGGATGGTTTTTTCTGAACCACAGTAACACCTGCGGATGGAAAGAATGCATTGCCCACACACCTTTGTAGTCCTTCAGGATTTCCATGGCTTTGGCACAAAGCAATTCGATACTTCCGTGATATTTGAATTCGATAAGAAGCGGGACTCTCCCATCGACCATTTTCAGAAATTCCGTCAATGTGGGAATTGTTTCGTCGGCATCGTTCAGTCTCAGTTTCCGGGCTTCTTCCAAAGTGACATCGAACAATTTGCGGTCATCACCGCACATTCTTTTAAAGGTTTTGTCGTGAAAAACAACCACAGTTCCGTCTTTCAAAACATTCAGATCCATTTCCAAGCCATATCCTTTTTCGATTGCCAGGCGGAATGCCGCCATGGAATTTTCCGGTATTTTACCGTCCTCGCTATGCAAACCCCGATGGGCGAACAACCCGGTTTTAATCCATTCCGTGTCTCTCATCATTTGCCTCCTCATAAGCAGACTACCTATCATTATATCATCATACCGGCCAAAAGGCGAGCATCTTTGGCCCCGAACAAAGCCCGATGTGGTATAATTTGTTTGAAAGAAAGAGGTGTTTGTTTGATGGAAAATTTCCGTTTTTACAGTCCTACCGAGATCGTCTTCGGAAAACAATCGGAAAACGAAGTCGGCGAATTACTAAAGCAACAGGGCGCTACCAATGTGTTCATCCACTACGGCGGCGGGTCAGTTGTAAGAAGTGGTTTGCTGGATCGGGTTATAGCCACGCTTGACGAGAATAAGATCCAACATTTCGAACTAGGCGGCGCCAGACCAAATCCGAGAAGCGGACTGGTTTATGAAGGAATCAAGTTATGCAAACAAAACAAGGCCGATTTTGTTTTGGCGGTAGGTAGCGGATCCGCAATCGACTCGGCCAAGGCCATCGCCGCTGGCAGTAAGTATGACGGTGATTTCTGGGATTTTTACGAAGGTAAGGCAAGGATAAAAGATGCATTGCCGGTAGGGGTCATTCTGACACTCCCGGCTGCTGGATCGGAAGCCTCCCAGAGCGCTGTCATAACCCAGGAAAAAGGAATGCTGAAAAAAGGCATCACCAGCCGTTTCTATCGTCCTCGATTCGCCATTGTCGATCCGGAACTGACTTATACCGCACCGATGTACCAGATGGCGTGCGGAGTGGTCGACATGATGGGGCACATCATGGAACGGTATTTCACGAATTCTTCCGGTACCGATTTAACCGATGCCATGTCGGAAGCCGTTTTGCGACAGATCATCTTGGCCGCCGATAACATGATAAAAGACAACAAAGACTATGAAGCAAGAGCTACACTTTGCTTTGCCGGAACCATTGCCCATAACGGAATTCTCGGTGTCGGCAAAAAAGAAGACTGGACAACGCATTTTCTCGAGCATGAACTCAGTGCCCTCTATGATGTGGCGCACGGAGCCGGTCTTGCGGTAATGTATCCGGCTTACATGAAATACGTGATGGATACGAACATCGAGCGTTTCCGCAAACTGGCCATCAACGTTTTCGAAATCAAAGAAACCAATGATTCGAAGTCGGTTGCTTTACAAGGAATAGAGGCGCTCAAGGCATTTTATCGCAAAATCGGCATGCCAACTAATTTTCAGGAACTTGGCGTAAAAAAGGAAGACATCCCGTTGCTTTTGGCCACACTCGAGAAAAACCGCGGACAAAAGTTTGGCAATTTCCAGGAACTTACTTTGGATGATGCCAAAAACATTTACCTGTTAGCGTGTGAGAGCTGACAAAAGTATCTATTTATCCACAATTGCGACTTTAAAGACATGACAAGCGTTTTTGCATACTCGCCCATGAAAATAAAAAGGCATGGGTTGCCGTATGAAAACGCTTGTTTTTTTTGTGCAATTATGTTAATATTCTATGGTGCGAAAAGACTTTTTTTTGTGGCGAAAATCGGATGGTATTTCTATTCGCCGCAACTAAATTTGAAAAGACAAAACAGGGAGGCTTTTTTTATGATTGTTGGTATTCCGAAAGAAATAATGCATGGAGAGAATCGCGTTTCATCAACTCCGGAAACCGTCCGCAAAATGGTTGCCGACGGGCACAAGGTATTGGTTCAGAATTCTGCCGGTAATGGAGCTTTCTTCCACGACCCTGAATACGAGGCCGCTGGCGCCGTCATGGTGGGGGATCCTCGCGAAATATATGCGAAATCCGACGTGATCCTAAAAGTTAAAGAACCGCAGTACAATGCGGCATTGGGTATGCATGAAGTGGAAATGATGCACCCGGGACAAGTTCTTATCACATTCATTCATCCGGCTTCTCCAGTGAATCACGAAATGGTTCGCAACCTTACCGCCGCCGGGGTTATCGGTTTGACATTGGACGGAATCCCCAGAATCAGTAGGGCGCAATCAATGGATGCTTTGTCCTCGATGAGTACATGCGCCGGATACAAAGGCATAATCATGGCCGCTGACTGTATCTCCAAATTCATGCCGATGATCGGATCTGCTGTTGGAATGATCAAACCAGCCAACGTGTTGGTTATCGGAACCGGGGTCGCCGGCCTAAGAGCCCTTGCCACAGCAAAATCGCTCGGTGCCGTAGTTTACTCCGCCGATATTCGCCCGGAAGCAAACGAACAAGCCAAATCCTTGGGTGCCAAGATAGTCGAAACGGGAGTGCCGACTGATATCGCTGTTGATCCCGATGGAAAACACGCAAATACCCTTTCTGAAAAATGGCTAGATGCCGAGAGAGGCAATTTGAAAGAAGCCGTATCAAAAGCCGACATAGTGTTCCTTTCCGCTTTGTTGATGGGAAAACGTGCACCGATCCTTTTGGATGAAGAAATGGTAAAATCCATGAAGCCCGGTTCCTGCATTGTTGATATCTCGATTGATCAGGGCGGAAACTGCTCGATTACAACTCCGGGAGAAAGAGAAATCAAACACGGAGTCGTCATCGAAGGATGCAAAAACATTCCGGGAATGTTGCCAACAAGTTCGACTTGGATGTTTGCAAACAACATTTACAATCTTTTCAAATATTTAGCACCGAATGGCAAATTCAATCTTAATGAAGATGATGAGATAGTCAAATCGATTTTGGTTTGTCACGAAGGAAAATTGGTGCATGCCGGGACCATCGAAGCGATGGCCCAGGCCAACTGACGAACGATGACGCTTCTCCAAGCCATTTTACTTGGCGTTTTCGCGGCGTCTACCGTCATAGGATACTTTTTGATAAATAACGTACCTTCGCTTCTTCATACGCCGCTTATGTCCGGCATGAACGCTTTGTCCGGCATAACCGTTTTGGGAGCTTTAGTGGCGACATCAGTCGCAATTTCCGGACAGAATCCGATCTTATCCGGCTTTTTGGGTGGGCTTGCCATCATCGCCTCCATGATCAATGTCGTTGGTGGTTTTACTGTCACCGACAGGATGTTGAAAATGTTTTCCCGTAAGGAGAAACACCATGAATAGGACGCTTGCATTGGGATTGGAAGCTTTCTCCAATACATTATATTACGTTTTGGTTGGCGTTCTGGTGTTAGCCGTATTGTTCGGGATCTATCTTATGAGCAAGGTTGAAAAAGCGAAAACCGGAAATCGTATCAGCGCTGTAGCAATGGCGTTGGCCATCATTTTGACGCTTGTCAAAAATGCCATCTTGCCAGTTTGGATATTGTATGTGTGTCTGGCTGTCGGATTGATTATCGGACTTATTCTGGCATTTAGAGTTAAAATGATCGAAATGCCACAGATGATTGCTTTGTTTAATGGTTTTGGCGGTTTGGCATCGGCAATTGTCGGAGGATACGCTTTATTTGGCATCGGCTCCGGAGCCGATTCATTCAGCAGGATAGTTGCGACCATCGCATTTGAAATTGGTATCATAACATTTTTCGGCAGTTTGGTCGCCGCAGGCAAATTACATCGTGTTTTGCCGCAAAAGCAAATAACACTGCCAATGCACAAAATATGGCTTATTGCTTTGTTTGCTGGATGCGTGTTTGGGATTATGCTATCGTTTTTCTCATCTGTCGATCCAATTATAGTAGCGATCATATCTTTTGCGGTATCAACCGGATTCGGACTGATCTTCGCGCTTGGCGTAGGCGGAGCGGATATGCCGATTACCATATCTCTTTTGAATAGCCTATCAGGAGTCGCCGCGTCAATATCCGGCTTGGCTATCGGAGATGCTTTGCTAGTTGCGGTCGGCGGAATTGTCGGCGCATCTGGCTTGCTTTTGACACAAATCATGTGCAAAGCCATGAACAGAAAATTGTTCGATATCTTGTTCGGAGGTGCTAAGCATACACCGCAAGTCAAACAAAATGTTGAAAAAACCCCTGAACCAGATAAAGAAAAAGTCGAGGAAAAAGAAACGTTGGATCCGGTCTCTTTGGCCAAAACCGCCAAAGATGTCATCATTGTTCCGGGGTACGGAATGGCTATTGCCCAGGCTCAACACCTTGTTAAGCAACTGGCGGATTATTTCAGAGATAACAATGCAAGAGTAAGATATGCCATCCATCCGGTGGCAGGAAGAATGCCGGGGCACATGAATGTGCTTTTGGCGGAAGCCGATGTGGATTATGACGATCTATATGAAATGGATAGCTTGAACGATGACTTTAAAACTGCGGATCTGGCCGTTGTAATTGGCGCCAATGATGTCATGAACCCGGCCGCGAGAGAAGCGGAAGGGACTCCGATTTACGGGATGCCGATACTTAATGTTGACCAGTGCCCGAACGTATTTGTTTTCAATTATGATTTGAAACCGGGATATTCAGGCGTCGAGAACCCCTTATATTCTCGCAAAGATGGTTTATATCTTTTTCTTGGAAACGCTTCGGAGACACTCAAAGATTTTCTTAACAAATTATAAAATGATTTATTGCCCCGCTTGAAGCGGGGCTTTTTTTATGTAATGTTTAAAAAAATCTATTTTTATTAGTAAACATCAATTTATTTTCACAAAACCAGGTTATAATGTGTTTGGAGAAAGAAGATGATATCATGAAATGCCTCGTTACCGGAGCGACCGGACACATCGGAAACGTTCTGGTTAAAAACCTGTATGAAAACCATTATCAGGTGACAGCCTTGGTTTTGCCCAAGGACTCCGTCCGGATGATCGAACCTTATTGCGACATTGTGGAAGGTAACGTTCTGGACCGCGATTCCATGTTCGATCTAGTCAAGGGATATGATGTCGTATTCCATTTGGCCGGCATTGTGGAAATCGGTTCTGGCAAAAAGAAAACCCTAATGGCAGTCAATTTCATGGGAACGAAAAACGTATTCGACGCCTGCGTTGTCAACAACATCGGCAAGTTTGTATATACCTCCAGTGTCCACGCGATCGAAGAAAAACCTTTTGGAGAAACCATCACAGAAACCAAGATTTTTGATCCTGCCAGAGTGCATGGATTATACGGAAAAAGCAAAGCCAAAGCCTCAGACTACGTCATGACCCATTATTCGGGAAACACAAAGGTGATCGTCGTCATGCCTTCAGGAGTGATCGGGCCGTACGATTACCAGCGTTCCAACATCAGTCAGATGTTTGTCGATATCCTTTTAGGACATCTGACGGCATATGTCAAAGGCGGATACAATTTTGTCGATGTCAGGGACGTCGCCAACGGAATCAGGCAGGCGATGGAAAAAGGGAAAGACCATGAAACATATTTGCTGACAGGTAACGAAATAACCGTCAAAGAACTATTGGATAAAACGACCAATTATATTGGGAGGAAGCCGATCAAGACAAAAGTTGCCGCCTGGTTTCTTCTGGCCGTCAGTTATTTGGCCGAATTCTATTACATCGTTTTGAGACAAAAACCGCTTTTCACTCATTATTCTATTGTCGTGTTACGGTCGAATTACGCCTTCTCCAACGAGAAAGCAAAACAGGAACTCGGATACACCGTACGCGGAATCGATGAATCGATAAAGGATTCCATCGATTTTGTCAAAGATAATTTTGTGGAGAAAAAGGGTAAAAAATTCAAAAAGAAAATCATTGCCAATTGAAACAAGCCATCCGGAATTTCCGGATGGTTTTATTTTTGCCTGGGCATTATCTCGATTTGTGTTGTATAATGTCTTTTGGTGGTAACATGAAAGAAATCCGGGCAAGCGTGAAAGATATCGCCGAATACCTTTATGGCGGCGGCGATCTTGCCAACGACAGGCTGATGGCCATTAGACAACAAGAAGGCATCAGCATCCATCAGTACTGGCAGTCGCTTTACAAGGAAAACGACCAGAAAGAAGTATATGTCGCAAGTGAAGATAAAACCGGCGACATTTTTCTAATTGTCTCCGGCCGGATCGACGGCATCGTCACGAGGGACGAAGAACTAATGCTGGAGGAGATAAAATCCACCCGCCAGGAACCGGCCGCAATCGACGAGACTACCTATCCCGCCCACCTGGCCCAAGCAAAGATCTACGCGCACCTTTATGCCAGAGAAAACAAGTTGAAAAGACTGACGGTCGTTCTGACATATGTCAATGTAGACACAAAAGAAAGCAATCAGATCGAGAAAAATTATTCTGCCAAGATTTTGGAGAATTATTATAACAAAGCCATTCAAAAATACATCGAGTGGGTCATGCTCTTGGAAGAGCACGAACAAAAACGCGCCAAATCGATCGAAGGATTGAATTTTCCGTTTGATTCATACCGACCCAGACAACGCGACATGATGGCATCGGTATACCGGAACATCCTGGAAAAGGGAACGCTTTATCTGACTGCCCCCACCGGTATCGGCAAGACGATCGGAACGATCTTTCCGGCCTTGAAAGCCATCAACGAGCCGAGACAAAAGGTTTTTTACCTGACAGCCAAAAATGACGGGAAGCAAATCGCTCTTGATACAGTATCCCTTTTGGAAACCAGCGGGCTTCACGCCAAAACCTGCGAATTAACTGCCAAGGACCGGATGTGTTTTCTGAAAGAACGCGACTGTGATCCGGAGAATTGTAAATACGCCAGAGGATATTACAAAAAAATATACAAGGCAATCCGCGATGCATATTCCAACGCCACCCTTTTTACGAGCGGCGTAATCAAAAGTTTTGCTAGAAAACACGTTGTCTGTCCCTTCGAAATGTCACTGGATCTATCGAATTATTGCGATATCGTCATTTGCGACTACAATTATGTTTTCGATCCTCGGGTGAGACTGATGCGTTATTTCGAGGAAAGATCCGCTGATCCGATCCTTCTGATCGATGAAGCCCATAATTTGGTACAAAGAAGTCGGGAAATGTACAGCGCCACCGTTACCTGGCAGATGTTCCGGGATCTGGAAAAGCTTTGTCAGAATGTCAAGCCATCACCAAAACGAGAAATCTCCCGGATCGTGGATTTGTTTCAAGAACTGGAACTCGAACTCATCGAAGTCGATTTTGTCAAATACGAGGAACAAAACGAGTATCTCATCCAGCTTTTAAAGAAACTTTTGTTAAGACTGGATCAAATCCTGTTTGGAGAAAAAAAAGTACCGAACCGCAGCCAAATAATCGAAGCTTATTTTTCCATCTCGCAGTTTGTCAGGATCAGCGAGTTCTACAATCAGGAATTCGTCTTCTTGCTGGAAAAGCAAAATGACGATGTCTTTGTTTCCATCAAATGTCTAAACGCTTCCGGATTCATAAATAAAACCATCGGCGAATACGCGCTGTCGGCTCTTTTTTTCAGCGCAACTCTAGAACCGATCGATTATTACAAAACCCTTCTGACGGAAGGAAAAGGAAACGATTCCGAATATCCGTCCCCATTCAAAAAAGATAATTTACTGGTATTGATAGGGGAGCACGTGTCCACAAGATATCAGGACAGAAAAGATTCTGTCAGCGAGATCGCTTTGGCCACGAAAGCTCTCATTTCAGGTAAAAAAGGGAATTACATCGTGTTCTTTCCTTCCTACGAATATCTGAAAATGGTAGAAGAGCGACTGGATTTCGATTCATCATCCACAGACATAATCATCCAGACAAGGCAAATGAGCCAGGAGGAACGTTCTTCCATGGTGATGCTTTTCAAAACGAGAAGCGAAAAAACCCAGGTGGGTCTCTTTGTAATGGGCGGTGTTTTCGGAGAATCGATAGACTTGATCGGAGATATGTTGTCGGGAGTTTTGGTTGTCGGAGTCGGTTTGCCCGCTCTTTCCCCGTACAACAATATCCTTCGCAGCCATTTCGATCTTGAGTTCGGACAAGGATTCGATTTTGCTTACACGTATCCCGGCCTAAACAAAGTGATTCAGGCGGTCGGCCGGGTCATCCGGACCGAAACCGACCGGGGAGTTGCGATTTTAATGGATGACAGGTTCGCATCGAATCGGTACATAAAATTGTATCCGAGGCAATGGGACAAAGCGGAAATATGCGGCAACACGAAAGAAATAGAAGAAAGAATCGCCAGATTCTGGCAAAAAAAGGAAAAATAACAAAAAAAGGCGGATAGCAGGAAAAAAAACTTGCTTTCCGCCTTAAAATTTGATAATATATAAAGGCCTGTGACGAACAGGAAGGCAGTGATTTGTAAGGTTGCTGACACACACATAGGCGTTGTTATGACACCAAAAGTGCGAGGTCAGGTAATTTACAATGAGCCTGCGTATAAGCGAATTATATGCATAAGGAGGAGCCACAATGGCCGCAAACCAAGTAATCAGAATCAGACTCAAATCCTACGATCACAGATTGTTGGATCAATCGGCGAGAAAGATCGTCGACACAGCGAAGAAAACCGGAGCGGTAGTTTCCGGTCCGATCCCCCTTCCGACGGAGAAGGAGATCTTCACTATTCTGAGAAGCCCGCATGTTAACAAGGATTCTCGCGAGCAGTTTGAAAGACGTACGCACAAGCGTCTGATCGACATCATCAATCCATCCGCAAAAACGATCGACTCGTTGATGCATCTGGATCTGCCGTCCGGTGTCGACATTGTATTGAAGTAAGGAAAATCCAAATAGGAGGTATACTCATGGCAAAAGGTATCTTAGGAAGAAAAGTGGGAATGACCCAGGTTTTCGACGAAAACGGTCACCTGGTCCCGGTGACGGTAGTTGTCGTCACCCCGAATGTCGTCCTGCAAAAGAAAACAGTCGCCACTGACGGATACGAAGCGGTCCAACTCGGGTTCATGGAGAAACGTGCAAATCTCGTGAACAAACCGCTAACCGGACACTTCGCCAAGGTCAACACGACACCTAAGCGCTACGTAAAAGAGATTCGTCTTCCGGAAATGATGGAATACGAAGTCGGCCAAGAGGTCAAATGTGATATATTTGCCCCTGGTGATTATGTAGACGTTACAGGAACTTCAAAGGGCAAAGGTTATCAAGGCGTAATCGTCCGCCACAATTTCAGCACCGGCCCGATGAAACACGGATCCAAGTATCATCGTGGAGTCGGCTCGATGGGCTCGATTGCCGCCAACCGCATCTTAAAGGGCAAAGCAATGCCCGGACGGATGGGACACGAAACGGTCACCATCCAGAACCTGCAGATCGTCCGTGCGGATGTTGAAAACAGCATCCTGCTGGTCAAGGGCAGCGTTCCCGGACCGGACAAATCGCTTGTCATAGTCAAAAATGCAACAAAGAAGCAGAAATAGGAATATCGCTGAAAGGAGAAAAATGTCATGCCCACTATAAAATTAATGAATCAGGCGGGAGAAGCCGTCGGCAACATCGATCTTTCAGAAGCGGTGTTCGGAGCTGAACCCAACCAGCAGATAACATACGAAGTGGTCAAAGCCCAGAGAGCTGCCATGCGCCAAGGCAATGCCAGCACTAAAAACCGGTCAATGGTTCGGGGCGGCGGCCGCAAACCGTATCGTCAGAAAGGGACAGGACACGCCCGTCAGGGAACGATCCGTGCCCCGCAGTTCGTCGGAGGAGGTACCGTTTTCGGTCCGTCCCCCCGCAGTTACAGTTACAAGGTCAACAAGAAGATCCGCCGTCAGGCCCTCCGCATTTCTCTTTCCGACAAGGTGAGAGAGGAAAGTCTTGTCGTCGTCGACAAGATCACCCTTGAGTCATTCAAGACAAAAGGCGTCGTCGAGATCCTTGCGAACCTCAAACTTGAAGGCAAGATCATGGTTGTCCTCGACACCATCGACGAGACCTTCGACATCGCGTCGAGAAACCTGCCGAATGTCATCGCCTTCGCAAGCGATCACATCAGCGTCTATGACGTGATGAATTCGGCCAAAGTGCTCGCCACCGAGGCTGCGATCAAGAAAATAGAGGAGGTACTCGGCTGATGGATAAATATCAGATTATCAAAAGCCCGGTAGTTTCGGAAAAATCAACCAAGTTGGCGGAACAACGCAAATATACATTCGAAGTTGACAAAAACGCCAACAAAATTCAGATCAAACAGGCGATTGAAGAAATCTTCGACGTCAAAGTAACGAAAGTAAATGTCGTAAACTGCATCCCCAAGACCAAGAAGGTCGGCAAATTCGAAGGATTGAAACCTGCCGTCAGCAAAGCTGTGGTCACTTTGGCGGAAGGTTACAAGATCGACATCTACACGGCATAGGCGGGAGGAATAACTAATGGCTATTATCAAATTCAAACCGCAGACCAACGGTCAGCGGAACAAAACGAAGCTGGATTACGCCGAAATCACAACTTCCAAGCCAGAAAAATCCTTGACTGTTTCGCTTAAGAAAGAAGCTGGCAGAAACAACCAAGGAAAAATCACCGTCCGTCATCAGGCCGGCGGCGTCAGGCAAAAATATCGGATCATCGATTACAAACGCAACAAAGACGGAATCCCCGGAAAAGTCGCGACGATCGAATACGATCCTAATCGCAGCGCCAACATCGCCCTGATCAATTATGCCGACGGCGAGAAGAGATATATTCTCGCCCCCAAAGGATTGGAAGTCGGATCCACCATCGTTTCCGGAAAATCAGTCGACATCGTCACTGGAAACGCGATGGAGATCATGAGCATCCCTGTCGGTACTGTCATCCACAATATCGAACTATATCCCGGTCGCGGCGGACAGTTAATCAGAGCCGCCGGCACCAGCGCCCAGATTCTGGGCCGCGAAGAAAAATACGTTCTTATCCGTCTCAAATCCGGAGAAGTCAGGAGAATTCTCGGAGTATGCCGCGCTACCATCGGTGAAGTCGGCAACGAATTCCATGAACTCGTGAAACTCGGCAAAGCCGGACGTAAGCGCCATATGGGTATTAAGCCGACAGTCCGTGGTTCCGTCATGAACCCGGTCGACCACCCGCACGGCGGCGGCGAAGGCAGACAGCCGATCGGTCATCCGTCTCCGCTTTCACCCTGGGGCAAACCAACCCTCGGTAAAAAGACGAGAAAGAACAACAAGGCCAGCGACAAACTGATTGTCAGACGCCGTAACAAATAAGGAAGGAGAAAGTCTAAATGTCACGTTCAATCAAAAAAGGACCCTTCTGCGACGACCATTTGATGAAAAAGGTCACCGAAGCCAACAAGTCCAATTCGAAAAAAGTCATTCAAACATGGTCCAGACGTTCAACCATCTTTCCGCAATTTGTCGGTTTGACGATCGGTGTCCACAATGGTCGTGAACACATTCCCGTGTACATCACCGAAGACATGGTCGGACACAAACTCGGTGAATTTTCACCGACGAGAACATTCCGCGGCCATGCGGATAAAAAAGCCGTCAAGAAATCAGGAGGAGCACAGTAATGGAAGCCAAAGAAGCCAAAGCCGTTCTCCGTTCAGTCAGAATCGCTCCCCGCAAGGTGCGTTTGGTAGTTGACCTGGTTCGCGGCCAAAGTATCAATGATGCATACGCTATTCTGAGAAACCTTCAGAGAGGCGCCAGCAAGCCGGTGGAAAAACTGATCAAATCAGCCGCCGCCAACGCCGACCACAATTTCCAATTAGACCCAGAGAAACTGTACATAAAGGAAATCTTTGTCGGAGAAGGAAAAACATTCAAAAGAATCCAGCCCCGCTCACGCGGTCGCGCATTCGCTATCTTGAAACGCACGAGCCACATTTACGTAACCGTGGCGGAAAGGGAATAAGGAGGAGTTTATGGGACAAAAAGTCAGTCCGATCGGACAACGCATAGGCATAATTCTCGATTGGGAATCCCGTTGGTACGCCGACAAGCGTGACGTGGCAGACCTCTTGATCGAAGACATGAAGATCCGCGAGCTCCTTAACGAACTTTACAAGAACGCCAGCGTTTCTAAGATAGTCATCGAAAGAAGCAAATCCCGGGTTATCATCACTGTCAACACCGCCAAGCCCGGAATGGTCATCGGCCGCAACGGCGAGACCAAGAACGCAGTAGTTGACAAACTCAAAAAACTCACAGGCAAGGAAGTCTTCCTGAATGTCGTTGAGATCAAACGCGCCGAACTGGACGCCAAACTGGTCGCCGACAGCATCGCCCGGCAATTGGAAAACCGCGCATCGTTCCGCCGGGTTCAGAAAGTCGCCATCCAAAGAGCCTTGAAAGCCGGAGCCAAAGGCTGCCGCACACTCGTTTCCGGACGTTTGGCTGGCGCCGAAATCGCCCGCGCCGAAGGATACAGCGAAGGAAATGTTCCCTTGCATACCCTGAGAGCGGATATTGATTACGCTTTGGCCGAAGCCAAGACGACATACGGAAAACTCGGTGTCAAGGTATGGATCTACAAGGGTGAGAAACTGCCTCAGAAGAAGGAGGCCAGATAAACCATGTTGATGCCAAAAAGAACTAAATATCGGCGTCCCCATCGGGTAAGATACGAGGGACACGCCAAAGGCGGAACCGAAATAACTTTCGGTGAATATGGACTCATGGCCCTTGAAGGTGCATGGATCTCCGCTCGCCAGATCGAAGCCAGCCGTGTTGCCATGACGCGTTTTATGAAACGCGCCGGACAAGTCTGGGTTAAGATCTTCCCGCATATGGCCAAAACCAAAAAGCCGCTTGAAGTACGTATGGGATCAGGAAAAGGCGCCCCGGAAGATTGGGTAGCCGTCGTCAAGGAAGGCCTGATCATGTTCGAAATCGCCGGCGTTCCTGAAGATGTGGCCAAAGAGGCCTTGCGTCTGGCATCGCACAAATTGCCGATCAAGACCAAATTTGTGAAGAAGGAATGTGGTGACGAAAATGGCACATGTTAGTCAAATTCGCGAAATGGAAACCGACGCCATTCTAAAAGAAATCGATAATCTAAAGAAAGAGATGTTCGATCTTCGCTTCAAACAAGCGACCGGACAACTCGAAAATACAGCGCGCCTGCATGTGGTCCGTAAGACCATCGCCCAGATGAAAACAATCATCTCCGAGCGGGAACGCGAGTAGGGAGGATAACCATGGAAGAGAAAAAACTGCATCGCGTCTTTACGGGAACCGTGGTTTCCGCCAAGAACGACAAGACAATCACCATATTGGTCACGTCTTACAAAAAACATCCTCTATATAACAAACGCGTGATCTCATCGAAAAAATTCACCGCCCATGACGAGAAGAACGAAGCCAAAGAAGGCGACGTCGTGAGAATCACCGAATGTCGCCCGCTCTCGCGTACGAAAAAATTCCGCTTGATCGAAATCGTCGAGCACAAAGCGGAATAGCGGCGGGAAAGCGAGGACACTGAAATGATCCAACAGGAAACAAGACTGAAAATAGCCGACAACTCCGGTGCTAAAGAAATTCTTACCATTAAGGTGCTGGGCGGCACCAGCCGGAAATACGCCAACATCGGCGACATTATCGTCGCCACGGTCAAGTCGGCCACGCCTGGCGGTTTGGTCAAAAAAGGCGAAATCGTCAAAGCTGTAATCGTCAGAACAAAAAGAGGACTCCAACGTCCCGACGGAACCCACATCAAATTCGACGACAACGCCGCCGTCATCATCAAAGATGACAAAAGCCCGAAAGGCACCCGCATTTTCGGACCGGTGGCCCGCGAGCTCAGGGATGCAGAATTCACCAAGATCGTATCTCTCGCTCCGGAAGTACTGTAAGGGAGGATGCCATTCATGAAATTTAAGAAAGGCGATAAAGTCGTCATCATAGCTGGTCAGGACAAAGGCAAAAAAGGAACCATCAGCAAAATTCTGACCAAATCGGAACGGGTCACGCTGGAAGGCGAAGGCCTGGCCAAAGTCAAGAAACATCTGAAACCGTCCCAGATCGCTCCCGACGGGGGCATCATGGACGTCGACAAACCGATCCACGTTTCCAACATCATGTTGCTTGATCCGAAAGAAAAGAAACGGACAAGGATCGGTTACAAGGAAGTAACCCGGAAAACGAAGAAACAACAGGATGAGACCGAAACGGTCAGATATGCCAAAAAATCCGGGGAAGTCCTGGAATGATGGAGGGAGAATATAGATGAACCGCCTACAGGAAAAATATAAAAGCGAGATTCTTCCCGCGTTGACTGAAAAATTCAAATATTCTTCCGTCATGCAATGTCCGAAAGTCAGCAAGATCACGTTGAACATCGGTGCCGGAGACGCCGTGCAGAATCCAAAAGTTCTGGACGACGCGGTCGCCGAACTCACCCAGATCACCGGACAAAAACCGATTATTACAAAAGCAAAGAAATCCATAGCAAACTTCAAACTCCGCGAAGGCATGCCGATTGGCTGCAAAGTAACGCTTCGCGGGGAAAGAATGTACGATTTCCTTGATAAGCTGATCACAATCGCCTTACCGCGCGTCCGCGACTTCCGCGGTATCAACCCGAGAGGATTCGATGGACGCGGCAACTACACGTTAGGTATCCGCGAACAACTGATCTTTCCGGAGATCAACTATGACAAAGTGAGCAAAATCCGGGGAATGGACATCGTCATCGTCACGACAGCGAAAACGGACCAGGAGTCCATCGAGCTGCTGAAGATGTTCGGCATGCCGTTCAGAAAGAATTAGGGAGGCGCAATCATGGCTAAAACATCGATGAAAGTCAGACAACAACGCGGATCGAAATTCCCGGTTCGCAATTATACGAGATGTGAGCGTTGCGGACGCCCCCATGCGGTTTACCGCAAATTCAAACTTTGCCGCGTTTGCTTCCGTGAACTGGCCTACAAAGGACAGATTCCCGGTGTCAAGAAGGCAAGTTGGTAAAGATTATGATCAGATTCGATTCCTATTTATCAAGGAAGGAGGCATTTAGAACATGGTTATGACAGATCCGATTGCGGATATGCTTACGAGAATCCGCAATGCCAATCAGATGAAACACAAAACAGTCGACGTTCCCGCCTCAAAACTCAAAGCCGAGATCCTTAATGTCTTGAAAAACGAAGGGTATATCACCGATTACGAATTCGTAGGTGGTTCGGTCCAAGGCAATTTGAAGGTAACGTTGAAATATTTGCCCAACGACGCAAGAGCGGTCAGAGGGCTTAAAAAGATTTCCAAGCCCGGACTCAGGGTTTATGCCAAATCCGACGATCTCCCGAGGGTGTTGAACGGTTTGGGCATCGCCATTGTTTCCACTTCCCAAGGGATCATGACAGACCGGGAAGCCAGAAGGAAACAAGTCGGCGGAGAAGTCCTGGCATACGTATGGTAATGCCGCAAATAATGGATATCATGGAGGTGCAAGAATAATATGAGTCGTATAGGAAAGCTACCGATCGTGATTCCTGCCGGCGTTTCCATAACGGTTGACAAGGACAACCATGTCACCGTCAAGGGCCCGAAAGGAGTTTTGGAATTCACTTTTTCCAAAGACATTTCGATCGCTACTGAAAATAACGAAATCACCGTAACGAGACCATCTGACTCGCTCATCCACCGTGAACTTCACGGAACCACGAGAGCGGTCCTAAACAACATGGTGGTAGGCGTAACGGAAGGATATACCAAGATACTGGACATCAAGGGTGTCGGATATCGTGCCGCGCTCAAAGGTTCCAACATATTGGTTCTTTCCGTCGGATATTCCAATCCGGTGGAAATCGCCATTCCCGAGAATCTTACGATCGAAGTGCCGTCGAACACGGAGATTTTCATCAAGGGAATCGACAAACAAGCTGTCGGAGAATTCGCAGCCGTGATCCGCAAGGTCCGCGCTCCTGAACCATATCAGGGCAAAGGCATCCGGTACCGTGGCGAACATATCCGCCGCAAGGAAGGAAAGACGGCCAAATAAGGCCCGGGGTGAAAAACTATGTTTAAACCAGTTAATAAGAATGTTCAGCGCGAGAAAAGACACTGGCGTATTCGGACAATCATCAAAGGCACAGCTTCCAGACCTCGGCTAAACGTCTATCGTTCCAACAAAGCCATTTACTGCCAGATCATCGACGATGACCTGCAAACCACCTTGCTGGCAGCTTCATCGCATGAAGTCAAGGATGTCAACGGCGGAAACGTCGAAGGCGCCAAGGCGGTCGGAACCCTGATCGCCAAGAAAGCATTGGAAAAAGGGATCAAGGAAGTCGTGTTCGACCGTGGCGGTTACCTGTACCACGGAAGAGTGAAGGCACTCGCCGACGCTGCTAGAGCAGCAGGGTTGGAATTCTAATGGAGGAGGGTAGCCCGATGGCAGAAAATATCGAAAAAGACGGCAACAAAGAAAGAGAAAGCCGGGACAACAGAGGCAGACGGCCGTCAAACCGCCGGGACAATCGCGGCGGACAACAAAGAAAAAAAGAAGAAAAACTCTACGAAGAAAGGGTTGTCAATATCGGAAGGGTGACGAAAGTCGTCAAAGGCGGAAGACGTTTCAGTTTCTCCGCTTTGGTCGTCATCGGCGACCGCAAGGGCAAAGTCGGTTTTGGAACCGGAAAAGCCAGTGAAGTTCCCGATGCCATCCAAAAGGCGATCGAAGACGCCAAGAAGAACATGTTTGTGATTCCCATCAATGGTTCGACGATCTACCACACAGTGACCGGAACTTACGGCGCAGCCAAAGTATTCCTGCGTCCGGCCGTTGCCGGTACCGGCGTAATTGCCGGAGGTGCTGTGCGTGCTGTTCTTGAACTTGCCGGAGTCGAAGACGTCCTTTCCAAATCCCTGGGCTCGACATCGCCGATCAACATCGTCAGAGCGACGATGGATGGTCTTTTGTCCACGAGAAGTATTCAAGAAGTGGCCGAAACGCGCGGACTTACGCCCGAGGAGGTCCTGAAATAATGGCCAAAATAAAAATCACCCTCGTGAAGGGACTGGTCGGAAGAAAACCGAACCAGGTTAAAACCGTCAAAGCCTTGGGCCTTAAGAAACGCAATTCCTCAGTGGTTAAAGAAGACAACGATGCCATCAGAGGAATGATCAACACAGTGGCCCATTTGGTCAAGACCGAAGAAGCGAAGTAGGAGGCGGAGGCAATGAAACTCAACGAACTCAAACCCGTTCAGGGCGCCACTCATTACTCGAAGCGCCTCGGAAGAGGTACCAGCAGCGGCACCGGCAAAACAGCCGGCCGCGGCCAAAAGGGCCAGAATTCCCGTTCCGGAGGCGGAACGAGACTTGGTTTCGAAGGCGGACAGACACCACTTTACAAGCGTCTTCCGAAACGCGGATTCACCAACTTCTTCCGCAAGGAATACGCAATCGTCAATCTTGCAACCCTGAACAAGTATAAAAACAAATCCGTTGTCACGCCGGAAAAGCTGCTTGAAGACGGAATCTTGAGTGATCTCAAGGACGGAGTTAAAATTCTTGCCAACGGCAAACTTGAAAAAAGTCTTACCGTCAAGGCCAACAAGTTCTCGGCCGCGGCGGAAGAAGCGATCAAGGCGGCCGGCGGTAAAACAGAGGTGATCTAGGTTGGAAGGCTTGAAGAAGATTTTCAAGAACAAGGACATCCTGAAACGTATCGGATTCACTTTACTTGTGTTTTTCGTATTCAAACTTCTGACGTATGTCACCATGCCGCTTGTGGACAAAAGCGCATTGTCAAGCCTTTTTGAAAACAGCGGATTCTTAGGCATCATCAACTCCATTTCCGGTGATGCTTTGCAGAACTATTCGATCGTCGCTTTGGGTATTACCCCATACATTACCGCTTCGATCATAGTCCAGTTGTTGCAGATGGACATCATCCCGGCCCTCAAAGAGTGGTCCGAGGAAGGTGAAGTCGGCCGGCAGAAAACCGCCCGTTTGACGAGATATCTCGCCATCGGACTCGCTTTTGTCCAAGCCGTTGCCATGACTTTCGCTTTCAACAGCGCCACCACACAGACGACGATTTTCAAACCGGGCGTCGTAGCGTGGGCGAGCGAAGACAACCGCAACCTTTGGTTTTTGGTTTACTTCTATATCGCGATCGTTTTGACAGCCGGAACCGCCTTTATGATCTGGCTGGCCGATCAGATTACCTTAAGAGGAGTCGGCAACGGTTCTTCAATGCTGATCGTCGCCGGTATCATCATTTCTTTCCCGGGGACCATCGTATCTTTGATCCAATATTACATTACAGATCCGAGCGGAGCCATGACAACGGTTTCCGCAAGCCAGGGAACCCTGGTTGGGTATATTCTGTTTGCCGTTTGTATTCTGATGTTCGTCATTGTACTTATCGGTATTACTTATATGCAGGATGCGACCAGGAAAGTTCCGATCCAGTATGCCAACCGGCCGGCCGGATCGAAATTCTCCGGCAAATCGGAATCAAACATTCCGATCAAGATCAA